>JRYK01000924.1_pt1 | contig 64498 bp, 53 predicted proteins | sample 235381 | NCBI WGS metagenome assembly JRYK01 (sample SAMN03074220, study PRJNA261476) | activated sludge metagenome | biome: Wastewater Treatment Plant; feature: Wastewater; material: Activated sludge; isolation source: activated biomass of a wastewaster treatment plant treating hydrocarbon... ... | reverse complement strand
CAGGCGTTTGGCGCAATGACGCACACGAGCCAGAGCGGCACGCACGCGCCGTGGCCGATCATGCCATAAATTCGGCGGCCCCACTTGCGATCGCCGGTCCGGCGGATGTAGCGGTCGCTCAACCAGCCGCCGATCAAACAACCCGCGGCGCCGAAGATCAGCGGCCCGCCCTTATACAGCGAACCGAGCGTGCTGGCCTTCTCGACGCCGTGCATCTCCTGAAGGTACGACGGCAAGTAATTGACATAGAAGTACCACGGATAGACCATGAACGCGTACATGATGCACAGCGCCCACAGGTTGCCGCTGCGGAGTAATCGGCCCCACGGCACACGGGCGTGGGCCGGCTCCGTCGCACCGGCGGTCCCCGCTCGGATCAGCGCGCGTTCGGCTTCATTGACGTCCGACCGTTCCTCGGGTCGATTCCGGAACCACGTGGCAAACGCGATGCACCAGATCAGGCCGATCGCGCCAAACAATCCGAATGCCGCGCGCCACGACAGGCCGAGAGTATGCACGAGCAGCACCCACACGAGCGGCGTCAGGCCGCCCATGACGCGGCTCGACATCCAGACGTAGCCTTGCGTCATCCCGCGCTCCGTGAGCGGGAACCAATTGTGGAGTGCGCGCGTGATATTGGGGAACGCACCGGCTTCTCCCATGCCGAAGAGAAAGCGGATCACGACGAGCATCGGGAAGCCAATCAGCATCACGCCGCCGACCGTCCAGCCGGTGAGCCCGGTCAGCGATGTGAAAAGCGACCACCAGATGACGATGCGGATCAGAGTTGCCCGCGGACCGAACACGTCGCCGAGCCAACCCGTGGGCACTTCAAAAATCGCATAGGCCAGGCTGAACGCGGTGAACGCCCAGCGCAGTTCGGACTCGTGCCGCAATCCGAGCGCGGCCACGAGGTCCGATGCCGCCGAACCAATGCACAATCGGTCGAGATAGGTGATCGCTGCCAGTGAACAGGCGAACGCCAGGACGCCGAATCGGACGCGCGTCGGCCGGCCGAGTGCGGGGGGCGTGGACATGCGGCGCTCGCGGCTCAGGGCGTCGGACAGGGCGGTAGTCTAGCCGAGCGCGCGGCGGACTTCAACCGATTCATCAAGCGATTGCTTGACGAGAGACGTCAGCCTGGATTTCCGGGCGGCTTGGATGGCGTGGAGGGCGGGTTGCCTGGCGCTTTGGGAGCGGGCGGAGGCGTTGGCGGTTTGGTCGTGCCCGGCATCCCGGGCCGCTGACCGGCCCCAGGCAACGGAATGGCGATGAATCGCGGCTGCGCGGGCGGTTGCGGCTGGCCGCGCGGCGCCGGCGGCGTGATCATTCGGAGCGACAGCAATACGTCGGCCGTGCCGATCGTCACCGTCTCCTGGTAGATCAGCCGGTTATTCTGTTTCGGGTCGAACACGGCGATGACGCGCACCCCGGGCGCTGGCACCGCGTCTTGCGCCGCCTCGCCGGGAAAGAGCGTGTGGGGCTTGCCCCAGCGCACTTGATTGTTCACCACGATGGCGGACTGGATCACGACGACTGACGGCGTGTCGTTGCGATATCCGAGCGTGGCGGCCTGTGCCAGGCTCGGGACGTAGAGGACCGCCCACGCGGCAATCGCTGGCAGCCCGATCCAACGTCCTCGGCCCGAATCACGCACCGCTGATATCCTCTCCGACGAAAACGCTGCGCTCAATGGCGCACGAAAACGCAGCTCCGCGTGAGACTTGCGCTGAATTCACATTGCTCTGCCAATTGTAGTTCAGGAACCGATCACAAGCGACGTTCTTCGGCCGCAAACGATTGTCAAATTGAGAGATGGGACATCATCGGCTGAGCCGAATGGCTCCTTCTGGTTTCTTGCCCACCTTGCCCAATGCGATTCGTAGGAAATCTTCCGCCAGCTGCCGGATTCCCTGGTCAATTTCGTTTCGGCTGTCTTCCCATGCTGGCTCACTTCTTGCGACGCTGCGGGGAGGCGTGCACAGTTCGAGATAGGCCTTGGCCTTCGGCTCGGTGCCGCTCGGCCGCAGCGCCACGCTGCCCGAGTCGCCGAATCGGAAGATGAGCACGTTGCGTCCGGCGGCATCGGTCGCGCCTTTGATCGGTCCGAGACGACCGTTCGGGTCGCGCAAATCCTCGAACGATGTCACGGCTCGGCCGCCGATCGTCGTCGGCGGCTCGGCGCGCAATCGATCAATCATGCGCTCCATGTCGCGCTTGCCATCGATCCCGGTCATCACGATGTTCACCAGTTCGTTGCGGAAGTAGCCGAACTCCCGCGCCAGAAGGTCGAGACGGTCGACGATGGTCCGCCCGTGCCGCTTCTCATCCAGAGCCAATTCCGCCAGGAGAAGACAACCGCAGGCTGAGTCCTTGTCTCGAATCTCCGGCATCAGCATCACGCCGTGGCTTTCCTCGGTGGCAATGATCAAATCCGCGGGCGTTGCCTGCACGTCCTCGTAGACTCCGGTGTCCTCGAGTTGGCGCAGGACCTCGGCCATGTTCTTGAAACCGACGAGCAGATTGTTGACGACCTGCGACCCGTAGTGTCGGGCGATGCGCGTCACCAGCGACGTCGTGACCACGGTGGTAATCACGACCGGGGAGCGAGGCATTCGGCCCTGTCTGTGCAATTGATCGAGTTTGAACCAGGTCAGCAGAGCGGCAATCTCATTGCCTGTCAGGACGCGGAAGCCGCCTCGGCCATCGGCTGCAAGCCCCCCCAATCGATCGGCGTCTGGATCGGTGGCCAGTGCGAGATCGGCCTGGTTTTCCCGAGCGACGCGCTCGGCCCGATCCAGCGATTCCGGGACTTCCGGATTCGGCGACAGCGTGACGTTTGGGAACTGCCCATCCGGCGTCATCTGCTCCTCGACCGGAATCGGCCGGAAACCTTGAGCGCTCAGCGCTTCCATCGCGGTCATCCCGCCGACGCCATGCAGCGGCGTAAACACCACGGCGATCTCATCGAACTTCGGCGGAGGGATGAGCGTCTGGCGGCGCACCAGGTCGATGAACGCCCGGTGGTGGTCGTCGTCGAGGAAGTGGACTCGACCGGTCCGAAGCGCGTCAGCCCACGACAGCGTGCGGATTTCGCCGACCTGATCGACGAGATCGCTCATGATTTGATCGTCGGGCGGAACCGGCTGCGCACCCCGTTCGTCGTAAAACTTGCCGCCATTGTCGTCCGGTGGATTGTGCGACGCCGATACGTTCAGCCCGCCATGAGCGCGCAGCCGGCGGATCAGAAACGATAACTCCGGCGTGGCCAGGTAGCGCGACGAATCGGATGGCAGGAGGTGAACGTGAATTCCGTTCGCGATGTAGACCGTTGCGGCGTGCTGGCAGAAATCGCGGCTTGACAAGCCGAGAACGGGGTTCGGCAGATCGGGGTTGTAGACTCTGCGTTGATCCAGGAATCGTCGCACGTCGTATGCGAGCACGACGGACAGCGGCTCCACGCCGGGAAACTTCTCGCGCAGGTATTCGCAGTGCCCCTGCACGCTGGCGCCGAGCGTCCACGGATTCATGCGGTTCGGCCCGATGCCGACCGCGCCGCGCCGCCCGCCAGTGCCGAATGGCAGCACCTGATAGAATTGATCCAATAGGGCTGCCCACTGCCGCGTGGCGACTTGCCATTCGAGTTGCGGCCGGTAGGGCGCAAACTCAGGCTCGGTCAGCCAGGCGCGGAGGTTTGCCAGCGCGCGATCCTTGACGGCGGCGTCAGCGTCAATCGTTTGAAAGCCGGCGACAATGGGAGCCAGTACGTCCATGTGGAAATAGGGTAAACGAGCGGGCCACTCAAGCAAGGCCCATCCGTCGGATGTCGGATCTCACGTATCACTTTGATCTTGTCGTCGTCGGAGCCGGGCACGCGGGCGTCGAAGCCGCGCTCGCCGGGGCCAAGCTCGGATTGCGCACCTGTCTGTTGACGATGAACGCCGACGCCGTCGCGCAGATGTCGTGCAACCCGGCGATCGGCGGCGTCGCCAAAGGCCAGATCGTCCGCGAGATCGACGCGCTCGGCGGCGTGATGGGCCGGGTGACTGACGCGGCTGGGATCCAGTTCCGCATGCTGAACCGCGCCAAGGGTCCGGCCATGCACTCGCCCCGGGCCCAATGCGACAAGAAGCTGTACCAGTTCACGATGAAGCGGCTCGTCGAGGAGCAGCCGAATCTGACGCTCCGGCAGGAAATGGTCGAAGGCCTATTGCTGGAAAACTGCGGCTTCGAATCCGGAAGCCACAGTCCGCAATCCGCAATGCGGCGCTGCGTCGGCGTCGTCGCCCGCGGCGAGACGATTTATCGCGCTCGAGCCGTTGTGCTGACCACGGGCACCTTCTTGCAGGCGATCATGCACACCGGCGAGGCCACGACTCGCGGCGGCCGGGCCGGCGATTCCTCGGCGGACCACATGAGCGCCAGCCTGCGCGACGCCGGCTTCGAACTGGCCCGGTTCAAAACCGGCACGCCGTGCCGGCTCAACGGTCGGACAATTGACTTTCGCGGTTTGGAAGTGCAGCCCGGCGACGACGACCCTCGTCCGTTCTCGTTCGCCACCGTGCGGATCGATCAGCCGCAGATGGACTGCCACATCACTTATACCAACGCGGCCGTCCACGACCTGATTCGCGCCAATCTCGATCGCGCGCCGATGTACACCGGCCAGATCGAATCGCGCGGTCCGCGCTACTGTCCCTCGATCGAGGACAAGGTCGTCCGATTTGCGGAAAGGGAACGGCATCAGATCTTCCTGGAGCCCGAGGGCCGAAATACGCTCGAATACTATTGCAACGGCATCAGCACCAGCCTGCCGAAAGACGTGCAGCAGGCGATGCTGCGGCACATCCCGGGATTGGAACACGCCGAGGTGATGCGCTGGGGCTACGCCGTCGAGTACGACTTCGCGCCGCCCACGCAGTTGCATGCCACGCTCGAAACGAAGCCCGTCGAGAACCTGTTCTTTGCCGGGCAGATCAACGGCACGACGGGATACGAAGAAGCCGCGGCCCAAGGGCTGATGGCCGGCATCAACGCGGCGCGCAAACTCCAGGGCGAATCTCCACTCGTGCTCGACCGCTCACAGGCCTACATCGGCGTGCTGATCGATGATCTCGTGACCAAGGGCGTCGATGAGCCGTACCGCATGTTCACGTCGCGGGCCGAATATCGCCTGCTGTTGCGTCACGACAATGCCGACCGGCGCCTCACGCCGCTCGGCCGCCGCGTGGGGCTGGTGGATGACGCCGCGTGGAAGCGATTTCAGCAAAAGGAAGAAGCCATCGCCGCAATCCTGGCTCGACTGCGTTCGCGGCGTCGGGACGGCGTTTCGCTGGAGCACTGGCTGCGCCGACCGGAAATCGGCTGGCGCGAGCTGCTCGAATTCGATCCCGAGCTGGACGCCTGGTCCGGGGACGCGGCGGCGGTCGAACAGGTCGTGATTGAGTCGAAATACGCCGGCCACGTCGAAAAGCAGGCCCAACAGATCGAGCGATTTCAGGCGCTGGAATCCCGGCGCATCCCTCAGCATTTTGACTTCGCCGCGGTGCCCCAGCTCCGCATGGAGGCCAAGGAAAAACTGGGGCGCGTCCGGCCGACGAGCCTTGGGCAGGCGAGCCGCATCAGCGGCATCACCCCGGCCGATCTGGCAGTGCTGTTGTTTTATCTTGGCTGATGCGTTATGGGCGCTTGCGCGGATGTCGGTGGGTCCCGGCGTCGGGATACGACGTCGGCTTGGCGCGGTTTCCGCATGAGAATGGGAACTGGGAAAGAAAAGCCGAAGGCGGAAGCTGGGCAAACCGATAAGAGACGTAAGATGATGAAAATGACGCGACTTCGTGAACTGCGAAACCTGCCGATCTCGGGCCGATCGTGCGCATTGAACTGGTTGATCGGAATGCATGATTTCGGAGCAAGGCGTGCAACAAGTCTTGGCATGGTCGGCAGTTCCGGTTCGTTCGAGGTTCGCCTTGCATGGAAAGCCTGCACAAGGTAGTTATGATCCCGAGACGTGGCAAGTTACGGAAACCTGCCCGAGCGCCGGCACCCTTGATCGACTGGATGTCCCGACTTGCCACGGCCCGGTCGCCCGGCCTTGTGTCGTGTTGGACCGCCTGACTGCTGCATGTCTCGATTCCGCCCGCGGGTCCCCCGAGGACGAACGAGAGCCAGATCAGGGATGATTCGGATTCGGATCGCTTCACGGAGGAGCGGTTCGAGTGTATCTCGTGCGAGCCGGCGAGCCGGCTCAAGGGTGGTCAAATCCATGAAGACCGTGTTCACGACCGGCGAGGCCGCCAAGGTCTGCAAGGTCAGTCAGCAGACGATCATTCGCTGCTTCGACAATGGACAACTCAAGGGCTTTCGTGTGCCCGGCTCGCGCTTTCGCCGTATCCCGCGCGAGGCTCTCTATCGCTTCATGAAGGACAATGGCATTCCGACCGAAGCGCTCGAAAGCGGCAAGCGCAAGGTGCTGCTCGTCGATGACGACGCTGAACTCGTCGAGCTCATCAACAAGGTGCTCGAGGAAGACGGACGCTTCGAGGTCCGCATCGCTTCCAACGGCTTCGACGCCGGCATGATGGTCAAGGAGTATCGCCCGGACCTGATCGTCCTGGACGTCATGCTTCCGGATATCAACGGCAAGGAAGTCTGCCACCGCGTCCGTGCCGATCCGACGCTCGAAGACGTGCGCATCCTGTGCATCAGCGGCATGATCGAGGAAGACAAGATCGCGGAACTGAAGCTCGCTGGCGCCGATGACTTCCTCCACAAGCCGTTCGACATCGAAGAACTGATCGAGCGCATGTGCGGCCAGCTCGAACTCGAGCCGTCCGCGACGGCGTGAACTCCTGTCGTCAGTGGACAGTGGACAGTTGGCCGAGCCGTCGTCTGCCTTCCGCTCGCTGTCCACTGACCACTGACCACTGTCCACTGTCCACTCATCGATCGAAGGAGCGGTCGCGGTGAGCGCGTCGCGGGCAGAAGCCATGCGATTGCCGTGGTTGGCGCCGGGCGCGGAGTCGCTCGCGGCGCTGGCCCGGCCCAGCGGCGCGCCCATCGAACGCTTTCTGCGAACCGATCCCGGCCTGGCGTTGCTCTGGCTTCGGACCGGCGCTCCTGATCCACTTGGCGCCGACGATCTCGCGCAATTGCTGCGCGGCGCCTTGGATGGTCTGGCAGCGCCGCCGGCGGGTCGCCTCGACGACGCTGATACCCACGTTCACACCGTGCTCACGTTCGCCCGTTGCTGCGCATTGGCCGCGCAGCGACTCGCGCTCGCGGAGGGCTATTCTTCACCGCTGCGGGCTTCCGTCGCGGGCTTGCTGGCGCCGTTGGGCTGGATCGTGGTCGCGGCGGCCGACCGGCGAGTCTTGGCCAGTTGCCTGCAGGATCCGGCATTCCGGTCCGCGCCCGAGAATGTGCAGCTGCGGCATTGGGGCTGGTCAGCGGCGGCGCTGGCGCGTCATACGGCCCGGCATTGGGCGCTGCCGACCTGGCTGAGCGCGGCGATCGGGAACCTGGATCTTCCTGCATCACTGGCCGGCCGGATCGGCGGCGACACGGCCATCGCATCCATCGTGCAGCGCGCGGTGCAGGCGGTCAGCCGGCGCGGCGATCCGCTGCGGCTCGCGGACGGGATCGCCCGAACGCTCTCCGGGCCGGCGCTGGCCTTCGAACCGCCAAGCGAGCCGTGGCCGCCGCTCGGCGACGCCTACGCGCAGCCGCTCTTGCGCGAACTCCTGGCCCTCGCGGTCGAATTCGATTCCGCTCGCCGGCAAGCGACTGTGCAACGGCTGGAGGATGAGAACGAATCCTTGCGGCGCCTCGTCCGCGATCAACTGGCGCAACTGGACGATCGCCTGCGCAGTGAAAAGCTGTCGGCCTTGGCTGAGTTCGCGGCCGGCGCCGGGCATGAAATCAACAACCCCCTCGCGGTGATCTCCGGACAGGCGCAATACTTGCTCATCAAAGAGACCGAGCCGGATCGCCAGCGCGCCTTGCACGCCGTGGTCCAACAGGCTCAGCGCATTCATCAGTTATTGACCGACCTGATGCAGTTTGCCCGGCCGAGCAAACCGCAAAAACGGCTTCACGATCTGCGTGATACCGCCGGCGCCGTGGCGACGAACATGCATGAGTTCGCCGCCCTGCAGCGCGTCCGCATCGAACTGCTGACGCCCGATGAGCCGTGCCCGGTCGACGCCGATCCCAAACAGGTGCAAACAGCGATCGCCAGCCTGCTCCGCAACGCGGTCGAAGCGGCGCGGGAAGACGGCTGGGCGCGCATCACGATCGAGCAACGGCCCGAGCAGATGCTCGTCGTCGTGGAAGATAGCGGCGACGGGCCAAGCGCCGTCCAACGCGTCCACCTGTTCGATCCGTTCTATTCGGGGCGTATTGCTGGCCGCGGCCGGGGGCTTGGACTGCCGACCGCCTGGCGACTCGCGCGCGAACAGGGCGGGGATCTGCGTTTCGATCCTCATCCCGACAGCCCGGCGCGCTTCGTCCTTTCGCTTCCGCGCGCCGCGGCGTTTTTTTCCCAGCTTTCGATGAGTGCCTGAGCCGTTGAGTCCTCGGGCGGACCGGCACTGAACCCGATCGTCATGGCGCTCGACGAGTTCCCCCTAGGATTTTCCTGGGTCGCCGGTATACTATCTTCATACTGGGTCCTGCGAACGGTTCTGCGGTCGCGTTCAGCCTCCACTCACCTTTCTCTTGTCCCACGTACGAACGGTATGGATTGGGGAGTGCCGTCTCATCAGGAGAGGTCCGTCCCCGCAATTTTGGAGGCCAACATGGCCAAGAAACTGTACGTAGGAAATCTGTCCTACGGCGTCACCGACAGCGCGCTGGAGCAGATGTTTTCTGCGCACGGCAGCGTGAAGTCGGCGCAGGTGATCATGGATCGCGACACGGGCCGATCCAAGGGATTTGGTTTCGTCGAGATGACCAATGACCAGGAAGCGAATGCCGCGATCGCCGCGCTCAACGGGCAGCAGGTGGACGGCCGCAGCCTGACCGTCAATGAGGCTCGGCCGCGCGAGGCCCGCGGCGGCCCCCGAAGCGGCGGCGGCGGTTACGGCCGGCGCGACCGATACTAAGACTCGGCGTCGCTCAGCGCGCCGGCCCCGGATTGCTCCGGGGCCGGGCGCGCTCACTGAAATCAGAGCGGCAATCCGTGATCGGCGGCGCGCCGCCGCCCATCAAGTCCCCTGCGAGGGAACGCGCCCGTGACGCCGAGTTCGATGCCCGCGTCGCCCGCCTCGTCGTGGTGGCGCCGCTACAATTGGCCGCACATCTTCTGGTGGAGCGTCTTGCAGGGCGGAGTCGTCCTGGCGCCGTTCACATTCTCCTGGTCCGGCTTGGCGATCTGTCTCGGGCTGTACCTGGCCAGCGCCATCGGCGTGACCATGGGCTATCACCGCCTGCTCACGCATCGCAGTTTCAAGACTGGCCGCGCCATCGAGTACGTCCTGACATTGCTGGGCACTCTGGCGAATCAAGGCGGCCCGCTGAAATGGGTCGCTGTCCATCGCGTGCATCACCAGCACAGCGACACGGCCGACGATCCGCACAGTCCCCGCGATGGCTGGTGGTGGTCGCACCTGCTCTGGTGGATGCCGCGGATCCCTCGGCTCGATGATCCACAGTTGTACGAGCGCTACGTCGCCGATCTCGCCCGCGATCCCGTTCACCGGATGTTCCAGCGCTGCCACGTCGTGCTGCCGCTCGCACTCGCCGCGCTGCTCTACGGCGCCGGCGAGGCTTGGGGTGGACTGGGACTGTCCTGGCTGGTTTGGGGCATGTTCGTACGGACGTCGCTGGTTCATCACGCCACCTGGTTGGTCAATAGCGCTACTCACCTCTGGGGCTATCGCAGCCATCAGACCCGCGATGATTCCACGAATCTCTGGTGGGTCGCTCTTTTGACGCTCGGCGAGGGATGGCACAACAATCACCATGCCTTCCCGCGTTCCGCTCGGCACGGTCTGCGCTGGTGGGAGGTCGACGTCACGTATTGGCTGATTCGCGCGCTGAGTTGGGTGGGACTGGCGAAACAGATCCATGTTCCGGGGCGAATCCTGTGTCCGGTCGCCGCCGGTCGCGAATCCGGGATTCTTCACGCTTCATCAGAACTTCACTAAGACTCGAGCTGCTCAGAAATCCGCTTCATCCATGCCGCGGATCCGTCCCGCGGTTTGCGAGCGCCGCGGCCACGTGATGGAACGAGACTTGTCCGGAGCCAGCGCCTTGATAAGTCTCCCGTGCCATGATTCACCATCGACACTTTGCGGCGGCGCTGGTGCTCGTCGCTCTCGGTTCGGAGGCCGCTGCCGAGATTCGGCTCATCGGCAAAGGCGCGATTCCCGCTGACGCCGCCGACAAGTCCGGCGTGAATGGAATCCTCGAAGATGGAACGCGACTCAACACGCTCGGCTCGTGCGGCTCGGGCATCGCCCACACTGGCGTCGGCCAGCGCTATGTCCTCGTCTCCGACCGCGGGCCGAAGGACGGCGCCGCGGCTTTCCCCTGCCGATTTCACGTCATGGACCTGACACTGGACGGCGCCGGTGGTTTGAAATGGGACCTGATCGAAACGCGGCTATTGACCGACGCGCAGGGCCGATCGTTCATTGGCTTGGCCTCGGAATTGCGGCCGGGCAAGACGGCCGGGCGGCTGGATCCGGAAGCGGTGCGCGTCAGCCCATCCGGCACGATTCTGATCGCCGATGAATACGGGCCGCATTTGATGGAGTTCAGCGCGGAGGGCCGGCTGATCCGCGAGTTTTCGCTGCCCAAGCACCTTCGCATCGCTCATCCCCACGCGGACGCGGCCAAGGAGCTTGCTGATAACAAATCTGGCCGGGTGCCGAACCGCGGCATGGAAGGGTTGGCCATCACGCCCGATGGATCCAAGTTGCTCGGCGCCATGCAAAGTCCCCTGATTCAGGACGGCGGCACGCGAGGCACGAATCTCCGACTCGTCGAGATCGACCTCGCGTCCGGCGCGACCCGTGAGTTTCTCTACGCGCTTGAGCACGCCAAGATGGCGGTCTCGGAGATTCTGGCTGTCAACGATCATGAGTTCCTGGTGCTCGAGCGCACCGGCTCCAGTGATGCGGCTGGGTCGCGCACCGCGAGGATCTTCAAGATCGACATCAGCCGGGCCACCGACATCAGCCGGTATCCGTCGCTGCCACGGGACACGATTCCGTCGGACGTCGTGCCAGTCAACAAGTCGCCGTTCATCGATTTGCTCGATCCGGCGTTCGGGCTTGCAGGACCCGACTTTCCGACCAAGGTCGAAGGCTTGGCGTTTGGTCCCGATCTCCCCGATGGCCGGCGATTGCTGCTCGTCACTTCCGACAATGACTGCTCGGCCGAGCCGATGCACATCTGGGCGTTCGCGATTGAGTCCCGCGACCTGCCACACTTCCAACCGCAATCGTTCCGATCCCGTTAGCCGCGAAGCGAGCATCGCGAGCCGAGCGGCACCGCCCCTATAACCGCTTCCGAAACCGGATGACGCTGATCGTCAGAATGCCGAGGGCCATGCCCCACAGGATGGCGGCGTGCGGCCACAGTTCGTTCCACCCCGCCCCGCGCAGGATCACGCCGCGCGATGCGTCGATCAGCCACGTCGTCGGCACCAGCACGGCGATCTTCTGGAAAATCCACGGCATCGAGTCGATCGGAAACACATAACCCGACAAGAAAATGGACGGCATGACCGTGCCGATGACCAGTTGTCCGGCGGCGTCAGTCGTCTCGGTCTTCGTCGAAATCCACAAGCCAAGTCCGATCATGGCAATGGTGAAGGGCAGGGCGATGGCCAACAGAGTGAAGAACGCGCCGTGGATCGGCACTCGGAACACGATCACCATCAGGGCGACGATGCCGCAGAATTCGGCCAACGTCAGAGCGAGGTAGGGCAGACTTTTTCCGAGGAATAATTCCGTCGAAGTGACGGGCGTCATGAACAATTGTTCGAGTGTTCCGTTCATTTTCTCGCGAACGATGGCGTTGGCGGCGAGTTGCGTCGCCATGAGTTGGCACATGACCACGAGCAAGCCCGGGATGAAGAAATTCGCCGAGCGCGTATCGGGATTGAACAATACCCGCGGCCGGGAATCGACGGGCAACGGCCGATCGCCGAGGGCCATCCGGAGCGATTCGCGCAGGGCGAGCGCGTTGCCGACGTTGACGGCCTCGGCCGCGACGCTCGAAACCGAGCCGTCAACCAGCACGAGAAACTGGGCGGTTTCGCCCGCTTGCAGCTTGCGCGAGTAGTCCTCGGGAATCATGATGCCGACGCGCGCCCGGCCATCGACGATCGCTTCGGTCAGTTCCGATTCTCTACGGGCAATCTCGATCACGTCGAAATCATCGGAGGTCTCAAACGCGCGCAACAGCGCCCGGCTTTCCTGCGTGTTCGCCTGGTCCAGGATGATCGTGCGGATGTGGCGCACGTTCATGTCGATCGCATAGCCGAGCATGAAGAGTTCCAGGACCGGGATGAACAGCGCGAAAAAGAGCGTCGCAGGATCCCGCTGGAGATGCAGGAGTTCCTTGCGGGCCACGGCGTGCGTTCGGCGAACAAAAAGCGATGCCATAGGAGTTCAAATCACAAAGGCGCGGAGTCGCTGAGAGAATAGCAGTCAATCGTCGTAGCTTTCCGTCCCCCGTGTCTCCGGCGTTACTCCCTGTTCTCCTCGGCCGCGCGGCGCGACAGGGTTACGAACACATCTTCGAGACTCGGTTCAGTATCGTGGACGGACATTCCATCGAGCCCGAGGTCGTGCGGCGTCAGTTCCCGATCCACGAGGGCGTGAATCGCCTGGCCGAAAATCGTCGCTTCATGAACTCCGGGCCGACTGCGCAACGCATCCAGGACGGTGGACGTGTTTGGCCCGATGATTTCCAATCGGCGCGTCCCCGGCGGCGTGATGCCGTCCAGACGCTTCAGGTCGTCCGGCGTGCCGAAGGCGAGCAATCGGCCGAGATAGGCGTAAGCGACGCGATTGCAGCGCTCGGCTTCATCCATGTAGTGTGTGGTGACGAAGAGCGTCACGCCTTGAGCGGCCAGGCGAAAGAGCAGATCCCAGAGATCGCGGCGAGCGACCGGATCGATGCCCGCCGTCGGCTCGTCGAGGAAAATGAGTCGCGGGCGGTGCAGCAGCGAGCAGACCATCGCCAGGCGCTGCTTCCAGCCCCCGGACAGTCGCGCTCCACGGCGATGGAGGTACGGTCCCAGCCCCGTCAGTTCGATAAGTTCCGCTTGCCGCCGATCGGCCTCCGCGCGCGACAGGCCGTAGATCCCGGCATAAAAGTCCATGTTCTCCTGCACGGTCAAATCGCCGTAAAGCGAGAACTTTTGCGACATGTAGCCGATCGCCGTGCGAATCGTCTCCGCTTCTGTGCGAACGTCGTGACCGAGTACGCGGGCGCTGCCTTCGGCCATCGGAACCAGCCCGCAAAGCGCGCGGATAAGCGTGGTCTTTCCGGAGCCGTTCGGGCCGAGCATGCCGAACACCTCGCCGGTGTTGACAGTCATCGACATGCGGTTGACAGCGATGACCGGTCCGAATCGAACGGTCAGGCCGTCGATTTCCAGTGCGCTCATGCGGGGGCTCGAGCGAGGGGCAGGAGTACTTCGGCGGCCATGCCGGACTTGAACACGCCCGACGAATTATCCACGCGCACTTTGACCGCAAAAACCTGGTGGCGGCGCTCGTCGGCGCTCTGGACGTTCCTCGGCGTGAATTCGCTGGCATTGGCAATCTGTTCGATCACGCCGGCATACTTGCGACCGGGAAATGAATCGACCGTGACTTCGACTTTTTGGCCGACGTGAACTCGCCCGAGCTCCGTCTCGGGAACGAACACTTTGACCCACAGGTCGTCGTCGGCCAGGATACGGGCGACGGGGGCGTTCGGCGGGACGAGGTCGCCGGGCCGAACGGACAACACTTCCACGACGGCGGCGCTCGGCGAGCGCACCGTCGCTTCGCGGCGCTGGGCCTCGTTCTCCTCAAGCCGGGCGCGGACTTCCGCGACCTGCGCCCGCGCAAGCGCCTTGTCTTCGGCCCGGGTCCCCGCCAACACCAGGGCCAGGCGGGCCTTCGCGCGAGCGAGTTCCGCGGCCGCCTCGGCGATGTCCTCCGGCCGGTTCCCGTTCATCAGCATGTCATAGCGCGATTGCGAGAGCAGCCAGCGGTTCAACGCGCGATCGCGGTTCGCCTTCGCGGCGTCGAAGTCGGCCTTCGTCACCGCGCCGGGGCTGTTCTGCAATAGCTTTTCGATGCGAGCGAATTCGGCTCGGGCGTGAACCAGGTCCGCTTCGGCGGCGTCGAGTTCGTTCTTGGCGGCCCGCTTCTCTTCTTCCCGCCAGCCCTTCTGAACCTTCTGCCAGCGAGCGTCGGCCGCGTCGACGGCGGCCCGGGCTTCGTCTTTCTCTTCCTGCCGAGCGCCGGTTTCCGCCTTGTCGAGTTCCGCCTGGGCGGCGGCTAGCCGAGCCTTCAGTTGCTCGTTCTGGGCGTCGAGTTCGGGCGTTTCGAAAACGACGAGCACGTCGCCGGCGCGGACGCGATCGCCCTCGCGCACCCGGACCTCCTTGACTCGCCCTCCGTGCTTCGACCCGAGCCGGACTTCCTGAATCTCGACGGTTCCGGGCAGGATCAGGACGTGGGAATGCCGGCCGAACCAGCCGTAGTACCAAAGCGTCCCGCCGCCGACGATCATCAGCGCTGCCGCGATCAGGACGGCGAGGGGTTTGGTCACGTGCGAATCACCCGCCGACACATCCCACGATCGGCGTGCATAGTAGTGCCGTCGATGAACCTATCGACGGCAACGGCTCCCTGATATTATATCGTCGCCGCGCGCATCGACCCGACAGGGCGCGCCGTCGCGTCCGGGATACAATGCGGCAATGCGGCTGTTGCACACGGCGGATTGGCACCTGGGAGACCGGCTCGGGCGGATCGACCGCACGGAGGATTTGCGCCGCGCGGTCGAGCGCATCGCCGCGCTGTGTTCTGATGAGCGGATCGACGCACTGATCGTCGCCGGAGACCTGTTCAGCGAGTTGGCCCGGCCGGACGGCCTGCGCGACGCCGTCCTCCACCTCCGCGACACGTTCGACGGGTTTCTGCGCGCCGGCGGAACGATTCTGGCCGTCACGGGCAATCACGACAATGAGACATTTTGCCAGACGTTGCGGCACGCGATGAACCTGGCGGCGCCGCCGCCCGGCGATCGCCGGCGTCCCGCGCAACCCGGGCGGCTGTATCTCGCTGCCGAGCCGACGCTCTTGCGACTCGCCGATCGCACCGGCGAATTCGCGGTTCAGTTCGCGCTCATGCCGTTCCCGACGCCGACCGTTTTTCTGTCCGGTGATGCCGCGCGGCAATACGAGAGCCTGGGCGACAAAAACAGCCGGCTGCGCGCCGCGTTTCTGGATCGCCTCGCGGACCTGCGGCGCGATCCGCACTTTCGCCACGACGAACCGTCCGTTCTCGTCGCGCACGTCGGCGTCCAGGGAGCGGAGTTGAACTCACGATTCCGCATCTCCGAGACCGAGGACGTCGTCGTCGATCCTGCGTCCTGGCCAGGCCAGTTCGCCTACGTGGCCTTGGGACACATTCACAAGGCGCACGCGGTCGGCGGTTGTGCGACCGTGCGTTACAGCGGCAGCATCGAACGCCTCGATCTCGGCGAGAGCGGCGATGAGAAAAGCGTCACGCTCGTGGATCTCGACGCATCGGGCCGCGCGCGCATCGAAACGCGGGCAATCGAGGCCACGCCGATTTATCGAGTCGAAGTGACCGACCCGCTGGCGGAACTGCCGGACCTGCCGCGCCGCTATCCGGATCATGAATCGGCGCTGGTCAATCTGAGATTCAGTTATGACGCCCGCCGCGATAACCTGCTCGACTTGCAGCGGCGGTTCGACGCGGCGTTTCCCCGCTGGTATGCGCGCGATTTTTACAACCGCAATGATGGACCAGCGTTCGCGTTGCCTGAGTCGTCGACCGCGCGCCACTTCGACGCCGTCGTGCTCGAGTATCTGCGTGATCAGTTGGTCCACGAATCCGACGAAGAGCAGCGGGCGCTCTTCACTTTGGCCGAGCAATACCTGCATTCCATTGACCATTGAATCGCTGATCCGTTTTGTTGTGGATTGACCGTCGCCATGGTTCCGTTGCGAGTCACGCTCAAGGGTTTTCTTTCCTACCGGGACGAGCAGACGCTCGATTTCACAGACGCGAGCCTGTGGATGCTCGGCGGGCCGAACGGCAGTGGGAAATCCGCGGTCTTCGACGCCGTGACGTACGCGCTGTTCGGCAAGCATCGCAGCGGCACGCAGAATGCCGAGGAACTCATCAACAAAAACTGCGACGGGTTCACCGTCGAGTTCGAATTCGAGACGGACCGCCGGCGCTACCTCGCTCGCCGAACACTGAAACGAACCAGCAGCGGCGCCGCACGCGCGTCGCAGCAAATCCTCGCGGCCGATGGCGATCGCGGCTGGACTCCCGTGCCGGATACCAACAAGAAAAGCGGCTTCTCGAACTGGGTCGATGAACACATTGGACTGCAATTCGAGACCTTTACCGCATCGGTCCTGCTGATGCAGAATCAGGCGGAAAAGCTGCTCAGCCGCTCGCCCGCGGAGCGGTTCGAAGTACTGGCCGAGGTCGTCGATCTCAAGCGATTCGTTCGGCTGCACGCCCGAGTGGACGATCGGCGCAGGGCTCTCCGGGCGGAACTCGAGGTCCTCGAAGGTCAATGGGCCGGGCTGGCGGCTCCGTCCAGCGAGGACGTCCAGGCGGCGCGCGATCGGGTCGCCCAGGCCGAACAGGAGCGCCGACGGATCGCCGCCGAAATGGACGCGATGCAGAACGCCAGAATTGCGGCGCACCGTTGGCGCGATCTGCAAGCCCGAATTTCAGCGCTCCAGCAGCAGCGCGCCCAAATTGAAACGCTGATCAAGCGATCGGCCGAGATCGAGCGCGATGCCGGCCGGTTGCACGAACTCGATGCGGTCATCCCGAGCGTCGAAACTGTCATCCGAGAGGGCGGCGGCGTCGAGGACGCGAGGCGAAAGCTCGCCGATTGTGAGCGAGAATCGCAAGCGGTCACCGAAACGCTGAACGACGCTCGGACCCGCGCGGAACACGTCGCCGCCTGCTTGGCACGACTCCGCCGTGACTTGACTCGCGATGAATCCGACCACGCGGCGCGAGCGGCGGAGATGCAGTCGCTGGCCGCGGCCGTCGCCCGCGCGGACAGTTTCGAGCGCCAGCGGCTCGAGCTGGATCGACAACAAGCCGAGTTGTCGCGGATGGCGCCCGATCTCTCGCAGCATGTCGCCGCGGCAACCGCTTTGGTTGACGAATTGACCATGCTCGAAGGGGCCTTGCCCCTGCTCCGCCGTTTGCATTCGGACCGCGCCGAGCTCGGGCAGTGCCGGCGTCAGATCGAAGAACTGGCCGCCCAGATGTCGGTGGTCGCGGACCGCGGGCGAGAATTGACCGCGCAAGTCGCGCGCGGCGAAGACGACGCGCGGCGCGCGGAGCAGCGTGTGACGGAGGCCCAGCGCGAGCTCACCACGGCCCAGACGCTCGCGGCGCAGGCCGTCGCCGCTCTGGACGAGTTCCGGGGCATCGGGTCCGAGCCGGTGTGTCGATTGTGCGGCCAGGCGCTCACGCCGCAACATCGCGCGGAGGAGCTGGCCCGGCGATCGGCCGAAGCGGAGACATCCGCGGCGAAAGTCCGTGAGGTCCAGATCGCTCTGGAGGCGGCTCGCGGTGAATTCGACCGACTGCAACAGATTCTCAAATCGCTCACCGCCGAGCGCGACAATCAGCGCGATGTTTACCGGCAAGTGCAGGCTGGACATGGGCAAGCGCAACAATCTTTGATCCGACTCGGCGAGTCGCTCAGCCGCGCCTATCACGAGTTGCCCGAGTCGGTGCGTCTACAAGTCGCGGCAACGATGCCCGGCAATTGGGCGGCGACGACATTTCCGGCGGAGAGCGACCTTGCCGATATCGCAGTTCGGGTTGCCGGACTCGCCTCAGCCCGGCAGTCCGCGCGTGCGCTGGTCGAACGGGAGCGCGCCGCCGATGCATTGCGTGGCGGCATCGAGGCGATCCGTCGCACACTGGGCGATCTCGAAGCCGCGATGCGCGGCGACCCGCCGGATGCCCGGCAGCGGCACAGCCGCGGTCTGGCGGAGCTCGACTCGCTCGGACGACGCATCGCCGAACGCCGTGCCGAACTGCAATCGTTGGAAAACGAACAGGCCCGCTGGGCGACGGAGCAGTCGGCCGTTCAATCGCGCCTGGCTGAAATTGGCGCCCGCATCGAAGCCGAACGCGCTCGGCTGCAACTTCGAGAGGCGGCACGGCGGGCGGCAATCGCATCGCTACCCGAATCGTGGCAGCCCATTGCGGATCGCGCCGGATTGGCCGAACTGAGCGGTTGGAAGTCCGAGCGCGATCGACTGCGCGATTCTGGAGTCGACGAGCGCATGCGCAGCCTCGCGGCCGCGCGAATCCAAATCGAGGACGTCGCCCGACAACTCTCGGCGCTGGAATCGGAAGCGGCGGCGACGCCCGAGGCGGCTCGCGTGTCGCCGGACGAGATCGACCGCCGATTAGCCGAAGCTCGCGCCGCGGTGACCGCCGCGGAGGGCGCGGAGCGAGCGGCACGCGACGAACTGGTTCGTCTCGAAGGAACGCTCGCCCAGCGCCGCGCGCTGTCCGAGCAACTGGCCGCGACCCGCCGCGATCATGAACGGCATCGGAAACTAGCGGAACTTCTTGGCCGCGATCGCCTGCAAATGCACCTCGTCCGCCGGGCTGAGCGCCAGATCATCGAGCAGGCCAACAGTGTGCTCGACCGGATTTCCGGGGGTGATCTGCACCTGCGACGGCGTGATCCCGGCGATGACCGGGACGTGGCTCTCGATCTCGAGGTGATCAACCGGGCGACCAGCGATCATCCGATCGCCGCCGCTTTTCTGAGCGGGAGTCAGCGCTTCCGCGTGGCGGTCAGTCTGGCGCTGGGCATCGGCCGGTTCGCCAGCGGCCAGCATCGCCCGATCGAATCGGTGATCATCGACGAAGGCTTCGGCTGTCTCGACCGCGAGGGCCGCCAGGTGATGATTCAAGAATTGCAGAATCTGCGCAGCCATATGAAACGAATCCTCCTGGTGTCGCACCAGGAGGAGTTCGTGGACGCGTTTGCCGATGGTTATCGGTTCGAGCTGATCGAGGGCGCGACGCGCGTCACGCGCATTCAGCGTTGAGTCAGCGGAGCGGCGGCGAAGTTCACGCCGAAGCGGTGGCACCAGATCACCACTGAACGATACACATCGAGATCGGCGTCGGCCGGAAGCGCGTAGTTCTGATCGCCGACGTTACCTTTGAGCGGCGCGATTTCGAGTGTGCGCGCGCTGGCGACGGCGGCATTGTCGTTCGCGTCGACCGTGGCGACGAGCAACACGCGCACGTCGGGACCATTGGAAGTCGAAAAATCCGTGAAGCGCAAAATCCGCTCGCCATTGGCCCGGCGGAGGACGGCCACTTGGCCGCGCGTCTCGTGAGCCACGCCGTGAAACCGCCCCGTGGCTTCGACAATCGGCGTCGACTCGCTGGCCGACGTGACCAGCGATTCGTCGACTCGTTCATCGATCCAGAGCCGCTCCGGACGAAACCAGTACCACGCCCCCACCAATGCCAGCGCCGCGACAGTGCCGCCGATGACTTTCATGGTCTTCTCCCAGGACAAGAATCTGCGCCGCGACTTCCGCGGCCTGGAGATTTGATGCCGGTCGAGCGTGCGGGTGACAGATCTCTTCCATTGAAAGTCCGGTGTAACTGCCGCCGGTCCGAAGGCATCTCACCGGACATGTGTGACCGTGCGGCTGCCGGCGGCGCAACGGGGCACCGTCCGGCGGACGCCAAGCGAAGGGGAACCATCATGATGCTGTGGCGCGGAACCTGGGTGATGTGCGGCTTGTTCAGTCTGTGGTTGGCGAGCGCCGCGGCGGCGGCGCCGGGCGAGCGGACCGAATCGCCAGTCGAGTACGTCTACACGCTGACGAACGATGTCGAGAACAATGGCGTGGCGGTGTTCGCCCGGCAGATGGACGGCCGGCTGATGGAAGTCGCGGGGTCGCCGTTCGCCACCGGCGGCAAAGGCCTGGCCGGCGGCGACATTGACCAGCAGGGAGCCGTCCGGGTGCATGGCGACTTCGTGCTCGCGGTGAATCCCGGCAGCGACAGTATCGCCGTGTTTCGCAAGGAAGCCGGCGGCCGGCTGCGCCTTGTGCCGGGCGCTCCCTTTGCGTCCGGTGGGAACGGTCCGCTCAGCCTGACCGCTCACAATGATCTGGTCTACGTCGCCAACCAAGCGCCGGGTTTTGCGCGACCGACGGCCCCGCCAAACATCACGGGCTTCCGCATGTCGGCGCAGGGCGCTTTGACGCCGATCGCGAACTCGATGCGCGTCATGCCCGCTGGTCAAGGACCGGCCCAGGTCGAATTCTCACCCAACGGCCGGGTGTTAGCCGTCGTCGGCGGATTTCAAGAGGAGAGCGCCAGCCGCGTGCACGCCTATCTGGTGCAGGCCGATGGCACTTTGCGCGACGGACCGGGTTCGCCGATTCAACCGCAGGGCGCCTCCGGCGTCGTCGGTTTCTCGTGGTCACCGAAGGGTGATCGGCTCTTCGTGTCGAACTTCCGCGGCAGCGCCGTCACGGTCTTCACCGTGGACCCGATGTCCGCGGCCGTGCGGCAGATGGGCGCCCCGGTCGGCGACGGCGAAATGGCGGCGTGCTGGACCGCCATTTCACGCGACGGTCGCACGCTCTATGTGGCAAACTTCGTCAGCAACTCGATCAGTGCGTTCGACGTGCTTCCCGATGGATCGCTGAAGCTCCTCGGCTCAACGCCGCGGCGCAGCGCCGGCTCGCCCGACACGAAGGACTTGGCGCTCGCGAAAGACGGCAAGTTCCTGTACGTGCTGGGTTCCGGCGCGCGGGAAATCTCTGTGTTCAAAATCGGCGACAATCGCCTGCCTCTGGAACTGCCGATGAATCATTCGCCGATCAAGCTGGCCCGGGGCCAGAATCTGCTTGGCTTGACGACGGATTGATCGGATTCGACGAGCGGCGCCCGCGGCAACCGCCGCGGGCGTCGCGCCGTTTCAGGGTTGGGTCTCACGGAATGAGCGCCGCGAGGCCGATGATCGTGCCGGCCTGGAATAGCCCGCCGGTCGCGCTGAACTCGACCGGGTACAGCAGGTACGGCGTCGGGTCGCCCGGCATGCACTTGCCGGCGCTGCACTCCCAGCGATCGCACGGCCGTGTGGCGAAACTATATGGCAGGGTGAAAAAGTCCGCCAAGAAGTACATCGTGGAAGTAATCGGCTGCAACGGCCCGAGCTCCCAGCCTTGGCGCTCGGCGTTTTTCTCCTCGAAATACAGCCGTCGATGGCAAACATAATTCGGCTCGACGTACTTGATGAACGGTTCGAACGATCGACCCTTGAAAGCGATGATCGTCAGCGGCTCGTACTTCGGAAACTGGCCGAAGATCGATTGCGTGCCGGATTCCGCGACGACTTCCTTGCGGATTTCCGCTTCGGTCCGAAGTTGGAAGAGTTCCTTTGGATCGACCGATTCCAGTTCGGATCGCTTGATGACGTTGAGGACGCTCGGCGGCAGCGGAATCGTCGCGCTGTCGGGCTGCGGGTCCTGCCAGTCGGTGGGGCGGACGCTGGCGGCCGACGCCGCTGGACCCGTCGCTTTCTGGTAGTACATGGTGCGCGCGGGCGGTTCGCCGGTGATGGACGCGGGCAGGGGTTTGAGCGGCGGCTGCGCGCCGGCCGGCGATGTCCACCAGCCGAGCAATAGCGCGCTAATCGCTATCCGGATTGGCGTAATCCGCGGAGGAATAATTCGGCGCTTCCTGCGTAATGAAGATGTCATGCGGATGGCTCTCCTGCACCGACGCCGCGCTGACCTGGATGAATCGCGTCCGAGTTCGAAGTTCCTCGATGGTGCGGGCGCCGCAGTATCCCATGCCAGCCCGCAATCCGCCGACCAATTGCTGCACGAACGGGGCGAGCGGGCCCTTGTAAGGCACGCGGCCTTCGACGCCCTCGGGGACCAGCTTCGCCGCCGGCTGACCGCCCTGGTTGTACCGATCGCCCCCGGCCGACGCCATCGCTCCCAAGGATCCCATGCCGCGATACGCCTTGAAGCTCCGGCCCTTGTACAGGATCGTTTGCCCCGGGCTTTCCGCGACGCCGGCGAACAGCCCGCCGATCATCACGCTCTGGGCCCCGGCCGCGATCGCCTTTGTGATGTCGCCCGAGTAGCGGATGCCGCCATCGGCGATGACCGGCACCCCGCCCGCCCCCTTGGCCGCGTGCCCGATCGCCGTCACCTGCGGCACGCCGACGCCCGAAACGACCCGCGTCGTGCAGATCGAACCCGGTCCGATGCCGACCTTGACGGCGTCGGCGCCGGCTTCGACCAGCGCTCGCGCGCCGGCTTCGGTCGCCACGTTACCCGCCACCACGTCGATGTCGGTCCGCCGTTTCAGTTCCCGGACCGTCTCGATGACGTTGCGGCTATGTCCGTGAGCCGAATCGACAACCAGCAGGTCCACGCCAGCCTTGATCAGCGATTCGGCTCGTTCGAATTCCAAGGCTCCCACCGCCGCCCCGACGCGCAACCGCCCGCGGCGATCCTTGCACGCCTGCGGGAACTTTTGCAATTTGTCGATGTCTTTGATGGTGATAAGCCCCCGCAGTCTGTATTCATCGTCTATCAGGAGAAGTTTCTCCACCTTATTTTGCATGAGGATGCGCTCGGCTTCCTCGAGCGTCGTGTGCTCCGGGGCCGTGACCAGATCGGTCTGTGTCATGACTTCGGCGATGCGCTGGCTGTTGTCAGTCAGAAATCGCAGGTCGCGGCGGGTCAGGATGCCCTTGAGCACGCCATTGACGGTGATCGGCACGCCGGAGATCTTGTGCTGCTCCATCAGCCGCCGGGCGTTGCCGACCGTCTCATCCGGCGGCAGCGTGACGGGATCGGTGATGATGCCGTTTTCGCTGCGCTTGACCTTGTCCACTTCGCGGGTCTGAGCGGGGATGGACAAGTTACGGTGGATGATGCCGATGCCGCCCTCCTGGGCGAGTGCGATGGCCAGGTCGCTCTCGGTGACCGTGTCCATCGGCGACGACACGATGGGGATATTCAGCGAGATGGAACGGGTGAGTTGAGTGCGCACGTCGGCGTCGCGCGGCACGACGTCGGATAGCGCCGGCTCCAGGAGCACGTCGTCGAAAGTGATGCCTTTGTAGATCATGCGGTCGAACATGCGGCGGCTCCGGCACCGTTCGGTCCACAGTCAATTGTAGGAAAGCCGCATCGCCGCCCCGAAGATTCAGAGACACGCGCTAGTTGGGCCCCCACCCGGAATCGCTCGGCACTCAGAGTCTGCGGCAGCTGACCGTGCATCGACGGCCGAAACCACGAAAACGCAACAAAGGTCGCGTTTTCTTTATTATTTCTGGCTTGTCGCGCCTGCCCATGAAGGCTACACTGCCGCATGATCGAGAGGTTTCTGAGAGGAAGTTCCCCTACGTTTGCACGCGTCAATGCTCGCAATTTGCTCAGTCTCTTGCTGCTGAGCGTCATCAGTTTCGACCTTGCACTCGAATTGAAATCAGCCAATGTGGACGAGCTCTCCGATGCCGAAGGGTCTGCGTTTTTGGGAGGGGAGCCGGGGACGCAGTGCATCATAGGGGGAAGCGCTGTGGCAGTGTTTCAGTGCGCTGCATCGCAAACGGATTTGTGCAATTATGCGAACAACTGCGGTTCTTGCCCCTACAACTGTGCCGTCTTTTGGCCCAGGACGACAATGGGCAGCAGCACTTGGTTTGCGTCTCAGCAAGTCAAATGGACGGCGACAAGGCAGACTTGTACGGTCTTCTTTCCCGGCATTTGTAGTTGTTTAGGCCCAGCGCTGACGATCACTTGCGGCGTTCAGGGCATCAAGGATTTGGATGCCGATGCGACGTGCGCGCCTAGTCCACCGAAGAATTGATGTTTGACTTCCACTGGCCTTCGGCGCGCACCGGCGGCTGACGACAACTGGGTGGGCAATTCAATGCGGGCTTCACTGGCGCGGCGGCTGGCCTCGATTATCCTGGGCGCGTGTCTCATTGGGCCTGCGCCGCCGGGTCTTGCCGGCGATCCCGTGACGAGCGACTTTCGCGCGCGGCTCAAGACGCACGACAACAAGGACTGTGGCGTCAGCTGCGTCTTGTTCGTATGTGAGTGGTTTGACATCGCGGCTGACATTGACCAGGTGAGCCGGGTATTGCTTGTTGGGCCCAACGGCTCATCGATTAGAGAGGTACATGAAGCCACTGAGAAGCTGGGCTTGCACTCTTCAATGTTCGCTGCTCGCCGCAATCGTTGCTCAATGTACCCATTCCCGTGATTTGTTTGCTCGAGGCGTCGTCCGACAATGCTTCGAATCACTTTGTCGTGCTCGTCGAAGTCAACGAAAGAGAAGCGACCGTTTTTGATCCCGCAGTGTGTACGATTGGGAAAGTCAGCCGCAGTCGATTCGACGCGTGTTTTTCCGTGATGTGCGTCGTCTTTCCGCAATCGCGATTTTGGTTGCGCGCCCTTGAGGCGGCGTTGGCCATCGCATTATTCCTGGCGGTTCGACGAGCACGAACGCGACCAAAGCTGCGACCGCTGCCGGCATTCGGCGAATGACGATAAAACCCCGAACGGAGGCCACTCGGGCGGACTGTCGAGTGATTCATTATGAAGTCCATTATCAACGCCGCCTTCCTGTTGCTGCTTCTTCTTGTTGCCGGTTGTGACCGATCGCGTAGCGCGAGTCCGGTGTCCGCGCCTGCCGATGCGATAGTCCCAACGGTGAACTTCCGCAGAACGATCGCTCGACTGGGAGCGGTTGAAACTGGTCAAGTACTCACGGCGGATTTCGACTTCGCCAATTCGGGGGCCGCGCCCACGACGATGCGAGTGGAGTCGGTGAGTTGCAGCTGTCTCGATGCATCGGTTACGCCGCAGGGACCGCTGCTGCCCGGATCGCATGGGACCGTCAAGGTCACACTGAATACCCGGAGTTTTGCGCGGGCGGGGCCTATTGACGGGACCGTCCGACTCGTGAGCAGCGTTGATCGCGCTCGCCATGAACTTCAGGTCTTCGCCGCCGTGGAAGGGCTGTCATCGCTGAAAGGGTTTCCTGATTTCGTCTTTGTGATTCGCGATGCGGATATTCGCGCTCGGACGATCCCGCCGCTGCGCTTGGTGTTTTTTGCGCTGCGGCCAGTGAACGATCTCCGGATCCGGAGCGTGTCGGTCTCGCTGGACCCGACCGATCGCGTCGTTGGCGACAAACAACACATGATCGATCATGCATTGCAATTCGAATTGTTGAATGTGTCTCCAAAACTCAATGGCAAGCGTGCGTCGGATGAGGTCGGCTATCAAGTCCAAGCCGAAATTCCAATCCGGCTGACGGGGTCGATTCAGAACTGTCGTGGTTCGCTCAACATTGAGTATGTACTGAATGGCGTCGTTCGTAGCGCAAGAACGGGATTTCTCGTGATTGGTGCTGCACCTCAATTGTAGCGGCGGCGGTTGCGCGCGTCCGCGCAGTCGAGCGAGCGGCAATTGGGCCGCCGAAATGAAATGGTTCCGTAGCGCGATTGGATTCGGCGTCGGCGGCCTCGCGGCGGTTGGGTTGTGGCATTCGATCGGCCAGTCAGTCCTTCCTGGCTCGCCGACATCGTCACTCCGGTTCTTGTCGAGTCCGCGCCGGCTGTATGAATGCAGGATGCCAATGTGAACGCCGATTCCGGAACACCAGCTTCGGGCCTGCGCGGCAAAGACCAAGCGCTTGACAGCTACAACGCTGTCGGACCTCGCCCACTTGATCGCCCTATGCGTGTCCGGTCCGGTCACGGCGCCCACCGATACGGCATGCGACAGGAATTGCGAGTCGATCATCAACGATCTTCTCGGTGGATCCAATTCGAACTCGGGCGCTAGGCTGGACTCCGTCACAGTAACCCGGCATGGCCTTGAGTTTCGCCGGGCCGATCCGTTCGGGACGATTGGAGAGCATCATCGCGGACAAATGGCCGAAGCTCTCGCGAGGGCGGGCGTACCCAGTGATCGAGAAATCGTCGTGAATGGAAGGCGATTTGTATTCGAGGACGCATTGCGCGCGTATGCCGTGAACCTGGATGCCGACGGCCAGACGGAGTGGGTCATTGCCCTGTTGGCTCACTATGCAGATGGCCGCGGCGTTTGGCGCACCAAATACGGGCAGCGTGTCAGTTTGGGCATCCTCTGTGATAGACTACTGGCGTCTGATCACGGTTCGCGGGCCTGCCATGGGGCACACGTTTACTACGCCGCCACCCTCGTACTGTCGGCGAACGCGCGCTCCAGCGTCATCAGCGATCGGACGGCGAATGCGCTGAAGGCCTTTGTGGACGACGAGGTGCGGCGGCTTCGAAGCACTCAAAATGCCGAGGGGTTGTTCCCGGTTCCCGTGGCGTCCAATCGCCGGGCCGCTGGCGCCGCCACGGCCTTCGGATACTCCAGTCACACACTGGAGTGGTTGGTGCTCGCATCCGCTCATGTGGAGGTGGATGACGGGATGATGGAACGATGTGCGATGCGCTTGCTTCAAGAGATGCTCGATTACCATGATGATCAGCTGCGTCTGAACCTGTGTCCGGTTTGCCATGCGCTCTCGGCGCTGAGCTTGTTGTGGAAGGCGAACGCGGCATCGACGGAGGCCGCGCCATGATGCGCGACGATATTGTGCCACGCGACACGACGAAACTGCGAAAGTACGCGGACATGAGCGCAAGGCGTACGATTCTGCTGGTTGCACAGGCGGTGTCGATATTCGCGCTGGCCTGTTTGACGCTTGAGCAAGCGAGCCCTGCCGGGCAGGGATCGGGCGCAATGAGCATCGCCGAGATTTGCGACGTGGCGGCGAAGGCACAGTCCGAAATGACGAGCGTGGTCCTCGAGTATGATTCCGACCAAAAGGGCTTGCTAACCGTACCCGGCCAGCCGGCGTTCGAGAGCTTTCAGAGCCAAATCCGTGTCGTGTATCTCGGAGACGAGCGCCGGTACATCGATCACCGTAGCCCATCGTTCGGACCCCATCATTACGGTCGTCGGATTGGGTATTTCAATGGCGAAGTGACGTTGAGTTACAACAGCGGTATCTTGGCTGTCCAGGACGGCAAGGTGAGCAGAGACTGTGAAGATCCCGATTCCATGCTGCCGTATTTCCTTCAAGTTGCACTCCGAGACCGCGACCGCGCTGATCTAGGCGATTCTCTGCTGTTTCCAGGATGCGTATTGGCGCGACCGACGGCATATAAGGTCGCGCCGGATAAAGAAGCAGTTGATAACGCGTTTTGCCACGTTCTTGAAAGAGAAGGGTTCGACAAGTTGTGGATTGACGTGGATCGAGGTGGGGTGGTCCGGAAGCGGGAAATCACTTTCCCGTCGTCGGGTCGGCGAGTTGCGCAGATGACGTTTCATGCCGCGCAGTTTGAGAGACACGGAAAATCCTATTGGATTCCTCGGCGATGCGAATTCACGTCCTATGCTCCGCGCACCAGTCCGCCGGAGTTCCTCGGTAAGCCCGTGTATCAGATTGTGAACTCGGTGACCCGTGTCAAGTTCAATTCCGCGGATGACGGCGACCTGCGATTGGATCTGCCATCCAGTACGATTGTTGTTGATCGTGACGGGCGGCAATTCCGGCTTGGCAGTTCAGATTCCGAACTCATCGCGCGTTATGCGCGGCTCTCGCGGCCGGATCGGGGCTGGACGTTGCACTGGTGGCTGATCATAGCGTTGGCTATCATCGTCGGTGGTCTCATCGTTGTGTGGGTCAGGCGAGGTCGTCGCCAAAGGCCGGCGACGTCCGCTTAGCGCATTGAGAGCGCGGCAGCGCTTTCGCGATGCGTTGGGAGGGTTCGCCATGTGCGCTAGACAGTCGCCGGTGCAGAACTGCGGCTGGCATCGTCCCGCGAGCATGCGCGGTGGAATGTCGCTGCTGGAACTGCTGGTGGTCATTGGCATCTGCGCACTCTTGATCGGTCTGGTCGTTCCTGCAATCCAACGGGTCCGGGCCGCTTCAGATTGTCTGCAATGCAAGAATCGGCTTCGGTCGCTGGGATTGGCGTGCGCGGCATACCATGACGCCGCGGGTCACATTCCATGCGGGTGCAGTTTCAGCGGCAAATCCGAGCCGCAGCCGCACATGAGTTGGTTGGCGCGCGCATTGCCCTGGTTGGAAGAGCAACCGATGTGGAGCCAAATCTGTGAAGCGTTTCAAGCGCAGAGTTTCTTTGAGACTCCGCCGCACTACCCCTACTTGGGGCGAGTGATTTCCCACTTCCTATGTCCCTCGGATGACCTTAGTGCGCAGCAGTGGCCGATTGGCGCGTTCACGGTGGCGTTCACAGATTTTGTCGGCGTCGAGGGCACGGATCTTGATGCAGTCAATGGAGTGCTGTATCTGAATTCCAGAGTTCGCTGGAGCGACGTGACCGATGGATTGTCAAACACCCTGCTGGCCGGCGAGCGGCCGCCGAGCGCCGACCGCAACCTCGGTTGGTGGTACGCGGGATGGGGGCAGCTTCAAACGGGCTCGGCTGAAATGGTGCTGGGAGTGCGCGAAATCGTCATCGATCCGAAATACCGCAATTGCGATCGCGGTCCGTACTCCTTTCGTGTGGGAAACGCCCGCGATGTTTGCGATGCCTTTCATTTTTGGAGCTTTCATCCCGGCGGAGCCAATTTCGTGTTCTGCGACGGGTCCGTACGGTTCTTGAGCTACGGCGCCGATCCGGTGATGCCCGCGCTCGCGACTCGCTCAGGAGGCGAGTCGTTGACGCTGCCCGACTGACTCGAAGACGACGACTCGCACTTCCGATTCCACGCCTTCATCCGCGAATCGTCGCGATCCGCGATGGCGAAGTCGAAGGCCAACTTGACGTTGACGGCGGGATTACGTGCTCCTCACGCCGCGCACGCCGCCATTTCGACGGCGCAGAACTCGGCCATGTCCGGTCGCACCGGTTCGTTGCGTTCGGCCCGGATCTCGGCCGCGAGTTTGCGCGCGATCCACAAGACGTAGCCAATGTCGCGAAGCATGCCTTTTACTTGGGCGCGGGTGTGGGGTGTTTTGGCAGTCGTGGCGAGCGTGGTGGACATTGCTGGCTCCTTGCGTTCTGAGTTTCCTTCGAGCAAACGTCCAGAACGCACACGACATGCCGAAGGCTGGGTTTTTCTCTCGAAAGGGCGCAAGTGAAGAGCCGACCAGTTCCTTGCGTCCAGTCGAAACCAATAGCGTCAGCGGCCGATTCGATGTGCTGATTTACAAGCGCTACAACTTGAGCGCATGTTTGCAAAAAGTCTGCGATTGGCCACTGGCTGGTGGCCGTGCCAAAACAAAGCCGCCTTACTTCTTGCCGCCGCGTTTGGCCGCTGACTTGGCGGCGAGTCGAAGCTCGTCTTTCTTCCGACGTTTCTCTTTTTGCTTGGCGCGATCGCCGGCGGGATTGCCCATGGCCGTTCTCCAAAAGAAAGCTCGCGTGACTCTAGTCTACGACTTCGGCAGCAAGCGACGGCACGTCACGGCGCCACCGCTTCCGCCCCGCATTCCATCAAATCGCGGAACAAGCGCTCCGTCATCGCGGCGCCTTGGGCCGCGGTCCTTCGGTGTTTCATCTGCGACCCAGGTAAACGAAACGCGATAGCCGCCGTTCGCTCGTTGTCTGATGCACAACGGACAGGAACCGTTGCAGCCCGGCGAATGTGTCTTTCCCTTCGAGCCGGACGAGATCGGCGGCCCGCTCTTGCCGGGCATCGTGCCAGCGGCGCGAGACTTCCACCTCGTTCTCCGTGACGTCCTCAGCAAGCAACAACTCGAATCCCGCGTCGCGGATCGACTGCTCATTCGCCCCCGGCGGGCAGAATTCAAAGTAGCCCGTCGAACTGCGCGTGGCCAATTCGGAGTTGGAAACGAAGCCGGTGACCACAACCGGATCGGTGTAGAGCATCCGGCCGCCGGGCCGCAAGACGCGGCGCCATTCGCTCAATAATCGGCGCCGCTCCGGCATATGGCAGATCGCGTCCATGCAGACGACGGCGTCGAACGATTGTTCGGCGAACGGCAACGGCTCGCGGACGTCGGCGAGGCGAAACTGGACTTGGTCCTGGAGGCCGGCTTGCCGAGCGTTGGCTTCGCCGGCTCGAATGCCGGCTTCACTGACGTCGATGCCCGTGACCCGGCAGCCGCGTTCGCGGGCCAAAAACAAAGCCGGGCCTCCGGAACCGCAGCCGACATCGAGCACGTGATCGGCCGACGAGAGCTTCAACAGATCGAAAAAGCGCCGGTATTCGTCGCACGTCACCCAACTGCTTTGACCCATCTCTTCGCCGTACGTATCGCGGCGAACTTGCTCCAGGACCTCGGTGGCGAAGTTGCCGTAAGCCGTGCCGTAAAGATCGACCGGCGAAGTCATGGAGTTCTCCGATTCCATTGGTACCATCGCCAGTACGCGTAACCAATCGACGTCTGGGACTTACTCTAGCCCAGGTCGTGTCTCAGTTTGTAGTGGCCCGCTTTAGCGGGCCTCGGATACGACCGCATGAATGCGGTCACTACAAACAAAACTGAAACACTGCCCCTCAACGGGGTGTGGCGCGCACGTCCGGAATCATCGCCAATCGTCATGTCCAGTAAGGAGTTATGGTTCCGGAGCGGCTCCGGAATCTCGCAGCTTCTGAATCGCGGAGTCAAACGTCTCAAGTAGTTGCAGTCGCGATCGATCCTTCTCGAACCGTCCTTCGCGCTCGACCCAATCGCGGCCGGCTTCGAGGCGACGGCTCAATAGTTTGACGGCCGCATCGCTTCGCGGCATCGGCCGGCCGGGCACGTCGATCCACACCGGCGACGAGTGCGCAAACGTGCCTGAGCAGATTCGCGCCGCCAGCCAGCCGCTGGTGGACACCGCAATCTCCAGATTCCCGCGGCCGACGACCTCGCCGTTCCAGACGATCTCCGCACGATCGTCGGACCGAATCTGCAGAGATTGTCCGGCGACCCGTTCGAGCGTTGATCCGGGCGGTTCGCCGTCCACCGTGAACGGCAGCCGCGGCCCGTCGGACACCACCGTCCGGCCGGCGCGGATGGCCTCGATCCACGTCGCCGGCGTCAACGGCTCGCCGGGGTTCAATTTCGCATGCGTCCGGCACGCGCCCAGCGCGACGGCGTTGCTCCGCTTCGCGCTCGAACCCTCCAGCGGCAACCGCACGCCGACGCCAAGCAGCAGATTGTAGACGGCCAGATTCTCGGGCCAATCGGGCGCGATCTCCAGCGCATCGACGCGGCCGAGGATCGCCTGGGCCAGCGCTTCCGCGCCGGCGAGTAGCGGCGTCGGCGCAGCATTGGTCCAAACGACCAGCCCGCGCTTGCGATGGCACTGGTCGCACCAATCGCCGAGCGACCAATCGTCCGTCGAATCCGACCCGCCGAAGGTCAGCGGGTACACCACGCGGTGACAATGCAATAGCGCCAAGCTGCCGAGGACCGGATGCACGTTGTGCGTGCCGACGATCACGAGCCGCCCGTCGCGCTCCAGGGCCGGTTGCTGTCCGCTGAATGCGTCGAGATTGGGAAACGTGACGTACGTCTGCCCGTCGGCTGCGTGCATCGGCGTGGCCGCGGCAAGAATGTGAACGACATCAAGGTCCTCGGCCGCGGCTTCCAGCAGCGCGTCGTGCGGCGACAGGAAGTGGGCGCGGAGATCGCCGGAGTGCCAATTGTCGGTTCGAGCGTCCGAAATCCGCTCGATCTGAAACCGCAGCGACATCTTGCCCAGCGGCAAATGCACGGCCTCACGGATCGGGCGATACGCCGGGCCTTTGGTCGCCTCAACCACGAGCTCGCCCGGCGGCAGGGCGATTTCGCACGAGCCGTCGATGGCGGCCCAGCGCTGGCCGGCGATGATCACGTCGCCGCCGACCGCTTCGCCCCGACCCGCCGGGAACTCGGCCGCATGCCCGAACGGCGCGAAGTAATTCCCGGCGCTGTCGGTGACGCACAGGCGCACCGGCGTCGGCTGGCCCGTCGCCCCGTCGTTGATCCGGATATGCACGGTTTGCAGCGGCATGGGCGGCTCATCCGCGCGGGTGCAGCACGACTTCGAGCGGCTTATCGGGCCGGAGCGTGATCGACGGCACCGGCCGCAGCGGCTCCCGGCTCGTGCGTTCGAAACGAAAACGCCGAGCGATTTCGGTCAATACGACGACGGCTTCCATCATGGCGAACGTGTTGCCGATGCACACGCGCGGCCCGCCGCCGAACGGAAAGTACGCGTACTTCGGCAAGTCCTTGGTGGAGCCGTCGAGCCAGCGCTCCGGGCGAAAACGCTCCGGCTCGGGCCACCAGCGCGGATCGCGGTGCGTAATCCACTCGACCATGAACACCGTAGTCTTCTTGCGAATGCGTTGCCCGGCGATGGTCACGTCGCGCAGCGCCTCGCGCCCCAGCAGGTACGCCGGCGGATACAGCCGCAGCGCTTCGTTGACGATCGCCTCGGTGTACTTGAGCCGCGAAACGTCGTCGGCGGTGAGCGGCCGCTCGCCGAGTTCGCGGCGCAGTTCGTCCATCATGCGCGCTTCGACTTCGGGATGCTCGGACAACAAGTACCAGGTCCATGTGAGAGCGACGGCCGTGGTTTCCTGCCCGGCGAGGAACATGGTCATGACTTCGTCGCGGAGTTGGGCGTCGGTCATGCCGGCGCCGTCGCCGGTTTCGTCGCGCGCCGCCAAGAGGCGGGAGAGCAGGTCGTGCCGGCCTTCGAGCGGCTCCCGGCGTCGCTGCTCGATGTAGCGATAGATGATGGCGTTGAGCGCCCGCGTGATGCGCCGCTGCCGCAGATTTCGCGGCGTCGGCCAGCCGAGCGGCACCTGGATCAAACTGCGAAAGCGCTCGCTGAAGAGGCGCATCGACTTTTCGAGTTGTCGCCGGATTTCGGCGGCGTCGCCGGCTTCCTCGGCGTCGAACAGCGTGCGCGTGGCCAGCCGTAGCGTCAAGGCCTGCATCTCGACGACGAGGTCGCGGCGTTCGCCGGGTTTCCATCCCGCCATGACGTGGCGCGTGTCGTCGATCATCATCCGGCCGTATTCGCGGATGCGGTCGCGCAGAAACGCCGGCTGCGCGAGCCGCCGCTGCCGCAGCCAGAATTCGCCTTCGCTGTTGAGTAGCCCGTTGCCCAACAGTTGCCGCGTGAGTTGCAGACCAAAGTGCTTCTTGAAGTCACGGCTGCGCGTGAGCAGCACTTCCTCGATGGCGTGCGGATCGCTGATCAGCAAGACCCGGCGTAGTCCGAGGCGCAAGGGCACGAAGTCGCCGTAATCGCGGGCGCACCGGATCAGGAAGGCGAGCCAATCGGCGCGAAATTCGCGCGCATGGCCAAGCAACCAATGGGCGGGCGGGCCGGCGAGAGATGTTCGTTCGGACATGCTGCCTGATCAGCGACGCTTCGCACATGTGTCGAAGCACCGGTATTCCGTTGTCAGGATTCAAAAGGCGCCCGTCCGTCTTTTTTATTGACACAGGCCCGTCTCGATTTAGAATGGGGATCGATTCCGAAGGGCGGCACGAGCAAGGCCAATTCCGTGCCTAACCTACTGGGCACGATTCAGCTTACCGGAATCCATATGCGTCGGATCGCAACGATCATCGTTGGCGCAATCGCAATCGTCGCGATCGTTCAGCATGCGCGCGGCCCGGCGGTGCCGGTCATGCAAGCACCCGAGTCTCACGACCTCGGCTACACCGACAATGACGTGCAGGCCTGGGTGCGGTTCCCGGTTTCGGACACTGGTCGCGCTGACCTGGCTCTCACTCGATGGCGAAGCAGCTGCTCGTGCATGGAAGCCATGCACGGCGCCAAGCCGGTTCCTGAAAGCGTCCGGATTGCCCCGGGATCCAGGTATGAAATCGACCTCGCGGTTACGATGAAGAAAGACGCCTATCTTCCGGGCAGCTATTCGCTTCACTTTCAGACGAACGATCCACTTCGGCCGAATCATACATTCTCGGTCAAATTCAACCCAATCGGAGGCTTTGTGGCGGTGCCCGCCGAGCTGGACTTCGGCCGCTCGGCGCCCGGAAGTAAGCCAGTTGTCCAATCGGTCACTCTGGACAAGACGCAGTTTGCGAAGTCAGACCCTGCCCAGGTTGACGGGGGGGGCGGGGGGGGGGGTCGGGCGGATCGAAGTCTCGCATCCGAGCTTTGCTCACGTCCGAACCGAACTCATCGAGGCCGAGCCGGAGCTGAAGCCCTATTGGCGGAAGCCCATCGCGAAGGTCTTCTTCTCCTATCGACCCGCGAACGATGAGTCCATGGAGGGCGGCATCGCGTCGATTTACAACTCTGCGCAGAACAAGAAAGTCATGATGCTCTTGCGCGGAACCACGGCGGTGCCCTTTCGCGCTTATCCTGCACGAATGCGAATGGCGGCAAAACAAAAGGCCCGCGTGCTTGTGAGGTTCTCCGACATGCAACCCTTCCAATTGGAAGAGATGACGGCTCCGCAGGGTATTAAGGTCGTCAAGTCTTTGAGCAATGAGACGACCTATTGCTGGCTGGAGGTTGAGGCGACAGAGCCCGGCGATGTCCCTCGCGAAGTCCTCATCAAAGCGGTCCGAGACGGTGCGACCTACTCGACTCGATTTGTGGCTAACGTCGGAGAACTGCCGTGAGGCGAAGCGGCTACACGTTGCTCGAAGTCATAGTCGTCATCAGCATCCTGACGCTGCTGAGCGGCCTGATCATGGCGGCTGTGGCCAAGGCGCGCTCCGCGGCGGCGCGCCTGCAATGCGCTAACAATCTTAAGCAAATCGCACTCGCGCTGCATCAATTTCACGATGTCCGCGGCAGCTTGCCGCCGGGCACCGAAGCCGATCATCCGAAGAACTCGCAACCCTACACGACCTGGCTGCGAAAGTTGCTTCCGTTCGTCGAGCGCTCGGCCCAGTCCGAAGAGATTGATCGCGCATTTGCCCGCGACCGCAGTTTTCTCAACTTGCAAGTGCATACGGGGCGCCGCACGGGGATTCCGCTGTTCGTGTGTCCGCTTGACCCGCGCGGATTAGTCAGCTCCAACCCACGGTTGCTTCCCAACGGAATCGGATTCACTGCCTATCTGGGTGTCGAAGGCCAAGATCAGCGCCAGAAAGACGGAGTGCTTTTTTATGATTCGAAGACTCGCTTTGACGATGTCTCCGATGGCCTGAGCAATACGCTCATGGTCGGCGAGCGGCCGCCCAGCGCGACGGAGAGATTCGGCTGGTGGTATGCGGGATGGGGAATGAACCAAGAGGGCACGTTGGATGCGACCCTTGGATCAAACTGCTTTAACACGGGCTTGGTTGGTTGTCCCTATTCCATGCCATTTGCCGCCGGCACATTGAGAAACGAATGCGATTCACTCCATTTTTGGAGCCTCCATCCCGGCGGGGCGCATTTCGCACTCTGTGATGGATCGGTCAAGTTACTGGCATACGAAATTGGGGCTGGCTTAACCGCAATGGCAACTCGTGCCGCTGCCGATTGAAATAGGGACATATCGTGATGAATCACCTGACTCTCATTGCAATCGCACTTTGGATGACATTGGCGAATCCGGCCGAAGTCGTCGCCGACGTTCAAGACTTGTTGCAACGTCATCAGCAACTCCGAGATCAGATCTTTAGCATTCGGGCCACCGTCGTCCATCAGGGGTGCACAGGCGTACCACTCAATCGCGACCGCAAGTACCTCATCGAAGCTCAATGGTTGCAGAAAGGCGACCGAGTTCGAGTTGATTTCTCCACTTCAGTCATTGACAAGGGTGTGAAAAACACCGGTTCCAAGGAGACGTTTGTCTATTCCGATGGAACACGTTCGCTGCTGCAGACGTCGCCTCGCCAACCCGATTGGAATGTGGTTAAGATCAACCCGCCACATGATCGCGTTCCTCCGCACTCACTTTGGCGATTCGGGCTGTTTGAATTCTGGTCGAACCGGTTCGATGACCCCAAAGGGCCGGGCCGGGTGTCATACCAGCAGGCCGCGCGGTTCAAGAAAGAGATTGGGATCAGCCGAATTGAGTCAAAACCGCCCGCAGGAGTTGCATTTTTTCTCGATACTGGTGCCACGGAGCAGATCGAATTCTCTAAGGCGGGTCTAGTGATCGTACAAACGACCACATCGCCGGACGGTCAAGTTCGCATCCAACAAGAGGTCGTTCAGTTTCAAAACCATCAGGGTATCGAGTTCCCGCGACGAGTGGAATCCTGTACGTGGAACAGGGATTATCCGGGTGAGCCGTTGGTGCAGGCGGGATCTACAGACTTTTGGATTCACTCCATCAACGAAGATATTCCCGACTGGGACTTTGCCTTGCCCAAATTGCTCCCACGAACTGAGATTAATTACCCAGACAATAGCTTTACGACATATGATGCGACCGGCAAAGTGACTGCCATCGGCGAACTGCGATCGCCAGAACAGGTGATTCGCGATTTGACGCCGCTGCCGCCTGAGTCACGCTGGTGGCCCTGGATAGTCGCCAGCGGCCTTGCGGTAGCACTCATTGCGGGAGTCATTTGGCGTCGGCAACTTGGACTGGTCAGCGGGCAATGAAGCGTGAACCCCTATTCCGACTGATGCCTTTGATTGGAGGAACCAAACGATGAGACGAACAGTAGTCGGAGCGTTGGCACTCGTTATCGTCGCTGGCCTTGCGCAGGGCGATCCGACCTCGTTTTACCCCGGCATGCGTTGCCTGGACAAATCATCTTCAAATACGTGCAGCCAGTTGTTCCCCGGAGGTTGTTGCTATACCGACTCTGTATTGCGCATTGCTGTCGTTCCGACAAATGAAATGAGACTCTGCGGTTCAGGTAGCCAATCGGATTGTTGCGTCATTCAAATCAACTCACAATATGAAGTGACCTGCAGCGGCAACAATCCCTTTTGGGTCGCACGAGGGACCGTTTGCGGGTGGAACGGATGGGCGATTGGATTTCCGACATGCGAGAGCAAGAAATGGGACTGTCGGGATGCGACGCTGGCAGAGTGGGCCGCTGGGTTGTGCGATTCCCTTAGCCCATAAACTCCGCGGCTTCTTACAGGATGCCCCGCAGCGCTTCCACCGCCTTCGGAAACAAGTCCGGCCCGGTGACGCCGCCGGTCGGCCCGCCCCCGAGCAAGTGTGGCTCCAGCGTGCAGAATCCGTCGAACCCACGTGCCGCGGCGTCGCGCAGCACGTCGGCGATGCGCCCGTCGCCTGTGCCCGGCAGGCAACCGTGCGGTTCGCCGGCCTTCCAGTCCTTGATGTGGAAGTGCGCGACGCGGTCGCGGCACTTCAGCCAGCCGTCCCACGGGTCGTAACCGCAAAACACGAAGTTCGCCGGGTCGTAGACGGCCGCGAACGCCGGACCCGGTATCTCGTTCAGTAGGTCGGCCACGCGCTCCGGCGAATCGCCGTAAATGCGATGCTCGTTTTCGTGCAGCAGCCGCACGCCGGCTTGCCCGGCCACGTCGGCGAACCGCCGCAGTCGATCCAGAATCTCATGGCGGTGTTTCGACCAGTCAACCGCCGCGCCGCCGTCAGGCGGGTAGAAGCTGAAGATGCGGATGTTCGGCGTGCCGAAGCGCTTTGCCAATGCGATGGCGCGGTCGAGCCGGGCGAGTTGCGGCTCGAGCGGCTCGTCGATCCGAGTCTTGCCGATCGGCGAGGCAATGGCGCTGAGCGTCATCTCATTTCGCTCCAGCAGCGCCTGAAAATCGGCGACCTGCTGGTCGCTGAGGTCCAGCACATTGATGCCGTGGATCGAGCGCAATTCGACGTGCCGAATGCCGCATGCGAGCAGAACATCCACCTGCCGCTTCGGTTCGGGGCTGATTTCGTCGGCCAAGGCGCTGATGGTGAACATGGGAGCTGGCTCGGGTCCGAAGCCTCGGCGCGGTGACCAATCAATCGTCGATCACGACAGTCAGTTGCGCCTTCTGGACGACGAAGACTTTTTCACCATGCCGGGCGAAGCGGATTCGCGCGCGTCGCAAGGCTCCGTGGCCGCTCAGGTCGAGCACTTTGCCGCGGCCGTAGGAGGCGTGATCGACGATGACGCCGACGGCCAGTCCGTCGGGTCCCGGTCGGCCGGCGTCGGGATCGTCATCGGCCGCGAGGACCGGCGCCGCCGCGCGCAGCGACGCGCTGCGGTACGCCCCGCTGAGGTCGTCGTGTTCGATTCCCTCGGCCGGCAACTCGTCGAGAAACATGCTCGGCACCGTGTACAGCGACCGGCCGCGAAACTCGCGCATTCGTGCATGGCTCAGAACCAGTTCCTCCTTGGCCCGAGTCATGCCGACGTAGCACAATCGGCGTTCTTCCTCGAGGTCCTCCGGCGTGGGCAGGCTGCGTTCGTGCGGCAGCAAGCCTTGTTCCATGGCAAGGATGGCGACGACGGGAAACTCGAGGCCCTTGGCCGCGTGCAACGTCATCACCGACACGCAGTCCGAGGATTCGTCCCAGCCGTCGACGTCGCTGGCCAAGGTGATCTGCTCGAGAAAATCGCCGATCGTACGATTCGGATCCTCGGCCGCGAACTGCTTGGCGGCCGTGATCAGTTCCTCGATATTCGCCAGCCGTTCCTGATCGTCTTCGTCGTTGGAATCCTGCAACATTTTGCGATAGCCGCTGCGGTCGAGCACGAGGCGGATGACCTCGTCGGGCGGATCGTCCCGGTGCCGGCGCAGTTCGGTCATGAGGGCGTGAAACGATCTCAGGCCCGTGGCCGCTTTGCCGCGAATCGCCGGAATCTGGGCGAGATGTCCGCAGGCGTTCCAGAGGGACATCTCCCGCGGCTCGGCGTATTCGCGGAGGTATCGCAGCGAGGTCGGCCCGACGCCGCGGGCCGGTTCGCCAATGGCCCGCTCGAACGACAAGTCGTCGCGCGGGTTGACCAGCAGACGCAGGTAGGCCAGCACGTCGCGGTTTTCCTTGCGCTCGTAGAATGCCAGGCCGCGCACGATCTGGTACGGCACGCCGTGCTTCAGAAAGGCGCTTTCCAATGTACGCGACAGGGCGTTGATGCGCAGGAAGACGGCGAAATCGCGGAACGCTCGCCCGGCGCGGTCGTGTTCGCCCTTGATCCACTCGACGGTCCGATCGGCTTCCTCGAGGCCGTCGCCATGGACGACGACGCGCACCGGCCGGCCGGTGGGATTCTCCGTCACCAGCGTCTTCGGCTTGCGCTGCTTGTTGTGGGCGATGACGGAATCCGCGGCCGCGAGAATCGACTTCGTGCTGCGGTAGTTGCGATCGAGCGTGATCACGCGCGCATTGGGGAAATCGCGCTCGAAATCGAGGATGTTGCGAATGTCCGCGCCGCGCCATTTGTAGATGCTCTGATCCGGATCGCCGACGACGCAGATATTGGGGTAGTCGATCGACAGCCGCCGGGCGATTTCGTACTGGGCCGCGTTCGTGTCCTGGTATTCGTCGATCAGGACGTAGCGGAACCGTTCGTCGAGTTCGGCGCGGAGGGCCTCGTTGTGCCGCAGGACCAGCGCGGGCTTCAGGAGCAGGTCGTCAAAATCGAGCGCGTTGGCCTCGCGCAGCCGGCGCTCGTAGCCGTGGTACACTCCGGCCACAGTGGTGGTGAAGAAGTCGCCGGCGGTGCGCTCGTAGGCGTCGGGCGTGAGTAGCTGGTTCTTCGCCTTGCTGATCGCGGCGCTGAGCCGCTCGGGAGTGAACCGGACGCTGTCGATGTTCGCCGCGGCCAGCGCGGCTTTCACGACCTTCACTCGGTCGTCCTGGTCGTAGATGGTGAAGTTCGGGTCGAGATCGATGCGATCGGCGTATTGGCGAAGCAGCCGGGCGCCGAGGCTGTGAAACGTGCTGACCCAGACGCGCGCCTGCGGGACCAGCGCTTCGACGCGGCGGCGCATCTCGCCGGCCGCCTTGTTGGTGAACGTGATCGCGAGAATCTGCCGCGGCCGGATGCCCTGGCTCAGCAGCCAGGCGACGCGCCGGGTGATCACGCGGGTCTTGCCGCTGCCGGCGCCGGCCACGATCAGCAGCGGGCCGTCGCGGTGCGTGACTGCGGATTGCTGCGCCGGCGTCAGGTCGGCGAGCCAATCCTGTGCATCGACTGATAGACTGTTGGCGGACGGCATCCTACAACTCAGACAGCGCGGGTCCTCATTCCTGCATCTTACCGCTCGCCCGCGGAGGCGTCATGGAGATCGTCGGCATCGGCACGGACATCGTCGAGTGCGTGCGGATCCGCACGATGATCGAACGGCATGGGGAACTCTTCCTGACGCGGGTCTACACCGAGCGCGAGATTCGCTACTGCCAGAGAACCAAGCACGCGACGGAGCACTTCGCCGGCCGCTGGGCCGCCAAGGAAGCCGTCTTCAAGTGTCTCGGCACGGGCTGGAGCAAGGGGCTGTGCTTCACGGATATTGAAATCGTCAATGAGCCGACCGGCCAGCCGAAAGTCGAGTTGCGGGCCAGCACGCGGGATCGAGCTGCGGCACTGGGCATCGGCACGGTGCTGCTGTCGATCTCGCACTGCCGGGAATACGCCACGGCGCTGGCGCTGGCCGTCCGCGGCGTTCCGACCGAAGAGATTCCCTTCTGACCGCCGGCTATTTGGAAATCTCGACGAGCAATTGCCGGGCCTGCTTGTAGGCGGCGCGCAGGCTCGTGGCCCGCGCTTCCATCTGCCCGTCGTTGAAATAGGTGCCGGGCGGCGCGTGCGGCAGGCCGGCAATGGCCAACGTCAACGGCAACAACTGCATGAATTCTCGCTGTTTCTGCTGCTGGCGATCAACTCCGGCGTCAGTGCTCATGGCGGGTCTCCTCCGTTCAAGACGCTGCGGCGACCAGACCTGTAGCGTACCCGCTCGGCGGCGAGCCGACAAGCGCCGCGCGGGCCGCTACTCGGAGCGGCCGACCGCAGCACGCGGAAGTTGCGCGTCACTGCGCCGATTTGACAGGCTTTTTCGGCGGGCGGGCGGGCAGCTTCGCGTCGCTCATGCGAATGCTGACGCTGGTTGCGTGCCCAGTGAGACCCTCTTTTTCGGCCAGGCGAACAACATCCTCAGCCAAGTGCCGCAGCCCGCGGGCTGTGAACGACATGACGCTCGAGCAGCGGAGGAAGTCGTTGGCCGTCAGGCCGCTCGTGTATCGCGCCGTCCCGCCGGTGGGCAGGACGTGGGACGGTCCGGCGGCGTAGTCGCCGAGCGCGACCGGCGTGAAGTTTCCGAGGAAGATCGCCCCGGCGTCGCCGACCTGATCGGCAATCGCCTCCGGATCGCGCGTCTGGACGTGGAGATGCTCCGGGGCCAGAGCATTGGCGACTTCCACGGCTTGCTTGGCGTCGCGCACCAGCACGAAGGCGCCGTAGCGCTCCAGGCTGTCCCGCGCCAGATCGCCGCGGGCCAGCTTGTTCACCTGGCGATTCAATGCGGCCGAGACTTCGTCCAGCAATTCCGGCTGCCAGGTCACGAGCACGCTGACGCCGGGAGAATGCTCCGCCTGGGCGAGTAGATCGGCGGCGACGAATTCCGGCTGAGCCGATTCGTCCGCCACGACCACAACCTCGCTCGGCCCGGAGACGCAGTCGATGGCCACGGTCGATTGCACGTAGCGCTTGGCAAGCGACACGAATTGATTGCCGGGACCGACAATCATGTCCACCGGCGGGATGCCCTCGATGCCATAGGCCAGGGCTGCGACCGCCTGCGCCCCGCCGATGCGGTACAACTCGGTCACGCCCAACTCGTAGCAGACGGCCAAAAGGTCCGGATTGCCGGCGCCGTGGCTCGTGGGCGGCATGACGACGGCCAATTCCTTCACGCCGGCCGCCTGCGCCAGGCACACCGTCATCAGGAGCGTCGAGGGATACGACGCCGCGCCGCCCGGCACGCAGATGCCGACGCGCCGCAACGGTCGATACCGCAATTGAATCTCATGGCTGCCCGATACCGACAGGATCGCGTCGGTGTGCAGCAGCCCCATCTGGAACGACAGGATATTCTGGCGAATGTTGCGGACCGTTTCGAGAAACTCCGGACTCGCCGCGGCATGGGCGGCTTTCATGTCGTCAAGCTTGACCCGCAACTCCGATTTGGTCAGGCGCACCTTGTCGAACTGCTCGGTGTAATGCAGCACCGCCGACAGGCCGCGAGTCTGCACCTCCTGGCAAATCCGCTCGACCGCCTTGATCGGTGGCAGGGCCTGGCGAAACACCTTGCGCGTCAGTTCGCGGCTTCGGGGCGAGAGAATCTCGGCCTGATGGCTCATTTGCCGCTTGAGTTCGGCCAACTGCTTGCCCGACTTGTCCTCGCGGCAATCAATTCGGCGAATCTTCAGGGCCTTGTGCCGTCCCCCCGTGGCCTTGGCCACGGGGCGTTGCGTGCGCTTTTCGGGCTTGGGCTTACGGCGGACGGTCAGGAGCCGACCGTTGGTTCGTGCGTTCATATGCGGTGAATATACGGGGATGACAGAGGGTGAGCAAGCACCTCCCATGTCATGCGAATCGACATCTCTGAGCGTAACGCTATTTGCAGGAATGCTTTTGGTCGTTCGTCCGGCCGTTGTCCGAGCAGTTCGACTCTCGAAACTTTCGCAGCGTGATGCAATTGCCCTTTTCGTTGAATTCGACCTCGTCCATGAAGGTGCGGATCAGCAGGAGTCCGCGGCCGCCGACGGTGTCTAGGTTTGCCGGGTCGGTCGGATCCGGCAGCTGACTTGGGTCAAACCCGGGCCCCTCGTCAGCGACAGAAAATTCGGCCCGGCTTGCCGTCAGCCTCGCTTGCACATGCAGTCGGCGGTCAGAAAAGGGCTTTTGCCGCCGGCGCTCGTCGATGAGAGCATGGAAGTGACGCTCATCCTCCTGCCGCAACCGCGAATCGACCTCCAGGTTGCCGTGGTACATGCCGTTTAACAGCGCTTCCTCGAGCGCGACGCCCATGCGAATGACGCCGTTCTGGTCGCAGAAGCGAAATGGCGCTAGATGCTCCTGGATCTGCGTGACGAGAACGGGAATCAGGGCAGGGTCGTTTTCGAAATCGAAGTGGAGTTCGACGCGGGAGAGGAAGGAGAGGAGCCGAGCGCGATTTTGGGTCGCCTTGGCGGCCGCGACGACTCGTTCGAGCGAATCGGCCAGTTCCTCCGCGAATTGGCGTTTGGGCACGTAGCTGGCCGCGCCCCGTTGCAAAGCTCGGATCGCCAGCTTCTCGCTGCCTCCGGATGTAATCAGCACCACCGGCACCGACGGATGCCGGGCGCGAATCCGTTCCACCAGGTCCAGTCCGTCGCAGTCGGGCATGTGCAGATCGGTCAGAACCACGCTGGGCGTCTCGACGCCCAAGACCGTCATGGCGTCGCCGCCGGTCGCAGCCTCCAGGGTGCGCCAGCCGAGTTCCTTCTCGATGATCGAGCAGGCTTGGCGGCGCAGATTCGGAGCGTCGTCAACCACCAAGGCAAGCGGTGGAGGTGCTGCGCTGGCCATATCGCCGAGCCCTGCGTTCAAGAAAATGCCGCCCCGATGTTGGACCAGAGTATCCGTCCGACGCCCCTCGTGCAACCGTTCGGCCGCACGATTCTGATCGACGCCGGCACTGTTCCGCTCTCGGCGGAGTCGCTACATTAAATCGTACCAAGTTGGTCGAAACAGCGATTGTGCGCGCTGGCGGCAAGGGAGGAATGCGTGGCTTCGATTGAATACGTGGACGTTCGCAAGGGGATGGTGCTGGTCGGCGAAGACGGGCAGCTGATGCAATGCCTCGACCGCGATTTGAACACGCCCGGCAACTGGCGCGCGATCCTCCAACTCAAGCTCAAGAACTTGAAAACCGGCGCGATCACCCTGAATCGCGTCCGGCCGCAGGACAAGGTCGAAGTCGCCTTTCTTGAGAAGAAGGACTTCCAGTACCTGTACCAGGAAGGCGAAGATTACATCTTCATGGATACGGAGACCTTCGATCAATACCCGCTGCCGAAAGAGTTGCTTGGCGATCAGATGAAGTATCTCAAGGAGAATGACACCGTCAAATTGACGATGTACGAAGGCAAGCCGATCGACATCGAGTTGCCAGCGACCGTCGAGCTCAAGGTGACGGAGACCGATCCGGCGCTTAAGGGGGCGACCGCCGCGGCTCAATACAAGCCGGCCACGCTCGAGACCGGCTTCAAGATCAGCGTGCCGCCGTTTATTGCCGTCGGCGACGTGATTCAGATCGACACGCGCAGCGGAGAATATCTCGGCCGCGCGAAATGACATGGCTCCTTCCCGCTCGCTGGTCACACTGACGACCGACTTCGGCGCGGGTTCGGGCTATTCCGCGGCATTGAAAGGCGCGGTGCTCTCGGTCAATCCCGCGGCGAGCGTCCTCGACCTTAGCCATCAACTGCCGCCGCAGGATCTGTCGGCGGCAGCGCTGTTTCTCGGCGACGTGATCCCGCATTTTCCCGCCGGCGCGATTCACGTCGTCGTCGTCGACCCGGGCGTCGGCACGGAGCGATCGCTGCTCTGCGTCGTCTGGCGCCATCAGGCGGTGCTGGCGCCCGACAATGGGTGCTGGACGAGCCTGGAGGCCATCGAACCGGTGCAGGCGGTCTATCGCCTCACCGAATCGCGTTTTTGGGCCAAGTCGATCAGTGCGACGTTTCACGGTCGCGACGTTCTCGGTCCGGCTGCCGGGCATTTGTCGCTGGGAGTGCCGCCCGACGCGCTGGGACCGGTCGTGAACTCGTGGATTCGATTGCCGGCTCCGGAGCCGCTCATCGAAACAGACCTCGCCGTCGGGCAAATTGTGCACATCGACCCGTTCGGGAATGCCATCACGAATCTCCCGGCGGCAGCCGTTTCCGGGTTGCGGCGAATCGAAGCGGGCCCGCATCGGGTCGACCGATTCGTGCGAACCTACGGTGAGGCCGAACCGGGAACGGTCGTGGCGCTTATTGGAAGTAGCGGTCGCCTGGAGATCGCGGTCGTCAATGGTTCCGCCGCCCAGCGATTGGGCCTGCAGGTCGGCGAACCGGTGCGCGTCAGGCGTAACTGATTCGCCGGCCCTTGTTTCCCGGGGAATTGCCGGTAAAACCGTATGTAAGGCGGCCCAGTATGGGGCGTCAACTGTTCGGAGGACGACAGAGTGTTGCGCAGCCGCTTCTTCATTGGATTGAGTTTGGCTCTCGGGCTCGTCGCTGCGGCGACGCTATCGGCCCAGGACAGCAAGGACAAGGCGAAGGACGGCGCGCCGGGCTCCGGCGATAAAGTCGATCTCCGCTTCAAGTTCGAGAAAGATAAACCGTTCTACCAGGAGATGACGACCAAAACCACCCAGGACATGAAGGTCATGGGCATGGACGTCAAACAGACGCAAGATCAAACGTTCTACTTCTCCTGGACGTTGAAGGACGAGGACAAAGACAAGAACATGGTCGTCGTCCAGCGCATCGAAGGCGTGAAGTTGACGATCAACATTGCCGGCAACCCGATCACGTTTGACTCGACGAATCCGACCAGTTCCAGCACGGCCCTCGCCGAATTCTTCAAGGCGCTGGTCGGCAGCGAGTTCAAGCTGACGCTGGACAAGGATTACAAGGTCATCAAGATCGAGGGACGGGACGATTTTCTGAAGAAACTGACGCAGGCCAATCAGCAGATGGAGCCGCTGCTGAAGCGCATCCTCAGCGAAGAGGCCATGAAGCAGATGGCTGATCCCACCTTCGGCCTGCTGCCGCCGAACGCTGTGGCGAAGAATGACACCTGGGAGCGGAAGTCGGCGCTGAATCTCGGACCGATCGGCAGCTACGACAGCGACTTGAAATACACTTTCGAAGGCCCGGACGAGAAGAACGCTGATTTGGCCAAGATCCGGGTGGATACGACGCTGACGTATAAGCCGCCGACAGACGGCGGCGATCAATTGCCCTTTAAAATCAAGGATGCCAAGCTGACGAGCAAGAATGCCAAGGGCGAAATCCTGTTCGACGTCAAGAAAGGTCGGCTCGACAAGTCCACGCAGTCGCTCGAACTCGAAGGACAGCTCGACATCGAGATCGGCGGCATGGCGCAGAAAGTCGACCTGAAACAGAAGCAGGAAACGACCATCTCGACCAGCGACACGCCGCACGTTAAGAAGGCGTCGTAACGTCACCACGAGATTCGGAGGGCCCGGCCAAAATTGGCCGGGCTCTTTTCGTTTGCATCCGACGCCAGATGGCTCCTGACAGTCCAGAAACCAGCACGAAAACCATCGACCCCGGCTCGGGCACCGGGATCATGGCAAAGGCCCGAATCTGACCGTTGTGCAATCCCGTGCCGACGATGACGCCGTCGTCGCTGATGCCGAGCGCTTCGGATGTCGTATTGTTCAGCAGATCCCAGCCGGTGCCGGCGGGGATCAGATCACCGAGCCGATATACATTGACGCCGTTCCAGAGGAACGGGACCGACGACGACGTGGTCGAAGTGTTGCCGACGACAGCGCCGCTCGCGTTGACTCCTCGGCCGGAACCGGATATCGAACCGGCCGGCAAGGGAATCGCTCGGATGCCGGTCGCATCGGTCCAGATGAACGGCAAACCGTCGCCTTGATCCAGCATGCTGACGCCGACGATGTGTCCCGCTTCGTTCACGTCATAACAGATAGCTCCATTCATGCCCGGCAAGGCGCCGACGGTGAACGCGATCCCCGCGCCGGGATCGAGCACATATCCGACATTCACGGCGGCATTATTGGGATCAATTCCTTGGCCGACAATCCGGCCGGCGTCGTTGATCCCGTATGCCGTCATCAGAAAACTGCCGTTGGAAGTCGTCTGGGTGATCACCGAGGCGGAACCTCCGGAGTACCGCACGCCAAACTGACCCGCGCCGACCACGGCGTAGCCGACGGCCACTTCCGCCAGGTTGACGTCGAGCGCCGCGGCGAGAGTCGAGCTGGTTGGCAACGGCAGTTGGGTTACGCTGCTGCCATGCCATGTCAGCGGCAGTGGATTGGCCAGCGACAAATCGACGCCGCCGGTCCCGACGACGACGCCGTTGTTGTTCACCCCCGCGCCCCGACTGAAGGGACGAGCGGGCGACGTCAGGTTCGGCAAGCCAACCAGACCCCCGGTTTGCGTCCAGCGAAAGGCCATCGACGAAGTGCTGCTGAATGAGAACCCGGTCGCGATGCCGTTCGCGGAGATGCGCGTTCCGAACGACTGATTGTGTCCGGGCAGAGCTCCCAGATCGACGATCGAGTACGCCGGCTGAGCGGCGGTCCGGGGTGCTGCGCCGAGGAGCACGGCGGCGCTGATCGCAATGGTGACAGTTTGTCGCATGGTCGTCGGAGGTTTAGTTGGCGAGACCTGGAGCCACATTGTAGTCGCTCGGTCGGCCGCGGCGCGGTTCGAGGTCCCGCCGCGAGCAATCCCGATTTCGCGGCCGGCTGCTATGATAATCTGTGCTCCGCCGGACGACTTTCGGAGTTCCCGGCGATGGACTCGTGAGGACAATCAGGCATGAAACGCGATGATCTTCCGCTTCGCCGCATCGACCACCTGAAGTTCTTCGTCGGTAACGCGCGCCAGGCGGCGTACTTCTACCGCAACGCTTTTGGATTCGACGTCACAGCGTACGCCGGCCTGGAAACGCGCGTGAAGCACGAGGCCGGTTACGTGCTCAAGCAGGGGCAGATTGTTTTCGTGCTCGTATCGCCGCTCTCGGATCAGCATCCCGAGGCCCAGCGCCTCGTGCGGCACGGCGACGGCGTCATGGACATCGCCATCGAAGTGGACAACGTCGAGGAGACGTATCGCAAGGCGACCGAGCGCGGCGCCGTCGCCGTCACGCCGCCGACGCTGCTCGAGGACGAGACCGGCGTTTACGAATTCGCCTCGATCCGAACCTACGGCGACACGACGCACACGTTTGTCAACCGGGATCGCTACCGCGGCGTGTTTGCTCCCGGCTTCAAGCCGATCGATCCGGAGCGGTATAGTCCGTCCACGGCTCGGCCGGTCGGACTCAAAGCCATCGATCACGTCGTCGGCAACGTCGAACTCGGCAAGATGAATGAATGGGTCGAGTTCTACAAGCGCGTGCTCGGCTTCGAGCAGTTGGTACATTTCGACGACAAGGACATCTCCACCGAGTACTCGGCGCTGATGTCGAAAGTGGTGCAGAACGGCACGGGGCGGATCAAGTTCCCGATCAACGAGCCGGCCGAGGGCAAGCGCAAATCGCAGATCGAGGAGTACCTCCAGTACTATGGCGGGCCGGGGGTCCAGCATATTGCGATGATCACCGGCGACATCGTGCAGACCGTCCGGGCGATGCGGGCCAACGATGTTTCGTTCCTGCGTGTACCGCAGACCTACTACGACATGCTGCCCGAGCGCGTCGGCAAAATCAACGAGAACATCGACGACTTAGCGGAGCTTGGCATCCTCGTCGATCGCGACGATGAGGGTTACATGCTGCAGATTTTCACGAAGCCTGTGGCCGACCGCCCGACGCTCTTCTTCGAGGTCATCGAGCGGCATGGCTCGCGGAGCTTCGGCAAGGGCAACTTCAAGGCGCTTTTCGAGGCGATCGAGCGCGAACAAGCGCTGCGTGGCACGCTGTAGTATTTTCGAGTCCCGATTTTCGATTTCCGATTGAACGAGCCGGCGGATATGACGGAGGGCGAGCTGGCAGAACGGAGCAAGACTTTTTCGCTGAGAGTCATGCGCCTGGTCGACGCGCTGCCGAAGTCGATTAGGGGGCGGGCGATTGCCAGCCAACTAATCCGGTGCGGCACCTCCGTCGCCGCGAACTGCAGAGCGGCCTGTTGAGGCCGGTCCAAGGCCGAATTCGCGGCCAAACTCGGAATCGTCGTGGAAGAGGCCGATGACAGCGCCCTTTGGATGGAACTGATCGTAGCGAGTGAGATGCTGGCCGCCGCGAGGATCGCCCCGTTGTTGCAGGAGGCCAACTAGATTGTTCGAATGATGGTCGCGTCTCGGAAGACCCTCCAGGGGCTGCGGGGATCGAAAATGAGTCAATCGGAAATCGAAAATCAGAAATCAGAATTACCGTGAGGTCAACATGCCGCAGTACATCAAGGTCGGTTCGATTCCGCGGAAGCGGCACATCGAGCACAAGCAGGCGCCGGGCTATCGCGGCGAGGGAATCTTCTACGAAGAAGTCGTCACGACGCAGGGCTTCAGCCGGGCGTACAGCATCGCCTACCACCTTCGGCCGCCGACGCGCGTGCGGAAAATCGAACCAGCCGGGAGCGTTCGCATTGAACCAGCGGCGGAGGACGTGCTCCGGCACGTGCACCTGAAGACGGGCAAGATTCCGCGCAGCGGCGATCCGATCACCGGGCGGATGCCGCTCTTGTTCAACGACGACGTGGTGATCGCGCGGTGCCGGCCGGCGCAGCCCCAGGCGGAACTGTATCGCAACGCTCTCTGCGACGAGATGCTGTTTATCCATCACGGCCGAGGCGTCTTGCATACCCTGTTCGGCCCGTTGCCCTTCAAACCCTGCGACTACGTCGTCATCCCGCGCTGCACGACCTATCGCGTGGAGTTCGACGCCGCGGAGCCGGCGGACTTACTGGTCGTCGAATCGACCGGCACGCTGCGAATCCCGCCGCGCTATCTGAATCCCGACGGGCAACTGCGGCTCGGCGCTCCGTATTATGAGCGCGATTTTCACGGCCCGCGCGAGGTCGGCGTCATCGACCGAGAAGAGGATACGACAGTCGTGATCAAGGACGGCTCGCGGCTGACGCGGTACACGCTGGCGTCGCACCCGTTCGACGTCGTCGGTTGGGACGGATACCTGTACCCGTTCACGTTCAACGCCGACGATTTCGAGCCGATCACAGGCACGATTCATCAGCCGCCGCCGATTCATCAGACTTTCGAGACGTCGGGATTCGTTGTGTGCACCTTCGCACCGCGGATGCTCGACACGCACCCCGAGGCGATCAAGGTGCCCTACGCGCATTCCAACGTCGAGTCGGATGAAGTGCTGTACTACGTGCGCGGGCAGTTCGGCAGCCGCCGCGGCGTCGAGGAGGCGTCGTTCACGCTGCATCCGCACGGCATCCCGCACGGACCGCATCCGGGAACCATCGTTGCCAGCCGGCCGATGGCGCGCACCGACGAACTCGCCGTGATGATCGACACGTTCCGGCCGCTGAAGCTGGCCAAGGCGGCCAAGGACTGGGACGATCCGAACTATCCGATGAGTTGGCTAGAGTGAGAAAAAGCATCAGCGGCCAGCCATCAGCCGCCGGAGGGAGTGCCCGATCCCTGCCGACCGCGATGCGCTGGCCGCTGTTTGCGAGTCGTCAGAAGTTTTCGCGTTTCTGCTCGGCAAGCGTGCGAATCCGCTCCGCCAAAAGCGCGATATCGAACGGCTTCTTGAACGCTTCGCTGAAGCCATGCTCGGAGAGTTTCTCCGGAGCGGCCTCGTCTTCGCTGGCCAGCCCGACGATCAGCGTCGTCTCGTACGCCGGATTGCGACGGAGGTTCTGCGTGATCTGGATCGCTTCGCTGCGGCCGAGCGCCAGGTCGATGATAATCGTGTCGGGATGGAAGGATTCGGCTTGAATGCCGGCTTCAAAACCGCTATTGGCGATCTCGTATTTGTAGTCTTCATCTTCGGGGAGAAGCTCTTTCATGCGGTCGATGAAGATCTTCTCGGCGCCGATGATGAGGACCTTGTGCCACTCTTCCTCTTCGAGTTCGCCGAGCGGCATGCCGTGTTCTTTGAGGAACTTGATCAGCTGCTCGCGGGGGATGCGGCGGTCCTGGCTGCCGGGGATGCGATAGCCCCGGAGCCGACCGGAGTCGAACCATTTCGACACCGTTCGGGGGGCCACCTTGCAGATCTTGGCCACTTGGCCGGTGGTGAACACCTTTTTCATTGGCGGGCACTCCAGTTCGTAACCTAATGAGCCCTAAGTCGGCTCGCGCGGGCCGTCGCGCGTGCCGCGGTGAACCCATCGCCCCTGGATCGGCTCCCCAAGGGCTGCGGGGGGTGGGGGCCGTCAACCTGGCGTCCGTGCCGGGGGTGATAGCCGGGGCCGGCTCCAGGCGGAGAGCGTCGTCGCCCGTTCGACATCACGCATCCCCCCAAGCCGTCGGCTCGGAAACCGGGGATTGTTCGTCGCACGACACGCCTCCGGTAAGGCTGCCATTTTCCATCGGCTTGCCAGCCTCGCCCGGATGAGAAAAACCCACAATCTGAGGATGTCCCGCCGGTTGACCGCGTTCCGCACGTTTCCACCATGCGCTGGCTTGCCCAGAGCGCCAGTCACAGGGCGTGCAGCAACATTTCAGCGGGTCATTTGGCCCCTGGATGAACGCGGTTCGATCCGCCGAGTCACGGGTGCGAGATACTGGAGTGGCCAGCCGGTTGAATCGGTTGGGATGACCCTGCCGATTACTCCGGCCGCACTCATTGTAACGCCGACGACAAGAGCTCTGGGCGTGCATTCGGGTGGAGTTATTCCGGTTGCATCAAATTGGCGAGCCTGGGAGTCTATACCGGTTGTTACTATACTGCGGGTCGTCGCACGACGCCTACAGCTGGGCAGCTGAGTCTCAGGGTTTGCAGCTGCGTCAGCTGACAATGAGCTGTCATCGCCATGAAATCGACTCTTTGTTTGGCGATTCTGTTCTTCGTTAACACGTCCCTCCACGCCGAACCGTTCCGCGCCGGGGCCGCGGTGACCGACATCACTCCGCCGATCGGATTCCCAATGTGGGGCTATGCCGCCCGACACGATGCGCCGAGCGTCGGCGTCCGGGACCGGCTCCAGGCGCGAGCGCTGGTGATCGCGGCCGGCGAGAACGCCTTGGCCATCGTCGCCCTCGATCTCGGCCGCGCGCCCACCCGAGCCGTGACGCAGTCGATCCGAGAACGCGTCCGGTCCCTGGGGATTTCGGACGTCATGCTGGTCGCGTCGCACACCCACCACGGGCCGTTACTGGAGCTTGACTCCTGGCCCGATCCGAAGTCGCCATACACGAAGTCGCTTGAATCGAAATTGGTGGAGGTGATCGCAGCAGCGCGCAAGAGCCTGCGGCCGGCGCGCTGGGGCGCCGCGTCCGAGGAGACCGTGTTCAATCGCAATCGGCAGTCGAAGCGACCCGACGCGGCGGTCGATCGCCGGCTGACCGTCGTGCGCTTGGCGGACCTCGACGATCGGCCAATCGCACACATCGTGCATCTTGCCGCTCATCCGACCATGCTCCCGGCGAACCTGCTGGAGTTTTCGGCGGACTATCCCGGCTCGCTCTGCCGCTTGGTCGAGAAAGAAACCGGCGCCCCGTGCCTCTTCCTGCAAGGCGCCGCGGGAGACCTGTCGCCGAATCCGCCGCCCGGGGTCAATGGTCCGGACGCCTTCGGAGAAGCGGTCGGCCGGAGCGCGCTGAAGCTGATGGCGACGATCGCCGGCCAGGAACAACGGTCGCCAGAGTTGCTCCTGCACCGCGAGGCGTTCACCTTCCGGCCGCGGCTCGAGGTCGCGAGTCCCCTGGTGCGGGGGCTTCTCGGACGCGCGTTCTTCCCTGAGTTGGTCGCCTTTTACGAGCGCGAGTACCGCGACGGAGTCCGACCGCAGATGACGGTCGCGCTGCTGGACGGCCAGCTCGCTCTGGTTGGTATGAGCGGTGAGATGTTTTGCGGTCACGCGCTCAGCCTGCGCCGGCGGGCCCGGCTTGAGCACGTGCTGCTTTGCGGATATTGCAACGACTATCAGCAGTATTTCCCGACGATCGAGGCCGCCGCCGAGGGCGGCTTTGGCACTGCGCCGCCGGTCGGCATGGCTGAGATCGGGGCTGGCGAAGCGATGATCGATCGGGCGCTGATCGCGCTGTATCGGATGCGCGGTCTGATCCCGGGACCGTGATCATCCGCGGCTCGCGCTCGGCTCGCTGACGCTCGCCTCGCGGCTAATGGGGTGCGCTAGTTCCAGAGTTTGTCCAGGTCGTCCCAGAATGCGGGATAAGTCTTTGCCACGCATCCCGGGTTTTCGATGATGATGCCCGGCACTTCCAGGCCGATCAGAGCCATGCTCATGGCGATGCGGTGATCGTTGTGCGTGTCGATTCTCGCTCCGTGCAACGGGCGCGGTGTGATCTGCAGGCCGTCGGGAAACTCCTCGACTTCAGCTCCGATTTTGCGCAGTTCGCTGGCCACTGCCGCGATGCGATCCGATTCCTTGCGCCGGATGTGTGCGACGTTGCGGATGGTCGTCGGCCCATCGGCGAAACAGGCGACGGCGGCCAGCGTCGGCACGCAATCGCTGATATCGTTCATGTCCGCGTCGATGCCGTGCAACGGCCGCCCGTGAACGGTCAGGCCAGCGTCGCACCAATCCACGCGGCAACCCATCTCTTGCAACAGGTCGACAAAGCGAAGGTCGCCTTGCGGACGGTCCCTGTGCAAATCGAGAATCGTGATGCGGCCGCCGTCAATCGCGGCTGCGGCAAAGAAGTAACCCGCCGACGTCGCGTCCGGTTCGATCTCGTACACCCCGCCGTCGTAGGTCGACGGAGCATCCACCCAGAAAGATGACCCATCGGTCCCGACCAGAACGCCGAACGAGCGCATGACGTCGATCGTCATGCGGACGTAGGGTTCGGAAACCAGCGGCCCATCCAATTGCAGTTCGATCGACGACTGCGCCAACGGCGCCACCATCAGAAGTGCGCTGAGGAACTGGCTGCTTTCGCGGCCCTCCACGTGGACTTTGCCGGGCGTCCACGGCGTCGATTTCGGTTCCGAGAAAATCGAGTCGCCTCCGTGGACTTGAATCGGGGGAAACCCGTCGTCGTTCACGCTTCGAATGTTCACGCCAAACTGCCGGAGCGCGTCGAGCAGGCCGCCCATCGGCCGCTGGCGCAGCCGCGGGGAACCATCGAGCTCGTATTCACCGCGGCCGAGGCAAACCATCGCGGTCAGGAATCGCATGCACGTCCCGGAATCGCCCAGGAGCAGTTGCGCTGTGCGGGCCGGGATGCGGGACGACGAATGGGCCGCGCGTCCCACGTGAATGGACGCTTGTTCCGGATCTTCCGCGAGTTGAAATCCCAATTCGCGCAGCGCTTCCACCATGGTGCGCACGTCGTCGCAGTCGGGAACGTTTCGCAACTCGGTGACGACGCCGGGCTCCGTGAGTGCGCCCAGGATGAGCGCGCGATTTGCGATACTCCGGCTGCCCGGCACGGTCAGGGTGCAATTGGCCGGGTGATTCAGCGGCACAATCTCGGTGCAATCGGGATAGTGGCGCTCGGCATTCATGGAAGCGCGGGCCGCGCTCTGGCGCCGCCCGTCCTCCGCCCTGGAAAATGGATGAACGCAGGCCGAGTCCTAGAAGCCCGCGGGTCCAGACTCATCATAGCGGACCCGCATCAAGAATAGTCCATGCGGCGGGGCGGTGGGGCCCGCCTGGCGGCGATCCTCCGCCCGAAGAATCTCGGCGACGCGCGACTCGGGAATGTGTCCTCGGCCGACGTCCATCAGCGTGCCGGCAATCGCGCGCACCATGTTGTAGAGGAATCCGTCCGCCTCCACGTCAATCCACAGGCATTCGCCGGCCCGATTGACGCTGAGATGCGTGATCGTCCGAACGCTGGTCTGCCGATTGGGCCAATCGGTCTCGAAGCTGTGAAAGTCGTGCCGGCCCTTGAGGCATTCGCTGGCGCGGCGCATCGCGGCGGCGTCGAGCGGGCGCCTCGCATGAACCGCGTATCGCCGCAGAAATGGCGACAACACCGGCCCATCGTGAATCACGTAGCGGTACAGTTTGCGCTTGGCATCCTTGTTGGCGTCGAAGGACTGCGGCACGTCTGTCGCCGCGGTCACAACCACATCCGGCGGCAGCCGGGCGTTGAGCGCTTTGACGACAACATCCGGCGGGTAGCCGGCCGCCGTGTAAAAGTTGGCGACCTGGCCCAGCGCGTGAACGCCGGCGTCCGTCCGGCCGCTGGCATTGAGATGCACTCGCTCGACGCCGGTCAGATCAGCAAGAGCGCGCTCCAGCGTTTCCTGAACGGTCCGCCGGTCCGGCTGCGTCTGCCAGCCGGCGAAATCGGTCCCGTCGTAGGCGATCGTCAGTGCGATGTTTCGCACGGCGGTATCCTAGTGTCCGCGCTCCGCTGCGCTGAGCTGCGCGTCGCGCCTAACGGGCGGGCGCTCCGCGGCGAACGAGTTTCTCCGCGATCTGCACGGCGTTGGTCGCGGCGCCCTTGCGAAGATTGTCGGCCACGACCCAGAGGCACAGGCTGTTCGGCGCGCTCGGATCGGAGCGCACCCGGCTGATGAGGACGTCATCACGTCCTTCGGCGTCGCGAGGCGTGGCGGCATTGCACAGCGTGACACCGGGGGCGGTGCGCAACGCCTCGCGCGCCTCGTCCGCGCTCACGGGCCGATCGAATTCGACCGTCACGGCTTCGGAATGTCCGGTGTGCACGGGCACGCGGGCGCAGGTCGCCGAGACTCGGAGCGCGTCGTCGGCGAGGATCTTCCGCGTCTCGCGCATGATTTTCGTCTCTTCCTCGCTGAAGCCGTCGCTGCCGATCGGCCAATCGTGCGCGAGCACGTTGCCGGCGAGTGGTCCGACGTGGGCCGTGGGCGCCGGCATGACGTCGCCGCACGCCAGCGCGGACTGCTGGGCCATCAGGTCGGCTAGCCCCTTCGCGCCCTTGCCGGACGACGCCTGATAGGTGGCCACAATCACGCGTTGAATCCGGCCCAGGCGGCGCAGCGGCGCCAGCGCCACCACAAGTTGAATCGTCGAGCAGTTGGGGTTCGCCACGATGCCCCGGGGAATCCGTGCCAGCGCCTCGGCGTTGACCTCCGGCACCACCAGGGGCACCTCCGGGTCCATGCGCCAGGCGGAGGAATTGTCGATGACGACGGCGCCGGCTTCCGCCGCGATGGGGCTGAATTCGCGGCTGACGCCGGCCGGGGTGCTGGACAAGACGACGTCGAGATCGGCGAACGCCTCGGGCCGGAGCAGTTCGACGGGATGCGATTGGCCCGCGAACTCGACCGAACGGCCCGCGCTCCGGGCCGACGCGAGGAAGCGGATGGAACGGATCGGCAGGCTCCGCTCGGCGAGCACTTGGCGCATCATGCCGCCGACCAGGCCCGTGGCGCCAACAATGGCGAAACGCATGCTCGCTCGCTCCGACCGGAATCTCGTGGTGTCGCGGCAACGGCTCCAGTATCTGTAACTGAGCCGAAAGCGGCCGACAAGCCGGCCGCCGCCGGCGCGGGAGAGCGCGATTGTGTGGAACACGCTCGTCATGTACTGGCGCGAGATCACCACGTTCGCGGCGGTGCTCGACGTGATCCTGATCGTCACGATCGTTCCATGGATCCTCCGGCTGAAAAAGGACGCGACCTCGGCTCTGGCCTGGTGCTTGCTGGTCATGTTCCTGCCGCTGGCCGGCGCGATCTTGTTTGTTCTGCTGGGCTATCAGAGCGTTGATCGGCCGTTGGCGCGGAAGCGCCGCCATCGGAGCGCCTATCGCGGCTCCGGCCGACGGCTCGCGGCCGCCGCCAATGAAGCCGACGGCACCTGGGAAGGCATGGCGCGGTTGGCGCACCGACTCGACGCCTATCCGCTGACCGATGGAAACGCGCTGAGCTACTACTACGAGGGCGGACCGTTTTTCGATTCGTTGTTCGCGGAGGTGGCAGCGGCGCGGCACCACATCCACATCGAGATTTACATTTTCGAGTACGACGAGATCGGTCGGCGGCTCCTGGCTCTGCTGGCGTCCAAGGCGCGGGAAGGCGTCCGCGTGCGCCTGCTGTACGATGCGGTCGGGACGCGGCGGCTCTGGTGGTGGCGGCTGCGGGAACTTCACCGCGCCGGCGGGCAGGCCGTCGCCTTTCTTCCCGTCAGCATTTTGCGCCGCCGGTTCCGCGTCAACCTGCGCAATCACCGGAAGATCATCGTGATCGACGGCCGCGTCGCCTACACCGGCGGGATGAATATCGGCGACGAGTACGCCGGCCGGGGACCGCTCGGGCATTGGCGCGACACGATGGTGCGGATCGAAGGTCCGGCCGTGGATTCACTCCAGTCCACATTCGCCGAGGATTGGAACTTCGCCTCCGGAGAATCCATCTCGGACGAGGATTATGCCGGCGGCGAAAGCCATCGGGGCGAAGACCTGATTCAGGTGATCGAATCGGGCCCGGATCAGGACCTCAAGAGCATCCGGGAGATTTACTTTGCCGCCGTGCTGAAAGCGCGCCGCAAGCTCTGGATCATCACGCCGTATTACATCCCGGACGCCGGGTTGCGGGACGCCATGCGGCTCGCCGGCCGCAGCGGCATCGAGATCAAGTTGATCCTCCCGAACGCGGCCGACCATTTCCACGTTCATTACGCCAGCCGGTACTACGTCCCCGAGCTGCTCGAGGCCGGCGTGCAGGTCTACTTCTACACCAAGGGATTCATTCACTCGAAGGTGCTGATTGCCGACGGGCAATGGGCGTCCGTGGGCACGGCGAATTTCGATCTGCGGAGCCTGCGGCTCAATTTCGAAGTGAACTGCCTGCTCTATTCGCAGCCGCGGATCGCGGAACTCGAGGCGGCCTTCGAGCGCGACCTGGCCGATTCCGTTCGGGTCGATGCGGCGACGTTCGCTCGGCGTCCCGTGACCGAGAAACTCGCCGAGAATTTTTGCCGCTTGTTTTCGCCGATTCTTTGAGCCGGAGCGAGTTCAGCCGACGACGCGGTTGCGGCCGGCGCGCTTGGCCCGGTATAAATTGTCGTCGGCCTGGCGGACCAGTTGGCCGGCGGTCATGTCGTTGCCGCCGTCCGTGCAGGCCACGCCGACGCTGACCGTCATGGAGAAGGTGCGATCGTCGAATCGGAACGGCGGCGCCTCGATGGTTTTCCGGATGCGTTCGGCCACTTGCAGCGCCTCTTCGCGGCCCGTTTCGACCAGCACCAGGGCGAACTCTTCGCCCCCGAAGCGGGCAAAGAGGTCTTCGCGGCGGACTGACGATCGGCGGACGCGATCGGCCAGTTCGCGCAGGGCCGCGTCGCCGCCGAGGTGCCCGAAGTCATCGTTGATCGACTTGAACCAATCGATGTCGAACATCACGAGCGCCAACGGCCGTTGGTGCCGATTGGACCGGGCCACTTCGCGTTCCAGGAAATCCAGCAGGTACCGACGATTGGCAATCTGCGTCAGGCCATCCATGATGATGAGCCGGTAGATCTCCTCGTGGTACTCGGCTTCAACGTTGCCGCCGGCGAGAAACCGGTAAATGCAATTGCCGATGCGCAGGTAGTCGCCGTCTTTCAGGACCGTCGATTCGATCGCTTCGTCGTTGACGAAGGTTCCGTTGGTGCTGTGCAAGTCGCGGATCGTGAAGCCGTCCGACGTCCGGACGATGCGGGCGTGCCGGCGCGAGACCGAATGATCGCGAGCCTGGATTTCGCAATCGTCACCGCGGCCGATGACGGTGGCCTCGGTCCGAAGGGAGTAACGGTGTCCCATCGACGGTCCCGATGGGTAGATGTGAACCAGGCAGGCGTCGCTGTCATGAGCCGATTGGGCCCGCGGCGCCGTGACGAGCGTTTCTGTCGGCGATTCTTTGGTGGGGCGAGGCGGTAAAGGGTCGCCCGGTGCCTCGTGCGAACTCATTATGTCAGTGTATCTGCCGAACGATGTCCGCGTCACGGGCGAAATGACGTGACCGTCGAAGCTGGGACGATCCGTTTCACTCGAGCCGTGGGTTTGTGCAGGTCGACGGTCACGGGATCGCGGGTGATGCGTTCGCCGACATTGCCGGCCAGATCGCGCGCGGTCAGGCGCAGGAACACGGCGTCCGGCACGTCGGCCGGCAACAGCCAGGTGCATTCCTTCAGGTGCGGCACGCCCGGCGCCGCGGAAGCCCGCAGGTTTGACAGCGGAATCGTCTGCCAGCCGGCGTCCGGCTGCCGCGACCATTGCAGCACAATGGACCCGGGGTCCAGGTTCGAATCCGAGGCGCTGAATCGGAGCGTCAACGCGTTCGGCAGCGCGGGATCAATCGCCGGTGGGTACCATTCCACCTGCGGCGGCGTACGGTCCACTTGAACCCGGACCTCCGGGGCCATGCCGCTTTTCGGCGGCCCCTCGCTCTGCATCACGCCGCTGTACACCACCAGCCGGAAACCGTACACGCCCTCTTTCTCCGGCAGGGAGACGATCAGCGGCGGCGCCGTCTCCGGCGATTCCGACCACTTGTACCACGTTTGGCCCTCGTCCGCCGTAATGTACGTCTCGATCTTCTTGATGCCCGATGGTCCGCGGCGCTCGATTTCGAAGTCGAGCCCGATCTGCTTGTCGCGGACGTGCTGAATGTCGGCGAGTGCGGAACGGCTGGGGGGACCGGCCGGCTGCCCGAATTCGGCGGGCGCCGGCTGCGGCTTGCGGAGTTCTTCGCCGGGCCGCAGCCCAGCCAGCGGCGCGAGGCCGGACGACGAGGTCGGCGACTCGGCCACGGTCGGCGTCGGAACGGCTGGGGCGACCGGCGCGGCCAGCGGAGTCGCGGGCGGCGCGACCGGCGGCGCAGCCACCGGCTGCGGCGGCTCCATCGCCGGCGCTCCCGAGCCCAGACCGGTCGGCAACGCGCTGGTCGCCGGACCCGTCGGAATCGATGGCGGCGGCGGCGCGACCGAGTTCGATTGTTGCATTGCCGGCGAGGCGGCCGGGAGTTCCCGCGTCACGGAAACGGGCGTTCCCGTGGCGTCGAGCATCTGAATGCGAACCGTGATCGGCCCGGTGGTGGTTGGTCGAAATCGCGTCTGCCCGGCCAATGCGGGCGTCGCCGGCGCCGTCTGCCAGAACGGCGACGAGCCGTCCGATGGACGGTATTCCAGCTTCATGCTGTTGACGTCGGCCTGCGGATCGACCGTTTGCCAGGCGATCAGCACCTCGTCGCCGACGCGTTCGGCGCTGCTGATCTGCACGAGCGGCTTCTGCGTGTCGATCAGCACCTTGAGCGCCGGCGGCGCCTGAGCAATGTCCGGCGGATCGTATTTGCCGTCCCGGTCGACGGCTTGGACGTTGAACCAGTAGAGTCCATCATTCGGAGCGTGAAAGTTGAATGCTTCGTCCGAGGGCTTGGCCTTGCCGGCGCCGGTCCAGGTGCGCCCCTGATCCGTGGAGACGTACAGGACGAGTTCGACGAGGTCGTTTCGGCGCGCCTCATTGACTCGGATAGGAATCTGGAGATGGCGGTCGCGCAGCGTCCAGACGTCGGCCGGTCCCGCGGCGGGGCCGAGAGTCAGACACAGCAAGGTCAGCAATCCGGCGCTCATGCTCCGGTCCTCGCAGCGGCACGCGCCGCCGGCGCCCGGCTCGGGGCCGGCAGGGAAACGTCAAGCCTTGCGGGGAGTATCGTCTGGGCGGTCCGGCGACTTGAGAAAAAAACGGCGAAACCCCAGAATAACTAAAGTTCGAACCCGACCGGATCAGCATCATGGCCGCGAATCTGACGCCGCAATACCTCGAGGCCGAGGCCGAGTACAAGAAGGCGCGCTCCGCGGACGAGCGGCTGGCCGCTCTGCGCAAAATGTACTCGCTTCTGCCGAAGCATAAGGCCAGCGAAAAACTTCAGGCGGAGTTGAAAGCGAAAATCAGCGAAGCGCGGGAAGCCTGCGAACACGAGCGGACGAAAAAGCGCGGCGGCGTCTCCTACAAGATTCCCCGGCAGGGGGCCGGGCAAGTCGTGCTGGTCGGCCCGCCGAACGCCGGGAAAAGCCGGCTGCTGACTCGGCTGACGCGGGCCGCGCCGGAAGTCGCGCCGTACCCATTCACGACGCGCGAACCGTTCGCCGGCATGATGGACTGGGAAGACGTCCGCGTGCAACTCATCGACCTGCCGCCCGTCACGGCCGACATGCTAGAGGGGTACGTTTCGAGCATGGTGCGGGCGGCCGATGCCGCGCTCCTGTTCGTCGATCTGTCCGACGACGACGGGCCGTTCGCCACTGAAGCCGTGATCCACAAGCTGGCGGAGACCAAAACGGCCCTCGTCGGCGACCTGCCGGAGGTGATTGACGATTTCTCGGTGGAGTCCGTTCGGACCATGATCGTCGCCAACAAGGTCGACGCGGATGGCGCCGGCGATCGATTGGCGATTGTTCGAGAGATGTTCGGCGGCCGATTCGTGATTCACGCCATCGCGGCGGAATCGGGGGCGGGTCTCGAGGACCTCCGGAACGCGGTCTATCGCTTCCTGCGCGTCATGCGAGTGTATTCCAAGCATCCCGGCAAGCCGCCGGATCGCGCGGCGCCGTTTACCTGTCCGATCGGCAGCACGGTGCACGATTTCGCCGGGCTGGTGCACCGTGACTTCGCCGAGAAGCTGAAATCGGCCCGCATCTGGGGCACAGGCGTGTTCGACGGCCAGACCGTGAAGCGCGACCACGTGCTGCACGACGGCGACGTGGTCGAGTTGCACATTTGAATCGGAATTGCTCTTGCGGCAAGGATAATTACAATGGCGAGCCAATGAACGGTTCCGCGGCGAGCAACGAACGAGCGTCCGGCGGCTACGTCGTCCGGCATGGGAGTACCCGGCTGCTGGGCGAGTTCGCAGCGCCGGCAGGGGCGCTGTTTCCGCGCTGGTGCGATGTCATTGTCCGCACGGAGCGCGGTCAGGAATGGGGGCAGGTGTTGTGCCCGGCCGACGCTCGGGCTATCGGTTTCCTCCCCGAGCCGACGCGCGGGCAGATTCTGCGCCCCGCTACCGCCGAGGATTGCCAGCGCCGCGAGCGCATCGTCGCTCGTCAGAAGGAAGAGTTCGAGACAGGCGCCCGGCTGATTGCGGCGCGCCGGCTGCAAATGCAGCTGGTCGACGTCGAGCATCTGTTTGGCGGCGAGCGGATAATCTTCTACTTCCTGGCCGAGAAGCGCGTCGATTTCCGCGAACTCGTCAAGGATCTCGCCCGTGAGTTCCAGACTCGGATCGAATTGCGCCAGATCGGAGTCCGCGACGAAGCCAAGCTCAAGGCGGATTACGGAGATTGTGGTAAGCCAGTGTGCTGCAACACGCACATGACCACGATGCCGCCGGTCTCGATGCGGATGGCCAAGGTACAGAAATCGACGCTCGATCCTTCAAAGATCTCGGGACGGTGCGGCCGGTTGAAGTGCTGTCTGCGATTCGAGCAGGATGTGTACGATGATTTTCTGAAACAGTTGCCGCCGATCGGCAGCCGGTTGGTGACGCGCAAAGGGCAGGGCCGGGTGCTCGCCCAGGAAATCCTGGCGCGGCGTCTCCTGGTGGAGTTCGAAGACGGCCGACGCCTGCCGGTCACCTTGGATGAAGTACTGACCCAACTGTGATCGATCCCGGCCGAGCGCCGGCCGCGCTCGATTTGGAAGCCGATTGCCGGATGAGGACCTTCTGCTGATGATGCACGCCGGTTTGATGGAAGTCGCGCGGCGCGATCCGCGCTTCGCCTACGAGGCTTACGAGTTTATCTTCGCGGCGCTGGAACACACGCAACAGCGTCTGGGCCGGACGGCCGCCGAGCCGACGCGCAGCGACGAGCCGGTCACCGCGCATGTCACCGGTCCGGAGCTGGTGCGCGGCGCCTGCGACCTGGCGGTCCGCGAATTCGGCCGGCTGGCCCGCGTCGTCTGGCAACTCTGGGGCGTCAACTCCACCGACGATCTCGGCGCCATCGTCTTCAACCTCATCGACGCGAACTTGCTGACCAAGACCGAGCGCGACTCTCGGGCTGACTTTCACGCGGTCGTCGATCTCGACGCCGTTCTGCGCGACGGTTTCGAAATCGACCTGGAATTGAAGGACGCTTCATGAAAGCGGGGCGCTGGGCGTTGCGGCTGGCCTTCGTCGCGTTCGCGGCATGGATTGGCTGGCTCGGTTGGCAGGCGCTGACCGTCGGCCGGTTTCCCGTCCTGTCCCGCGCTCAGCTGCTCGTTTCCACTCACGACGTCATTGCCTCCGTGCCAATCGATGCGCGCGGCGACCCGGCCGGCACCGTCACGATCCAGGAAGTCCATTGGCCGAAAGACGGCGGCGGATTGAAGCTCGGCGACCGCATCCGGGTCGTGAACCTGGGTCAGACGACGGGCTTCACGGAACCGGGCCTGTACATCCTGCCGCTGGTCGCCGGGGATAAGCCAGGTGAATTCCGCGTCGCCGGGATCCCACCCTCGCCGGGGTTTCCGCCCGCCGGGCCTTTTCAGATCTACCCGCTGACGCCGCTGACGCGGGAACAATTGAACTCCATCCCGAAGTCCCAGAGCGAGTCGAACCCCGCTGGGTCGAAATGACCGTCCGAACCCCATTCTGTCCGAGGCTGTCTTGAAAGCGTCGGTCCGTGGGGCGTGCGGCGCTCGGATATTGCCCGAACTTTCGGGGATTCCTATAGTAAGCGAATCCGGACCGACGCTTGCCGCGCTCGCGTAGCTCAACTGGCAGAGCACCGGTTTTGTAAACCGGTGGTTGTGGGTTCAAGTCCCTCCGCGAGCTAAGCCCGTGAGACCACGGCGAGGGCTGGGAAGAATCGATTCGGGCAGGTGGCAGAGCGGTCAAATGCACCAGACTGTAAATCTGGCGGACATCGTCCTACGGGGGTTCGAATCCCTCCCTGCCCAGTGGACCGAGCGGGGCTGAGCGCGGGCAGGGCTGTATGCGGGTGTAGCTCAACTGGCAGAGCTCCAGCCTTCCAAGCTGGATGTTGCGGGTTCGAATCCCGTCGCCCGCTTGGACTGAAACGGATGAAGGATGAGGTTTGAAGGATGAGTCGGCGACCACGCCGGCGAAGCGCAGGACACCCGATCTGTGAGTCATCCTTCGTCCTTCATAAGTCATCCCTTCGGGCTGCTGCTATAGCTCAGCGGTAGAGCGCTTCCTTGGTAAGGAAGAGGTCCTGGGTTCAATCCCCAGTAGCAGCTCTGGACGTGAGCGCGATGGGCGCGACAATACGGGGCGGCTCGGGGGGCCGCGATCGATTGATCTTTCAACGGTGCTTCACCTAGTGGAGGAACGATGGCTAAGGACGTATTCACGCGGACGAAAACGCACGTGAACGTGGGCACGATCGGTCACATCGACCACGGCAAGACCACGCTAACCGCCGCGATCATGGCCCGGCAGGCGACCAAGTTCGGCATGAAGGCCAAGTCGTATGCCGACATCGCCAAGGGCGGAACCGTCCGCGACGAGAACAAGACCGTGACCATCGCCGTGGCACACGTGGAATACGAGACGGCCAATCGACACTACGCGCACATCGATTGCCCCGGCCACGCCGACTA
>JRYK01000771.1_pt1 | contig 64516 bp, 48 predicted proteins | sample 235381 | NCBI WGS metagenome assembly JRYK01 (sample SAMN03074220, study PRJNA261476) | activated sludge metagenome | biome: Wastewater Treatment Plant; feature: Wastewater; material: Activated sludge; isolation source: activated biomass of a wastewaster treatment plant treating hydrocarbon... ... | reverse complement strand
TGTAATGCTCAATTGTTTTACATCGAATTTTCATTGGATCATTTTTTTAGGAAGATGTCGCGGCTACGCCCCTATAAAAATTCTAGCGCTCTGTCCCTGAGAAAAATTGATAACGTTTGAATTCAAATAAAGGATACAAGAATAAACTCAAGTGGCTAACGAGTGTTTGTTTATGAACATTATTCTGGCATCATTACAACAAAACTATATACCATAAGGAATTTACCAGGTTTCCAAATAGGCAACTCCCAATGCATGTAATGGAATTAATAATACACTGCTTTACTCAAATAATATTGCACATATTCTTGAATGGATTGCCCAAAAGGGCTCATGGGTTTTACATATCCCGCCTGATGTAGTTTTTGCATATCGGCACAGGTATAATTTTGATAAGTTCTCATTAAGTCCTGTGGCATATCGATAAATTCAATTTTGGGCGCCAGGCCCAAAGCTTCAAAAGTATGTTCTACCAGATGCAAAAAACTATTGGCTTTACCGGTACCCAGATTGTATATTCCATTGGGGCGGACATGATCGTAAAAATCCATCAAAACATCCAACACATCCATGACGTAGATAAAATCTCTTTTCTGTTCTCCATCTGCAATTCCTGGCTCATTGGATTTAAACAGTTTCATCCGGCCGGTATTATGGATCTGATGAAATGCATGAAAGATCACTGAAGCCATTCTTCCTTTATGATATTCGTTGGGTCCAAATACATTAAAAAACTTGAATCCTGCCCACCGCGATGGAGTTTTCTCCTGAACCAATACCCATTGGTCCATTTTTTGTTTTGACCAACCATAAGGATTCAAAGGCTGTAACATTGGAATGAGGCCATGGTCATCACTATATCCCCTCTCACCATTTCCATATGTAGCTGCGCTGGATGCATAGAGCAAGGGAACATCATAATCGGCACACAATTCCCAAAGCCTTTGGGAATAATTGTAATTTAACTGATCAAACAACCATTCATTAATTTCTGTTGTATCGGTTCTGGCGCCGATATGAAAAACAAATTTTATTGACGTTGCATGGTCCTTAAACCAATCCTGAAACTGCAGTCTGTCAATATACTGGTCAAAGAATTTATCCTGCAAATTACGGCAATCCTTCTTTGATATATCATCTACCAGTATCAGATCCTTGTGACCTCTTTGATTCAGTCTGGAAACCAGGCATGAACCAATAAAACCTGCTGCACCCGTAATGACTATCATCCGTTAGCCATGTAGCTCTCAATAGGGGGGCAAATACAAACCAGGTTTCGATCTCCATGGGCATTGTTGACTCTGCTTACGCTTGGCCAAAACTTATTTTGTGGGGTGACATGATGCGATGGAAAAGCCGCTTTGGTACGGCTATAAGGCCTTTCAAATAAGTCTGAGCAAATAACTGCAGCGGTATGTGGAGCATTGGAAAGAACATTATTGTCCTTTGGATATTCTCCCCTGGCAACTTCCTGAATCTCTTCGAAAATACAGAGCATAGCATCACAAAACCGATCAAGCTCTTCTTTATTTTCTGATTCTGTCGGTTCGATCATGATGGTTCCAGCCACGGGAAAAGATAGCGTTGGTGCATGAAAACCATAATCCATTAGACGTTTGGCCACATCTTCTGCACTGACACCTGCATCTTTAAAAGGTCTCAGATCAAGAATCAGTTCGTGAGCAACACGTCCTTTTTCTCCTGTGTACAATACTTTAAAATGTTTCCCTAGCAGACTTGCAATGTAATTGGCATTGAGAATGGCATACTCTGTTGCCTTACGCAAACCATCCGGACCTAACATTCTGATGTAAGCATAAGAAATCAAGAGGATACTGGCACTTCCGAATGCGGCAGCTGAAACTGCAGGCACACCTTTTCTTTGTTGATCCGAAGGATGATAAGGATGAGCCGGTAAGAACGCTTGCAATTTTTCATTTACACAAATAGGTCCCATTCCTGGTCCTCCTCCTCCATGGGGTATTGCAAAGGTTTTGTGCAAATTCAAATGGCAAACATCCGCGCCAATGGTTGCAGGGCTGGTCAAGCCTACCTGAGCATTCATGTTGGCGCCATCCATATAGACCAATCCTCCATTTTCGTGAATGATTTGGCAAATTTCTTGTATGGAGGTTTCAAAAACCCCGTGAGTAGATGGATAAGTAACCATTAGGCAAGCCAATTGATCTCTATGGAGTTCCGCTTTTGCCTTTAATTCAGATACAATGATATTGCCCTGTTCATCACAGGGTGTCACCACAACCTCATATCCCGCGACCACTGCAGAAGCTGGATTGGTGCCATGCGCTGAAGCGGGTATCAATGCAATATTTCTTCCGTGGTCATTTCTGGATTCGTGATAAGCGCGAATGGCCAGCAAGCCCGCAAATTCTCCCTGTGCACCCGAATTCGGTTGAAGTGAACAGGCTGAAAATCCTGTGATTGCGCAGAGGTAATTTTCCAATTCGTGGATCATTTGCAGATAACCTTCTACTTGTTTTGCCGGAACGAAAGGGTGTATATAAGCAAATTCCGGCCAGCTAACAGGAATCAATTCCGTGGCGGCATTTAATTTCATGGTACAGGAACCCAAAGAAATCATCGAATGTACCAATGAAAGATCTTTGTTCTCCAGGCGCTTAATGTATCGCATCATTGCGCTTTCGGTATGATATCGGTTAAAAACCGGATGCGTAAGATACTCAGATGACCGCACCAAAGCGGATGGAATGGCTGTATTTGTCGCTGTCTTTAAACTGTTTTCTGTAACATTTGAAAAAACTTCCAGTACCTTCAGTAAGTCAATTTCCCGATGAGTTTCATCCAGGCTTAACAAAATGCGTGATTCTTCATACCAGAAATTAATTCCACGATTTTCTGCGCGAGAGCGAATGCTGAGCAATTGATCTGTTGACAATTGGATGGAAAGTGTATCAAAGTAAGCGCGATGTTCTACCTGAAATCCCAAATTCTCCAAAGCAGTCGCCAATGATTGAGTCATATCGTGGATTCTTCTGGAGATGGCCTTGATTCCAGCGGGGCCATGGTATACACCATACATAGAAGCCATTATGGCCAGCAATGCCTGAGCGGTGCAGATATTGGAGGTGGCTTTTTCCCGGCGAATGTGTTGTTCACGTGTCTGCAAAGCCATTCGAAAGGCTGGATTTCCAGCATCATCAATAGACACCCCGATGATCCTTCCGGGAAGATTTCGTTTAAATTCGTCTTTCGTAGCAAAAAATGCTGCATGTGGCCCACCAAATCCCATCGGGACACCAAAACGCTGACTATTGCCCAAAGCAACGTCAGCATCCAGTTCTCCGGGACTTTTTAACAAACATAAAGCCATTAAATCAGTGGCCATGGCGACCAGACAGTTTGCAGCATGTGCTTTTTGGATAAATTCTGAATAGTCATTGATTTGTCCGGTACGGCTTGGATATTGAATCAATACCCCAAAGCAATTTTCCGGTATAGAATCCACAAGTGTATCGCCTACCACGATCTCAATACCCGCTGGCCATGCCCTTGATTTCAATACGTCCAGAGTTTGTGCGTACACCCCATGGTCGACAAAAAATACATTGGGTGAGTCTTCTTTTGTTTTTTTTGATTTTTGATGGTAAAACATCAACATGGCTTCAGATGCTGCTGTCCCTTCATCCAATAAGGAAGCATTGGCAATTGGAAGGCCGGTCAAATCGGAGACCATGGTTTGGAAATTGAGCAACGCCTCCAATCGGCCTTGTGCGATTTCTGCCTGATAAGGTGTGTACTGGGTGTACCATCCTGGATTTTGAAAAATATTTCTAAGAATCACATTAGGCGTTATGTTCCCATAGTATCCTTGACCAATAAAATTTGTGTGCAGAGCATTTTTAGAAGCAATACCGGACAACATTTCCAGATAATCGAATTCCGATAAAGCCTCAGGAACATTCAGCCGACCGGTCAGACGAATGCGGTCAGGTACGGTTTGTCGGATGAGGTCCTCCATGCTTTGGGCTCCAATGGCGCGCAACATATCGGATGTGTCAGCACCGATAGTTCCTATGTGGCGGTTCTCAAATTGATCGTAACGGGGAAATAGGGACATATGATTTTAATTAGGCTGCAAAAATAGTTTTTCATGATTAGGAACTGAAGGAAGAAAGGTTTTTTTTAAGACACCGCAGCAAGTATTCTGGCATGGGTCCCAGTGAATTCACGGAACAGCCTTTTAATAATTTTAACCGAATCCGTTTAAACTTTTGCCTAACTTTGGTATCTACTTTGAAAATCAGAATATGAAAAAATCAAACAAATTGCTTTTTAGTGCCTTAATAGCGGGTATCCTTTACGTTTGTCCTTCCTCAGCTCAAGAACAAAATGCTGATTCTACCGGAGTACCGGGGGACCAGTTTAGTTTGCAAGGGGCTTTGGAACTGTTCAAACAGGCCAGTTCACCCGAAGATTTTGAAAAAAAGATCAACATGGAGGACAACCACGTCAACAACCTTGACCTCAATGGAGACGGGGAAGTAGATTACATCAGGGTGGTCAGCAAAATGGAAGGCGAGGTTCATGCATTTGTATTGCAAGTTCCGGTTTCCGAAACAGAAAATCAGGATATTGCTGTGATCGAATTGGAAAAAAACGGAAATGAATCTGCAATGCTTCAAATTATTGGGGATGAAGACATCTTTGGGGAGCAGATCATCGTTGAACCTCAAGATGAAAATGGAGGGCCGGAAATGGAAGGTAAAGAAGGAATGAAAGGGGGAGGACCCAATCCATTATACAACGATATAGAAGAAATGGCCATCGTTATAAACGTTTGGCCTTGGCCTTGTGTACGTTTTGTCTATGGGCCTGCATATCGCCCATGGATTTCTCCGTGGAGATGGCGTCATTATCCGGTATATTGGAGGCCCTGGCGCCCTTTTGCCTGGCATGTTTGGCATCCATTTCGTCATCGCCATTATCATGGTTTTGGGATCGTGCATACTCATCGCGTCGTACATGCACACCGCATTTATGCACCCCACCGCACGGCTTCAGTCACTGTCAAAACCAGACATTCCGCATCGGTTGGTAAATACAGGGTCACTAAAACGAAAACCACCAAAACCGTAACGGGCCCCAGAGGGAACAAGGTTAAAACAACCAAAACCACGACTCGAGTAAAACGCAGATAGTTTAATGCGGATTTTCTAATTTTTCCTTTGTCGCATAAAGAGTTAAACTGCCCTAAGCTAACAAATGTTAGTTTTTAGGGCAGTTTTTTTAGTATGGGTACTTCTAAATATTGCTCTTTGATGCCAAATTGAATTTAACAAAACAGAATTAGGCGCGACGAAGGAAGTTATGTGGAACAATAACTGACTGAGGAGCAATGACATACTGTGAAGTTAAATTCAATCAATAATAAGTTTTCGATTTGTTTTGGCGCAATAGCGCAATATTTAGAAGTGCCCGTATGTAATAATTTGCACATATTTGTATGTTCGTGTTTTATTTCAGGCATGTACGATTAATTTGGAATGTTTAATTTTACTTCTGATGACAGTCTCCTTTGAAATATAAATCAAAATGACCCTGCCTACATTTGACATCATCCGCTTTCTGAGTCTTCAAAATCAAGATCAAAATCCCAATTCAAATGAAAGCCTAACCGTACGATTTGTCAGGTATCCGGAATCACAGCAACTGGTGATCTGGCTTCCTTCAAGCGGATATTTGGGTTACTCCCACTATTTGCTGAGTCATTATGAAAATGAAATGGAGAAAGGAGAAGTCTCCAACAAACTGAATGGTTCAGTACAAATGTTATGGGACAGTCTACTTTGGAAGGAGGGGTTGTACTCCCTCCAAATTCATCATCAACAGGGATGGTACCACGAATTACGGTTTATCAAACAAAGGATGGAAGAAAGCATGTTTGATATGTATGATTCCGGGGTGATCAACCATAAGAATTTTCCATTGTACCTCAGTCAATGGAATCTTCCTATAAAATCATTGGTGGTTAACCGGAAGCCAGAAAACAGTACTGCCCATTCCGGTGATTCCGGTGGTTCAATAGAAGAGGCAACGATACGACAAAGCGCTACTCAATCTATTGGTAATCTGTTCTTATCGCTTCTAAATCCAACAGAGGAATATCCAAGATTGGAATATGAAGAAAAAGATAAAGAGGTTTGGATTTATTATGTGGACGAAAAGTATCGGATTCCGCTTCGAGCATCATTTGAAGAGACGGATGCTGAATTGTGCATTTGGATACCCACAGAAGAGACCTGGGAAGAGGCCACTGGATTACCGGTTTCCAAAAGACGCGAAACCCTGTTATTTATAGCACAGCAAGTGCGTCGAGATCAGGCGCCCATATGGCGATTTGAAATTGGCGAAGACTCCATACGATTCTTTCGGGACAGACTTGTGGGGATTAAATCTGACCATTGAATAAAACCAAAACCAAAAACATTCGTTAGTCACTCGAGGTTTCGCTTATATCGACAAGGCTTATTTTTCTTCACAACTCTTTGATTATTCAGGACCCTCATACCAGTTTTGCATTCAAGTTAAATTGGCTAGTGTAATATCTAAAATTACGATTTACTTCCTTAGTGGATTCGTAAGCATTACATATCATTTTAGAAATTCGCAAAAACCTCCGGAACAATCATGAGAATACCCTCAATGCACAAGAATGGGCAGGCCATTAGAATAACCATAAAGTATCGAATAAAAACTTTCTAATCCTCTGCATTAAGGTTATACAGGAGACGGCTAAGCTCTGGTAATTGAAAATTCATAACACGCTTATTGCATTTGTTGAAGATCAGGCATTCTTAAAATCCCATATCGCATTTAATGAATGCCATTTTCCATGATCCGTCTTCACGAATAAGTGAGAATTTTCTCTCCATAGGAAGGTCAAATGCCTTTCCAAGCAATGTGATAGCGGCTGAATCCCTGGAGATATACTCAATGGAAAGAGGTGTTTCAAGCCAGAATCTTAAATCCCATTCTTGGGCACAAAAAAAATGATCTCCATCCATACAGGAAGGCACTTCGCCAACAATTTCATGTTGCCACAATTTTTCACATTCCAGATAAAATTGCCTTTCATATTCAACAAATGACCTGCTTACAAATCCAGAAGCATATAAATTGTCAAGATATTTCTGAAGCATGTCCTGTTTTAACCTGTAACGATTGCCGGTATCATCCATGAAATTGATGTCCTGGACTGTGTCAATAATTTTTCCATGATGCCAACTGTAAAAATCATGAATTGTTCTTGCAATTTCGGTGCTGTCCTGTGCATTCTCCTGCTCTGCAAGTTGCGGAGATGAAGTTGGCTTACAAGAAATGCTCAGAACTAGCATGCCTGCAACAATCCAAAAATGAATGGGTAGTATTAATTTGGTTTTCATTATTGAATTTTATTTTTTTTCAACCACAAATCTATAGCTCTAATGGCACTAAATTTAATTTTTGCGGCCTCAGGAGGGGTGTTACTTTGAATTGATTTTTTTAACATCATAACTTCGGAACTAAAATGAGTACACTCACTTTTAAAATGATAATCCAATGCTTCAAGCATTAAGTGTATTTTGAAATGGTCCAGAATCCAGTCCTGAAAATTATTTGACTCTTTAAGAAACTCGCCAACATCAATGGATAAAAATACGATGGTCTGCTTAAGGGGGTCTTTAAATTTTTCTTTATCCAAAACATCATTTCCGCTCAAAAAATAAAATGCTTCGGTGTATTGTTGACGGTCTTTTAGTACACTCAATACCTGATTTTCCCAATCGGGTCGTTCTTTTATTTTATTTAGTGCTGCTTCATGAATATCATTGGGTCTTCCTGCGTATGCATAATTGAGTAATTCGTTAATGCTTTGATCAGGAGTTATTCTTGCAATGGTCTCCAAATTTTCACGGTGGTACCTGTCTTCCGTTTCCTGTTTGGCCTGCTTAGCGATTCGTTCGGTTTTCATCCGGTCAACCATCCAGCCGTATAAAGTTAAACCCGAATAAAACCCGCTCAGTAATATGCCGGCATAGAGAGGATATTTTATATATACGAAATCCATTCCGACATCAGCTCCTGACTTGATAAGAAAGAAAAAGGGAATCATGACACATAAGGGAATCCATAAATACACATGGGCCAAAGACAGATACCTCAAAAGCATTGGAAAACTTCCATCCTCATGCCATTCAGTCTTAAAAATTCCACTGAAAAAAACGGAAACCGAGTAGACAATACAAAAAAGAATAACGAATAGATTGCGTCGGGCATCACTTTCACTCACCCAGTTAAAACACCCTTTCCGTGTCATCATAATCATCAAGATCGCCGTTGACAATATAAAAAAAATTAAAAGCATGATGAATAACCAAGCCTGGCCAACAGCCCTATCTCCTGCCATGGGTTTGAAATGATATACATTCCAAAGCAGACATCCGGTGCTCAGAGCGCAAATAAAATAAGCTATATAAACCATGGTAAAACTCAATTTATGAATGAATGAATAGCGAAAACTTATGTACTGAACTTTTAGAAAAAAGCATTCAAAGAATCATTTTCCAAAAAGATTAAAAACTAAGGCTAAAAATCCGGTAATTAATACGCCTATTATAAAAGGGGTAGCTGGGATCCAAAGTAGGAGATTGGCCAATGTTATTCTTCCTTTATTTTTAAGATATAAAGCAAGGATTATAATTAAAGCAATTGAACAAGGAATTAACCAGACCATTATTCTGCCCTGAGGAGAATAAGCATTCTGACTGTCCCGACTCATGTACATGCCATAAGTGGAAAGAATGATGAGCAATAGGTTAGCAATTAATCCAATCTTAAATAAAACGTTGTAAATCATGTTATGCTATACTTACTGCGCAAGCCCTGGAATGAATAGCCATTAAAACTGCAAAATAGGGATGTTTTTTGAACTAAGCCATTTTCTGGTATATTGGATTATAGAAAAAAGATTTGCCAAACTTTTACTGGATAAGCAATATATTGTATAACATTACTACGAATTTTCAAAAAATCTGAATATGCTTCATCGAATCACCAGTTTTCTCATCGGACCAGAGTTATATTGGATATTGCTTTATGTTTTAGTAAATATCATCATTCATATAAGTAATTCTCCTGTTAAATTTATGGATGAATTTTGGATCAGGATTTCTGTATTTGTCCCCTTAGTCTTTCTCCCTTTGAGCTTTGGCGTGTATTGGTTGAGTTTTGTCCCCAAAAAATGGATGCTGATCAGGCTAATTATCAGCGGATTTTTGGGGACCCATTTTGTAATTGAAAAAGGACTCAATGCCTATACCGAGCAAGGACCTGGTGTTGGCAGTTCATATATGGTGGGAATTCTTCTCATGCTGCTGGTTTTATTTTTATTGTCCATCATTGTGTTGTTCAAATTTTGAAATGGCGTTGGTATTTCTCAAATACCCTGTAGTCAAACATTATGCCGGAAGCATATTTGAGCTGGAAGAGTATTTAGACCAGGATGATTATCCGCCTATGGTGTATGAAAAGCAGCATGCTAAAAGATATTATAAATTGCCCGATGACGGTAAAGGCAAAACATTGAAGTTAGATTATTCGGATACAGAATTGTGTCCTCCTGAAATTTTTAATGAAATAGACTTGAATAGTGGCCCGGGTCGAATTACGTCAATAAGATCTGGATTTGATAACGAAGACCAAAATCTACTGTATTCATGGTTTGATTCAAATCGGGTAATCCTGAGCGCCTCAAAGGCAAATGACAAACAAGTGATTCAAATCCAATGGCCGGAGGATCTGCAATTTCCCTTGATTGGTAAATTATACGATCGAAAACAGCATCATCCATTCGGAACATCCACATTGACAAAGCCATATTTTAATTTCGATTTAAGCAATCTGTATCCCGGTTTTTTTGAAATTCTGATAGAACACAATGGAAAATTATTCTATAGAATAACATTTATTAAATGCTTCCCTTTGGTGGTCACTGATGTTGATTCGGTATATCGAGTTCAGCGGACGATTTGGTGAAGCCACCCATAGCCTTTAATAACACCTTTATTAATTTCAAATGAGGCAACCCTAATTTGAAACTCTTAAGCTGTTTATTAATATTTCCTCAGCGCCCCATATAAACCAGCAGAATGGCTATGTCCGAAGGTGCAACGCCACTGATTCGGCTAGCCTGGCCAATGGAGAGTGGCTTTAATTTCGTAAGCTTGGTTTTAGCTTCATTGCTCAGGGTAGTAACCTGTTGGTAGTTAAAATCTTCCGGTATTTTGATGTGCTCCAACCGCTGCATTTTGTCCACCATTTCTTGTTCATTACGAATGTAACCTTCGTACTTAATTTGTATTTCAGCACATTCGATGATTTCATCCTCATATTGACTGATGGCTTTGGTCAAGTCAGGTGATGCATTCAGGAGGTCTTTCAGCGATACATTGGGTCTTGTCAACAGCTGAAGCAAGCGGGATTTTGTTTCAATGGTTGAAGATCCAATGCTTTGCAAATAAGGGTTTATGGCATCTGGTGACACGGTGGTGGACTGCAGCAATTGATGAATGTCGTTCTGAGCTTTTTGCTTGTACCTAACTTTTTCCATCCTGTTTTCCATATGCTGTATGTCCAATTGATGTGCTCTTGGCGTCAACCTCAGATCGGCATTATCTTGGCGCAATAATATTCGAAATTCTGCTCTGGAAGTAAACATACGATACGGTTCTTCGGTACCTTTATTGATGAGGTCATCAATGAGTACACCTATGTATGCTTCTGATCGACTCAATACAAACGGTTGTTCGCCCCTTACTTTCATAGCGGCATTGATACCGGCCATCAAACCTTGACAGGCAGCTTCTTCATAGCCGGTAGTTCCATTGATTTGGCCCGCAAAAAACAAATTTTGAATGAGGTGCGTTTCAAGACTCAGAGACAGCTGTGTAGGTGGAAAATAATCGTATTCGATGGCGTAACCAGGTCTGAACATTTTTACCTTTTCAAGTCCGGGTATTTTTTGCAAAGCTTTGAATTGAACATCTTCTGGCAATGAAGATGAGAAGCCATTCAAATAAACTTCATGTGTATCCCAACCTTCGGGTTCCACGAACAATTGGTGCCGGTCGCGATCTGAAAATCGATCAATTTTATCTTCAATCGAAGGACAATATCGGGGGCCCAATCCTTGAATCCTTCCGGTAAACATTGGACTGCGATCAAATCCGGTTTTTAAAATTTCGTGGACTTCCTGATTGGTATAGCCAATGTGGCAACACAGTTGTGTGTCCGGAATTTTGGTAGCAGTAAAAGAAAATTTCCCTGGATTTGGATCCCCTTCTTGAATTTCTAAAACAGAATAATCAATGGTTCGTCCATCCAATCTCGGTGGGGTACCCGTCTTCATTCTACCGAATTCAAAGCCCAGCTCTTTCAATTGTTCTGTGATACCAGTTGCTGCATGTTCGCCTGCCCGTCCACCGCCAAAGTGTTTTTCACCAATGTGAATGATCCCATTCAGAAAGGTTCCATTGGTTAATATTACCGTGCTACCGAAAATATGATGTCCCATACCGGTCACTACTCCTTGTACTTTTTTATGGTGTATGAGCAATCCCCGCACCATATCTTGCCAGAAATCAATGTTGGGACTGTTCTCCAGAATAGTTCTCCATTTCCGGGCAAACAAATGTCGATCGCTTTGCGCCCTTGGGCTCCACATGGCAGGTCCTTTCGAACGGTTCAACATGCGAAATTGTACACGGGTCTCATCTGTTACGATGCCTGAATAACCACCCAAAGCATCTATTTCGCGTACGATTTGCCCTTTTGCAACTCCGCCCATGGCCGGGTTACAGGACATTTGCGCAATGGTCTGCATGTTCATGGTAATCAGCATCACCTTGCAGCCCATACTGGCCGCTATAGCAGCAGCTTCACAACCGGCATGACCGGCACCGACAACGATTACATCATAATGTGGAAACATATTTGAACTGCGAAGTTAATTTGAATCCCAGGAAGGTCTAACATGGGTTTTGAAATAAAGTTCAAAGAGTGCGATAAAGGAAAGGAATCAGATAGTGAACTCCCCATGGGGAGATGAAGTTGAATCCGGATACAACTTGATCAGAAGGACTTGTTCAGATATATTAAAACATGATTAAATTTGTGAATCTTTAATTGCGTTTTTATGAAATATTTAATATTATTTTTTGCTATTGCGTTTACTTCATGTGGCAGTTCAAAAACTACTGAAGATGGATGGAAGTATATCGGAGACAAATGGGTGTCCTTTGGAGTGGACCGCGATGTCATTCTCTTTTCCAACGTGCAGGATGAATTTTCAAAGCTGGTGATTCGCGTTACAGACGCTCCTCTCAGGATGTACGATATGAAAGTTTATTTTGACAACGGTGCGGTTCAGGATGTATCTGTCCGGTCTGTTATCCGTCAAGGAGGACAATCCCGTGTAATAGATCTCAATGGCGGGCTGCGCCGGATTTCAAAAATTGAATTCTGGTATGAAACCCGAGGATATGGCAAAGGACGAGCCCGCGTCGCGGTTTGGGGTAAATAAACCCAATTCCATCCTGCCCATTGCGCTGATTATAGTATTACTTCAACCCCTTAAAACATTTTCATTATGCGTTTCATTATTGCCTTAATTTTAATTATTCATTGTTGTGCCCTGGCTAATGCACAAACCAGAAACCCTATTTCCCATGAAAAGATGTGGATGCTCCAAAGAGTGGGAGCACCCGCTATAAGTCCGGACGGAAAATGGGTTGTATTTTCTCTAACCGAGCCATCCTATGACGAAAAAGAACAAGTGAGTGATCTTTGGATTACGGCATCTGATGGAAATTCAGCTCCAAGAAGGCTAACCACCGGTAGGGCCGGTGAGGGAAGTTACTGCTGGAGTCCTGATGGCAAATACATCGCCTTTACTGCCAAACGAGAAGCCGACGAAGTTTCTCAAATTTATTTACTCAACTTTAAAGAAGGTGGTGAAGCACAAAGATTTACACAACTATCCACGGGTGCCTCTTCCCCACAGTGGAGTCCTGATGGCAAATACCTGCTTTTTAAATCTTCGGTTTTTCCTGGTTGTTATGCAGATAGTTGTCAGAAAAAATTGTTTGAAGAAAAGAAAAAATTGAAATACAATGCCCGGGTGTATACGACTTTTCCCATTCGGGATTGGGATAAATGGAAAGATGAAAAACAAACCCATTTTTATGTACAGCACCTGGACAGTCTGAATGCCCGTAACCTTTTCATTCATTTTAAACAATCGACACAAATCGGATTTGTTCCGGGTAATGCCTGTTGGACTACCGATAGCCGGGGAATTGTTCTATCGGCTACCATAGACTGGCATACAACAGCCTATAAAGAATCTGTCAACCAACTCTTTTACATAAACATGTTTGACCTCGAGATCAAACAGTTGACCAATGAATCGAATCTGAGCAATAGTGAACCACAATTTTCGCCAGATGGGAAATACTTGTTTTGTAAACAAATGCATATCAATGAAGGAAATGTTTACAACATTGAACGCATAGTCCGCTTCAATTGGCCTGAACTAACGAACGTTCGTAACATTACTCCAAGCCTTGATTTTCCCATTGCTCAATTTTATATACTCCAGGAAAGTATTTTCTTTGAAGTAGAGCAATATGGGCGGGATATAATTTTTAAAAGCCATTTGGATGGACTTGAACTTCGTCGATGGGATACCGTTGAGAAGGGTTGTTTGCATCATTTGAGTTTCAGCAAAGAGAAACCTGCCCATCTGGTATGCAATTACGAATCCATTGGCGGACCATCAGAAATTGCCTGGTTGGGAAACGATGGGCGCATGTATCCTATCACTCGTTTTAATCAGGCCCGATTGGATAGTCTTCAATTATCCAACTATGAAACGTTTTGGTTCAAATCCAAAAAAGGTAAAAACATCAGGAGTCTATTGATCAAACCCCCTTTTTATCAAGAGGGTAAAAAATATCCTTTGTTTGTTGTCATGCATGGCGGGCCGGCTGGATCATGGAAAGAAAATTGGTCTTATCGTTGGAACTACCACCTGTTAGCACAGCCAGGCTATGTGATATTATTGACAGATTATACAGGATCAACTGGATATGGGGAGCGCTTTTCACAAGAGATCATATTAGATCCCTTTAAAGGTCCTGCTGATGAAATCAACGAAGCAGCTGCTTATGCTATCCAAAAATATCCATTTATTGACGGAAGTCGTCAGGCAGCGGGTGGAGCCAGCTACGGAGGGCATTTGGCCAATTGGATGCAGGCCACTACGACACATTATAAATGCCTTGTCAGTCATGCTGGATTAGTGAACAGCATTTCCCAGTGGGGTACAAGTGACTACATTTACAACCGTGAAGTCATGAATGGTGGTACACCCTGGTCTAAATCAAAAATTTGGAAAGAACAAAATCCATTGTATTATGCCGATCGTTTTAAAACACCCATGTTGGTTACGGTTGGTGAACTGGACTACAGAGTACCAGTCAACAATAGTATAGAAAATTGGAACATTCTTCAACGTATGAAAATACCCAGTAAACTCATTGTTTTTCCAGATGAAAATCATTGGATACTTAAGGCTGAAAACAGTCGATTCTTTTATAAAGAACTCCATGCCTGGTTGAAAAATTACCTGGAACCATAATTTCTATCCTGTAAAAACCTGTTGCAATGACCAATATTGTCCATCACATCATACCTTCTCCTTTAGGGGCAATATGTGCTGCATGCAGTGAAACTGGATTGTGTTATCTTGAATTTGAAGAAAATTCCCAACGCAACACTTCTCTTTCTGATTTCGCTAAAAGGTGGAATCTGAAGGTTTGCCATTCTGAAAATAAATGGTTGGAGCAACTGGGACAAGAATTGGATAAATATTTTGAAAGTCGTCTTCAAAAATTTGAAACGCCTCTTCATTTCCTGGGCAGTCCATTTCAAATTACGGTATGGAATAAATTACTTGAAATTCCCTTTGGGAAAACATGGAGCTATGAATACCTCGCTTCGCAAATGAACCAGCCACTGGGTATTAGAGCCATTGCACACGCCAATGGAACGAATCCCATTGCACTCCTCGTGCCCTGTCACCGGGTGATTGGGAAAAATGGTGACCTGACCGGCTATGCCGGTGGACTGTGGAGAAAAAAGTGGCTACTGGAACATGAGTCCAGCGGAAAACACCAGCTCGAATTGAATTGGTAGGAAAAACTGTTTGATCCAACAACACCTTCGTTAAAATTAGGAAACTTCTGAATCAAGCACTATTTGTGTTGCTCTGGAAAATACTTCTTCATCAATGCCATCCATCGCCCGGAATTTTTTCTCAGTGGTTCGAGGCTTTGATCTTCCTGCATGAGTTTGTAATCTGTCCAACCGTTGACCATTGCATTTTCCAGGTATTCAAAAGCTTTTTCCTCTTGCCCTTCTCCGGAATAGAAGCAAGCCAGATTGTAGTTAAAAAACGGTCCAAAGGGATCCAAATGGTAAGCGGTATTAAATTCCTGTTCTGCCGCTTTCTTATCATTTAACATATAGTGCACAAAACCTAGATTGGAATGGGCCATAGGATATTCAGCATCCATGGCAATAGTTTTTAAATAATATTGTTTTGCCTTATCGAGTTGATTGGAGTACAAATAAATATTCCCTAATAGATTATTGGCGGACATATGGGTTGAATCCATCTCAAGCGTTTTTAAGGCGTAATACTCTGCCTTGATAAAATCACCCAAGACATCGTAATAAACAGCTTGAGAATAGGTAGCCGTTACTGTGGTCGAATCTATCGCCTTCATTTTATCCAAATAGTATTTCGCTTTATCCATGTTTTTGAGTTTGTCGGCAAACATGAAGACTAAATTAGAATAAGGAAGTTGCCAAGATGGATTTAAGGAAATTGCTTTTTCTGTATAATATTCTGCAGAATCCATTTGCATCAAATTGAAGCCGTATGCAAAATTCATGACCCAGTAAATATGTGGCATATCCGCTTGATATGACTGTGATAAGTACAATTTGCTCAAAACCTTTCTTCCTATTGATTCATTTTTATTTTTATTTTGCAAATGCAGCAGGTAAGCTTCAAAAAAATATTTTCTTGCTTTTAAAACGTTGTACATATAGTGATTCTCTCCAAGAAGTTCACAGGCTCTATCCAAATATGATGGATAAACTGAATACTTTTCAATAGCAGCCTTTTTGGATAAACTCAACTCCATCAATTCTGAACGCAAGAAGCGATTTAGAACTTGTTGGGCATCATCCTGTAAAGCTGCTGCATAATTCCTTCGCATGGCATTGTGAAGACTTAACAGACTGGTATCTTTTACCAATATTCTATAGTAGTAATCTGCACAATCTTCATTGGGTTCATAAAATTTTTTGTCTTTTACCCTGTGTTTAAATGCCAAATACATTTCTTTAACGACAGAATCCACTTTTAATAAGACTTCCTCTTCGAGTCCGCGACTTTCAGTACTGACAAAACTTACCAATTGTCCTTCTTTTCTTTTGCGAAGTTCTGTCAGTAATTTTGGATCTGCTTTGCTCATCAGGTCACTTTTATTTCCCATGGTGACGGGTATTTGACTGAGTGGTGCTACTTCAGGAATTACTTTATCTTCTAAATACCGGGTCAGTTCATGCAAGGTGATGATCAGATCATTATTGGTGTCGGCAAATCCAAACAATCCATCAATCAAATGGTAACTAAAAACCCCTCTTCCTCCTCCCCATTGTTCTCCTTCCAAAGAAAATTCATTGGGTTGACAAGAAAGTAATTTAATTTCATTGGCATACTGTCGCGAAAGGTTAGCTGCTGTTGCTTGAGTTCCTCCTATTTGGCTTCCGGATAACTTACCGGAATGGCATGCATCTGCAATCATGACCACTTTCACTTTATTTTGAGTTGAAAGGGTATTGATGATTTCTTCAAGGTATGCCAAACCAAAAGCACCCCCTGACATATAAACTCTGCCTGGAGCATCCCAGCACAATAAAAATCCCGGCTGTGACACCGTTTTTCTTTCTACGTCACCGTGGCCTGAAAAATAAATTAGCGCGCGATCACCTTCCTTACAAATTTCCATTAGCCAATCCAGAGAGGATGCAAATTGTCCAAGTGTTGCTTCTTTATTCAATAATAATCTAAGATGATCGTCATCCAAGCTACCACCCGCAGGACTTTTGAGAAAATCTGCAAAGGCCTTTGCGTCTTTATCCGCATATTTAAGATCAGGTATTGTAGGATCTTGATAATCTGAAATACCGACAACTACTGCATAGGTATTTTTACTCTCGGTGTTTACTGCAGTCTGGTTGGCAGCATGAGCCCCTTTTAATTGAGCAAATGATATGTTTCCCAAAAGAAGCCATATGATCCAGGTAATCGTCAAAATTTTCATAGCCATTAGAATAATAAATTTTCATAAAGAACATTAGGCTTTTATAAGGGTTTCAAAAACTAATTTAAGTAACTATTCACTAAAAGTTACCTCAATATGAGTATAACACTAATTCATCGTATTTTTAATTTCGCAAGATGGTTTATTAAAATCCATGACTTTTATTTAAATACATGTACAGCATTTTCAATTTAAAATGAATAGCGGTACTCAACATTTGCAATGAAGCTTCTCGTAAGTCCATCAGGTCTTGCGTCTCTAACAATTAGTGGAAATGCCAGCCCAAATTGGATCGAATTTTGGGAATTGATCAAATAATCAAAAAATGAATTGAGGTTGAGGGTTAATCCTTGAGAACCGTCAATTTGTTGTTCTACAGATTGTTCATCAATAAATTTATCTTTTGACACATGATAAATAGGCAGTATTCCAGGTGTCCAGATCCATTGATCACTTAGTCCGACAGTGTACGAGGCTCTCAGTACCAAATCTCCAGCTCTCTCAAACTTATTGGTGGACTGAAACTCGCTCAATGCTGAGTTAGTTAGCCGGATACAGGCTGCTCAGAAACTCATTCTTATTATCAGACAAAGGGTGTTGATAAGCCACGGCAAATTGCAGATGATTTTTTTGATAGGCCAGGCCAACCATAAGGTCCAAACTTCCCAAACTTGACTGGTAATCCATAGGAAGCGGTAAAGATTGATCCTTCCGATCGCCTTTCGTCAAAGGGAATTTTACTCCGAGGGTAAGTTTGAGTTCATCCCTAAGACCAAAATTTCCTGCGACAAATAAATCTGAAATGCCGAATGCATTAAGGTCATTTCCACTTTGAGCTAGAGAGGTAATCTTTGCAGTTAAGCCTAGATTGCTGGACAATGCCTGATGGTATTCCAGGTAATTACCCCAAATTGAAATAGTATGATCTGCCTTACCAAAAAAAGCGGCAACTTTCAGGTAATTCCCTTTTCTTTCATTAGGCTGATCTGCTTGTGGTTTAATGCCATCCACTGTGCAAACACCGGCATCACTGCATCCTTGAGCCATAGAAACCGGAAGATTCAAGCCAAATAACAAAACGACTATTACGAATAATTTACTCATTTAAAAAGTATTGGATTCAAAGGTATGAAATTCAAAAGTAATAAAGAATCAGAGGTTCCGGGCAGAAATTTGATTGAAGTCATCACTGGAGAGCTAAAAGCATGGACATTGCACAGAGGACCATTTGTCAATGTAGAATCCCTGAAGCAATAAATCATGAAAAAATTAAACCAGTAGTTTCGTTTTATACATTATTAATTTCCGTTAATCATTGAATTCATCAGGAAAATGTTTTTTCATTAATTGTTTGTATTCGGGTGTAGATCGTAATGGCGCAAGATTTTCGTCATTGGCTAATTCCTCGAAGCGGCTACCTTTGGATATAGCCTCTTCAACATATTGGATTGCAATGTTGGTTTGGCCCTCTGAATGGAGCACATATGCTAAACCTATCATTGCTGCGGAGAAATTGGGGTTGAGAGCTAAAGCTTTTTGCAATGACGCTTTTGCTTCTTCTATTCTATTGATCTGGAAATAAACAACCCCGAGATGTTTATATGGATTTGCAAAAGTTGAATCAAGATGAATGGCCTTATTTAAAGTATTTAAAGCTAAATCAAATCTCTGGGTGAGTAAATAGGTATACCCTATGGCTGTCCAAAACACGGCAGAACTCGAATCAATTTCTACAGCTGTGTTTAATGCAGGCAGGGCCAACGTATAATGCTTGTTTAAAATGTAACAATATCCAAGATTGTACCAGGTTACAGCTGCATTAGGATCCAATTCTATAGATTTTTTCAATGCTTGTACTGCCAGGTCATAACGGCTGGTGTTTAAATAACAATTTGCAATATTGTTCCAAAAAGTAGCACTTATAGAATCGAGATTTATTGCTTTTAAAAACACTTCTTCCGCCTTTTCAAATCGCCCGGCTTGGGTATATGTATATCCAAGGTTGCTCCAGATAGCTGCATAGTTTGAATCAATGGCGAGTGCTTTATAAAAAACTTCTTCTGCCTCTTGAATTCTTTGGGTTTCATTATAACAACTCCCCAGGTTCCCCCAAGCGTCAATCAGTGTGGAGTCAAGGGAAATTGCTTTTTCTAATGCCTCTATGGCTTTGCTATATTCAGAAATTAAAAGGAAACAATAACCAAGATTATTCCAAACAGTCGCATTGGTTGAATCAATATCAATGGCCTTTAAAAGTAATTTCTGAGCAGCGTCAAAATCATTTTGTCCAAAAAGGAATACAGCCCAAGATTGGATAACGTTTACAGAATTCGAATCTATGCGGTTTGCATATTCAAGATAATACTTAGCACGATCCCTTTGATTAAACTTGAAGGACAGCAAAAATGCAGTATTGACACATGGGTAAGTCCAGTTTGGGTAAAGATCCTGCGCGATTTTTGTATAGTACTCCATTGAATCAATCTGTAAAAAGTTATACCCAAATACATTGCTTATCTGCCAATAGACTTGTGGTTGGTCAGCTTGCCATTCCAATGACTTTCGAAACAAGCGAAGAGCCTGGTTTCCAATTTCTTCGTCAGGGTTCATATTGGAATTTGCTAATATGTAACCATCAAAAAAATATCTCCGGGCCTTTAAAGCAGTATACATATAATGCTGGCTTCCTAATAGTTCTGCAGCACGTTCCAGATAACGCGGATAGTTTCTGACTCTTTCTGTAAAACTTTTTTGCGGTGAATGGCCCACCGCAATGGCTTCAAAAGAAAGATCTTTGTTTGTTCGTAACCACTCATTTAAAGTAAGCTGTGCGTCATCCTGCAAAGCGGCAGCATAATTTCTTTTTAAGGTTGAATGTAGGCGTTCCACTGCAGGTTCCTGACTCAATATTTGATAATAGTATTCCGCACATTCATTTTTAGGTTCCATGAGTTGCTTCTCCTTCAGTGCCTTTTTAAAAAGGACATAGATTTTCTTTACATTGGAATCTGCTTTTGCAAGTACTTCGTCCTCTATTCCTCTAGTATCTACTGATGACAACATCTTGTTTTGGTTAGCCTTCCCTGATTTAACAGACGCTAACAGTTTTTCACTTACGGGTGTTAGTTTTTCGGAGCGATTGCCAACAATCATTGGAATCTGACTCACAGGAGCGACCTCATTGGAAACATGATCCTCAAGGTATCGTCCCACTTCCTGTAGGGTCACCCAAAGATCTTTGTTCTGATCTGCTAAGCCGTAAAGTGCATCCATGAGGTGATAAGAAAAAGCACCTCGGCCTCCTCCCCACTGTTCACCTTCAATACTGTATTCATTGGGTTGACAGGACATAATTTTTATCTCGTTCGCAAACTGTTTTGCCAGGTTTGATGCAGTTGCTTGTGCACCTCCAACTGAACTACCGGCCAATATTCCTGAACGACAGGCATCTGTAATCACAATAACTTTAGCCTTATTTTGAATAGATAAAGTTGAAACCACTTCCTGCAACATAGGTAGTGCAAATGCGCCCCCCGCCATATACACCCGTGCAGGCGCATCCCAGCATAATAAAAATCCAGGCTGTGTCAAACTCTTTTTCTCGACATCGCCATGACCTGAAAAATAAATAATGGCTTGGTCTCCTTCTTTACTGACTTCCCACAGCCAGTCCAATGCATTGGCAAATTGAGCCATCGTTGCTTGTTGATTAATCAAAACTTTAAGATGATCTTGGTCTAATTTACCTCCTGCATCAGATCTTAAATAAGCAGCAAAGGCTTCTGCATCTTTATCTGCATATTTTAGATCTGGAATCCCGGGATCCTGATAATCTGAGATTCCAATAACCACAGCATAGGTGGAAGGTGATTGTTTTGCATTACCGGATGAAAAATGAGCATTATTTTCTGGTAGGGGTTTGACTCCTCTTGGTTGAGCATTGAGGACCAATGGCAGAAGCAGGAGAAAAAAGAGTCTATACTTCATCATTAATAATTGTTGCGGTAAATTAGTCTTTCGGAAAATACTTATCTATGAGTAATTTAAATTCAGGTTTTTGTCGGATCGTAGTCAAATCAGGATCATTATTTAATTGATTCAAATATTTGAAATTCTTCTGTAAGGCTTTTTCAAGCCATTCAATGGCTATTTTATCATTATGTGCAAGGGCATTCAAACAACCGGCAAAATAATAAACCAGGGGATCTTGTGACCATTTACCAATTCCTTCATTAATTATTCCTTGCATTTCGCTTTTATTTTGAAGACCAAGCCATGCCCTGCCTAAAGAATACATCTGCCAAACATCATTAAACTTAGGAAGTAATCTAATGACTTTTTTATAAAGTCCTATACCTTCTTGCAGCCGATTCGTTTTTTCGTAAACCTGAGCCAGTAAAATATACGACTCTTCATAAAATGAGTCTAGTTCGATCGCCCTCAATAACATGGATTCAGCTTCATGATAATTCCCTTTTAAATTAAGTAAAAATCCAAGATTTCTGTAACTCCAATCATTTGTTGGATCAAGTCGAATCGCTTTTCTAAATTGAATTTCAGCCTCATTGTAGTGTCCAAAATTGGCATATAATGCACCGAGATTATTAAAAGGCGCATGCACAGAGTCTATTGCAACTAATTTTTTATAATGTCTTTCAGCATTATTAAAATCCCCTATTCCTTCATAGTAAATGGCCATATTACTCAAGATGCCTAAATTATTTGAATCTAACTTAGCGCCATTGTCCAAATAGAATTTGGCCTTATCGTATAGACCAAATCGAGTGGTCAAAAAATATGAGATCCAGTCGTATGGTGCAACCCATGTTGGAACCATTTCAATTGCCTTATTTGTGTAATACTCCAAAGAATCAACTTGTAATAAGTGATAGCCAAACACCAGGCTGATTTGCCAATACGCTTGTGGCAGATCTGGTTTCCATATAAGTGCTGTTTTAAACTTCTCTAATGCTCGCATTCCAGCTTCCGGATTAGGTGTTTGGTTTTCAACAGCCAACAAATAGCCTTCAAACAAAAACCGCCGAGCTTGGAGATCATGATACATATAATGATTTACTCCCAATAATTCTGCTGCCCGTTCTAAATAATGAGGATATGCAGAATATTTATCTTTTTTTGATTTCTTTGAAAGTCCTAATTCTTCAGGGTCACTTTTATACCAACGATTCATCACTTGTTGAGCATCATCCTGTAAGGCGGCCGCATAATTCCGCTTTATGGTTGAATGCAATTTTGAAATGCTTGGCTCTTGTATTAAAATATCATAATAAAATTCCGCTGACGCATTTTTGGGTACAAAGAAATTTTTGAGTTTTAAACTTTCTTCAAAAAGCCTGAATGCTTCACGTATACTTGAATCTGCTCTTTCAATTATGATCTCTTCAATACCATCAATTTTTTTGGGCTCAAAAACAAGCGCCTGATTTTTTTTTGATTCCTTTACTTGGGCGAGTAATTCTGGATAAACTTTACTTATTCGTTCCATTTTGTCGCCAACTACCATGGGCACTTGAGAAAGCGGTGAGACTGATGTCGTGACATGGTCTTCTAAAAAACGTCCCAGTTCCATCATACTTATTGAAAGATCCTGATTCTTGTCTGCCATTCCATATAACGCATCAATCAGATGATATGAAAAAGCACCGCGTCCTCCTCCCCATTGTTCGCCTTCAACACTATATTCATTAGGCTGACAGGAAAGTACTTTTATTTCATTGGCATATTGTTTGGCGAGGTTGGCATTGGTAAGCTGATTGCCTTGTATAGAACTGCCCGATAATTTTCCTGATCTACAGGCATCGGTTATAACAATTACTTTGGCTTTATTCTGTATAGAAAGGGTCGAAATCACTTCCTGAAGCATAGGCAACGCAAATGCGCCACCTGACATATACACCTGAGCCGGTGCATCCCAACACAATAAAAAACCGGGTTGCGTAAGGGTCTTTTTTTCGACATCTCCATGTCCTGAGAAATATATGAAAACCATATCATTTTCTGTAGCATTTTCCAACAGCCAATCGAGATGTATGGCAAACTGCGCCATCGTGGCTTGCGAATTGATCAATATTTTCAAATGATCGTTGTCAAGTTCGCCTCCAGCCTTACTCCGCAAATAATTGGCAAACGCTTCCGCATCTTTATCTGCGAAGCGAAGATCAGGAATCCCGGGATCCTGATAGTCGGAGATGCCGACGACGACGGCATAGACTTCACCCCGGCCCCCTGCCTTGTTGACAGACAGGTCTCCACTACGTGGAGATGGCGTTACGCCTTTTATTTGAGAATAAGTACTAACATTTGTTAGTATGAATAAAATTAGAAAATATATTTTCATGGATATCTTATTTCATTTTATCGGGGAAGTATTTTTTCATTAACTCCTTATATTCAGGTAACGCGCGAAATGGTGCGAGATCTTCGTCTTTTACCAATTGTTCGAAACTAGAACCTTTAATTATAGCGTTTTCAACAAAATAATAAGCATCCGATAACTTGTTTTCAGCTAGTGATAAATAGGCCATGCTTAAAATAGCTGCTACATAGTTGGGATTCAATTCTAGGGATTTTAAAAAATTATTTTTTGCTTCCTGCAAGCGATTCGTTTTTAAATAAATCATTCCAATATGCCTGAATGGATTTGCAAGCGAAGAGTCTAGCATTATTGCTTTATTCAAAGCAAATTCTGCAGCCACATAATTTTTCATTTGCAGAAAACAAAAACCAAGATTGCTCCAGGCAAAGAAGTGAGTTGAATCCAGTTTAATGGCATTTTTAAATAAGGGCTCTGCCTTTTCGAATTGTTGAGTCTGAAGATAACAATTGCCGAGATTGTTAAAGGCAGGTACAAAAGTGGAGTCAAGTGATATGGCCTTCATTAAAGAGGTTTCTGCCTGATGAAACCGCTTTGAATGCAGGTAACAAAAACCAAGGTTGTTCCAGGCCTGGGCTTTTGCTGAATCCAATAATATACATTTAAGTAAAGCTTTTTCAGCCTGATCAAATCTCCTGTTCTGATTATAACAATTCCCAAGATTGTTCCAGGCATGGTAGTTTGTTGAATCGAGAGAGATGGCTTTCTTCAGTACTTCTTCTGCTTCCTTATATTTTTGGATCTGATTGTAACAGGTTCCAAGGTTGTTCCAGGCTGTTGTATGTGTAGTATCACATTTTATTGCCTTCAATAAAGAATTGATAGCTTTATCATAATTTTTCATTAAATAATAACAATAACCAAGATTCGTCCAAACGATAACCTGGTTTGAATCTATAGTTATAACTCTTTTCAGCAACTCTTCAGCTTTGTTAAAATTCTTATTTCCAAAATTAAAAACAGCCCAATGGTGTAATACTTCCAAGTCATTTGAATCGATTCGGTTTGCTTCCATTAAAAAAACTTTTGCGCGTACTTGATCCCGAAATCGGAAGGAAAGTAAAAAAGTAGCATCCACCAGAGGTCTGATCCAGTTAGGATGCAGTTCGCGTGCTTTATTGGTATAATATTCCACTGAATCAGCCTGAAGAAAATTCCATCCGAAGACGCTGCTCATTTGCCAATATACATGGGGTTGCTCAGGCTGCCAATTCAATGATTGTCGAAACAACTTTAAAGTTTGATTACCTAATTCAATATTTGGATTTCGGTTGGAATGAGCCAACAGGTAGCCTTCAAAAAAGAATTTTCTTGCCTTAAGTAATGCATACATATAATGATTACTTCCCAGAATTTCTGCTGCACGTTCCAGACACTTGGAATATGTCCGCACTTTATCGGTAAAAACTTTTTGTGGCAATGTGCTGTTAGAAACAACTTCCAAAGAAATGTCCTGGGTCGTTCTAAGCCATGCGTTTAATGTTTGTTGTGCATCATCCTGAAGAGCCGCTGCATAATTTCGCTTCATCATTCCAAACAAAGGCAGCAATTCTTCTAAGCTTGTCAGTTCCTTATAATAATCGTCAGCCGCATTACCGGTATGACTAAAAAATAGTTTCTCTTGTACGGCTAATTTAAAAGCCAAATATTTTAATTGTATTCCCAAGTCCAATTTGGCCAGTACCTCTTCTTCAAATCCGCGGCTTTCGGTAGATGCAAAAACGGCCATTCCTTCTGTCTTGAGCTTCTTAAGTTCTGCCAATTGCGAATGGCTCACTAAGGACAAGGTTTCGGCCTTGTTTCCCAAAAGCATGGGCACCTGACTCAGAGGAGCAGCTTCCACCGTTACTTTATCTTCCAAATAGCGGTCGATTTCACCAACTGTAACGGAACCATCTCCGTTGCGATCTGCCATTCCATACAATCCATCTACTAAATGATAACTGAATATACCCCTCCCGCCTCCCCACTGTTCTCCTTCGAGGCTATACTCATTGGGTTGACAGGACAGGATTTTTATTTCGTTAGAGAACTGCTTTGCTAAATTGGCTCCTGTAATCTGCGATCCTCCTACAGAACTCCCTGCTAATTTTCCGGATCTGCAAGCATCAGTAATGACGATAACTTTGGCTTTGTTTTGGGATGAAAGTGTTGTGATAATGTCCTGAAACATGGGCAATGCCAATGCACCACCTGCAAGATAAACGCGAGCGGGTGCGTCCCAACACAACAGATAACCTGGTTGTGTGATGGTTTTCTTTTCAACATCGCCATGTCCTGAAAAATAGATGATCACTTGATCATTTTCCTTTACCACTTCCATTAACCAGTCCAATGCCATTGCAAATTTTGCAACTGTTGCATCTTGATTCAATAGTACTTTTAAATGATCGGTATCTAAACCGCCACCTGCATTTGATCGTAGATAACTGGCAAACGCTTCGGCATCCTTATCAGCAAATCGCAGATCCGGAATCTCTGGGTCTTGATAGTCAGAAATTCCGACAACTAATGCATAAGTTATCACCCGATCAGTCCTTTGTTTCTCATGTTTTATTAGAGCAGCTCCCCTGGCTGCCGGTATTCCAGATTGTTGTTGGGCTTTATTATTGATTGGTAGACAAGCCCAGAACATAACTACACAAAGGATACTCTTCATGAATGACATTAGGTTTAGTGAATATAATTACCGTTACGTTATCACCAGATTTTACTAATTATTACCAAATACCACCCTTTTTTCAAATAAATAACTAAGCATCATAACAGACCCATTCATTAACACGGTACTTCATCAAATATTATTACAGTTGATAATTAAAATCAAAGAGCATGGCAACTTGTCTTTAATCAATTCTGTCCGACCTTATTAAGCTAAATGATTCCTCATCTATGCTGATCATTTATCCACGTAAAATATTCAAGTTAGTTCACCCCTATAAAAGATCATTATCTGCCTTAAACTGTTCCCATCCCTTTGGGGTAAAAACATCTCTCCAAATGCTATCATATTTCAAAACCATATAATATTTAAAGGTAACTATACCCATTTACACGCACTGAGATGAATCTTGACTCAAAAATCAAAAAATCCATTTATGACTCTTTGCAACTTATCAACTTCTGTTTTATTAATATTTTTACCATTCATATAAAGTCGCTTATTAATTTCAATCATTATACTGGTCACATTTATTTCTTTTAACAAATGTTCCTTCGGAACAATACTTCCAGAATAAGGATTATTTATATCTACTGAGTAACCTTGATTGGAAAAATAAATTTGGGCTTTATCCAAAATATACTTAGGGGTATGAAATTCACTGAACCCAATACAGATATCTGGATAATTGTTATGATGATTTCCTAACATCGATTCATCGAAGGAATGGCAATCAACGATATGACATACCCCAAATTTATCTAATCGCATCTTAACTTTCTCGCACAACATTTGGTGGTGCTGTAAATAAAAATCATTATAAATTTGATTCTTCAACTCCAAATTAAAGTGTCTAAGCGGATTACCGTTGTATCCATTTGTATAATAATACCCCCTACCTATTCTAAACATAGGTTCATTTTCGTCTTCATAACGCTCCACATCACAGAAAAGTCGGCTAAATGGAGTGATAATTTTCTCAATACCATCAATGTCGAAAATACTGTCAGTAGCCCAATCGGTTAAGTAGAACAAATTTTCCTCAAGTTCTTCAATAACAAATCCCGTATAATCTGGAATATGCGTTGATGAATGTGGGATATGTAATAACGATGCATTCTTTATTTCATCCGCAAAAAGGCGAAGACCAGATATTGTGTTATATGAAACGCCCACTACTTACAATTTTTATACTTTCTATAAATAACATCCATTTCTCCATATTTGTTCCTAAAACTATTATCAGCATCATATGTTGGATCAAACTTATCCCTTCCAACTTCGTCAAAACCAAGACTCTTATAAAATGGTGTTAAATACCCATCAAAATGGTCTAAATAACAACCACCGTTCTTTATAGCGGCTTTTACTAATTCCTTTCCAATATTTTTAACTTCAGGCTCATTATTATGAACAGCAACAATTTCGTTAAATTTTCCATCACGTAATTTAAGTGCAAAACCAATATTGTATCCAACCACTTTGAACAGCCGCATTTCTGATAATTCTTGAGTGGAAAATGAACTTAACATTTCTTTATGTTTGGACAACTGTATAGATTGATAGAAATTTTCTGGATTTTGCGGAGATTCCCACTCTCCATTGGAAATCTTATTTAAAACATCTTTTCGTTTAATAGAATCCCCAGCGTCTTCTAATATTGAATATAGTAAGGATTCTCCTAATAAATGATTGAATATTAAATATTTATATTTTCTATCCTTTATAAAAGCATCAAGGGTTTCACTAATAAATTGTCGATTATTCATTGGCTAATTCTTTTAATATAAATATGTTTCTACTATAACAATGCTTTTGCGTGTAAATGGGTATAGTTGCCTTAATTACTATCGTATAAAAAGCCGATATTTCAAATTATCGGCAAATATACCGAATTACTGCCAAATTATAGTAAAAAACTTTAGAATGAACATTTACACAATCTATACCACGTTTTATTTCTAATAATGTCATATAATACATCATCACAATATAGATACCATCCTTCAACATCAGACGTAGATTTAGTGTCTATATAAATTTTATCTGAAATTGAAAAAATTAGTTCTCCATGTTCATATATAATATCTTTTTTAACGTAATAATATTGATCTTTTTTAGTTAATATAAATGACTCTGATTCATCATCAGTTATCAGATCATATGTTCCCCATATAACATCATTTATAGTGTTGTCATCCAACTGATTATTTTGTATTAGCTTACTATTACATCTAACCATGTAATCTAAATCCACAGTAAGATGATTTACTCCAGTTAAACACGCCGTAAACATACTAAATGACATTAGTAGTATTATCAATTTTGACATAGGAAACCTCTGGAGTATTATCGGCAGCACCATTCATATACACTGGTTATTAAATGGAATATATACTATAAATAGACATTTCTTTCAGATAACCACACCTATTTATAGGTAATGGCACGTCGAAAATCATCCACCCCTATAATGAACTGGGATTCGATACCCAATGATTTATTTTACCAAACAGACGGTGGACGGTTTATAAGTAAATTTCCATATGAAAAGAATGACTGCACCGTTATATCATTGGGGGTAGTATTAAATATTGACTACGATTCCGCCCATAAAATTCTCGCAGATTTGGGTCGAGATCTATTCGAACCATTCAGTGTTCAAGTACATTTATCTGAATTCGCTAAATCTGGAACGGTTTTAAATAATCATATAATAACAAATATACCGTTTCCCCCAAAAAAAGGTAAAGAGCGAATGTATGTTGCAGCGTTTTGTGCTTTATATAAAACTGGTAAATATATTTTAAACTGCCCCAAACATGTACTTGCAGTTAAAGATGGGATCGCTTATGATACTGAATGGGTTCCTGATGATATCGTCATGAACGCTTATCGATTTGATAAAATCACTGTCGTAGGTTCATAAACAAGTTATATACAGTGCTACGTTTGTTCTTCGTATTAAGTTTTATAGGTAGTGTCTCAGTTTGAAAAAAGGGGGCTGGATTATTGATTTTCCTTATCAGGGTTTAGCAGATCAAAAATAGCAGTAAATTTGTATTATAAATAACTGGAATATGATAAAAAAAATAACTGAGTTAATTTCCCATCCGAAAACCGGGATTATTCAAGCAACCAAAACGATTTATTATTTTTTGGGGATACCGATTTGGATTTCTATTAAAGAGCAATGATTAGCCGCCTTTTTGTATAATAAAGGTTAAATTAAGGCAACTATACCCATTTACACGCAACCTCTCAATTAGGTAAAATTTACACAAAGAGATCAATTTTTTGATACTTGAAGAGTTTTGGGATCATAACCCTATTTATGAGAAATGGGAATAGTAATGACTGACAAACAATACCTCATTATAGAAGATAATTACGTGGAAATTGATAATCTTACCGAAATAGGGTATGATACAAATTCCAGAAAATGGTGTGATATAACAATAAATGTCAAGGAATTGCCAACCAATAAAGTATTACTACAAAATACCTCAGATTTTTATATACTCAAAGACCACCAGTTATTTTTTGTAAAGGTCGAGTTATTCAATGTATCCGATAGGGCGATCACCATAACACCGAAATGGTGTACTTACTTAAATCTCTGATTCACTTATATATCCTCCGGCATATAGTACATCAAAAGGCACAATTTCACCCGTCTTAAAGTCAGCAGTAGTTGATTCTATTATTTCCACATTATTTTCAGCACCTCCTAATACCTTATAGCTAATAATGTTTGCGTCCGCTTTCACTACCCTATATGAATTTCCAAGAATAACAGCCATAATGATCAACTTTTAGTATACTATCAGAACTTGTTAACACGTAAAGTTAATTCATTACCAATATATCAGTACTTGAAATTCATGAATCCTAAATATCTTTAGTACAATTTTTATTCAAAATCCCACCTCTTTATAAACACATACATTGCATAACAAAACCCTGATCTTAATTTATTATCCATTTCGCCTTCTTCTAATATATCAAAACCGATATCTAAATATTCATCCTCCGTTAAAATAGCCACATCATCATTATCACTTTCTTGAAAATCCGGGAAATAATCTGTAATGTGAACATCCAATTGTGACGCACCAGATTGTTTTTCTTTATCATTCCATAGTTCTGGTGAATTTTCTAAGACCGCCCATGCAAAATCGTAAAAGACCGTTCTATACCCTTTACTAATTCCAATATTATTAATGTATTCTGAAAGTAATGCTCTGATTATTTCAGTGTTTGGAATCTCAGAACCCCTATTAATCAAATTTAAAAAGTCGGTCAATATGGGTTTATATTTATCTGATTCAAAGGTAAATTTAAAAACGGGAATTGAAAATATATCTTCTTTTGTTACGGCCATATATTTTACAATTTGGGTAGTTTCAATTTAGGCTTAATAATTTCTATTTCTGATTTGTTTTTAATTTGTGTTGGTATGTCCTTAGATTTCGGTTCTTTAATCAAAGCCTTTATTACTTGTTCGAATGTTACGTGTATTTTCAATAAAATTTATCATAACTAATAATTTTAGGACAAATTTCGAGGTTTACTCCAAAATTCATCATTTATTGTTTTTCACATCAAAAACTATAAAAAGTATATTGTATTGTTTATCTAAATATTATATATTCAATTAATATCTAATAGTGTTAAAAACTTTAAGCGTTCTCCACTATTTCTATTTCTTCTGGGGTTAAATCGTATAGTTGGTAAACTAATTGGTCTATTTGGGTTTCTAAATCTGTTGTGTCGTCTGATTGGTTTTGCGATTTCTTAGTCAATATCTGACTAACAAGAGTTTCAATTATTTCTAGTTTCTTATTGTCAATAGATTTAGGTAGCGGAAAATTATTTACATCATAAACCAAAATTTTTGGAAATGCTCCTTTTGTTGCTTTTGGTGAAGAATTAAAATGATAGAAAGTTGCAAGTTTTGAATTTAAGATAGCCCATAAAAACTCAAGAGAATATTTATCATTTTTCTGTATAACTGAAATGATTTGAGGGTCATTCACAAATTCTTCTTCGATTAAACAAGCGATAATTCCCGGATTAGTTATCTCTCTTATTAAAATTCTTTTTTGATTGAAATATTTCGGGTCTACATATGTTGCAAGGTGTTTGCCATACCAAATATAACTTCCAGTTCTTTTGAAACCGTATTTACTAATTGACTCCCCAAATATTTCTTCCTTGTATTCTTGATTTATTTTATTGTTAGAGTGCCATTCCCGATTTTTTACGATTGATTCAGCTTTTGATTTTTCATATATTTTCAATAAATCACTCTTCCTGTATGGTATATACCCTTGTGTAGAATCATACTGCTGTCCAAGTAGTTTTGATGTTTTAATTTTTTCTATCAATGTTAAAATTGATTTATCTAATTTAAAAATCAGCCCCCAATTCTGATTGCCTTTTTCTACAATTTCTTTCGTTACCACAACAGAAGGTCTTTTTGCCAGCTCTTCAAAATTTTTTACTTTATTTGTTCTCTTGTATGATAAGGTATTTTGAGAATTGTCTTTACCAAATTGAAATATAATATTTCTTACAGTTGCATCTTCAAATATGTTAATCTCAGTGCAATCTAATATTTCATTTAATAACCATTTATTAAATAAGTCAAGTCGGTAGTTTTGAGCAAATACATTAAATAAGATTGTATTGGGAATGATAAATGAAATATGACCTTTGTCTTTTAATAATTGATAACCACGGTCGATAAAAAAATAATATATTTCAAAGTCAGGAACTTTAGATATGGTAGAAACAATATAATCCCTTTCAAGTCCTTTTATTGAAACACCATAAGGCGGATTTCCAAAAATAACATCAAAGCCAATAAAATCGCCATCATCATTCAGAATTTCGGGAAATTCAAAACGCCATTCAAAAGCATTTTCAAATATTTTATTTGTTTCAATATCGTCTCTTTCTGCCTCTAGTTTTTTAAAGTTAGAGGTTGCTGTTTCTAAATCTTTAAACAATTGCTTATTTACTTTATCTCCCCAGTTCTTTTGAGTATTTATTTCTGTTGCGATTTTATCAATTTTACCTCTTGCTGCTGAAATTTTCTTTTTAAATGGATTATCTATTTCGCTTTTGAAATCTGATTTAATATTGGCAATCAGTTTTTCCATTTCTCTTTTCTGTTCCTTGCTTTCTGCGTTTCGGTAAGTGTCAACAGCTATGCGGTAACTGTCTATTGACCACTTACTTTTTTTAAGTGCTTGGTTCAAATCGGCATCAATCGCAAATCGGCTTACTAAAGAGTTTCCGCATTTTATATTAATATCAATATTTGGAAGTGTTTCCAACTCATCAACATTTTTGTAATAAGCACATTTTAAAAGTTCAATCCATAACCGTAACCGACATATTTTTACTGAGTTAGGATTTATATCTACTCCGAAAAGACAATTTTCTATAATTGTTTGTTTTTCATGGAAAAGAGTTTCCTGAATTCTTTGACTTTCTTTGTTTTTAGGGTTATACTTAAACTGAATCCCATCTTCGTCAGTTACAAATATTTCATCATTTTCAACTTCCACATGATAATTTTTAAGCCTTTTTCCATCACTACTTTGTAAAATACCCAACTCACTTTTAATTGCAATAATTTCATTAAGTGCGGAAACCAAAAAGTGTCCTGAACCCACAGCGGGATCGCAGATTTTAATACTGTTTACAATTTTATTAGCTTCATCTAAATCTTTAATCTGGTTGTGAACTTCCTCAATACTTTTACAGACCCAGTTTTTAGAATCATTGAATTTTTGAACAATTGCTTTACGGATGGTTTCACGGCACATATACATTGTAATAAAACCGGGTGTAAAAAATGACCCATCCTTATAACCATTTATTTTTTCAAATATAAGTCCAAGCACCGATGCATTTATAATTGTTTTTTGTTCCTCCCTATGATGTTTATTATCATCCGCTCCAAAATTATATGCACCTAAAAATTCAAACAAATATTCAAGGGTAATTATTTCTCCACTGCGTCGCTTCCCATTATTATCTTTTAAAACTGTCTCAGGATAAATTGGAATTTTTTTATTGTCTTTAAGGTTGCTGATAAATAGAGTAGATTGTTCTAATTCAGTTGGTTCAAATAAAGATGAATTTAGATAAGGAATATTTTTAAAAACCTGTTTGACATCTTCGTTTCTTTGATCTAATTTACAAGCTAACACTTGAAAAAACAAGCTATCTAAAATATCATACTCCTTTATTTTATTATAATTGAGAAATTCATAGGATGAGTCGTTAATATGATAATTTTTAAGTTGACCTTCCAGTAACTTCAAAAACAATATTCTATTTATCCATGTAATTGTAAGTTCAAGTGCAATATTAAAAAGTCGTTCTTCATCCGTTTCACCATAACGATATATATCATTTAAGCGGCTTAATTTATCTAAACTATGCAACTGAATAATAGTGTCTTCCAAAATTGATCCAGAATTCCTTGAATCAGGTTTATTGCGTTCAATTAATTTCTTAGATTTATTAGTAGTTTCAACGAGTCCAATTATGTGCAATAGCTCATTATAAAACTGTTTGTTTAAACTGTTGCTATCATTTACAAATCGAAGTTTTAAGAGGTGTTCTGGGGATAATATTTTATAAAGCAATATTAATGAATCATCGATTTCGGTCGTCGGATTTAACACATATTTATTGTAATCTTGCAAGTTTATATAAGTGAATTCTATCTCCGATGAAATACTATTAATAAATGGTTCTGCAAGTGTTTTGTAAAAGAAATCTGTTTTTGAATCTACTAAATTTTTATCCTTAAAATTGTTGTATTTATTAATAAATTCTTTCGATTGAACAAATATTTTTTCAAATACATTAGCGTCGAAAATAAACCATTCTCGTACATTGGTTACAATTAAATGCTTTATTTCATTATTATTGTTATCAATTCTTTCTCGTAAATAATACAAAACTAATTCCTGAAATGCCTTCACATTTATATTATTTGTCGTAGGCATTTCGATTTTGTTTGCAGGTCTCTTTATCTCAAAAATTACTCCAACAGTACTATCCGGTGAAATACCATTGTGAATAACAAGATCATTATGTCTCTTAGAATTTATAGAGTTCGTTGCATCATAGTGAGATTTTTTTAAGAATTCTGTAATAAGATTTTCGTGAAACTTCTCATCTTTAGAATCGTTTGTTTCCTCAAGTAAATTGATTAGGTGTTTCCTAAATGCTTCTATTTTAACACGCGCATGTTTTACATTCCTAAACGCTTTCTTTAATGCTTTACTTGGGGTTAATTTTTTCAGAATCATTTATGGGATAAATTTAAAAATCAACACGCGATTATATATTTTTAGGATGTTGCTTTCTTGCTGTTATCTTTGGGATCTTTCACTATCACCTTAATCACATCCAAAAAACTGGCACTGACCTGTAATTTCTGATCATACTTTCCTCTGGGTTTTGGAGTGTTGGTGTTCTTATTCTTAGTCATATAATCTTTTCCTTTTAGTTGGACTTAAAGATAAGTACTTATTCTGAAATCGATTGAGTCAATTCCTTGTAAGTAATTTTCCTTACACTTGAATTTTCAATGACATATAGGAATCTGGATATATTACTGATATCTTTTAGATTATACCTTACCGCAAACTCATTACAATACCTATGTAGATGTTTAGGACTCATATAATGGTAGATTCCAATGTAACCTCTTTTAAGTTGACTCCAAAAGTTTTCTATATTCTGAGTATGAAACTGGTTATCTCCTTCATAAGTTACATATCCTCCATCTTCATGCTTTACAATGACGTGATTATATGTAGCACCGATACCATGATAAGATTTATATGAATCGGTAACGATGGTAGCACCATCAATGACATTATTTTCTATAATTTGATGTAAGGTTTCAGCATCGGTATTCTCAGCTACAAAAGTTAAAACTTTACCGCCTCTTTCTATAAGACCAACAACGGGAGTTTTATCCTTTGCACTTCTACCTTGTGAATTGGGAATTTTCTTGTCCTTATGTCTATTTTTATTCTTGCCCCCAATATAAACTTCATCGGATTCTACAATTCCCGATAATAATACTGGTGCGCTTTCTGCGAGTAGTGTTCTGATTTTATGCATCATTTGCCAAGCTGATTTCTGACTTACACCTATTCGAGTTCCTAATTCCACCGAGCTTATGCCTTTTTTACAAGTTGTTACCTCATAAATAGCCTGAAACCATTTTCTAAGCTCAACCTTACTACCTTCGAAGATAGTTCCTGTCCTCACAGAAAAGGGTAAATCACAGATTCTATTACCACAACGGTATGAAGGTATATCTTTGAACTTACCCCTTGATTTAACCTTGTAGTGCTTCTCAGAACCACAATGCGGACATTTTGGTGCTTCAGCCCACCGTTGGTTCTCCAAGAAGCGATAACATGCCAGTTCGGTGTTGAAATAGTCGTTAAACTCGGAAATTGTCTTGAATTGGAAATCCATACATATTTATTACAGGACTAATATACTACAAAATGCGTGTAAATACGTCTAATATTCGACATATTTATTTGTGCTATTTGTAAACAATTGAAATACAACCTATAAAATGTGTTCCGCGACTGCTAATTTCGTGTACGAATTTTAATATTTCTAATAAATGGAGAATTGGTTGGGGTAGTAGTTATATTTGTTGGAGTAAACCCAGATAATGTCTCGGATTAATTTAGATTTTCTAGGTAAGGACTATAAGCCAACAAACTATGGAGAAAGAGTCTTACATTCGTTAATTGCTGGAGTTGTTCCTGCTGCTATTGCTGCTTGTTTTTTTGATTTCAAAATAGCCTTATCGGTATTTGGAATAGTATTTGGAGCTTGGAGCAATTATGCAGCATATAAAACTACGAAATCGATTGAGGACGAACTTTTATTAAAGAAAATTACTATACATGCACTTTATTCATCGAAAATAGTTAAACGCTTAAATGGCTTAATTTCATCCAGAAATTATAATGGAATTCATTTTGACCTCGGAGATTTAGAAGAATCTCTTACAGCAATATGGGGGTGCTGCGCGAATGGAGCCTCTCAGAGAGTAGATTTTCACTTATACAAAGGGGTTATTGGGGGACTAAAAGAGGCGGTTATAAGATCAAGGACGGATGCAAGTATTAACATTGACTATAATGGCCTTATTACAACCCTACACGATATAAATACTAAACTTCTTGAACTAAATTATACTTAAATTCGTTAATTAATACAATTATGACAATTACTCAACTTACATCAATAATTAACTCTGGTCTCAAATGGAACAGGGTGAGTAATTTACCATGCGTGCATGCGTTTTACAAAGATTTTTATATTAATCTGTGCAAATATAATGATAATGGGATACCTACTATTTCTTTAAACGTAGATGATATAACTAATAATAAAGCGGATATTTTCCAAGATGAAATTACCCCTGCAAATGCAGAATTTAGAATATTAGAGTCTACTTTTCAGAACGCATTAATTCATGGTAAAAAAATACTTGCTGATAGTAAACTTTTATTAGAACAGTGAAATTGATTTCTAATTGATTGTTGATTCAGTGCTTAAAATCTTATTAAAACTTTTGAGATTTATACCATAATTCTGTCTCGTTCCATAATTTTGGCAACAAATTTTTTAATTTCATAATGGTATCTAAATCCGATTGCCCATCACTCTGCATCGGAGGAATTAATCTTTTTAATGTATTCGCTGTATGAATTGATACAGCTACATTATCGAATTTTGAATGAAATTGAACTTCTCGACATGCATCATAATATTTGTTGGTAAGAAATTCTTTCAATGATATATGTCTGTTACTGTTCCGCGAATTGTTGTTTTCAAATGGGGGAAATTGAGTAATCTTAGTCATAGTGATATTTTTTAAGGGTATATTAAATTACGAGTACAAACTGAACATATTACTGCTGAGAATTGATTCTTGTCAATCGTTGAATTAAATCGAGATAGCCACTTACACACTTTTTAAATTCCAGTTGCCATTCAATCTGCCGCTTCATATATTTTCCAAGTAATTCAAATTTCGCCTGTGCAATGGTAAGTTTAGCAATTTCTTCAGTAGTCAACATATGTTTTAATATTATCACAAAAATATAACGAATTTCAGTGATAATCAGTTAATAATACATGAAAGTTATTCACATATGTTGTTAAAAACTTTTAAAGTATTAATAATCAATAGTTTATGATATATTTAGATATATTAAATTTAAGAAACATGCATAGATAAATAACTGAGAAATATTTTTATTGCGTGTAAATGGGTATAGTTACCTATTTAAATCCTGATTGTATAGCCGTCTGAAGATTCTCACGTGCCAATTTCTTGTCCCCTTTAATTGCATAAGTTCTTGCGATTGAATAATAGGCTTCAGGTTGTTCTCTTGGAATTTTGGTAAGCATTTCCAAGTATTTCCTTGCAGAAACATAATCCTTTTTAAATAAATAAAACAAATAATTAAGTTTGGTGACTTCTATATCGAGAATTACTGTTTTCATATTCACCTGGTCTAACTGTAGCTTTGCCTGTACAAAGTCTCCGGTAAACAATAAATACTTGGTCAATAACAATCTTTCGTGATATTCCAAAGTTGAATTCGTAGCAAGAAATTTTAAATGATTTAATGTCTTGCTGTAATAATTAATTTGGTCATGAATCTGAATTATTGCTTTCATAGCCCCTACTGCTCCTGAATCAATCGCAAGAGCAGCCAATAAATAATTCTTTGCGACTTCATATTTTTCCTTGTTTTGTTCATAATTTCCCAATTTAATCAACAATTGAGATTTATTAATGTAATCTGAATTCAAGTCTAAACACTTTTGTAATAAATTTAGAGATTTTTCAAATCTCTTAGCCGAGTTTACTGGATTCAGTATTTTCCTTGCTTCGTTGTTATCCAAGGGTCGTTCATCAGTTACAACACCTACTTTTCCTCTCATGGATGCCTGGTCAAATCCCAAAAGGAAAATGGCAAATTTATAGGGCCATTGGGCATCATTGGGAAACAATTCACCCATCTTCATGTAATAACCATAAAGTAATTCATTTGCACTATCTTGATCTTGTTTCGAAAGCAATTTCACGATGTTTTCTGCATCCAGAAATCTTTCATTTCGAAAGAATACATTATATAAGGAAAAATAGGGTTCCTTTAATTGTGGGTTTAATCTTATCGCCTCCACATAATGTTTCTCTGCCTTTTCCACAACATTCCATTGATCAAACATTGTACCCAAGTTCCAATGGGTGTCCCAATTATCCTCCTCCTTATTAATTGATTTTTGTAATAGGTATATTGCCTGTTCATAATCCCCTTTATCCTTTGCTAGTTGGCCATACACATTGTATATATTTGCATAGCTCTCATCCAATACCAAAACTCTCTTGAACATTCTTTCCGCCTCCTCATATTGTTTTTCCTTGTATAACTGAATGCCCTCTTCATAGCAAATCCTTGGATCATTCATATTAATTTTAGCCTTTTTCTTCGGCTCAGTATTTAATTGCTGATTAAAATCCGAATAGGTAATGAGAGGTCTTACAGGATAATTATTCAGTATTCTATCACCCCACTCCATCACAGAAAGTCCCTTCAATCTATTTTCTGCATCCATATAATATGCCTCTGCTTTTTGGTATTGTCCTATGTGTAAATAGAGTTCTCCAGTCTTCAATAGAGGCAAAAAATGTTCTTTATCCAAAATACAGGCTTGTTTAAAATTTTCCAAAGCCATTAAGAAATCACCATGGTTCATCATGGATAAACCCAACCGTACTCTGGCTAATGCATATGTTGAATCGAGTTGAACTGCCTTAATCGCCATTTCTTTTGCTTCTTGATATTTCTTCTTTTCATGGTACAATGCACTCAAGTTCGTATACGGATATGCCCAGCCGGGAGCCAGTTCAATGGCCAAGCGGTAATATTGTTCTGCTTCTGTTTGTTTATAAAATGCACTATGTACAATACCTAATTCATTGTTTACATAGGCTGTCTTATCATCCAGTGAATTTGCCTTTAATTGCAACGCAAGGGCATCGGTAAGTAAATCCTTTCTGTGTGCAGAATCCATTAAGGATTGCATCCTTTTGGAAATACCTAAAAAATAAAAATGTTTCAACATTAATTTGGAATATAATGGATGATTAACTTCCACTAATTTTGAAGCCATTAAAAAATACATCGACATCCGCTCATACTCACTCTCGTTGTCGGAATAATAACTGCGCCTTTGCAATTCACCGGCATCACCCTTCAGGTATAAATTCAGTCGTTGTTGCCCCTTATTGTGAAGAAATACAGCCATTTTATTGCAAAATAAATTTGCCTTAGCCGAAACCAACCTACAGGATTCCAATTCCTGCAATATTCCTTCTAATTCATCCATTCCCCCAGAATCCGAATTAAGCGTTTTACATAACCTTGATTCTTCTAGCAGTAAATTTATTGTACCAGGAATACCTTGATTAATTGCATTGATGAAGCTTGGTTTTATTACTGTTTTCTGATCATCTAAAATTTTATATAATCTTTCAAACGGAAAATCACTATACGGTTCAATTGGCCTTCCAATGCTTCGGGAAGCACTGTGAGTGATATCATGATTGAGAAGACTATCGCCTGATTCAATAACCTGCTGCGCAATCAACGCATTACTTGCTGAGTCACTTCCAACATAAGATAAGATAAATTGCTCACTACCTTCTATAACAGGGTTCTGGACATGTGGCAATGAAGTACTTCTCAGAGATTCCTTCATTTTTGACTTAAGGTAATCCTGAATTTCTTCAACAGTAATGGTTTGGTCTTTTGACTCATCAGCAGCTCCAAATAATCCATTAATTAAATGAAAAGTAAACAACCCATGGCCACCTCCCCATTGTTGATCTTCAATAGAGAACTGATCTGCTTTACAGGAGAGCATTCTAACTTCATTAGCAATGTTTTTTGCCATTTGCTCTGCAGTTAAGGAAACCCCTCTGGCATCGGAGCCGGACAATTTACCCGAACGGCAAGCATCAAGAATGATTAACACCTGGGCTTGAATGGAATCCGTTACCGATACTGTTTTTACCAGGTTATTGATATCTTCCAGTCTCACTGCGTTGTTTCTGTAATTTCCACTGGGTGTGTCAAAAGCGAGCAGATAACCCAATTGCCATAGTGTTTGCTTTTCAACATCTCCGTGACCTGCAAAATAAATGATCAGACGATCATTTTTTTTTAGGATATTTCTGGACCAATTAATGGCATCGTCGATCGCTGCTAAGGTGGCTTGATCATTGATCAGAAACTTAATATTAGAATCAGGCATCATGAGCCCTGAAGCTGATTTTAGGTAAGTACAAAATGCTGTTGCATCACGGTCAGCGTATTTAAGATCAGGAATATGTTTATCATCATAATTTGAGATTCCGACTACGATAGCATAAGTATTTCCCTTAAATGTTGTAGAAACTTCTTTGATTGCAACAGCTCCGCGAAGCCTTTCCTGAGCAACCAGTGACACATGAAATTCATCAAGAAAAAAAATAAAAAAAATAATTCGAAGAAAATGCATTTTACAAGAAATAATCATTGAAGTGCGAAAACATATCACGATAAAGATATGGCTTTTGGATAAAGGTAATGTATAATACTACCCAATTATTGGACAAATGGATTTATCCTCATAATAAACTACAACTATTTATAACCAATGCTAAGTCTAGCGGGTAAATACAATTTTTGTTGTGATTCCCGTCGAAGTTTCAAAATCCTGAGTGCTGTTTGCAAATAATAAATACACTCCGGTGGCAACGCGACGTCCTAGATAATCCCGTCCATTCCAACTGGCCTGACCACCCAATGCAAAATCTTCATAGACCAATCGGCCGCTGAGGTCAGTAATTTTAAACCGGGCATCCCTCGCCAATCCTTTTATGGAAATGATACCATCATAATCCGGTGGCACAGGATTCGGAAATACCAGAGGCGTTTCGGTAAACTGATCCTTGGCCGATGTTGCATCAGATCGGTACACCTGAATTCCTCCATTACTCGAAATCCAAACCTCTCCCGTCTTCGGATCAATGGCAATGTCCTGAATGGTGTTGTCCAGTAAAGGGCTGTTGCTGGTATTGAAATGAAAAATTTCAAATTCACCTGACGGGGATTGAACGTAAATTCCGTTATTACCCGTTCCAAACCATTTTCGATTTGCTCCGTCAACGGCAATAGCAGTAATCGCTTCCGAGGCAAGTAAATAATAGATGATTCCGTTCTGGTCAACTTTTCTTCTGCTGCCTTTGCAATTACCATTAAAAATTGAAGATCCGCATTCAAAAACCACAGGACCCTGAGAAGTGCCTACCCAAACGTCGCCATCCAAATCCACTTCAACGGTCTTTACATCGTTTGTGGTCATTTCGGTATTGGCACTGGTGAGTTGAATCTGCCGATCATCTGTCGGATTGGATGGATCACCTTCGTCAAATACCATGACCCCTCCACTCAGTCGGCTTATGATCCACTTATATCCATTCTGATCCACTTTGACTTCTACAAAGAGATTGGGGTTGTTTGTAAAAGTATAATTTTTCCATTGACCTGACTTATCCAGGGAAACCAAACCAACTGAAGCTAGGTAATTGGTCATCCATAAAGTTCCATTCCGGTCCAATGCCAAACCTGACAATCGGATATTCCCGGTATCTCCAACGGTTCCTTTTAAAGGAGAATTACTCTTGTTGAATACTGTATAATGGTCTGTGGCCCGATCGTATTGGATCAAGCCTTTTCCTGAACTTGCAAAATAAATTTTAGACCGATCCGGGAGCTCCAGTACACGTACAACATCCGTGACATTATAACTGCTCAGATCAGGCTCGGTGAAAGAGTTTATCATACTCCAGCTTCCTTGCCGATAGAGTGCAATACCCTCGCTATTGTAAATCGGAGTGAAGGTTTCATCGACTGCTCCGGTAGCGACGTAAATGCCATCACTCAAAGGGGCAATTTCCCAACCCCGGTTGCTGAGCGGACCGTTGACCCATATTTCGTTGCAGCCAGCTCCCAGCGTCTCAGAGGTCCTGAAACTCCACCGTACATCAGCCATCCAGACCCTTCCGTCGGGAGACTCCAGAGCATCCAAGTTCTGATCTGCACAACCATCGGCCGCCATATGAATGCCTCCATTTACATCAAATCCCAACAATTTTCCGGAACATCCGGCTTTGCATTTAAGGCCAGCTAACAAGTGTAAGTTTCCTGCTCGAATGTATTTAATCTCGTACTTGCTGTCTGAATAGAAACTCGTAAACACTTGACCTGGTCGGGCTTTATAAATGGCATTGGAAGTAGTCGCATAAATATCATCGTCAAATGTAGCGACCCTTAAGAAAGTCGCGGACTGAGGAATACCTTCAGGTAATCCAAGGCCCTTCCACGAACCAAACGATTGGATGATATCAAAACTTTGTGTGTCGAATTGATATAACCCATTCTCGACTGCCATATATAGAAAAGAGCCGGCTTTTGTGCAATCATAAACTTTCAGGTTTGGTGTGAACAAGGTGAATATAAATTTAGATTGCTTTACGTTCAATTGAGAAAGGCCATAGTTTCCGCAGATAAAAACATGGTCATCATCCAATGCTACAATACGGTTAATGTGTTTGTCAATGGGTATGTTGGAATAATTTTGGATATCTACCAGGGTTTGAACGGATCCACCGGACATCAGATCCAATACTCCATTTTGATAAGCAATGATCAATTGATTGCTGGGCTGATGGAAAAAAAGTGCGTTGATTTGAGTCCCGCTTAAGCCTTCAGTACGACTGATGCGTTCATAACTTAAATCACTTTTGTTGATTTTTAAAATGCTGTAATTCGTGGCATAATACACAAACTCGTTGCTTTCAGTCACCAGATTTCCCGCATTATAAGGTAAATGGGTCGTCCACTGTCCGATACGTAAATTCGATTGGCACCATAGAAAATTATTCCAATAGGATGACATGTAAAGAATAAGGATCAGGTATCGGTTCATCATGCTAAAATAACGGTCTGGAAATGGAATTATTCTAGGGGGCAAAAAAAAAGATCGACCCTGGGAGGGCCGATCCTTTAAATAACACTATGAGAACACCCTAAAAATTCTTTAATACACTTTAAATTGAAAACACTGGAATGTAATTACCGGACGTTTTCAATAGCTTATGCAAATTAAACATATTTTGAATAAAACCTCCAAATATTTTTCAAAAAAAATTTTAATGAAAGTAAAATGAGAAAAATATTTAATTATTAATATATTGTAATACAATCAATTATTTTAATATTTAGGAATTTTATTGCTTTTTTGGCGGCTCTTCAAGTGAGGGGTTAAGGGGCCCTTAAAAATTTCGGAACATTGCATCTTTTTCCAGACATTTGGGTTGAGTTGATATGAGTCGTCGCGCAATATGGATTGTCATTGGTTTGATGGCCCTGGCCTTGTTGGGGACAGCCATCGTTCAATGGTATTGGATCAATTGGTCGGTTCGCTTAAAAGAGGAACAATTTAATGAAAGTATTATTGCCGCACTTCACCGTGTCGCAGCTAAGTTGGAAAAACACGATCCCAGTCTAAGCTTTACTACCAATTATTTATTGGAGTCCTGGAATGAAGCCCAAAAACAAATTGAGTTGATTGATCGTGAAATCCGTCTACAAAAATTTCCATTGGAAAAACGGATTGATCCTTTGTTTCTGCGCAAAATCATTATGCAGGAGTTAGAAGACATGAAGTTTGATCTTGATTATTCTTTTGGTGTGTTTGACAACATAAAAAACCGAATGATCATTTTGAATGGATATTATCAGGCTGATGTGGGTGGGCATACCAGAGCTTCAGATCCAGGGATCAGTATTGAAACACTCTTGCAGAATTCCGAATACGAAGTAGCTTTATTTACCAGTATTTCGGGAAGCCCGGGAAGTCTAAAATTGTTTTTCCCCACAAAGCAAACCTGGTTATGGCGATCGGTATGGCCTTTGTTAGCCCTTGGATTGATGTTGATTTTAATGATCGTTGCCTGTTTTTCTTATGTCGTAATTGTCATTTTCCGACAGAAAAAATTGTCCGAAATAAAAAATGATTTTGTCAATAACATGACCCATGAATTCAAAACGCCCATAGCCACCATTTCATTGGCTTCCGATTCCATTACCAGTCCGGCCATTCTTCAATCTCCCGATAAAATCAAACGATTTGTAGACATCATTAAACAGGAGAATCGGCGCATGCTGAGTCAGGTAGAAAAGGTGTTACAAATGGCATTGTTGGATAAACATGATTTTAAATTAAACCTAAAAGTCGTCGAGTTACACGACATTATCAATCAGGCTGTAGCCAATATCAGTCTTCAGGTTCAGCAACGGGAAGGCCTGATCACCACTCACCTTGACGCATTGAATTCGAGCATTATGGCTGACCCGGTGCATATGACCAACATCATTTATAACTTGTTGGACAATGCTAATAAATACAGTCCGGACAAACCTGAAATTACCATCCAAACCAGAAATAAGGGGCCTTACCTTGAAATCGCTGTTTCGGACAAAGGAATTGGGATGAGCCGGGATTCTCAAAAGCTGGTTTTTGAAAAATTCTATCGCGTTCCAACAGGCAACATTCACAATGTTAAAGGCTTTGGTCTTGGTTTGAGTTATGTGAAAGCCATGGTCATTGCCCACAATGGAAAAGTGGAATTACAAAGTGAGTTGGGAAAGGGCAGTAAATTTATTCTTATGTTTCCTTTGGCTCAATCCTCCTAACCATTGTTCCTCACAGAGCAGTTTTTTTATTGGTTGGTACCTCGCCGGGAAAGTTACATTAACCCACGTGGGCGATCACCTTTTAGGACTGTTCTCGGAACGTGATTTGCATATTTATCTGATTATCCATTCAGTATATATATGGTAACCATTTCCTTTCAATTCATTGGGAATGAATTCCGGTAGTTTTAAGGATCGATTGCGGGAAAAATTATGACAAATGTTAAAATTTTAGGATTTTCTTAAGGACAATTTAACGCGTTGATCGTTATTAACCCTAAAGGCCTTTAATATGTCAAGTCAAACGGAAACCCAGCTAGTCACAAAAATCTTACTCGTTGAAGACGACCGGAACTTTGGAGATGTCTTGAGATCCTATCTTGAGATGCATGGATATGAAGTGGACCTAGCGGTCGACGGTATTGAAGGATTTGAGAAATACCGCAGAGGTCATTACGATTTGTGTATATTGGATGTGATGATGCCCCGGAAAGATGGATTTACGCTGGCTAAAGATATTCGTTCTAAAAATGCCGATGTGCCCATCATTTTTTTAACCGCCAAAACGCTTAAGGAAGATATTTTAGAAGGATTTCGCCTGGGAGCTGATGACTATGTTACAAAACCTTTTAACTCCGAAGAGCTTCTGTATAGGGTTCAGGCCATTCTCAAGAGAACCATGAAACAATCCGATCCTGACGATGATACGGCTGAGTACACCATAGGAAAATATTATTTTAACTTTCCACTGCGCGTTCTGTATATGAAAGAAGGCGATGAGATTGCTGAAAAAATAAAATTATCCCCAAAAGAAGCATCACTCCTTCGCATGTTCAGTCAACACCGCAACAACATTCTGCCCCGTTCAGAAGCCTTGACTAAAATTTGGGGCGAGGATAATTATTTTACTGCCAGAAGCATGGATGTTTTTGTCACCAAATTGAGGAAATACTTGATCAAAGACGAGAACATTGAAATCGTAAATATCCATGGGAATGGATTTCGCATGATCATCAAAGGGGAAGACGGATCTGAACTCTAAACTTTTCTGTTCGTTTTTTCAATTAGATTTTATTTTCAAGGTAAAGATTCTTCTACTCTCAATAAAATACCGTGTAAATTCAGGCTTTTTACATTGGACAATAAGATTGGTTACATCCTAATAACTAACGAATGTTAGTTNNTTGCTCACCTTGGTTATTTAATTTTTTGCACCGCGTTAAATTTTGATTTGATGTGCGGTGTTCTACATTTTCTCATTTGGGATTTGCACTGTTTATTATAGGAGGATGGGGCGGAGCTCTGCAATCTTTCTTGTAAGAATGCACAAAACAAAGGGATACAAAATCATTCGATAAGGGGTGCCTTAATTAAGTTTAAAGGCAAGTACTGAATTCAAACATTGGGAAACATCCATCCAAACGCATCATAAGAAATATAGGCATTGAACATAATATCTTTTATTTAGGTTAAAATACTCTTTAATCTAAAATAGAATAAAAACCCACTGTTTTTATGAAGTTGAACTCTGTATAGTAATCAGACCGAAGATGGAGAATAATAATTCTGATAATCGGTGCATTAATCTTCATCTGTCAACAAAAGACATTTTTAGGAATCATTAAGGAATTCAATGGGGATCCCCTATTTTTACAGGAATATAGTGTGTGGTTTAAACAATGTCCAAATCACTCGAAATAAACGAACAAGATATTATTCGCTATTATGAAACCTGTGAGAGCGACTATCGGTTGCTATGGCATCTTAGCGAACAGCATGCTATGCACTATGGATATTGGAAAGAGGACACAGCTTTGTTACGGGATGCGCTCCGCAACATGAACGATTTTGTCCTGGAGAAATTGAATATTCAAAGTGGTAACCGCTTACTGGATGCTGGATGCGGTATAGGGGGGACTGCCCTTTATGCAGCAAGAAAATACGGTTGTGCTGTCACAGGAATTACCCTTAGCCCTAAACAATGTGCCAAAGCCAGGATCTTGTCAATCCAAAAAAACCTATCCGATAAAGTCAGCTTCGAAATCCAGAATTACACACAGACTTCATTTGGCAATCATTCGTTTCATGGCATCTATGGTATTGAAAGCATCTGCCATGCGAGTTCTAAAAGTCATTTTTTACGTGAGGCTTTCCGATTGATTATACCTTCCGGCCGGTTGGTTGTAGCCGATTTTTTCAAGACCGCACATACAGAACGACATTCTGATGAAGAATGTCTAAGAAAATGGGCTGAAACTTGGGCCGTTCCTGATTTTGCTGAAACCGAATTATTCATTGAAGAAGCAAAGAAAGAGGGATTTCGACTGATAACCAATGAGAATATTACGGAACGTATTCATAAGTCGGCACGGCGATTGTATCAATATTTTTTTCCAGGGATATTTTGCCATTCCATACTGTGGATGATAGGACTGCGAAACCGGGTTCAAGGAAAGAACATGTGGTCGACCTATTATCAATACAAGAGTTTGCAATCGAAACTTTGGGAATACCGTGTCATCGTTTTCGAAAAACCAAAAGACAATGGTTAAAATTGAATTTCCCATAACGCCGAAGTTTGAAAACTTTAGTTGTCGTTTCTTTGAAATGCAACCTCCCGGTTATGACCGTAAAGTCCTTGCTCAGGTCTTAAAAGTCAAGGAACCGAGTTTGGATGACATGGTTTACCTGAAAAATGATTTTGAAATCAACCAAACCATCAATGCACCCTGCAGCATTCAAGCGGTTGACATGGTGTTAACCTCTGAAGGTTTTGTGGTTTTTAAAGAGTATTTTGAAGGCATCCCCCTTTCAAATTTTATATCCAATCGGGAATTTACCATTCCCCTGTTCTTGCAATTAGCCATTCGTTTGACTCAACTTTTATCAGAATTGCACCAACGGCGAATTTTGGTGAAGGAATTTGTTATTGAAAACATACTCATTTCTCCGGAGAACCTCGAAATGAAAATTTGTTCGCTGGGTTCTGCAAGCAAAATGTTGCGCGAACGTCCGGAGTTCAATTCTGATTTTCATTATTATGGTCCATTGTGGCACATCGCTCCCGAACAAACAGGCCGCGTTGGACGGACGGTAGATTACCGTTGTGATTTTTATGCGCTGGGAGTAATTTTATATCAGGTATTGTGTTGGAGAAAACCTTTCAACTACACAGATTCACTTGAGTTGATCCATGCTCATATTGCCAAGCGGCCCATAGAGCCGCGTCAGGTCCGGGAAAACATTCCACAAGTGATTAGCGATCTGGTCATGAAGCTCATTGCAAAAAATTCGGAAGACCGTTATCAGGGAGAAGAAGGTATTATTGCAGATTTAGAAAAATGTCTTAGGCTTTGGCAGCAAAACGGACAAATTGAATCATTCAGCCTGGGTACTGAAGATCATTCCAATCAATTTTCATTTTCAGAAAAATTATATGGCAGGGACCAGGAATTGTCCAGAATGATGGTAGCCTGGAAAAATATTCAAACAGCCCAGTTGGAATTGTTTTTGGTCTCTGGCTATTCGGGAATTGGTAAAACAAGATTGATAAATGAAATTCGCAAACCTGTTCTTGAGGCGAATGGTTATTTTGTTTCAGGAAAATTCAATCAGTTTACCAGGGAATATCCCTATTCTGCTTTTGCAATGGCTTTTAGTCAACTTATCCAACGTCTGTTAGGAGAAAGTGAGGAACAATTACAAGTTTGGAGTCAACAAATCAATGATGCCATATCACCCAACGGTGGACTTCTACTGGACATCATCCCGGATCTTGAAAAAGTCATAGGCCCTCAACATAAAAGTCCGGACCTTGGAGCACTGGAAGGTAAAAAACGCTTCCTTAACACCATTCTCAATTTTCTTTCCGTTTTTCAAAACCGGAAAAAATCTTTGGTGATTTTTCTGGATGACTTGCAATGGTCTGATTCGGGATCATTGGAATTGTTGGAAGCTATGGTTTCCAGCAAGTTGAAAAATATTCTCGTAATCGGTGCTTACAGGGACAACGAGGTTGATGATGCGCATCCTCTTTCTATGACACTTCAAAACATTGAAAAAGATTTTAAACAAAACATAGGGAAGCTCAATCTGGCAGAATTAACGGTAGATCATGTAAATGCATTGATTTCTGACTCTTTGCACATGAACAAACAAGCCACTCAACCGCTGGCTAATGAGGTGATGCGGCGCACAAGAGGGAATCCGTTCTTTGTCAAGCAATTTATCGAAAAGCTGGTAGCAGAGAAAGTGATCCAGTTTGATCAAAAGTTGATGTGCTGGGTATATGATCTCAATGCCATTGGCAATATGGAGTTGTCGGAATATGTGGTTGATCTGATTCTGGGCAAAATGAAAAAAATGTCCCCAGAAGCTCAAAATTTGATCCACATGGCTGCGTGCATTGGCAATACATTTGATTTGAATACCCTCCATTTGGTCTCCGGAATCAGCAAGGAGGAATGCGCTGGCTTACTGGAGGAAATTATTTCAAATGAATTCATCAGTCCGATCGGCAATTGGCAAAAATTTCATCTTGATAAATTGTGGAATGAAATGGCCATCATGCTGCAATCCCAAAATTTCAGTTTCCGGTTCCAGCATGACCGCATACAACATACTGCATACAATTTAAAAGAAGAAAATGAACAACTTTCGCACCATCTACTCATTGGCCGCTTGTTGTTGAAAAACTATCGTCAAGAAGAATTGGAAGACCAATTGTTTGATGTATTGAATCATTTGAACAAATCTTATCGGTTGATTCAAAATGAAGAAGAACGTAGTCAATTAGCGTTGTTGAATCTAAGGGCGGGAAAGAAAGCACTTAAAAACAACGCTATCCGGCCGGCGGTGAACTATTTCAAAACCGGCATGGAATTATTGGTGCAGGATCAGGATACGGAAACTTTCAAATCTTTATTGATCAGCCGTTCTGAATGTGAGTATTTATTAGGCAATTATGAGGCTTCCGAAATGTTGTTTGACGAAGCTCTTCAGGAAGCTGCCAACAATTTGGCAAAAGCCGATATCCTTTGTAGAAAAATGGCTTTGTATGAAAATACACAACGCCACGAAAAAGCGCTTGATGCTGCTAAGCAAGGTCTTAAGTTACTTGGAATGAATTTGCCGTTAAACGCTGGTCCTCTGCATGTAATGAAGGAATTGCTCACTGTAAAGTTTAATCTTCGGGGAAAATCCACACAGGCTTTACTGGATAACAAAAACATGGTTTCTGAAGACAAAATTCTGATGATGAAAATTCTCATGAATTTGTGGGGACCTTGTTATCTCTTACAGAAACAAAACCTGTTGGCTTTTAAGATTCTCAGGATGGTGAATCTTTCCATCCGGTACGGTAATTCCATTGAATCCGCTCTTGCATATTCTTTTTATGGATATGTCATCAGTGCTCAACTAGGAGATTATAAAAATGGTTATGCATTTGCCCAACTAGGTATTAGTCTTAATGAAAAATTAAAAGACAAGAGTCTTAAGTCAAAAGTCATGGTCATTGCTGAAGGGTGCGTTGCCCACTGGTGCCAACCCTTTAAAAGTTATCTTCATAATTTAAGGGAAGGCCACCAGGTTGGCTTAGAACAAAATGATATCATCTACGCTGGCTATGCAGTAACTTTTATTAATCGCTGCCAATTCCTGATGGGTGAGGAGCTGGGTAATGTATTCGAAAAATTAAGAGGCTACATTCGATTTAGTCAGAACATACAGTCAGCCATATCGTATCACCAGATGATCACCTGGGCCCGGGTGATCACAAATTTGCGAGGTGTAGATGCTGACGAACAGGTGTTTGGTGATTTGAAAACGGATGAACAGCATTTGAATTTTGTTGAGAAGATGAATGTTCAACAAAATCTTCCTTTACCGCTAGCAAATTATTATACAGCTTTTTCGATTTATTATTGCATCATGGGTGAGTTTGAACGCGCAGTTGAATTTTCAACCCGGGCAGAACCCCTAATGGCAGCTGTATTAGGTTTACCCGAGTGGCCTGAACAGAAAATTTTTCATGTTATTGGTTTGAATGCCCTCCGTCTTAAAGGGAAATCGATCAGTTCAAAACAAGAAAAGGCAAGAAAAAAATTGTTAGGACAAATGCAAATCTGGGCAGGGAATTCCCCTGCCAATTATGGAGCAAAATATCAGCTGGCATATGCAGAGGATCAGTTGATCAATGGAAACAAGGAGAAAGCACTTGAAGGTTTTGATGAAGCTGCAAGATTGGCAAAATTGCATGGAATGATTTACATGAGCGCATACATTGCAGAAAGAAGAGCAAAGATGTTGTTTGATGAAGGACAAAAAGAATTGGCCATGAATCAAATCCGGTTTGCTGTGTTAGAATATCAACGCTGGGGAGCCCAACATAAAGTCCGGGAATTAAGCAATCAAAATAAAACTGGAGAACTTGAATCTAAAGATTTTTCCATAAAGACCAGTGGCCTAAGCAGTGCCTCATTGGATTTAAAAAGTGTGATACAGGCCGCTACCACCTTATCCCAAGAGGTAGTATTTGAAAAGCTTCTTGAAAAACTCTTGTTATTGGCCATCGAAAATGCTGGAGCGCAAAATGCTTATTTAGTAAGGAGTCGCAACAATCAACTTTACGTTGACGCCATTAGCAGAATGAGAAATGGATTTGTTTGCGAAATTCAATCCGTGCCACTGGAAGACGTTGTGGATATCTCGCATGCTATGGTTAGAAATGTCTTCCATACCCAGGAGGCCGTTATTGTAGATGATGTTGATCAAGATAACAGTTATTCGTTGGATCCAAACCTGGTCAATTCAAAAGCAAAATCTATTCTTTGCTTGCCCATTCTAAGCAAAGGAGTCATGGCAGGAATTTTATATATGGACAATGATGCCTCGACACATGTATTTACCCATTCAAGACTTGAATTGCTGCGTTTATTAAGTACTCAGATGGCGGTTTCATTGGAAAATTCACAATTGTATCAAAGCCTTGAGCAAAAAGTGGAAGAACGTACAGCCACGATAGCAAAACAGAAGGCGGAACTAGAACAGGAAAAACAAAAAACAGATTCACTTTTGTTGAATATTCTTCCTGAGGAAATCGCTCTGGAGCTAAAGGAAACTGGAAAGAGTCAACCTAAAAAACATGAAAATGTTACCATCATGTTTACGGATTTTGAAGGTTTCACCGCGATGTCAGAAAAATTATCACCCGAACAAGTTGTAGAAATAGTCGACCATCACTATAAGGCATTTGATAAAATCGTTGCAAAATATGAAATTGAGAAAATTAAAACCATTGGGGATGCATACATGTGCGTGAGTGGCATACCAAGGAGCAATCCTGACCATGTTTCAAACTGTATTCACGCAGCATTTGAAATATTGGATTTTGTAGGCCAATACAATCAGCACCAAAGAGAGCATCATCTTCCCTATTGTGAGGTAAGAATTGGCATTCACTCCGGACCTGTGGTTGCTGGAGTAGTGGGATTGCATAAATTTGCTTACGATATCTGGGGAGATTCTGTGAATACGGCTGCAAGAATGGAAAGCTCTGGTGCAACAGGTAAAGTAAATGTTTCAGCAGCAACGTATGCATTGGTAAAGGATCAATTTAATTTTGAATACAGAGGAAAAATCAACATAAAGCACAAAGGAGAATTAGACATGTATTTTGTAACTCCAAAAAGTATATAATCAATATGACGCAACACAAATGGAATGATGATTTACTGAATCGCATGAGGCAAACGGGAGATCCACTTGCAGATGCTGCTGCAAGGGCTTTGTGGAAAGACAGAAACAGCCGTGAAATCATCGAAGAGTTACGCTTAATGAGTAGAAATCATAAATTGAATCTCAAAGATTTTCCTCCAGAGGTAAAAGAATTTTTTGAGAAAACAGAAAACATTAACATCCATCCAGAGGACCAGGAGAAGTTTGATCTATCGGCCAAAATTTTTAATAATTACGGATTTTGTTATTGTGGTCTATTATTTTTTAAAGCATTGCCCACCGGATATATGTGTCCAAAACCAGGTCATGTATTGGAAAGCACTAAACTCTTGGTGGATTTTGCAGCAAGGCGTGTCATGGAAACCGCTCAGTTTATTTTTGCTGTGAATAATCAAAACTGGTATAAGCCTGGAAGCCCTGGCCTTGAGGCCATTCAACGCGTAAGACTGATGCACGCCGGGATGCGCATTGCTCTGTTGGAAGACAAACGACCTGGAAAGGTTTGGAACGTTGAGGAAAAGGGAATTCCGATAAATCAGGAAGATATGGCATTGACGAATCATTTATTCAGCCTGGCCATGATTCAGGGATTGGATGAAATGGGGATTCATCTGTTTAAAGAAGAACGCGAAGCCGTATTTCATACCTGGCAACACATTGGACAAGCCATGGGAATTAGTACTGAGTTATATACCGATGATTACAACGATGGATGGAACCAATACAATGCTATTTTTAAACGACAGTGCCTGATGCCTAATCCGGATGGTCCTGCTTTGACACGTGCATTGCTGGAATCACTCGGAAAAATGATTAAAAAAGATCTTGAAATTGAAAAGCTGGAAGACATTACCATGTATTTCCTGAATCGGAGAGGATGCTGGGACTCACTGGGTTTCCACAAGCCTTCCTGGTTTGATCGGTTTTTTAATGCCACTGCACACTGGATTACTTCGTGGATTTTATGGCAAAAATTGTTTCACCATAAAAGTGAGTCCATTCGAAGAGGATGGCTGAGTAGAACCATCAATTGGATTGTAGCGAAACAATTTGGAATAGAATCACACCTCAGCCGTTATCCGAAGACCAATTTATTGGAAACTATTTCTAAATTAATATTGGCGCAATTGTGCACAAAAGATTTGCAAACCTTCGAGCAAGCCAATTCGCTGAATCCACAAAAACCATTCTTCTTTGAAAACGATTTACTGTATGAAGCATGGGATTTGGGCAGTTTTAACCTCGACATCACAGAAAAGATGTAAGTAAAGTTGTTCAACAGAAAAAGATTTATGTTAGAAGTTTCGGTTTCGTTGTTATGAATATCAGGAGTCTTAAAAAATTTATTTTAGAAAAATTGAAAGCTGAGTTACCTCAAAATCTCAGTTATCACGGGCTGCATCATACTCTGGATGTGTTGAATGTATGTAATCAATACATACGCAGGTATAAACTGACTGCAGAGGAAGCGTATTTATTGCGAACCGCCTCTTTAATTCATGATGTAGGCATCATTTGGACTTACTCAGGTCATGAAGAAGCCAGTGTGAATTATGCCAAAGACCTGCTGCCGAAGTACGGTTATTCCAAAAAAGATATACAGCGAATTTCAGGAATGGTTCTGGCAACTTGCATTCCTCAACACCCAAAAAATCTTTCAGAACAAATCCTTTGTGATGCGGATCTGGATTATCTGGGCAGGAAAGATGTTCTGCCCATCAGCCAGACCTTGTATAAAGAATTTTTAGCCTACAAGGTGGTACAGGATGATGAGAGTTGGGACCGGTTACAAATTAATTTTTTGACCAAACACCAGTATCATACTTCGTTTGCTTTGAAATACCGTTCCCCAGCTAAACAAATTTATCTTCAAAGCATAAAGGATAAATGGGGCTGGAAATAAAATAAAATTTATTATCACACAATACTAACATTCGTTAGTTGCGTCTTGGTTGCTTTCCTTGCTCAATGTTCTGCAAAAGCATATACATTCAAAAAGTTTAGCTAGTTTCATAATAATCCAAATCTTTGGCAAACGTTTCTGACAATGACCAGGTAGAAATTCCACTCAACAAGATGCAGGTTCCCCCAACCACCCAGGTAGCCATTTCGATGCCAAAGTGTTCCAATAAATAGTTAAACGAGAGTGTAATGGGAATCACCGCTCCCCTTACGAAATTCGGAACCGTGGTCGTCACCGTTGCCCGAATATTGGTACCAAATTGTTCTGATGCAATGCTGACAAAAAGTGCCCAAAATCCAGTGGCCAACCCTAGGACAAATGTAAGAAAGTAAAAAGCTGCCGCACTGAGGTTTCGGAGATAGAGGTAGGCAATGGTCAGCAATAAGGTAAAAATTAAATACATGAACACCACCTTCCTTCTGCTTCTCCAAACCTGACTCATCCAGCCACTCAGTAAGTCACCCACTGACAAACCTATGTATGCATACATGATTGAATCACCCACTGAAATCGGTTCGTTGATATGGAGTAAAGCGGCGTACTTACCTGAAAATTTTATTAAGATTCCAATGACAAACCAAACCGGCAGTCCGATTAAAATGCAGGCGAGGTATTTTAGGAAAATGGTTTTCGATTTGAACAACATGAAAAAATTTCCTTTTTGTACAGTATGGCTTTTAAGCCGGTCAAACATCCCGCTTTCAAATGTACCCACACGAAAAGCCAGTAACACCAGACCCAAAACACCTCCAATGATGTACGACATTTGCCATGCCGTTTGCTTGGCAATTAAATTGCCGGCAACTGCTCCCAATGCACCAGCTGATACGATGATCATGGTGCCCCACCCACGTCGCTCTTTGTCAATGATTTCTGAGATCAATGTTATGGCGGCACCTAACTCACCACTTAAGCCAAATCCTGCAATGAGTCGGACCACTTGGTATTGGGTGATGTCGGTCACAAAGGCATTTGCAATATTGGCCAATGAATAAATCAAAATAGAAGAAAACAATACGGATTTACGACCCAGCTTATCTCCGAGTATTCCAAACACAATACCCCCTAGCAACATACCTCCCATTTGCCATAAAAACAACAGGTAGTCATATCGGGCAATTTGGTCCGGAGGTAGATGAAGCCCTTTTTCAAGCGATTCTTTGCCTATAATATTAAATAATTGCAAATCGTAGATATCTACAAAATAGCCTAATGCAGCCACCAGTACCGGTATGCTGAAGACAGAAGAATTTGGTTGGGAGGATTTTGATTGCATGTCCAAAAATAACTTGGCGGGTTCAGTTTGATGTAGCTGCTTGCGATATTTTTTGCAATGGTTCTTTTAAATCCATTTACCTTGGATAATTCTGACTGAGCAGGCAGTAAATCGCAGAATCAATATACCTCCCATCAAAAAAATAGTTTTCTTTAAAGTGCGCTTCTTTAGTAAATCCACATTTTTCAAGTAAATGAATCGATGCCAGATTTTCCGGATCGACGTTAGCATCTATTCCATGAAAACGAATCACCTCAAAACCATAATTCAGTACACAATGCATAGCGGATGTCATGATTCCTTGTCGATGATATGCCACATCCAGTAAATATCCAATCTCACCGCGATGATTTTCCTCATCGATTTTCCAGTAACTGATGGTCCCCATTAACCGGTTGCTTTCAGGATGAGCAATAGCCCAGGCCAATCCTCTTTTTTCATCTTTATTTTTCAAAATGGTAAGGATCAACTGTTCCGCTTCCAACACGTCTTTCATCAATGGTCTTCCAATATACTGCATCATTTGAGGGTCGGAACGCAATTCGAATAAGCGATGCTGGTCCTCTGGAACCAGTGAACGTAAATGAAACGAGGGCAATTGAAATTCAGGAAATGGGCTAAAACTCAAATTTAACATGGAGCAAAAGTGCGTAAAAATTACGACTATCCTATTCTTTTAGGCCTTCGACATAATTCGCCCTTGCAATTTGGACAGATGCCATTCAATGTTTGGAAACAACTTCCGCAATAACTACATTCATAACTGCAAATGTATGCTTCGCCAGAAGATTCCAGTGGATTCTGACAACATTCACATTGGGTTCTCATTTCAAGCATAGCTTACTTTTTTTCTTTTTTATCAAGGTTTTTTTCGTAGGCTTTGATCCAATCCTGTGGAGTCATTTTCTGGAAGAGTGTTTCCAGTAATGCAATGGGTACGTCTTCTGGTTTTTTGAACCGTATACAGCATTTACCTATGTCCAGTTTCTTTGTCGAATGTTTGGGCCATTCCTTTAGCAGCCACTCCAAAAGTGGTCCTTCGTAAAGTCCCATATGGTACAATGAGATATAATTTTTTTGTGAAGCCAAGGAAATAAAAGGCAAAGGAAGCTTTGGGTCACAATGATACCCTGATGGATAGAGTGAATGCGGTACAACATAACCCATCATACCGTAATTCATTTTTTCTTCAAAACCCTTTGGTAAGTTATTTTGAATGGCTTTTCGCATAGTGGAAATTATGCCCTGACGGTCTACAGGAAGCGATTTCAAATATTCTTCAACAGTAGTGGCCTTTGATTGCATATTATAAATTTAACCAATAAAAAAATGCGTGAAGAAAAATGTACTCATAACCGAATGAAAGGTGGTCCAAATTTAGTCAATTCTTCATTCCGGTGTAATATAATATTCCAACCTACTCTCTAAATCGTTCCATTCATTTCCTATTTTTGAAGTGGAATAGAATTAATTATAATGAAGCTGCTGTTTACCACAAGCGTGATCTGGTTATTATCCTTCAAAGCAATGATGTCACAAATCAACTTTGCGATACAAAAGGTTCCGGATCACTATTTGGAATTGTTGAACCTCATGGATCAAGCCATCTACAATGATGAATTTAAGACAATTCATAGCGTGTTGATTGTAGAAAATGGTCAATTGATTTTTGAAAAATACTATCATAATTGGCCAAAAGATTCAGTACATCAACTGCAATCGGCCACCAAAAGTATCATATCCGCCTTATTGGGTTGTGCTTTGGAGCAAGGTTGCATTAAAAATGTAGAAGAGCCCATCTCAAATTATTTTCCGGCTAATTATTTTTCCACTCAGGAGCATTCAAAAATCAAGATTAAGGATTTACTGACTCAACGTCATGGATTGCTTTGGAAAGAAGACGATTGGAATAGTTCGGACAACAGTTGGCGAAAAATATTATATACGACCGGAGATTGGTACCGCGCCATTTTACAGATTCCCATTGACAACTTACCCGGGTGCCATTTTAATTACAGCAATGCGGCTCCTGTTTTGATTAGCGGATTGATACAAAAAGCCTGTGGTATGCCCATTGACTCATTTGCTGCTAAGTTCCTTTGGGGCCCATTAAATATCCAAAAAGTGAATTACTGGCAAGGCAATGGTGGCCCGCAAAACAATGGTATGGCATTGATTTCACTCACTTCGCGTGACATGGCAAAATTCGGTCAGCTCTACTTGCAAGGTGGCAGATGGAATGACCATACTTTAATTCCTGAAACTTATATCCAGGAATCATGGAAAAATCAGGTGGATTCAGTTGGGGCGAATGGTTTGTATTCAGGATATGATTATGGATATTTTTGGTGGAGCAACCCGCGATTCCGATTAAACAAGTCTGGAAAATCTCCTTCGGTTTATCTTGCCAGAGGTGCCGGAGGTCAAAATATTATTGTATGGCCTGAAAAAAAACGGGTGATAATTATCACTGCCTGGAATATGACACAAAGCAATTTAGCCCAAGCCATATTTGACAAGTACCTGAGATATTTGTAAATACACATGCAAAATTTTTTTTAACACAGGAAGCTTATGACTTTTGCGTGTTCTAAAATGAGTTCCACACCCATTACGTCTACCGGTTGATGTAAAAACCCTCCATGATTTAGTAAATTTGATAAATGTTAAGTATCCGACGCATTTTTTGGTTAAGCGTCATTCTCTGTGCACAGATCCAGGTAAGTGGCCAACAGCATGCTCCATGCGGATCCAATCCCGTCATGTTTTCCAATACCTGCGCTGATGCCTGCCTGGTTTGTGATCTCAATGGCGTGGTAGGCAATACCACCAATACCATTCCCGGACAATCTCCCCCTGGTTATTGCACAATGGTGGTTCACAGCATGCAGTGGCTGGCTTTTATTCCAGGGACCCCCAATCTGACATTCAATGTTGCCGTTTCTTCATGCACTCAGGCCAATGGGGTCGAAATGGGCGTGTATGCATCAGATGATTGTCAAACCTTTAAACTGGTGAGCAATTGTAACACCAACATGTATGCCAATCAAACGTGGTCCTTTACAAATACCGAGCCCTTGAAACCCGGATGCATTTATTATCTGGTATTTGATGGAAACGGACCAAACGCTTGTACGGTTAGCTTTACCGTGGTGTCAGGAAGTGCGGCAGCACCTGTACCAAATACCACGAATAAAGTCACCGGCAAAAAAATCGTGTGCGTCGGAGAAGTTGCTGACTACAGTATTTTACCCATCCCTGGTGCATGCAGTTATGAATGGAGAGTCGAACATGGAAGTATTCTTGCCCAAAAAGACAACAATGTGACCATTCAATGGGATCAACCCGGCCATGGAAAAGTCTGTGTGCAAGGAACTAACGCTTGTAAGTCTGGAAATGAAGTTTGTCTGGATGTTGAAATCGGAGATGCCTCTCCGCCTACAGAGCTTGGACCTTTTTTTGTTTGCTTTGGTGAATCCTATCGTTTCAAGAATATTTTACTGACAGCCGGCACCTGGCAATTCAATGAAAAAAATAAATTTGGATGTGATAGCAATATCATCGTCTACGTCGAAAACATGGATTTTCTTGAAACCCGATTGGATACTTTTCTTTGCTTTCCGGATTCCATTAAAATCGGGAACACCATAATTGATACCTCTGGGAATTTCCGAATTCCCTTAAAATCAAAACAAGCGCCCTTTTGCGATTCAACTATTTTAATTAAAGTACAATATGCAAAAGTGCAAGCTTCCATTCATAAAAGCTCAGACTTGAGTTGCCTGGACACTCTGGTGACTTTAAGAGCTGATGTTTCTGGTTCAAATACCCCAACTGGTCTCAGCTTTGTTTGGATAAATCAAAAAGGAGACACCCTTTCTGTTTCGGATAGCTGTGTAGTAAATCAGGCGGGTAAATATACAGTTTGGGTAAAATATGCTTTCGATTCAATCCATGAATGTGACCAAATTCTACAAACAGAAGTTTTGGGTTCTGTGTTACCTCCGGATCTTTACTTGAAGGACAGCCTGAAAATTTGCAAAGGGGCCACAGTAAATCCAAAGGACATCGTCTTCTTTGATCGAAACAACACCGTTGCTGCCTACACTTATCACACAGGACTCCCTTGTCTACCATCCAATCAAATTTTGGATTCCACTTGGACTTTTGATCAAGATACCTTGATCTATCTAAAAGCAACCAGTGCTTATTGTGAAGACGCATTAGCGGTACCCATCCAAGTCCTTCCCCTTGAACATATTTTTATTCAACAACAGGAGATTTGCCAGGGTAACCTCATTGACCTGGATACATTAACCTACAGAAAAGATGGTTTATTTGCAGGTGGTCCCGGATTTTATTCCTGTTTTCCAGTTGATTCGATATGTGCAATTGATAGTCCAGTCAACATTCTTCGTGATACGGTCTTTTATATTATTCCTAAACAAGCCCGATGCCCAGATACAAGCTGGTTGAACATTAAAGCCCTTGTCGTTCCGGATGCTTCCTTTTCAGTAGACCGTATGCATTATTGTTTAGGGGATAGCCTTACCATTTTATTGAACGCCCGCACGGTAAATGAAAACATCATTTTTCGACAGGACTTCACTGAAACTTCCTGGCTGGATTCCTCAAAGAGCATGCATTTACCTGTTTTGGATACAGGGCAACATACACTTTGCGTCCTGAAAGCTGAAAAAATTTGTGCGGATACATCCTGTTCTTCTTATCAGGTTCATTCCTTGCCTGTAACTCCAATAATTCAATGCTTTGCAACTGATTCGTCCATTTTGTTTTATTGGCATAGTGAACCAGGAATGAAATACCAGACCGACACCCTTATGGCCGGACCCATTTCGAATCAGACGGATACGAGCATCTATTTTTATCCATTAGGTCGGGGACAACAAGTTAACATCCGTGTCACGGCTAAATCAGATTACTGTGGAGATGCGATCGCAGAATCATTTTGTCAATCCATCGCTTGTCCTCCCCTCAGTGTTTCCATTGACCCGGTAGATACACTCTGCATAGATCAGGGTACATTGCCTTTTATACTAACGGGTGTTAGTAATCCTGTCAGACCATTGGCTCAGTGGATATGGAGAGGAAACGGGATCATAGATTCATTATCGGGTTTATTTGACCCCGTGTTGGCTGGTCCGGGGAATCATCGTATTACTGCCATCATGAATGACCAGGGTTGCACCTATTTTACTGGAAGCATACTCGTCTTGCGTCACAAGCCATTTGCCGATTTTACACTGGACAGTATAGTATGTCAGGATTCTATTTTAATCATCCGGTTTGCTGGTCAGCGAGCTGATTCTTCCAGATTCGATTGGAATTTCGCGGATGGTCTTCCTGAATTCAAACCTGGTTCACGTGACGTTATCGTGCGCTGGAGCAAACCTGGAAAAAAATCATTAGGGCTAAAATTAAGCCAGTATCGATGCCTACATGAAGCGCTTAAAGAAATAGAAGTTTTGGAACATTTAAAACCCCCTCAAGTCGAATGCGAACAGTTGGATTCCTTTATCCTGTTCCGATGGAGACCCGTGAAAAGAGTCAAAAAATACAAAGTCCAAGTAATCGATGGAAACACGGGTGTATTCCTTCACGATACCGTGTACCGTATTCAAAAAAGGGACTTTAAAGACAGTGCGGTTATCCGCTTAATTCTTGAGGACGAAGGACCCTGCTCTGAAGTCAGCGGACTGGCCGTTAGTTGCAAGCCTCCTGACTGTCCACCAAAAAATTTACTGGCGGATACATTGTTAAAGGTGTGCAGTAATCAATTCATTGCTATTCCATTGCGCGGGTTGCTAAAAGATGCGGTGAGTCATATCCAATGGTTTGGAACCCATATCCAACAAGATACAGTAAACACCCATAATTTAACGCCGGGACGATATGAATTGGTGTTGACGGGAGACCAATTTGGCTGCAAGTATCGCGACAGTATTACCTTAGAAGTGTTTGATCCTCCCTCCTGGGGTGAGTTTACCGTAAATCCTATACCTTGTCCGCCGGATGAACCACTCGGTTCCATAAAACTAACAAATGTTAGTTTTATGACTTATCCAGGAAAATTTGCCATTGACGGTGGCCCTTTTGTATATGATTCGACCTTTGCCGGGATACCTGAAGGAACGCACCGGTTGGAGGTACGCAATGCGGCGGGTTGCGTTCGGGATACCATGATTCACTTATCCAAACCCGAAAATATTTTGGTTGATTTGGGTCCGGATCTGGAAGTCCTTAAGGGAAGTGGGGTAAACTTGCAGGCCATGATCTTCGGAAATGAAAAGAAAATCATCTGGGCATCGCCCTTGTTACTGTCCTGTGATACCTGCCTTAATCCTGTCTTAATTCCTGACCGAAGTGTAAAAATTTTCATTTCGGTAATCAATAATGATGGTTGTATTGCGAGTGACTCATTGATCATCAGGGTGTATGAAAATAAAGTTTACGCCCCCAATGTATTCTCACCTAATGGAGATCAGATCAACGACTTTTTTACTTTGTTTGGAAATGTTAAAGAAATCAAACTGCTGGAAATTTTCGATCGATGGGGTAATCGGATTTTTCTGAAAGAACATTTTAGAGGGAATCAAACCGAAGAAGGATGGGATGGTCACTTCCAGGGGAAATACTGTCTTCCAGGTGTATATGTGTTTCGCGCCGCGGTAAGTTTTGAAAAAGGTGAAGATCAGGTCTTGCAAGGGGACCTTACTTTGATTCGCTAATTGAGTTAAACTTTTCTAATTATTATTAAGGCTACAGGTTGAGTCTTTGCTAAATGTTTTAAGCCAACGGATTCGATGGCTTGTTTAATAAAGATTCAATTATCTTTGTTGAAATTTTAGATCAAATGAAAAACATTTTACTCATTCTTAGCTTTTTTGCTTTAGTTGCTTTATTACCCTCTTGTAAAGAGCAAACTAAAACTGACGCTCCAGCAACTTCTACAGAAGTAAGTCCAACTCCTGCTCCAGCTCCAACTGCCGATCCTGCTGGTCAGCCAGCAGCGCCTCAGACGGCTGAACCGGCGCAAAATGCTAAAGGTGTTTGGCACTTTACCTGCCCCAAAGGATGTGAGGGTGGATCTGGTGCACAGGGCACTTGCGCAAAATGTGGTGGTCAACTGGCCCATAATGCTGCATACCATCAGCAATAATTCATTGTTGATTTAACAAATTATTACCCGCCCTTGAAATGTTTTCAGGGCGGGTTTGTTTTTTTTCTTGTCCAACGATTCAATAAATGGCTAGAGTTAGTACATATCTTAATTTCCCAAGGCATACCGAGCAAGCGTTTGAGTTTTACCGCAAAGTATTTGGTACAGAATACATTGGAGATATAGCCCGATTCCGGGATATTCCTCCAACGGATGATGAAACGCCTCCCATGGACCCTTCGGATCTAGACCTGGTGATGCATGTAGCCTTACCGATATTAGGAGGGCATGTATTGATGGGAACGGATGCCCCGGAATCCATGGGATTCAAAATCCACCCTGGCAACCACATGTACATCAATCTGGAACCCGACACCCGGGAAGAAACAAGGCGTTTGTTTGACGCACTTTCTGAAAATGGATTTGTCGAAATGGACTTGCAGGATATGTTTTGGGGTGCCTATTATGGTAGCTGTATGGATCAGTTTGGAGTCCAGTGGATGTTTAATTGTGAAGAAAAAGCACCGGAATAGATATGTATTGAAGCCTTTTCTCAAAACTGCCTGCCAACATTCAAGAATCAATTTACAAAGCATTGATTCACATTCGATTCGCTTAGTTTCCGAACACCCGTTGCCTTTCCTTATCTTTGCAGGCCTTAAAACGGACTTCACATGTTATATCCAGAGTATAAATCGCTGAATTTGCCTGAAATTGACCGGGAAATTCTGGATTTTTGGGAAAAAGAGAGCATTTTTGATCAGAGTATCTCCAACCGTAGCGGTGCTGAGGATTTTGTGTTTTATGAAGGTCCTCCTTCTGCAAATGGAAAACCGGGAATTCACCACGTCATGTCCCGCACCGTTAAAGATGTCTTTTGCAGGTATCAAACCTTGATTGGGAAGAAAGTCCATCGCAAAGGAGGCTGGGATACCCA
>JRYK01003842.1_pt1 | contig 65902 bp, 58 predicted proteins | sample 235381 | NCBI WGS metagenome assembly JRYK01 (sample SAMN03074220, study PRJNA261476) | activated sludge metagenome | biome: Wastewater Treatment Plant; feature: Wastewater; material: Activated sludge; isolation source: activated biomass of a wastewaster treatment plant treating hydrocarbon... ... | reverse complement strand
AATTTTTCAATGGGAACTTCGACACCCAGGTCACCGCGAGCAATCATGATGCCATTACTCGATTTAATGATGGCGTCAATGTTTCTTAAAGCTTCCGGTTTTTCAATTTTCGCGATCACCTTTGCGGGGTGGTTTGCCTCTTCAATTTTTGATTGAAGTTCTTCAATATCGATGGCTTTTCTGACAAAAGAAAGTGCAATCCAATGAACGGGTTGTGTTAATATNNGAGGGTAAACTGATCTCTGTATCTGGAAGATTGACGCCTTTGTTTGAACTTAATGCACCCCCAAAGAGGCATTTTAAGGTGGTTCTGTCAACACCGTTGGAATCAATCACTTCAAAAACTAACTTTCCATCATCCAGAAGCACCGTTTCACCGGGTTTTACATCTTTTGCAAATTCCTTATAACTCAGGTAAATACGCTGTCTGTTGCCCAAGCAAGGAACATTGACAAAGTCAATGGTGTCTCCCGGTACAAATGAAATGCTACCGTTTTCAATTTCACCAACCCTTAATTTAGGCCCTTGAAGGTCGCACAGGATGCCTAAATGGGCATCGAATTCCTGATTTATTCGGGTTATATCTTTTATAACCTGCTCATGGACAGCATGTTTACCGTGAGAAAAGTTTAATCTGAAGATCGATACTCCTTCGCGGGCTAATGCCAATAATTGATCATAGTGGCTGCTGGAAGGCCCGATGGTAGCAACAATTTTGGTGTTATGGTGATTCATAAAATGCTTATTTAGTCCAGCTTTTCACTTAGGTAACTGTATAACAACGCAAAGGAACAGTGGTTATACTAAAAAAAGATAAAATATTTTTGGTATTCGCTAATTGAATCCTTTATTTTGCGCATTGGTTTTAAAATTCACCAAGTAAATACATTTGACCATGTCAACCATTGCAGAAAGAGTTAAAAAAATTATCGTTGATAAACTGGCTGTTGATGAATCTGAGGTTACCCTCGAAGCTAGTTTTGTAAACGATTTAGGTGCAGATTCCCTTGATACTGTTGAACTTATCANNCCTCTATTCCAGACGACCAGGCCGAAAAGATCCAAACGGTTGGACAGGCCGTGACTTACCTGGAAGCAAACTGTAAGTAAACCATTGACCATAATGCCGGCATTACTTAAAAGTCCGGTAGATCACCATTGGGCTAAATGAGGCGCGTTGTTATCACCGGATTAGGCGTATTGACTCCCATAGGACTGGGGGTAAAAGCCTATCTGGAAGGCCTTCAAAAAGGGATAAGCGGGGCTTGCTCAATCAGTTATTTTGACGCAGTACAATTTAAAACACGGTTTGCCTGTGAATTAAAGAATTTTGTAGCTGAAGAATACCTTGATAGGAAGGAAGCTCGCAAAATAGATCCATTCGCCCAATATGCTATAGTTGCAGCAGATCAGGCTATGCAGGATTCCGGAATTGATGTTAACCTGTGTGATCGTTCGCGATTTGGTGTGATATGGGGTTCTGGAATTGGTGGCTTTAATACGCTGGAGCATGACCTGTCAGAGGCTGCATTGAATCAAGGGCCACCTCGTTATAGTCCGTTCCTCATACCTAAACTGATTTCAGATATTGCTCCAGGTCATATCAGTATTAAATATGGCTTGATGGGAATCAACTATGGGACGGTTTCTGCTTGTGCTTCTTCCGCACATGCCATAGCCAATGCATTCGATTATATCCGGCTGAATAAAGCGGATATCATGATTTCCGGTGGATCGGAAGCAGCCATAACACGGGCTGGAGTTGGAGGCTTTTCAGCGATGAAAGCTCTTTCGGAGCGAAATGATGACTTCCTCACAGCCTCCAGACCTTATGATAAAGAACGCGATGGATTCGTCCTTGGGGAAGGGTCCGGAGCCATTATTCTTGAAGAGTTTGAATCGGCGAAAAAACGTGGCGCAAATATATATGCTGAAATAGTGGGTACCGGTGCAACGGCAGATGCTTACCACATCACCGCACCACATCCAGATGGCCTTGGTGCCAGCACGGCTATGAACCTGGCACTGTCGGAGTCTGGATTGTCATTGGATCAAATTGACTACATCAACACGCACGGCACCTCCACTCCATTAGGAGATATTGCTGAAGCGAAGGCCATTTTGAAGGTGTTTGGGGATCATGCGTATCAATTAAACATCAGTTCAACCAAATCAATGACAGGCCATCTGCTGGGCGCGGCAGGGGTTATTGAAATCATCGCAGGCATATTGGCGATGCAACACGATTTTATTCCACCTACCATCAATCACTTTACTGACGATCCGGATTTGGATCCAAAACTCAATTTTACTTTTAATGAGGCACAACACCGAAAGGTTGGCGCTTTTTTGAGCAACACCTTTGGTTTTGGTGGTCATAACAGTTCAGTGATAATTAAAAAATGTTAGGCTTTCTATTTAAGTATTACAAAAAAACCAATCACAAGTTTTTTTCAAAGGATAAACACTTTGCCGAACGGCTAAAGCATTTGGTTGGTTTTACCCCTTCCAATCTATACATCTTCAAGGTGTCATTTTACCATAAATCCACCTTGAATAATATTTCTACCGATAATCAAGGTCTGTATCAAAGTAATGAGCGGCTGGAATATCTCGGTGATGCACTGCTCAGCTTTGTGGTCGGCGAGTACTTATTCAAAAAATATCCGGGAGCTAATGAAGGGTTTTTGACCAAAATGAGGTCAAAAATTGTGAAACGGAAGATGTTAAATTTCATTGCTGAACAAATGGGACTTGACCGGTTGATGATTGAATTTAATCAAACCTCCATTTCACAATCCATGTTAGGCAATGCATTGGAAGCATTGATTGGTGCCATTTATTTAGAACAAGGATTCGATTATACCAAACAATTTATTTTGGCTAGAATCTTAAAGCGATTCATCGATATTGATCATCTTGAAGTTTTTGATGACAATTATAAGAGCCAATTACTGGAATGGTGTCAGAAGAATTCAAAAGACATTGACTTTCGCGTTTTGAATAAATTTAAATCAGAGAAACGCGATCGATTCCGCGTCGGCGTATTCATAAATGGGGAAGAGGTTGGATCTGCTGAAGATTTCAATAAAAAGAGTGCTGAACAATTTGCTTCGCAGATTGCGCTTAAAAGCTTAGGCATTCATGAGGAAGCTTAATATGGCACCAAGGGTTTGTATTATCTACCAGATCATTGATTAAAAAAATGAGTTTCACTTAAAGTGAAAAGCCCAAATGTCTGCGGAGCACTCTAACCACACAAATAGTCAACATTTCAGCAGACTAACTCCTAAAAAAGAACACAACCTTTGGATGGCTACCCGGTTATTGGATAACTGGTTGGATGATATTGTGGATAAGGGATTTTATCACCAACAAAACGCATTGGATCAGATGAATGGCCTCGCTGCACGCCTGGTAGATTATGGAGTGCCGGGAATTGCTAAAAAAATAAGGATGCTACAAGGCAAACTCCACGCCAAGAGCGATCGGGTTGGACAATTATCCCTTGTTTTAGGTGAATTTTCTTTGTTTTGTTCGATGATGAAGGGCATTGATCAGCTCAATTCAATTCAAAGAGAAGATCTTTTAAGTTATGCAGGAATACCATATCACAAAAAAAACCTATCTAACGAACGTTCGTTAGATGATCAGTGGTTGTATGTAGGTTATGCGAAGGAACGTGAAGAAAAATTAACCGTTTACAGGCATTGGTTTGTAGGAAATAAGACAAATGTCAAAATATTGTGGATTGAATATTTATTTGGGCAATCTAATCGCCCAAAGCGATTTGTCATCGGGAGATTTTATTCTGCAGTGGTACGTTTTTTTCCTTCTGCTACACCTTCCAGAATCGATGACATTCATTCGAGCCCGACCATTCCAAAACATCAGTTGGAACCTCAAAATTCTACATTAAAGGAAGTCGTGGACCATTTTAGCCTTTTGCTTACATACAACCCTTTCATTCGATCCTATGTGTATGTTCTCCGACAGACCGAAATGCAAAAATTCAAGGGGAAATGGTGCTTATGGGATGGAGGCAGTGAGTTGTTTCCATTGGATAATCAAACCAAAGAACTTGATGCGTTAACCAGTGTTTGTAAGCTGGATGGTACTTACTTATTTGTTGAGTTTTTAGGTAAAGCAATTAAAGTCTTAAGCATTTTATTGGATGGTCAGGTATTATCAATGAATCAATTGACCGGAAACTTTTCCCAGGAGATAAGCCCGGAGGACGATAAAGTATAGTGGGACCAACTTTTTCAGAAACTTGCTTTAAGCAACCAGTTTGAGGCGCTGCAATATAGCCTTTGCAGGAATAGGGGAAGTGACTTTAATATCATGATGTTCACCATATTCCAAAGCCAGAAAATCTCCGGCTTGCATGTTGATTTCGCGTTGATGTCCTTCAGAATTTTTTATGGTACAGCAACAACTTCCTTCCAATAGAAGAAAACACTCGAGTAAATCGTCATGCACCTCTTCAGGAACTTGGTTTTTGACCCAAATGACGTCTAGTTCAAGTACTTCATCTTTATGCAAACTCTCTATATGAATATCTTCCAATTGTTCAGGGACGGATAAATGAGATACCAGGGAATTCCAATCACTTGATTTGGAAAACGGTCCAAGCAAAGGGTAGGCTGGGCCAGATCCAGAAGGATTTTTTGAAGTGAATGGTAAATTGTCCAATATCTTGGTTTTGGTATGGAAAGGCGGCTTAATGGAATAGAAACCAGCCAATTGGGAAAGGGCTTCTTCAATCGGTTGGATTTCATTCGGTTCGAGGCCTTCTGTCCAATTACCCAATGTATTGTTATTGAATTGTGGCATGTCTTTCATTGGTTAATTTCACTTGCTTGAAATATTTTTCTCAATTTGAGTAATGCATTTCGTGCCCTTGTTTTTACGGTTCCCAGAGCTATACCGAACTGATCACTGATTTCCTGATGTGTCATACCATGAAAATATATCCAATCAATGATTTGTTGCTGTTCGAGCGTTAGTTGTCCCAGTAATTCCCGAATTCCAATGGCGTCTGGATTAAGTCCGGCCAAGCCAGGTTCATTTTCCTGATTTACGAGGGAATCTGCTTTTTGGTTTTGCCTGGAATTCTTATAATGGGAAGATCGGTGAAAATCGATGGCCGTATTTCTTGCTATGTTGATCAGCCAGGTGGCAAGAGTGCCTTTTAATGGATCATAAGAGTGGATGTGTCTGTAGATTTTTATAAAAGTATCCTGCAGTAGGTTTTCGGATTCGTTTGGATCTTTGACTATTTTTAAAATAATCCCATATAACATTGACGCGTAATGGTCATAAAGATAAGCATAGGCATCTGATTGCCCTGCGGTTAATCCCTTTACCAGAAGAACTTCTGCAACTTTCATGTACGGTCAATAGGGTCAAAATTTTCCGAAATTTATAAATAAATATTGATTCAGGAAAATCTCATGTGTATAACAAATTGCACTAACCCTGAAAGGGTGTTATACTTGTTACCTCGAACGAAGTTTGAGGCTTAGGAGTGAATTTTATCCTGTTTTGGCGGGATTTTTGCGATCTGGCAAAAATCATGACAAAACAAGATTTTCGTAAGTTGTGCAATCTGTTATACACCCGAAATGCTAAATGGACCATCTATTTAAGCTGAAACCTTTCTTCTTAAACTGCAAGGGTGCTTTCCAATCAAATCTAGGCGGGTGATTTTGAAGAGTAAATAAGGAAATTAGGTACCAGGTAAGAAGTTTTAGTGCCCTTAACTTAAATCGCGTTCATTTAAATCTTATGCCAAAATCAAAGAACGCATGTTAAGCCTAAGTAATACAAGACAAACAATTATTTAACCAATACACAACATAAAATTTACAGCTATTATATATTGAGGAAACAGTTTGTTTAAATTTTGATAATATGGGTCTCAGCGTGAAAACGAGAATGGTGTAATAATTTTGCTCCAGCAAGCTGATCGATGTTAGATACAATTATTTAATGTGGATGCGAATTTCAGATGAATGCTCTGAAAAAATTACTTTTTGTTCTTGAGCAATAGAATAATTCAGCTGCTGTTAATTCTAAGAGATTTCATTTCAACACTTTTTTACAGCAGGTACCTGGATAACGGGTAGCTGCTTTTTAGTAATGTAAAATGATGAAGAATCACATCATGAACGGTATTGAAGGGAAAGTCTAACAATTCCATAACATACGGATAATATTAAATTAACGATAAGCCTACAAAAGAATAAGTATAACGATTTCGTAATATTCGCTTATTCTTATTCGCCATTTATTCAACGGATCTTTGCAGTGAATTAAAAGATATAAATTGTATTTATGAAACCGGCCTATTTACTACTCATATTAATTATTGGATTTTTTGCAACTCAAACATTTGCGCAAGTTGGATCTGGAATAATCTCAGGAACTGTATTGGATAAAGCCACGGGTGAACCCATGATTGGAGCGGTAGTTAAAACCATAGATGGTACTACCGGTACAATCACTGACATCAATGGAAAATACTTATTAAAACTAAGCCCTGGAACCCATACCATCCAATGCGGTTTTATTTCATTTTCAGAGCAAAAATTTGAAGTCACTATTAAGGAAAGTGAAGTTCAAACTTTAGATGTTGCATTGGAAGAAGCCACTGTAGCCATCAATGAAGTTGTCGTAACCTATACCTTGCAGAAATCCAGTGCAGTAGCGCAGCTCATTGAAAGAAAAAATTCTGCAGTAGTCAGTGATGGAATTTCCTCAGAAATGATTAGAAAAACTCCGGATCGCAGCGCATCTGAAGCTTTGAGAAGAGTTACGGGTGCAAGTATTCAAGAAGGTAAATTTGCGATTATCAGAGGTATGAATGACCGTTACAATGCAGGTTATTTGGATGGAGCATCATTACCATCTACTGAATCTGATCGCAAGGCTTTTGCTTTTGATGCCATTCCTTCTTCTTTGATTGACAAACTTCAAATCATTAAAGCGGGTACACCGGAAATTTCAGGTGACTTTGGCGGTGGTTTGATTAAGATTAGCACAAAGGCTATACCAGAAAAATTTACGCATCAATTGACGATTGGTGGACAAGTACATTCACTGACAACATTTAAAACGTTCAATTCATTTAACAAATATTCTGGCGAAGGCTTGGGTTTTATGAGTTCTGAAAGAGATCTTCCAGCCTTAACTGATGGTGCTTTAAAGCCAAAGGGGACTTTTCCTACAGAAGCTGAAAAAGCCTCGCTGGCCGAAAATTCAAAATTATTTCACTTAAACTGGTCACGTAGTGCAGCAGAAGCGGACCCTAATTTGAGATTGGCGTATTCCATGGGATGCCCATTATTGGTGACTGACCGCCATAAGGTGGGTTTAGTCTTTGCGGTTAATTATGCGAACACGCGCAAATATTCAACTTCAGATATTTCTACTTTTGATGGCAGCGGTCAGTTAACCGATCTCCATGATAATATTTATGGACAAAATATTACATCCGGTGGAATCTTAAATTTGAATTATGTGTCAGACAACACACAAATTAGATTGAATAACTTGTTCAACATCAACTCGGATTTTAGCACCATCTATAGAAAAGGTATTGGAAATCTGATAGACTATATTGAGGTCGATAATATGGTCAATCTGGTTTCATACAATCAATTAAACAGTAGTGTATTAAATGTTAGAAAGTTATTGGGAAGCCCAAGCATTGCCTTGGATGCATCGATTCATTACAGCCATGTCAATCGTAAAATCCCAACTTATCAGATTGTAAGTTATACGAAAAACACAGAAACGCCATCATTCAAGCTGGCATTGGGCGACTTTTTTAACACCAGTTCAGGTTTGTTTTCCTCTTCGTTGAAGGAAGATTTGACTTCTGCTCAACTCAGTTTTTCAAAGAAGTGGGAAAAAATTCAAAATGGATTGGAAATTAAGATAGGTGCGAATGTCCAAAGTAGAGTGAGAGATTTTGAAAGTTCAAATTTTGTCTACAATGGAACGCAGCCTGAATTGACTTATGAACCTGGAATAGATTTGGGAACTGAAAATATTCACAAGGACGGATTGTATTTAGTTGAGAAAACGTCAGATGATCGGGCTTATTATCATGGTAACCAACGTATCTATTCAGGGTTTATCAGTTTTGATCAAAGACTGTTTGGCAAGCTGAGAGCTTTATATGGGCTCAGGTATGAGAAGTCAGAGATTGAATTGGACAATGAACAAGAGAATTTTAACATCGCTGAAATCAGTAAGGCTAATATGTTGCCATCCGTCAACCTGACCTATTCTATTTCGTCCCAATTTAATCTCCGTAGTGCTTATTTCGCTAGCATTAACAGACCAGAATTTAGGGAGTTGGCACCATTTGCATTTTATACTTTCGATAAGAATTCAGAGGTACGAGGAAATAATAATTTAAAAATAGCCACGCTAAATAATTTTGAGATTCGTGGAGAATGGTTTCCAACTGGCGGGCAGGTAATTTCAGCAGGTGCGTTTTTTAAAACCATTCAGAACCCAATAGAATTTAATATAGATATTACTCAGACGTTTACGACTTTTACTTTTGGAAATGAGAAGTCAGCCAATATTTACGGATTTGAGTTTGAAGTCAGAAAGAATTTTGATTTTATTGGAGAAAGTGATTTTTTCAGGCAATTGGCATTGAATGCAAATATTTCGTTCATTAAATCAAAACTCGAGTTTGCAGAGGGTAGTCAATCAGCAAAGGATAGAGCGCTACAAGGACAATCTCCTTATGTGATTAACTGCGGACTTCAATATGAAAGTGAAGAGAACGGTTGGGCTTTTAGCTTGATTGGCAATAGAATTGGCAGAAGAATTGCTTTTGTGGGTGTAGACCCAAAGTATGGTGAAACTAAAATGGATATTTATGAGGACTCAAGAACAGTCGTAGATTTCCAAGCTGGAAAGACATTGGGAAAATTTAATGTGAAACTTACTGTCGGTGATATTTTTAAGCACGACCAAATTTTTTATCAGGATGCCAATCTATCAGGGAATTTTGAGGAAACTTCAGATAGAAGGATCTTTAGATATAAAAACAGATTATCAACTACTTTAAGTTTGAATTACACTTTTTAAGGAATACTGGTCATAAGTAATTTTAATCTTGTTATCTCTGAATTTCATATTCAGGAGTGAACTTTCTTTGATATACTATTTTGCTTCTGAAGCAAATAATTCGTTGTTAGCAGGTTTAGCGATATCGCACGATAATTTCTCAAATGACATATTTATTTTTTGACCTTCGGTGTTTCGAGAATTAGTATTAATTAATAATTAGGTAACAATTAAAAAATCTGTCTTTACAAATTGAGCTTGAAATTTGCAGTATCAATCAAATAAATTAAAATGAAAAGAGAATTTTACTACTTAATGATTTTAGGAGTATTTTTCCAGACACCTGGCCTTTTAGCACAAAGCAAAGTCTTGGAAAAAACAAATTTTGTTGGGGCATTAAACATTGATGCATCCAAAGATTGGACACAAAGTTGGACCAATTGGGATCCCAAGAACACAGATTATCCTGCTGTGACCGATATCACCACATTGGATGGAATGGCAACAAGTCTTCCCGTTCCGGGCAAGAAAGAAATCACCGGAATCTTAAATCTGGATGCAAATCAAGTTTACCTTTTAAAGGGGATTATTGTTGTCTCTAATGGTGGAAAATTGGTCATTCCTGCTGGAACAGTTATTCGTGGAGAAGCTGATTTGAATAGTACTCCAAAGAATTATGCTTGTATTGTAATAGAGAGGGGCGGTAAAATTGAATTAAATGGAACAGCCTTTAATCCTGTAGTGTTGACCTCAAACAAAGCAATCGGTCAAAGAGAACGCGGTGATTGGGGTGGTCTATTAATTGCAGGACGTGCAGTTCATAACTTGTCAAATGCAACTTTCGATAATGTACAAATGGAGGGATTCAATAACATTACTTTTGATGGTAGCCTGGCGAAGTTTGGAGGTAATGATGCCACAGACAATTCAGGAGTACTCAAGTATTTGAGGATTGAGTTTGCCGGTTTGGCTTTTGAAACTAACAAAGAAATTAATGGATTGACTTTGGGAGCAGTTGGTTCTGGAACGGAGATGCATCATGTTCAGGTGAGTTACAGTAACGATGATTCATTTGAATGGTTTGGAGGGTCAGTAAATTCAAAGTATTTGATCGCGTATAAAGGAACTGATGATGATTTTGATACCGATAATGGGTATAATGGTATTAACCAATTTGGTATCGCGGTGAGGGATTCTGTATATTACGATTTGACCTTTGGATTACCCTCCGGATCTTCAACATCTGAAGGATTTGAATCCGACAATGAAGCATCAGGTACTGCAAATGTTCAACCTTATACTTCGGCAATCTTTTCAAATTTTACCATGGTTGGACCTGTACCTGAGGGTACAAAATATACGGACTTAAACTCAACCGCAAGATCAGCTTTTCGCCGTGGAGCAAGAATACGTCGTAATTCTTCATTAAGAGTTGTAAATAGTATTTTTATGGGTTATCGTAACTTTTTAATGATGGATGGGGACAGTAGTCTTAGAAATACCAATGATCCAGGACTTCTTGCCATTTTAGGATTGAGTCCGGTTGATGCGGAGAAAAGACAGGCGAGTTTCAATAATAATATCATCGTCAATACGGCCAACGCTTATACAAGTACTACAGACACGACCGCTAACGGTTTGGTTGAAGTGGCCAGGGCAAAGGGGAGTGATGCGAAGCTAAAGGCACTGGATGCTTATGTGCGTCAAACAGGTTGTCTGGCAAACAATATTAATCCAGTGGCATTTGTAGCCGGCTCACTTTTGGAAAACCCATCCGCTTATTCCACGACTCCAAATTTTAGACCCGTAGCCGGATCTCCTGCTTTATTGGGAGCCGAGTTTGAATGCAATCCAGTTTTGAAGAACCTTATCACTTCTTCAAAGGAAATTGAGAAAGCAAATGAATCAATTTCCGTTTATCCTAACCCTGTTGTGGGAGATATGATTTATTTTGGAAAATATATGGAATCGTTTGGTTTGTTTGATTTATCCGGAAAATTACTTTTACATGGCTTTGATACGGATCAGGTAAAAGTTGGAAATTTACAAGCTGGAGTGTATTTCATCAAAATGGAGGGTCACATAAGCAAAGTGATNNATATAAGAATTTCAAATGGTGTTATTCTTTAAAATATTTTTGTTTTCGAACTAATAACTCAGGCCAATGATGAAGAGGCAACTATAGGAAGTAAGGCTTTATCTTCATAGAATCATTGCTTAACAAACCAATCATTGAATAGTGCTGAAAATTGCCGAGGGTTAATATTCGGTTTATGCAGGAATTTTTGGAATTAATAATTATCAAAATTAAGTTAAGGCACTATTAATTTTCTCCGCTTAACAGTCAAGTATGGACGGATATATAAATGTATGGCTGTTTCTACGTGATTGAAATAAAATATTTACCACTTTTCAGGGAATCCAATTGGACTTGGAGAATTGATTGAATATTAAACCCAATCCATGCATTAGAGGTGCATGGATTTTCCTCACTTCCGACATGACCGAGTGGTAGCNNGGATTAACCCTGACCAATGAATAAAGCGCGATATTTACTTTGTTTTCATGGATTGAATCAATGCGCATTATTCATTTCGTCAGCGCCATGCGCAATTTATGCACCGCATAAATTGGATGAATAAAGCATCTATTGGGTTATGCAAACTGAATCTAATAATTCCTTGAATGTGCTTTATTCATTTCGTCAGCGCTCCGCGCAATGAATGCTATTGCATTAATTGGGTTTATTTAAGTTTTGATAATATTGGCTTCGGTGTGAAAAAAGCGGATGGGATATAATTTTGCTCCAGCAAGCTAAAGGTTTTTAGATGCAATAATCTTTATTGATAAAGTACGTACCGGTTGGGTTTGGCCCGGGTTTCGTTTGCACATAATGTAAAAAATAAATTTAAAAATGCCATCCGTTTTATTCAAAGTTTTGAAGAAGAGGCCATCTCTTTTGCATTAAGCCGAAAGGTTGATTTTGTGGTATGTGGACATATTCATATACCTTGTATTCGGGAAGTCGTAGAAGGATTTAACCGCTTGACTTACATGAATTCCGGAGATTGGATTGAGAATTTATCCGTACTGGAATATGTGAATTCAAACTGGTCTCTATACACTTACGACGAAAAGGATTTTAAAAGTATTCAGGAGAAGAGAGGAAAAAAGGAGACGACCGTCAATGCAATGCGTGGACTTATCCAACAGCAACTGGAAACGCTTCAATTTTTTGAAGAGGCGCGTGCTCAAAAAGGCGTTTAAATATTTTCTATCAGGCTTACCTGTTCTTTGTCCAGATTTACTTTATAGCCCACTCCTTTTATTGATTTTATAAGCGCTTTGTCAATTTTTTTTCGAATCTGAACGATGTGTACATCGACGGTTCGATCCATGATTTTTGGCTCTTCTCCCCATATGATCCGAAACAATTGTTCTCTGGTGAAAACCCTCCCAGGATCGATGCAGAGTTGCCAAAGAATTTGAAATTCCCTTCGGGTCAAATCTTTAATGATGCGTTCATTCTGGATCACTAAATGCCTCGGACTATCTATCGTCAATTTCATATACAGGCGTAAATTGGCATGGAACGTTCCAGCTTTGACGCAAAGTTATTGGCTTGGCGAATGATGGCTTTTGACCTAAGATTATGAAATGGTTAATAATTTGACGTTGGACGACTAACGGATTTGCCGTTAATTCTCTCAGGGTAAACCCTGATTTTCTTCAAAAATTTAGACAACCATTCATAACAATTCAAAAGAATGCATTACACTTGCAGAGAAGTTTGAGCCAATGCTCATTGCAGACACCTTAAATTCCTGCAGCATTGGCAATCTTGAAAATCAGGCAATTACTATTTTAAGAATAACTTTTACAAGACAACCTTAAATGGATTGTTTATATTAGGCTTGCTGACCTCCTGGAACTTCTCAGATTTTAACTGGTAATTCTTCACACTCACTGAATGGCCCCCAGTGATAGATTAAGATGGGTCATTCTTGAATATTGCAAAACATCATTCTTGAATGGCCTTTTTACCGTGCAGAAAACAGGGGTTAAAATGATGCAGCGAAAGGAGGCAGCTTTTAGAGAGGAATAATTTTTCCCAATTCTATTTTGAGTTTTTGTGCATTGATCTCTGACATAGGGACTAAAGGTAAACGAAAATGATTTTCGCACAACCCAAGATAACTTGCAGCCAATTTAATTCCAACAGGATTTCCTTCCACATACAACCATTTGTGCAGATCAAATATTTTTAAATTGAGACCAGCGGCTTCCGTAAAGTTTCCTTGTAGAGCAAAACGGATCATTTGCGAAAATTCTTGAGGAAGTGCGTTGGCCATCACAGAAATGACACCATGGCCTCCGATCCCAATCAACGCCAGTGCCAGTGGATCATCGCCCGAAAGGACTAAAAAGTTTGATGGTTTGTCTTTCAGTATTTTGGTAGCTTGCGCAAGGTCCCCAGATGCTTCTTTTATTGCAATAAAACGAGGTGACGCATGGGCCAAACGTAAAGTAGTCTCTGGCAAAATATTGGAAGCTGTTCTGCCGGGTACATTGTAGATAATGATAGGCAATGGACTGTGCTCCAGCAACTTCATGTAATGTTGAAAAATGCCTTCCTGAGAAGGTTTATTGTAAGCTGGACTACTGGATAATATGGCAGCAATTCCTTCATGATCAAGTTGATCCATTTCTTTGCAGAGTTCAGCAGTGTTGTTTCCTCCGATCCCTGCAACAACCGGAATTCTTCCTCCAGATTCCTTTACGGTAAATCGGATGATTTCCATTCTTTCCTGAAGGCTAAGGGTAGCCGCTTCTCCAGTAGTACCCATGGTAACTAAATATTCTACGCCACCGGAAATACAATGCTGTATGATTTTTGCAAGGCTTGAAAAATCAACATTTCCATTGCTTTGAAAGGGCGTGATGAGGGCTACCCCGGTTCCATTTAAAAATTGATAATCCATGTGGTTTAGATCTAAAAGCTTATGAAGATTTTATCTCTTCAAATTTACCCATCTGACCATATTTTTGGATTCGTTGGGTAACCAATTGATTTTTAGGAATTGGGATTAATTCCGCGAGTTGTGCTTTGATGTGCTTCTTCAGGGTTTTAGCCATGGTTTCTGGATCAGAATGAGCACCTCCCAACGGTTCTTTTACAATGCCATCAATGAGTCCAAAGGATTCCATGTGGTCGGCGGTCAATTTCAACGCTTCAGCAGCTTGTTCTTTGAAATTCCAGCTTCTCCATAAAATACTCGAGCACGATTCAGGAGATATAACAGAATACCAAGTATTTTCAAGCATGAACACACGGTCACCCACACCGATTCCCAATGCTCCGCCAGAGGCACCCTCGCCAATTATGTAACAAATTATAGGTACCTCAAGTTGTGCCATTTCAAAGAGATTTCGGGCTATGGCTTCTGCTTGCCCTCTTTCCTCTGCTTCAATACCGGGGTAGGCACCAGGAGTGTCAATAAGGGTAACCACAGGCAAGTTGAATTTCTCAGCAGTTTTCATAAGCCTTAAGGCTTTTCGATATCCTTCTGGATTGGCCATACCAAAATTCCTGTACTGTCTGAGTTTGGTGGTGTTGCCTTTTTGATGGCCGATGATCATTACAGATTGTTGGTCAATTTTTGCCAAACCCCCGACGATGGCTTTGTCATCTTTAATGCATCGATCACCATGGAGTTCAATGAATTTTTTGGTAATCAATTTTATATAGTCCAGGGTATAAGGGCGATTTGGATGCCTGGAAAGTGAGACCTTTTGCCAACCGGTTAAGTTGTCATAAATGTTTTTGCGGGTAGCCTTGATTTTCTCCTCCAGCTCTGCAATTTTTTCAGACATGTCCATCTTACTGTCTTCTGCTATTTTTTGCAGTTTAGCAAGCTGGTCATACAAGTTTTCCAGCGGTTTTTCAAAATCCATGAAGATCATAGCTGTGCAAATATAACTTGCATCTGGTCTACTTCATTTAAAAAAATGAAATCAGGGATAAGTCCACCCCAGGTATGGGGATGGCTCCTGAATTTTTTCAAAAATAAATCATTAAAATATTAATAAACATTATATTACAAATAACTAAAATGTATAATGTGATTTATTATTTTGGATGGGTATTCAATGGGTGATTTCGATTAAGCCTTTGTATACTGCCGATTTACCTAAAACTCCATTCCTTTGGGGCTATTGAGGCAACCCGGAAGACCATTCTCTTGAATTCATTCATAAGAATATCAATTAGGAAGCCGACCGAGTTTTCTGATTTTAAGAATCTGGAGAATAAGGAATCCCAAGGTGGTCCACACGCTTACAATGATCATTAAGGCTAGACTCAATAACCACCATGGGACTTTGTCCCCGCTAGCCCATAGAGATCTACTTTGTATATGGGCTTCACTGGGATTGGCTTCAACACCCCAATTTGCATGGACATTTGCTTCGACTGTCCCATATAATTCATGCTCTTCAAGTTTTGCAGTTAATGTTATCAATCCCGCTTTATTACCTGAAATAGAATCCAAAGTGTATTCCAGCATTGCAGATCCTGTTGAATCAGTGGTCACAGTGATCTCTTCATTGATGGGTAATATCGAGCTTAATCTTTTAACACCTATTTTTATTTCAGCATCGGATACAGCTTTAAAAACAGAGTCTGATTTTTCCATTAAAGTAACTTTCACCAATCGTTTATCTTCTTCTTCAATGGCTTCCAAGAGCAATTTACATTTAGTGATTTCTATTTCAGATTCCAGGGGTCCAATGTCGGGTATAGAGTCAGTACGCGCAATAAACAGGATACTATTCTGCTTACTCCATGTATCTGCAAACTGAGAGGGTATGATCGTTACGGCCTTTCCAGAGTAATCTGTAACAAGATCAGCAATCAAATTATCAGGATTTTCTGCATCATCAATAAATATTTTTACGTTCAATTTAGATAATGGTGATAATTCTTGTCCTGTTTTGATAGCCCCTTTAAAGCTGATGGATTGCAATTTGTTTTCGTAATTATTATAAGAAATCGCGACAAATGGTTTTTTAATAATTTGTTTGGTAGAATCTTGCGATTTCAAATGGGTAATGACAAAGTTGCAAATCAATATGATGCAAATTGCTTTCAGAATACTATATAAGTTGTTCTTCGGTTTCATCTTCTCCAGTTATAGTTGAGTGAATTGGAATAATTGGAAACAATCTTGCAAAGAAGGTAATGATGAGCAGGGTACCCGCTAACGATGATGCTGCGATGGCCCATTCCTGCCAGGAGGGCCAATACACCATGAATTTTTCTGGTACATCTTTCATTGGTAGAAACGGATGCAGCAAAGTTGGAGTAACAATCAGGTATCTTTTAAACCAGGCCCCAACCACCACCATGATGCCTGCAATAAAAACCATCCTTGGTTTACTTCTGGCTCTGGTGAGTAAAATCAATATTGGAATTATCATACCAATCAGAATAGCAAACCAAAACATAGGTGCGAAATGGCCGGAAAATAGTTCCGTCAAATGGAGTTCTTCTGATTTTTTCATTTTGAATGCAGGTACCAGATATTCATTTACATTAAAATACAAGTACAGCAAGGCAAGCATAACAACTGCTTTTCCCATCCGGTCAAAATGTTTATCGGTAATGTATTCTTCCAATCGATAAGCCCATCTGAAAATATACATTGCAGTTACAACAGCTCCCGAACCCACCAGAAAGGCTCCTGATACAAAGTATGCTCCAAAATTTGTGCTATCCCAACCAGGCCGGTAAGTTGTTGCAAACAACCATGAAGTTACTGTGTGTATGGAAAAAGCAACGGGTATAATCATTATACAAAGTATCTTAATCGCATGTCCATTGATTTTTTTCTGGTCTGCAGAACCTATCCAAAAAGATCCCAAAAAACGATACATCCACTGAACCCACTTTGGTTTATGTTCAGAATGATCCGATAGTATCTTTAAATCTGGCAACATCGGTAAGTATAACAGTAACAAGCTAATTAAGAAATAAGTACCAATGACCACCACATCCCAAATGATAGGGGATTGTAGCCTGGGATGAAAAATTAAATTTACAAGACGTTCTGGACGTCCCATGTCTACGATGATGATGATGGATGCAAAAAAAATGGCCGATACGGCAATGATCTCAGCGATCCTTGTGATGGGGGCGCTCCAATGTATATCGGCAAGTCTGAAAATGGCAGATATGAGAGATCCTACCAAGCTTATTGCCACAAAGAATACAAAATTGGAAATGTAAATACCCCAGGAAACATAATCTCCCATGGCCGTTACCACAAGTCCATCCCGTAACTGGGTATAATATGCATATAAGCCGAGTGCGCAAATGGATAAAAGTACGGCCACCCAGAGTTTGCCCAATAAGCCAAAACGGGTTGGCATCAAATCCTTCATTATCCTATCCGATCTTTTGGTAACTTTTAAGTTCACGATGTTAGAATTAGTGGTGAGTTGGCTGATTGGATGTTCTTTCATTTTCTAAACCAATTTCATAATCGAAATTCCGGTTAACAGGTGGCAGATAGTAAACACTTGGTTTGGTACCTAAGTCTTCCATCAGTCGGTAACCTGCTTTTTCTTTAATCAACTCGGTAAACTGAAACGTTTCTACTCCATTGGTAACGCTGTTTTCATTTAAATCGCCAAAGAAAAATACACCGTTTGGACAGGATGTTACACAATGTGGCAATTCACCTTTTCGAACCATATCCGGGCAGAAGTCACATTTTCCCACAGTCCCCTTTTTTTGAGGTATACTGGTTTCGCAACTATAAGGTTGTTTAGCCATTTCAAGTGGAATGTTGGGCTCTTCCCAGTTAAACACCCTGGAAGAATAGGGGCATGCTGCCATGCAGAAGCGGCATCCTACACAACGATCGCTATCTATGAGCACTATCCCATCTCTTCTTTTGAAAGTAGCGTCTACCGGACAAACTTTTACACAGGGTGGTTCATCACAATGCATACAGGTTGTTGGTTGCCAATAAGGGGCGGTGTGTTCTGCGTCCTTCATGGAATACACTTTGATCCAACTTTGCCCTGGATGAACAAAATGCATGTGATTGCATGCTTGTTGACATTTTTTTAAATTTTTACACCTAGAAAGGTCTATGACCATTACAAATTTTCGATGTGCAATGCCAATTCTTTCTTCTTCGTTGGAAAGTTGCGGAAGGTCGGGTACAGGCTTGAGAAACGCTTTATCTACTTCAATGATTTCACCATCTACCGATAACAATTTTACCATCTCACCGGTAGGTTGAACATCACCACTTTGATCAAAAGGATTTTTTTCAGACTGACAAGCTGAAATGAGTCCGATGGAAGCCATGCCTTTTAAGAGAAAATCTCTACGGGAGTTTATGTTGCCTTGTTCTTTCATGACTATCTGATGTTTGTTGAAATCCAATTTTTGATTTCTGATGTAAAAGCTTTTCTCGGGTCTTTAACATACTTTACATCAACCTCTACTAAGTGGCCATCTTTTGTTAAGTATTTTTTAGTTTTTGCTTTTGAGAAAAAACGGAAATACTTAATCCCATATAGAGCTCCTAGAATGAAACCCGATATGGCTATGAATCTTTTCCTGGAAATCATTGGATTAATTTTCGGAATTATTAAAAGAACTACCAAGCCGAACCGGTAACTTACCAGTATGGCACCTTAAATGTGCAGAATGAATGATATTACTTTGAAGCTTACTTCAAAGTTCTAATGAAGTGAACTAGCTTCCAAATGTCTTCCTGATCAGGAATTTTCTTCTTGAAGCTGGGCATATCATCTCTGCCTTCCAATGTTTTGTAGAAAATACTTCCATCTGATTGGCCTTGAAATGCTGCTTTACTAAAATTGCCTGGATCGGTTTTTAATTGAGCTGCTTTACTGCCATCGCCCAATCCTTTTTTGCCATGACAAGATTGACAATGTTTTACCCATAAAGCCTTTCCCTCAGCAATCGCTCCGGCATCTGACTTAACCGGATTGGCCATATTGGCATATTTAGCCGGTGCATTCCAAGGATCTTGCATAGATTTAAATCCCATGGATGCCAATACGACCAGTACAAAACAACAAATTGTTAAAATGCCTGTTTTCATCTCTTATATTTTAATTGTGAAATTATAAATTCTAAGTACACTTTAAAGTGAGTTAGTTATCACTTTATTATCGCAAGGTATTCAACCCATCGTAATTTTTCATTGACAATAATCAACTTGAAGGATGATTTTATACGCTTGATTGGCCTTTTTTAAGAAAAGTCTTCCATAATATGGGCAATAGCATAAAAGTGGTTATCCATGAACAAAATATGGCGCTAGAAATCAACCATCCAATTTGGCATAAACTAATGGTTTCTGCAAACCATAGAGTCGAAAATCCCAAAATTAATATCAAAGTGTTTAGGGTAATGGGATAAAATAAATCAGTATAACTCTTTTCTAAAGCTACAAATGGATTTTGTTCAGATTCACGCAAAGTGGCATAACGTTGAAAGATGTGAATGCAACTTTCCGCAACCAGTCCAAAGGAAATGGAGAAAATGATAGCTGTATCGGGCTTTAGAGGAATATTAAACAGACCCATGAGTCCTGAAATAAAAATAAGGGGAGTTAAATTAACAATTAGTGAGATAATTACGATGTATGCATTTCGCATTATGCCCCAGGTGAGTAAAGCCACAAGGGCTAGAATAATAATTATTCCTTCCCAAATTGATTTCGTCAATCGTATGGCCATCTGATCCAGCACATGGGATTCGCCCGTTATAAAGAAATTACAAATTCCATTGAGCCCAGAGGATGCAAAATGTCTTTCAAAATTTTTATGCATATTCTGAATGCTGCTTAAATCAGGATTTTTCATATTACTGCTTATCCGAATCCATGTTCCTTCCTCTGAAATAAAACGGCTCAATTCTTCACCATATAAAGTCGATTGGATAAGATTTAAACATTGCACAAGACCTGTATCTGAATAGGGAAGTTTAAATGCTAAGGGATCACTGCCCTGAATACTTTTGTTGGCTGCTTTTATCATGAGAACGGGAGAAACGATTTGGTGTAAGCCATAACACTCGGCAATATTTTGAGTAAGGCTATCCAATTGACGGAGGAGTGCTATATTATACCAATTTGATTTAGGTGATGTTAAATACAGTACCATATTAAATCTTCGGGTACCGCCAAATTCCTGGTCATAATACAAATAGGATTCCTTTTGTTTATGTGAAGAATTTAATTCTTCGATAAGGTTTCCATTTTGCTTTATTTTTTGGAAACATAAAACTGCACCAAAGAGTAAAACAATATATGAAACCGAGATGATCATCTCATTTTTTAGTACACCATTTAAAAAATTGTGAGATATCCTTTGAAACCATTCCTTGTTTTTATTAAAGGTATCTGATGTAAAATCTTCATTTCTTAAGAAACTGAAACTAAGCAAATAACTCAAGAGGATTCCCGTTGCAGCATAGATTCCAAATTCTGTCAGAGATTTAATATTGAATAAACTTAGGCTGATAAATCCAATTGCAGTGAGCAAATTAGCATAGAGCACCCTAAGGCCAACCTCTTTAAATTCTAAATAGGTCGGGATCCTGTTTACTAAATGGTAGTTGAGCCGATAAGTAGAATAATATGACCTAAAAAAAAATGTGTTAGAGGCAGTTACCATGCCATAAATGAGAGGTAAAACAATGGACAAAAGGTCGATGTTACCGCCCCTGTATTGATTGATGCAATAAATAAATACACTGATAAATAGTCCAATGAATAGGGGAATTATTAAGGCAGTAAGCTTTCGATAGACGAAATATAAAAGAGTTAATACGATAAATAAAGCAATTATACTGATTTGAACAGAGGACTGAATCAAATCTTCTGTATATGTAGCCATTAGATTTGACGGCGAGAATAAATGGTATTGATTATCAAAATGAAGCTTGGTTAAAGAATCTATACTGTTTGACAATTGCCTGTATTCCTTGTCTGAAAGGATGTAAATGGGAAAAATACTCAGTAGGAAGGATTTACCGGAAGTTGAGTAAAACATAGCTTTGAATTCTTCCGAATGGGAAAAAAATATTGAATCACGCAGGAGTTGGTCTTGACTCGACAGATCTAATAAAGGATGGGGCTTAATACCAGTTTCTGAAGTTACCAACTTAGTAGCATTTGTTGGGGAGTAGATTTTTTGAACTCCGTAAAGTTTTTGAATTTCAATGGTGAGAAGGTGTAACTTTTCTAAAAATAACTTATTAAATACTCCATCTTGGGATTTTATTGCCAACTGAAATATTTTTTCTTCACCTTCAGTGTTGAACTTTTGTTGAAATTGTCCTAGTTGAATGATTGAACTGTCTTTGTTATTGGCAAAACGAGTTATGTTATAGTCAAATCGCGGAATGATTTTTTCGGAATTATATAGAAATACCATGGAAAGACAAGAAAGACAGAATACAGTAAAAGTACTCGTAAACTGATCGTTTAGAGTCTTAAGATGTTTTCTGGATAGTTTAGTCACCCGATGGATTTATTTTAAGTTCATAGTATAGGGCTTGCTCAAAGTTCATCATATCTGCAAGAATTGGAAAGTCTTTACCATTGAACAGCAGAATACCAAAGGGGTCGTCGTACTTATTTAGATCCAGGATGGTTTTACTTTGATCAAAAGCAGTTAATATTAGGTAACGAATGTTGACCAATTGCTTTATGGGTATAGGATCTTTGATTTTAGCAATTATTTTCTGAGCATTTTTAATCTGATATTCATATTCATGCATCATGGCTTCGTAAGTTCCGGGTTCAATGATGCTTTTCATTTGTGCTAATTGGAAACTATCGGGTTGGTAGATGATGATGGCAGCGCCTTGGATCATTGCAGAGTCATTGTAGAATGCAGGTGGCTTATGTAGCTGTACATCTTTATTTGGTTTTGAATGCCCTTGTTTTCTTTCTAATCCTTGACAATGGAATTGCGTTAATGAGATTAAGATAAATAATGTTTTGATCCTCTGATTCATGGTTAAGCTATGCTGTAATCATTACGTGTGCAAGATAATTTCTTTAAATGAAAAAATCCTCGGATACAGGATCCGAGGATTTAAAAATACTCTTATAATTGGTATTAGCGATATATGATCAGTTCCACAATCGGGTAATGTTAAAACCTATTAGGAATTTGCCACCTTCGATGTCCTGGTTTTGCGCATTGGTATAATTCAACGGACTGTTTTTATTGAAGAGGTTATTCCTTTGTGGATTCAGGTAAGCATAATTGCCTGCGAAAATTTGAAAGGAGTGTCCACTTGTGCTGAATTCAAAACCAAAAGAAAGATTGGGGTTTGGATTATTTGTGGTATGCTTAGTTATCGGCTGATCATAATTGGCAATGAAGGCTATGGTCTCCGTTAGCTTATACCTTCCCGAAAAGGCTATTGCAAAGTGATCATGTTTCATTTCGCCTAGTAATTCTTTATTCACACTGTCAATTTGATGGAAATAGCCATAAGTAAAATTCTGATGGGACAAGCTTGGGGCAACCTGAACCGATAAATCCTCCGTAATTTTTCGCGCAACAATCAATTGATTGAAAAAGCGGAATCGGTCTGTATTGTACTTATACAAGCTTTTATCTGGATCTTCTTTAAGATCATAACCCATGTTTCCGTAGTAGGTAATGCTGAAAGGCATTGACCAATCATCTTTGGATTGTTTCAGTATAGCATATTTTACACTTCCATCCAGAATCATTCGTTCTTTCGTTAGTCCAACACCCAGACAAAGATTTTCAATGGGTACGTAACTAACGCCTAAACGGATATTGGATGGGGCGAAGAGTCCATATAAATCTTCAAAACCATTATTTACAACACCAAAACGGTGTGCAATATCAAATTCAAAGGTACCTTGAATAGGTACAATTACTGTTTGGTTGTCAATTATCCATACACTTTCGAAAGTATTTTTGACATACTTTTTTGTTGCAGGTTCGCTGGCTACTTCTATTTCTTGCGCGAAGGACAAATTTGAATACACCAGCAAACAGGAGAACACCAGCAACCAAAGGCGTAATATGATACAATTATTTTTCATAGCATTTTATTTTGTTGGTTAATTATTGGGCGCTCCGTTCCGGATCCAATCGTATATCAATTGTTTATCCTTGTTGGAAGGAATGAATTCTGCCATTGACCCATATACTTGTTTGTAAAGAATGCTTTCCTTCGGAAGAAATGTGTTTACGAATCCGCCATTCACAATGTTTCTAAACAATTCTTCCTGTTTGTCCATATAAGGTTTATGACCACCGGCAACATGGCAACCAACATTTGTGCATTTGTTCTGAAGCAAAGGAACGAGATCTTCTTTAAAGCTAACCGCTTGGGGTGGCCCATCTGGGTCAGAATCTGGACCAATGATATCCTTGTAACAAGCGTTAAAGGTCAAAAGGATAATCACCAAGCCAAGCAATGATTTATAATTAAGTTTCATGATCAAAAAATTAATTGGATTATTTATTGTGGAAGTTGGCATTGCAGGTCATTTCAATAACATCAGATACACTGGTACTGGTGATTCCAAAATCTCTGCAATTGAACTGGAATGTAAGTTGTAAACCAAATACGTCATAAGCTGCTGCTGTTCCAAACTGAACCCGTTGTTTTGAAACATATTTTAATTTACCTGTTAAGGTTTGAGTCAATGGGGCTGCCAATTTTCCCTGATAAGTTAAATCCAAGGTGACTATGTAGTCGTTGCTGGATGGATCAAATTTAATTTCTTTGGTTTTCAATTTTGCTAAGTTGGGATAACTCAGATTTTGTACGCCTGCTTCGATCGCAACCGTTCCCATTCCAGCAACATTGCATCCGGCATCTCTACCAGGCTCACCTGTATTGGAAGTATTGATTTGAACATATCCATTGAAATAGGATTTGCTGGGTTCATTTTCGTAGAAGGCCCACGAAGTGTCTGGTAATGGCTGTGTGGTGACGGTGTACTTGATCGCTTTATCATCAGTAACCTCTGCCAATCCAAATTGATTGAATCTTCCAGTCAATAAACCGGAAGCTCCAACGTATTTTGTTTGCCACAACACACTGGAGTGAGATTTATCAAACTTCCATTGATCTGGATTACCTGCTGTTGTTCCTGCCAAGTGAATATTTGTACCACGAGTTATTTTTGGTCCCGATGGGGTAATGTTACCATCATCATGGGTACAAGTCCAATAGATTAACCCTGTTGAAATTATCACAATCAGGGCAAAAACTTTTGATTTCATAAGTAATTGTTTTTTGTTAAGAATTGATTTTGGGTTAAATTTATTTTTAGAATATATCTAAAGGGTTGATGGATATCATTGAAGTCCATGATATTTATTAACATATCATTAGTATAATTTTGAAATCTTGGTAATGAAGTTGATTGGATCTTGTTGAATGTCGATGGTTGATCGAATTCAGTTGTTATCGCTTACTCACTTAACCTGAGGATGAATTTTTAGATTTAACCCGTCCTCACCATTTCCTTTTTGATAATGGAACTGGGACATGAAGAATTTCGAACGTTTCAGCCAACACTTAATATACATTATGAAAAAAGGATATAGCCTAATGCTGTGCTAAGTTCTCGATCCTGATTACAATTCTTTGATGTTTTGTTGAAGTACTGTTGGAATAGGCTATAAGAATATTGCAAGGAAACAAGACATGTTAGTGCGGTCGGCAATTTTTTTTTTTGAGAGCTGACGAAAGCCATGGAATTTAATGTGGGAAGAAAAATTGGTTTTGGGTTTTGTCGGCATGGAGACAATTCGCTCAAAGGTGAAAATAGAAATGAAGATTTGGAAAGCGAATTCGTCATTGCCGGACTACCTTCCGATTTTTTAGGTCATCGTGAGCAATGATGGGAGAATCCAGGAAGCTCGTAAAGGCAAAAAAAAAAGCCTTACAAGAAGGCTTTAATTTTGCGGACCGGACGGGACTCGAACCCGCGACCCCGTGCGTGACAGGCACGTATTCTAACCAACTGAACTACCGATCCGTCATTCACTTGCAATGACTGCAAGCGATTTTAAGTTGCGGTTGCAAAGATATAAACAAAACCCTTTCTACATTCAAAGCAGCTAAAAAATAATATTTTATATATAATATTGATAAACAACTTATAATACATATAATAATTATTGTATTTGTTGAGAGGGGTTTTTGTATTTGGCTATGGCTTCACGGATTTTGGTAATTCTGTTTTCTGGATCCGGGTGTGTACTCATGCGTTCAGGTACCCTATTGGGACCCGCGCTGGCTTTTAAAATTTCCATTACACCGATCATTGCCTCAGGATCGTAGCCAGCCTGAAGCATCAGATGGACTCCTATGTCATCCGATTGAAGTTCTTGTTCACGGCCATAAGGCATAGCAAAAAACTGATTCAACATGGCTGCCATATTTTGACCTGCTGCATAATCTCCAGTGGCTATGGTTGTTGCTCCAGATAAACCATTGAATAATTCATTCTGTGTAATCCTTTCCCCGCCATGACGGGCAATCACATGTCCGATTTCATGACCGAAAACACCGGCCAACTGGCTTTCGTTTTGTAATTTTGAGAACAACGCAGCAGTAATAAACACCTGTCCTCCAGGCAATGCAAACGCATTGATGGTTTCGCCGTCTGCAAGTAAGTGAAAGTCATACTGATAAGGAGTGCGGGCCGCGATGGTGTTATCCACCAGGCGTCTTCCTACTTGTTTAACTAAATCCTGTGCTCGTTGATCCGGATGTAAACCCCCATATTCTTGAATCATGGAAGGGGCAGAATTTAAGCCTAAAGCAATCTCTTGCTCCGCTGAAATTCCAACATGCTGGTATTGTTGCGTAAACTCATTGAATGTTTTTGCACTGCAGTATTTGAAATATGAAAACCCTGCCAGCAATAAGGCCAAAATCAAGGTTCCTCCGGTTCTTTTGTTCATAGTTTGTTTTGAAATTTATGAATATCTTTTTATCCGTTGATGATCTAAAATTAAAATAATTTTTGAATTTCAGTCGTTATACATTACCTTTATCAGCCATTCACACCCTTTTCAAGCAATTCATTAATTTAAAGACTTATAACATGAGAAGATCATTTATTTTCCTATTGCCATTGGCCTGTTTTATGGTAATTGTTTTTTTATCCTCCTGTTCAAAAGATGAAGAAGAAACCGGTGGACAGGCAAACATTTTATTTGTTCATGGATATACATTCGGAAAAAACAGCACCCTGGTCATCAATGATTCAGTAATTGTTGCGCTCACCGCAGGTTATGGCAATTTTACCCAATACCAATTGGTGAACTCCGGTTCAAATGCTGTAAAAGTGCGTGACAATACCCTTGATTCCATCATCCACCAATCCAGTCTGAATTTCAAGAAGGATGTTTATTATTCCATTTTTATGGCGAATAACGGACAAGTCCCCAAACTCATTGCAGAAGAAGATGACCTTGGAATTCCTGATGCCACTAAAACTTACGTCCGATTGATCAACCTTTGTCCGAATGGAGACAATATGCAATTGAACCTTACTGGAGGAGCAACTGTCGTCAGTGGTGTTGCCATCAATTCAGCCTCTGATTTCATTGCTTTGGATCCGGGAAAACTCAATTTTACGATTGTTGGAGCGAACAGCCTTCTTAGCTCCATTACCAATTTTAGTATGTTGGCCGGTAAAAAATATTCAATCTTGATGACGGGATTTGTCGGACAAACGCCAAAAGCCACTCATAATATAATTGTCAACAAATAAGCTGGAAAGTAAATTGCAATCATTGGATTTTCGTCAGCAACTTTGCCGGAATTACCATCAGAAAGGCTATTTTATTTTGCGTGTGCTTTATCCATAAGGATAAGAATTCAATAGACCCAATTTCTGCCTGCTGAAATTTGGGTTATATCTTTTAAATATCCTGATCATTGAACTTGACGGGGTAATATTTCCTCATAGTAATCTTCTATCTTGTGGAACGTTTAAATTCACTTCGTTATGAGCAGTTATCAAGAAAAATTGGCTTTCCTTACCCAAGAGGCTGGAAAACTGGGGATCGAAATTAATTCCGTTTTGTTTGATCGGGTGGCTAAATCCCTGGGCCCGTCATTGTACAATGAAGATGCTTCATTGGTTTCTTCATCAGATCCCGAAGAACTGAATAGGGTGCGTAATCATTTTTTAAAGGGAAAATTGGGCATTGAGGACGAGCAGTCCTGCAATGACGCAATAGAAGAAGTCATTGCCCAATTTGGTAGTTCAAATCGTTACAAACACCGTGCAATTTTTTACTATTTGCTGGTGGTAAAATTTGGCAAAGCTTCCTTGTATTCTGAATGATCCAATGTTTAAGGAAAATCCAGTTTTAAGCCTAAAGAATATTTCATCCTAAATTGTCTTTAAAAGGATATATTTGCGGTCGATGCAAGCAAAATCTTATTTTCTACAGGTAAACCGGGTAACCCGCGAAACGGAAGATGCCGTTTCGATATTATTTGATGTTCCCCACGAGTTAAGAAACATTTTCAATTTTCAGGCAGGACAGCATATTACTTTGACCCATCCTGAATTGGGTGAATCCGTGAAGCGTTCTTATTCGTTGTGTTCAGCACCTTATGAAGGAACTTTAATGATTGCCACACGGCGTGTACCCAATGGAATTTTTAGCAACTACCTCAACAACCAGTTGAAATCAGGTGATAAACTTCAAGTAGAAGCCCCTGACGGTAGGTTTTGCGTTTCCACAGAAGCCAATACTTCCAAGGAGTACGTATTTTTTGCTTCAGGGTCTGGGATAACGCCCATCCTTTCATTGATGAAGCAGATTTTATACGAAGAAAAGCATAGTCAAATTTTACTTTTCTATGGAAACCGGAAAAGTGAAAGCATCATGTTTTTGGAAGATTTAATGGCCCTCAAGAATACTTATTCCCAAAGGATCAGTCTTCATTTTCTGCTAAGTCGCGAAGAGCTGGAAGAAGATTTGTTTAATGGACGGATTAATGCTGATAAATTAGAGGTATTTGCAAAATTATTATTCAATCCAGTTGAGGTGGATGGATTCTTCCTGTGTGGTCCTGAGACTATGTTGATGGAGTTGAGAGAGAAATTGATCCATCTGGGAGTACCCACACAAAAAATTCATCTCGAATTGTTTGGTGTCCAGATTACGAGACCCGCTCCCAAGCTTGAAGGACATGATGGGGAAGTGAGCCGAATAAGATTAACTTTGGATGGAAGGACTATGGAATACAATCTTCCATTTGGTTCAGAAACTTTGTTGGATTCAGCCTTGAAAAATGGTGCAAGATTGCCCTATGCCTGTAAAGGAGGTGTATGCTGTACATGTAAAGCCAAGTTATTGTCAGGAGAAGTAGAAATGTTGCGCAATTATGGATTGGAACCAGATGAAATTGAAAAAGGATACATTTTGAGTTGCCAATCGTATCCGAAATCCGAAAAAATTGAACTAAGTTTTGATCAATAGGTTATTACATAATTATCATTAAATAAAAGTCAAACCTCATGTTTCGCGAAGATATAGAAGCACGATTCCAGCAAAAGATAGATCGTGAAGAAAAAATTGAGCCTCAAGATTGGATGCCGGATGAATACCGTAAAACACTGATCCGACAAATCAGCCAGCACGCCCATTCTGAGATAGTGGGAATGTTGCCAGAAGGAAATTGGATTACCAGGGCCCCATCCTTAAAAAGAAAAGCAATTTTGTTGGCCAAAATCCAGGATGAAGGTGGTCATGGCTTATACCTTTATTCTGCTTGCGAGACTTTAGGGGTGGACCGCGCTACCTTAATCGATGAATTGCACAGTGGAAAAGCAAAGTATTCAAGCATCTTTAATTATCCGGCCTTGAATTGGGCTGATATCGGTGCAATCGGTTGGCTGGTGGATGGAGCAGCGATCATGAATCAAATTCAATTGTGCCGGACAAGTTACGGACCATACTCCAGAGGAATGATCAGGATTTGTAAAGAAGAGAGTTTTCACCAGCGTCAAGGTTACGATATTTTAGTGCACATGTGCAGAGGAACGGAAATTCAAAAGCAAATGGCCCAGGATGCTATGAATCGCTGGTGGTGGCCAAGTTTAATGATGTTCGGTCCAAACGACTCAGATTCAGTACATTCTGCTCAAAGCATGAAGTGGCGAATCAAAAGAGCCAGCAATGATGAGTTGCGACAGCGGTTTGTGGACATGACGGTCCCTCAGGCTGAGCTGATCGGATTAAAAGTTCCCGATCCGGATTTAAAGTGGAATGCTGCTCGGAAATCGTATGATTTTGGTCCAATCAACTGGGAAGAATTTTGGAATGTCGTCAAAGGCCATGGTCCGTGCAATAAGCAAAGGCTGGAGCACCGGATTGCGGCTCATGAAAATGGTAAATGGGTAAGGGAGGCGGCCATTGCATATGCTGAAAAGAAACGCAACCGTATGGTTCAGTGAAACTCAAATGACTGATTTGGGTTCGAATGAATTTTTACATTGAAATGGATAATATGTGCATTCCCCAGGATGTTTAATTTATATGTATTTTGATAAATAACTAACAAATGTTAGTATTTTTTTAAAAAAAACTAGTAACTAATGAAAGATTGGCCGTTGTATGAAGTGTTTATCCGATCTAAAGCAGGATTGAACCATAAACATGTAGGTAGTCTGCATGCCACTGACCCACAAATGGCGATAGAAAATGCACGAGATGTTTACACGCGAAGACAAGAGGGGATCAGCATCTGGGTAGTTGAATCCAAATACCTTCACGCCAGTGATCCGGAGGAAAGTGATGCATTGTATGAACCAGCTATGGATAAAATTTACCGGCATCCTACATTTTATGATTTGCCAGACGAAGTAAAACACATGTAACATGAGTGCGCATTCCTCCAAATTGGATTACCTTTTACAACTGGCTGATAATGCCTTGATCATTGGTCAAAGGCTTGGTGAATGGTGCGGTCATGGACCAGTACTGGAACAGGATCTTGCCATGACCAATATTTCATTGGACTACATTGGAAGGGCAAGACTGCTTTATCAATCTGCAGGCGAACTCACCGATCCACAGCGCAATGAGGACGAAATGGCCATGCTGCGAAATGAATGGGAATACCGGAATATTTTACTGGTCGAGCAACCCAACGGCAATTTTGCAAAAACCGTTGCCAGGCAGTTTTATCTCGAAGCATTTCAATTTCCATATTTCCAGGCTCTACAAAATTCTCTTGACCCGGTCTTGGCAGGAATTGCCGAAAAATCAATTAAAGAGACCGCTTATCACTTAAAATGGAGTAGTGAATGGGTCATCCGTTTGGGAGACGGAACCGAAGAATCTCATCAAAAAATGCAGCAGGCAATCAACGATCTATGGGAATATACCGGTGAATTGTTTGTTCCCAGCGTAGCTGAAAAGGAAATGCTGGAAATTAATGTATCACCAAATCTTGCTGAAATTGAATCGGCCTGGAACTCCAGATTGAATTCAGTTTTTCATGAAGCCACTCTCAAGCACCCTCAAGGAAGTCGATTACAATCCGGTGGGAAGCAGGGAAGACATTCCGAATACATGGGATACATTTTATCAGAACTCCAATACATGCAACGTGCATACCCAGGAATGGAATGGTAATGTTATGATCAAAGTGAAGCTAACATATGTTAGTATTCTTGCAGGTTATGGATCAGAATACCATTGAATCCATCTGGCGAGAATTAGGGACGGTTTTCGATCCTGAAATTCCCGTATTGTCCGTACTGGATATGGGAATTATCCGCGATATAAGACAAGAAGGAGAAATCATACACGTAACGATAACCCCCACTTATACCGGATGTCCTGCCATGCAGCTTCTGGAAATACAAATAAAAGCAGCTGTTGAATCTTTAGGTTATCCTACAGTCATTGAGACTCAAATAGCTCCTGCATGGACCACAGATTGGATGACTTCCGAAGGAAAGAAAAAATTGTTTGATTATGGAATCGCTCCACCCAATCGCCTTGCCCGTTTAAACAGTGAGGCATTTGAAGAAAGTGATCGGGTGATTTGTCCTCAATGCAAATCCTCCCATACAGAAAAACTTAGTGAATTTGGTTCCACGGCCTGCAAAGCTCTTTACCGTTGCAAGGATTGCAAAGAGCCTTTTGATTATTTCAAATGCCATTGAAATGGAGTACATATTAACTTATAAAAATGAACAAGTTGCTAAATTGGTTTTGAATCGGCCAGAAGTGTTTAATTCTTTTAATAGGGAAATGGCCATTCAGTTACAGCAACAACTGGATGATTTAGGACAAAACCCTGACATAAGGTGCGTGGTAATTACGGGTATGGGAAAGGCCTTTTGTGCGGGGCAGGATTTACAGGAAGCAATAGATCCAAATGGTCCAGGTCTGGAAAAAATTCTCAACGAACATTATAATCCCATCATCACAAAATTGAGGAAAATTCCCAAACCCGTAATCGCAGCAGTCAATGGTGTGGCAGCAGGAGCAGGAGCTAACATTGCAATAGCTTGTGATTTGGTAGTTGCCAGTGACCAGGCTTCATTTATTCAAGCGTTTTCTAAAATTGGATTGATTCCGGACAGTGGTGGCACGTATTTTCTTCCTCGCCTGATTGGATGGCAAAGAGCCTCTGCTTTGATGCTGACGGGTGATAAAATCAGTGCCGCCGATGCAAAAGAAATGGGAATGATTTATAAGGTGTTTTCTCAGGAAAGTTTTACAGAGGAGGTTGACAAGATCGCACTTCAAATTTCTAAAATGCCAACGATGGCACTGTTTCATACAAGAGAATTGCTGAACAAAAGTTTTACAAACGATTGGCAAATGCAACTCAAGGATGAGTTAGCTATGCAAATAACCTGTGGTATGTCATATGATTACCAGGAAGGCGTACAGGCTTTTCTTGAAAAACGAAAACCCGAATTTAAAGGCAAATAGTTCATAGGCATTATGAAATTACCAATTGGAATTGTTGGGGCTGGTACCATGGGCGCAGGAGTGGCTCAGCAAGCTGCAATGGCTGGTCATGAAGTCACTCTGGTGGATGTTAATGAGCAAGCATTGCGAAAGTCTCAATCGTTGATTGAGAAGAATCTGCACAGATTGGCAGAGAAAAAACAACACACTCCAGAACAAGCCCAAGCTAGTTTTGGCAGAATTTATTTTAGTCATGAGGTAAACGCTTTACAGGATAGCCGTATGGTGGTTGAAGCCATCATTGAGGACCTAGGAATTAAATGCAAATTGTTTCAACAACTTGAATCCATCGTTGCGGATGACTGTATTTTGGCCAGTAATACATCATCTTTATCCATTAATGCTATGGCGTCGTCTTGCAGCAAACCTAACCGATTTATAGGACTGCATTTCTTTAATCCCGTCCCGCTGATGCCACTGGTTGAACACATTCCGGCATTGGAAACAGAACAAAAAGTTTTGGAAACAACACTTGAATGGATGAATCAATGGGGTAAATGCAGTGTGGTGGCAAAAGATACTCCAGGATTTATTGTCAACCGTATTGCTAGGCCATATTATTCAGAAGCTTTGAGAATATATGAAGAAGGCATAGCGGATTTCGCAACCATTGATCAGGCGATGACAGAAATTCATGGATTTAAAATGGGTCCATTTGCCTTAATGGATTTCATCGGAAATGACATCAATTATGCTGTCACCAAATCCGTTTGGGAGGCGTGTTTTTTTGAGCCACGATATAAACCATCTCATACCCAAAGAAATTTAGTTTTAGCAAACTGGTTTGGCAGAAAATCAGGAAGAGGATTTTATAATTATTCTCAGGAACTGGAGACCTCTCAGGTTCATGATAAATTATTGTTGACGACCATTGCCAACCGTATCTTATTTCTTTTAATCAATGAAGCTGTTGATGCATATTACTTTAATGTAGCCACTAAAGATGACATTGAACTTGCCATGACCAAAGGGGTAAATTATCCGAATGGATTATTACAATGGGCTGTCGAGCTGGGAATCAACCATTGTATGGAAGGGATGGAAAACCTTTATGCTCATTATAAGGAAGACCGTTACAGACCCAGCCCGGGTTTTAGGAAACTCATAGCTAACAATTGTTAGTATTCGAATATGGAACACAAATTATCGCCAAAGGAAGTTGTTGACCGAATGCTTGAGAAAGATTACTTCAGCCAGTGGCTGGGGATCGAACGGCTGGAAGATGGTCTTGGAATTTCCAAACTTAAAATGAAGGTTCGCAAAGAAATGCTAAATGGATTCCACATTGCACACGGAGCTATAACATTTGCATTGGCAGATAGTGCACTGGCATTTGCTTGCAACAGCCATGGTAAGCATGCCGTATCCATTGAGTGTAATGTAAATCATTTGCACCCCGTACGAGAAAACGATGTGTTAATCGCAACCGCTAAGCAAGTATCTCAAAAACGCACACATGGAATATACCTGGTGGAGGTCACGAATCAAGAGAGTGAGTTGGTAGCTTTGTTTAAAGGTATGGTTTATGTAAAAGATACCGATTGGAAAGTGTGAAGGAGTGAAGGAAATTTAACTTGTTGCAATTCTTCTGCACATTGATGAAATAAAAAAACCGCTCAAAAGACATTAAGCGGTTTTGATATGATAGAACAGGTAAGGAAAATTATTTGGATCTACCCAGCCACCAACCGACAACTCCTGAAGAAATTCCCCATATTAGCAAGTTAATGACCACGTCCACTGCGATGCCGGAAATTGTAGTAACGTTCGTGGTTGCATAGAAGATTAAATCGAATGCAACGGTAAAAAGTAATCCAATGGTTGCTCCGCCAGTCAAACCACCCATAAAGGTGGAAATCGATGCCCAACAATTGAAGATATAAGCAACCAAACAGCCTATCAGGAGATTGCCGAGAAGCAAGGCCCAGAAGACCATTTCACTATCACTCCGCATGACACCTGTTGCAGATCCCATCATGTCAGCCATCATATTTTTAAATACAATTCCATACAAAAGCCAACCTAGCAGAAAAGAGCAAATACCCCCTAGAATACCAGCGATAATTGTTTTAGAATTCATTTTGTTTTGTTTGAATGATTAATAATAGAAAGAGGATTAACTGAAAAAACTAATTAGATGCCCTGCCAAGCCACCAGCCCATGACCGCGCCTGCTATGGCACTTGTTACGGTGAATACGGCAACATCTAAAAGTACACCTCCTAATTGCATGATATTGGAAGTTGCATAAAAAGTTAAATCCATACCCAATGAATATAAAAATGCAACGGTTGCGCCTGCCACAGCTCCTCCCTGAACTGTGCTGACTTTTGCCCAATTCACCAATATGTACGCCATGGCAATCCCCATAAAAACGTGACCTAAAATTAAGGCCCACATCACCAGTTCTTCGCCCCGGCTGACGCCTTGGGCACTTCCTCCCAAACTTTCAAAAGTTGATTCAAGTAAAATTCCATACAGGAGCCAACCCAGGAAAAAGTACACCACCCCTCCGATCAACCCTGTGACGATTGTTTTTGTGTTCATAAAGTAAGTTTTTGTTTGTTTGAAAATCGTTTTGTCGTACCAAATATAATAAACTTAATCCTTATATGTTAATAAAGAGCAAAAAAAAAGCCTGGAATAAAAACTCCAGGCTTATATTATAATTTAGTTTAATATTTAATTGGCTGTAACTAAATTTATGTTGATGTCAAATTCGTCGTAAATGGTCTTATCGCCCAAGTTATCAAAAAAGCTACCTGAACCATATTTTACATTGAAATCAGCGCGGTCTAATTTAATTTGAGCATTTAATTCTTTATGGGTCGACATATCTTTCAATTTTGTATTGAAACGAATGGGCTTGGTAACGCCTTTAATGGTGAGGTTACCTTCCACTTTGTACAAATCCTGTCCCTGATGGATGACTTTAGTTGATTTGAAAGAAACAGTAGGATAGCTGCCAACACTGAAAAAATCATCGCTTTTCAGATGATTAACCAGTTTATTGGCATATTCACCCGTCATGTCCAGACAAGTAATGCTGTTCATATCAATTTCAAAAGATCCCCCGGCTAATTTGTTGTTTTCAAATTGTATTGAACCGGATTTCAGGTTGACAACACCATTGTGTTTTCCTGTTACTTTATATCCAACCCATTCAAGCGTCGATTTTTTTAAATCCACGCTCACGTTGTTGGATTTTGGATCGGTTGCAAAAGCAAGTAGCGACATAGCGCAAAAGAAAATAGTCATCATTTTTTTAAACATAGCGATCAATTTTTTTTTGAACATTAATAAGGTTTTGAATTATATATTGTTTAGTAGTACCAGCAAAAAATTCCTATTTAACCCGATTTTAACTTTTGCAGCGCACTATAATTTGATTCAATCAAAATTTCGGAAGCCATTTCAAATTGGTTTTCGATTTATTGTTCGAGAAAGGATCAGCCAATCATTCAATGAACCTTATATTTGGCACCACAAAATTTTATTTATAGTCTATGCACCAACATTATTATAACAATGAAGATTTGGCCAGGTTTGGAAATATATCTGAATTCCAAAAGCCAATGGCAGAAAAGTTTTTTGCCTGGTACGGCGAAGTATTTGCTGAGGGGACTTTGACCGCCCGTGAGAAATCCATTATAGCTCTGGCGGTTGCACATGCTGTGCAGTGCCCATATTGTATTGATGCCTATAGTACAGATGCCGTTGAAAAGGGATTTAGTGAAGCTCAAATGATGGAAGCCGTCCACGTGGCTGCAGCCATTCGGGGAGGAGCTTCCCTGGTACATGGGGTGCAGATGATGAATAAGGTGAAAGAAATCTCGATGTAATTGATGTTGAAGTTCTCATGATTATGAAGAGTTTAAAAGCCCGGCAAAATGCTTTGTCGGAGGCCTATTTTCAACTGGAAGTTTTGGATCATTCAAAACCATTAAAACCCTTTGCACAAGCGTTAAAGGATTCAGGTTTATTTCCATTGCGCCCATACGGAATGGAAATATTTCAGATCAACATTGGAAAAATGTGCAACCAGACTTGCAGGCATTGTCATGTCGATGCAGGACCCGACCGTAAGGAAATGATGTCTAAGGAATTGATGGAGATCTGCCTGAAAATTTTACAAAATTGTGAGGCCATTACGACCGTAGACATTACAGGTGGTGCGCCAGAAATGCATCCTGAGTTTCGATGGTTTGTTGAGCAAATAGCTAAACTGAATAAAAAAATATTAGTGCGTTGCAATCTAACCATTCTGGTGGCCAACAAAAAGTACAATGATTTACCTAATTTTTATAAAACTCATTCAGTAGAAGTTATTTCGTCTTTACCGTTTTATGCAAAATCCAGAACCGATAATCAGCGAGGCGACGGGGTTTTTGAGGATTCTGTTTTAGCGCTAAAAATGCTCAACCAGGTCGGTTATGGTCATCCAGACTCTGGGTTAACGTTAAATTTGGTTTACAATCCTTCCGGTGCATTTTTGCCCGCAAACCAATCCCTTTTGGAAAAGGAATTCAAAAACAGTTTGTTCAAGGAACATGGTATTTTGTTCAACCAACTCTTCACCATTACCAACATGCCGATTAGTCGATACCTTGAATACCTTTTAGCAACAGGTAATTATGAATCTTATATGACCAAGCTTATTTCAGCATTTAATCCGTTGGCTGCTCGGCAGATCATGTGCCGAAATATGCTCAGTGTCAGCTGGGATGGATTTTTTTACGATTGCGATTTTAATCAAATGCTCGACCTAAAAGTGGATTCTTCGAGCCAGCATGTCATGGATTTTAAAGATACGGAACTTATTGACCGAACGATTGTTTTCCGGCAACATTGCTATGGATGTACTGCCGGGGCTGGCAGTAGTTGTGGTGGTGCAGTACTTTAGCAAACTGTATGAGGTCACACTGTTTGCTAGCGGGAATGGATTAGTTTTGCAGTGAGAAAAAAGATATCACACTCAATCGACCCAACAAAATGAATTCATGTTATATCATTGATGGAATTCGCACTCCAATTGGCAAATTTGCCGGAAAATTGGCTACCATCCGTACCGATGATCTAGCTGCTTTGCCATTGACGGAAATCCTCAAAAGACATCCTGATTTGGATCCTTCAAGCATCGACGATATCATTTTAGGTTGTGCCAATCAAGCGGGGGAAGACAATCGGAATGTTGCCAGGATGGCCGGTTTGCTGGCTGGAATTCCCTGGTCGGTTCCTGGCGAAACCGTCAATAGACTTTGTGCATCTGGTTTGGCTGCTGCGGTCAATGGGTATCGGAGTATAATATCACAGGAAGCAGACATCATTCTTGCCGGGGGTGTTGAAAATATGACCAGAGGCCCTTGGGTGATTTCAAAAACTTCAAGCCCTTTTGGCAGGGATGCTGAAATGGCTGATAGCAGCTTTGGATGGCGCTTTATCAATCCCAAAATGAAAAAGCAATTTGGGGTGGATTCTATGGGTCAAACCGCCGAAAACCTGGCTTCTTTGTATAAGATAAGGAGAGAAGATCAGGATCTGTTTGCCTACCACAGTCAGAGAAAAGCTGCAAAAGCCCAAAGTATTGGACGGTTTGGCCAAGAAATGATGAAAATTGGGCTGGTCACAAAAAAAGGTCCAGAAGAATGGTTTGCCGAGGACGAATTTATGAAGCCAGAGACTACTGTGGAAGCTCTTGCTCAATTAAGACCATCGTTTAAAAGTTTTGAAGAAGGCGGCACTGTAACGGCAGGGAATGCCTCTGGATTAAATGATGGCGCAGCGGTGTTGATGCTCATGTCAGAAAATGCTGTAAAACAAAACCATGCGAAACCCCTTGCCAGAATAGTGAGCGCTGCAGTTGCCGGAGTGGAACCCAGAATAATGGGAATTGGTCCTGTACCCGCTACTCAACTGGCATTGAAACGTGCCGGTTTGCGATTTGAGGATTTGGACATTATCGAGTTAAATGAGGCTTTTGCTGCACAGGTCTTAGCTTGCCTGCATGAATGGAAGCTTGAATTGGAAGACCCTCGTTTGAATCCCAATGGTGGAGCAATAGCATTGGGACATCCATTGGGAATGACCGGTGCACGACTCTTGTTAACTGCAGCTTTACAACTTCAAATTACGGGAAAAAAATATGCCTTGGTTACCATGTGTATCGGAGTTGGACAAGGATATGCATGCATCATTGAGCGTTGTTAATTGAATATCGTATGAGTAAAAAAGAAAATTTTTTAAAAAATGAATTCCTGCCACTGCTCAAATCTCTGAACCCGGAGACTTCTGCCAGGTGGGGAAAAATGAATGTTCACCAAATGATTGAACATATGGCAGATGCTTTCAGAATGGGTAATGGAAAGGATTTGTATACAGGAATTTTAACCCCAGAAGAAAAGTTAGAGAAAGCTCAATCGTTTATCCTGTCTGATCTACCATTTAAAGAGAATACGAAAAATATTCTTATGAGTGAGGAACCAAAGCCGGTTCGAAATGAAGAAATCGACAAGAGTCTTGCTGAAATTGAATCTGAAATTTCTGATTTTTTCAAGTATTGGGCAACTGCACCCTCAGGTACATTGCGAAATCCTTTTTTTGGAGATTTGGATTATGTGCATTGGGTCAGTTTACTGTATAAACATTCTAAGCACCATCTTCGGCAATTCGGTATTGAATAATGGATACTAACAACTGTTTGTTTTAACCTGTTTGCATATGAAAAAACTTCAAAATTATGTTTCCGGTTCCTGGATCGAAGGAGATGGGGAAGGCCAATTGTTGAGAAGTGCATTGGATGGCTCGGAAATTGCTACGGCAAGTAGTCAGGGCCTGGATTTTGGTCAAATGCTGGAATATGCCCGCAGGAGTGGAGGTTCAGCACTTCGAAAGATGAGTTTTCAGGAGAGGGGAAGAATGTTAAAAGCGTTGGCCTTATTCTTGACCGAACGAAAATCAGCTTATTATCCTTTAAGCTATCTATCGGGTGCCACCAAAACCGATAGCTGGATTGACATAGATGGGGGCATTGGAACTTTATTTGCTTATTCGAGTTTAAGACGAAAACTTCCTAACCAACGATTTATGTTGGATGGTGAATTAGCTCCCTTATCAAAAGGAGGAAGTTTTGTGGGACATCACATCCTCATTCCGAAGCAAGGTGTGGCTATACACATTAATGCATTCAACTTTCCCATATGGGGAATGCTGGAAAAAATTTCAGTCAATCTTTTAGCTGGAATGCCGGCGATTGTAAAACCGGCAACAATCACTTCTTATTTGGCTGAAGCGGTTGTAAAAGACATTATTGCTTCTGGAATTCTACCGGAAGGTTCACTTCAACTCATATGTGGCCCTGCAAGGGATTTGCTGGATCATGTAATGTGTCAGGATGTAGTGACTTTTACAGGTTCTGCCTCAACGGGCCGAAAACTTAAATCTCATCCAAGAATAATTGAAGAATCGGTGCCCTTTAATTTGGAAGCCGATTCATTGAACGCTAGTATACTAGGGCCCGATGTTCAACCAGGATCACCGGATTTTGAAGTTTTCATAAAAGAAGTACATCGGGAAATGACCGCTAAATGTGGACAAAAATGTACTGCGATAAGAAGGGTACTTGTTCCTGAACAAACCATTGACCTTGTGCAACAAGCCTTAAGTCAACGCTTGCAGAAAACGGTTATTGGCAGCCCTTTGCGTGAGGATGTGCGAATGGGAGCTTTGGCTGGAAACGAACAATTGTTAGAAGTAAGAGAAAGAATTGCCAAATTGGCTGAGTTCACTCCAATTGTTTATGGTAATCCTCAAAGTGTCGAAGGGCTCTCACCAGAGTTGTCTGCCGGGGCCTTTATTTCACCAGTTTTGTTGCGCAATGAGAAACCCTTTGAATATTGTCTGACACATGAACTGGAAGCTTTCGGTCCTGTTGCGACTTTAGTACCCTATCGGTCCATGGATGAAGCCATTGAGCTTTGTAATCTAGGCAAAGGTTCTCTGGTGACTTCACTGGTGACTGCTGACCATGATGTGGCCACCAATATGTTGTTGGGAGCTGCGGCATATCATGGTAGAATCTTGATTTTAAACAGTCAATGCGTGAAGGAAAGCACAGGGCACGGTTCCCCAATGCCTTTGTTGGTCCATGGTGGACCCGGTCGCGCAGGAGGCGGAGAAGAAATGGGAGGGCTGAGAGGAATCAATCACTACCTTCAGCGTACGGCCATACAAGGCCATCCGGAAATGTTGTCTAAACTCACACAAGTTTTTCACTTGGGTGCAGAAAGAAAGGAGAGTCCAATTCATCTATTTAGAAAACATTTTGAAGAATTGGAAATCGGAGACACCATAACAACGGCCGGACATACCATAAGTGAAACCGACATTACCAATTTTGCCAACATCAGCGGAGATAACTTTTATGCCCATATGGACATCACGGCATTGGATGAAACCATTTTTACGGGGCGGGTAGCACACGGTTATTTTATTCTATCCAAAGCGGCTGGTCTGTTTGTCGATGCTAAAAAAGGTCCGGTGTTATTGAATTACGGTATCGATGAATGCAGGTTCACAAAACCAGTTTATCCGGGTAATACGATTCATGTAAAATTAACGGTAAAAGAAAAAATTGATCAACAGGCTACTTTAAAACTTCCTTCTGTTTCTGAAGATGAACCTATAAAAGAAATACCTTGCGGCATTGTTCGATGGTTAGTGGATGTACTGGATCAAACAGGTGAGACGGTTGCCATCGCAACCATACTAACGATGGTTAGGAAGATGGGGGAGAGAGGAGGAGTTTAGGTATGTAGGTATGTAGGTGTGTAGAAATGTTGGTGATTAGGTATTTAGGAATGTGGAAATCTGTTGTGTATACCTAACATACGTTAGTAAGTTTAAATTTGTTTATCCTCCAAACCTCCAAGTCTACATATCTCCAAGTCTAATAAAGGAATGTATGTGTGTAGGAATTAAGAAATATTAGGATGGGTTATATTTAACTAACATATGTTAGAATCGGTGAACTTATATTTTCCTAAAGCCCTAAACCCCTAGATGCCTCAATCACTCCACTCAATCCCGAAAATATCCCTTCTTCTCAATGTTGCTGGTAAAAAAATTGAGCGAAATCACGACAAATAATAAAAAAAGGACTTGTTGAATGACGACCAAAAATTTTGCTTGGGTGGTGACGGGAATAAAGTCTCCGGGTCCTAATGCAGTAGCCATTCCCATTGAAAAGTATATTCCATCAAACCAATGAGTGAAGGGATGATTAAAGTGATCTCCTGCTGAATATAAAACGGCAAATGCCAATATTACTTCAAAGTAATTTAAAAATAGCAAGAGCATTGATCTCCTGTATGATTTAGGTTTGTTGTGTGTATCGGAAGCAAATATCATTGCAGGGATATATAAAATGGTTTCTGATACTACCCAAATTAAAATCCAATGCAAAATTTTGTTTTCTTCTAATCTAAATATTAAAATAAATAGTGGAAATAAAATTTTAATTATAATGCATAATTCTACAGCCAGGTCTTTATAATAGGATCCACTTTTTTCAGCCAGATGCTTAATATGGCTGACGGGAAAAATAAATTGTATACTTGCCAAAAACAAACGGATGACACGTTCCAAACCAAAATCTTCATGATGCTCACTGTTCCAAATGGCTTTTAGATTTTGCTTCCTTCTGTCAGCATATTTTGTTGATTGGGGAATGCTTTTATCTTGTTTATTCCCGATAAGTAATTTACGGAAGAAATTTTGCATTGGCTTTAGTCCCTTTTCATAATATTGAAGCAAGTTGAATTATAAGGACAAAATTAAATAAGATCATGAGATTCTTAGTAACTGTATTCCCAGGAATAAAAGCGATCTGTGATAACTTCTTAGTTTTGTTAATAAAATAAATGGATTCATACCATAGTGAAATCAAGGATTCATCAGTAATTTTTTGGGAGTGATGCCAAATTGTTTTTTGAATGCCTCAATAAAATGGCTAATGTTCGAATATCCCACTTCGTGGGCCACTTGCTGAACTTGGAGTTTCTGTTCTGTCAACATTTTTCTGGCAATTTCCATTTTATAAGTAAGAAGGTACTGGTACGGACCTTTTCCATAGATTTCTTTAAAGCCGGCCTTTAATTGAAATTCATTCAGTTGGACTTGCCTGGCCAATTCTGGAATAGTGGGTGGTTGTTTGTAGTGATCCAGTAAAATGTTTTTAGCAATCTTAATTTTTCCAAGGGCGATTTCATTTTTGAGAAAAGGGCAATGTTCGGTGTTGGATTGCTTTTCAGCAAAGAGTAAACTTAAAATTTCCAGTGTTTTCGCTTGAAAGAATAAATGATTCTGTTGATTGGACTGGCTTTTTTGTTCGATTTGATTCAACACCATCAAAACCTCCGAAGGAAGTTCAATCTCTTCATAGAACTTATGGTTGGCATGTTCGGGTTGGAAAATGGGCGCTGAATGCACATCGGGACTAAACAATTCATGCATTTTCACCAGTCGGATATTCAAATGAATCAGGTGTGTACCAGGTTCAGCAGTTATGTTGGGTGTCAATTCGCCTTCGGGCTGATAAATGACGAAACCATGATTGTGTTTTAACTCCCTCCGGTAATGAGGGCTGAAGCCGAAACTTGTAGGTCCGTTTATGGCAAACAATAGATGCACACGAGAGGCATGTAATCTTAAACTTCTATTGACGTCTTCAGTAAAATCATAGAGAACAGACAATTCAAAATCGGTATCTGAAAAGCATAGCTGTAAGCCAATTTTTTGAGTATTTTTTGATGATAAATTGTCTGCCATTGTGAATTTATTTACAAAAATAGTTTCAATTAATTGATATACAATAATATATAAATATTTTAGGAAATCAAAAATAAACCTTTTAAGGGTAATCATTATCCTAAAAGGGTTATTTATTAAATTTTTAGTATCCCAATTTTGCGCTTGTTATGCGGGTATTGTGGCTTTCTATTTTGGGATTTCTGAATCTTGCAATTCAAGCTCAGCAGGATACCTTGCATATTCCAGAAGTGGTGGTTTCGGCAACCCGCACTGAAAAAAGACTCCATTCAATCCCAATGCCTGTGCTTTTGATAAAAAATACTGAAATCAGGATGTGTGGGAGTTCAAGACTTCAGGATCTTTTGTCTGAGCAACCGGGATTGAATATCACTCCACAGATCAATGGATTTGGATCAGGAGTCCAGTTGCAAGGATTAAATCCGGATTATACCCTGGTGATGGTTGATGGTGAACCCATGGTAGGCCGCTTGACAGGTAATCTCGAACTCAGTCGATTTACTTTGGGCAATGTCAAACAAGTTGAGATTGTAAAAGGGCCATCTTCCAGTTTATATGGTTCAGAAGCCCTCGGAGGGGTGATTAACGTCATCACACATTCCGCCATTAGAAATCACCTATGGGCAGATTTGCGTTATGGAACGCATCAAACTTTGGATGCGTCTGCTCAATGGCAAATCTGTAAAGGCAAATTCTCTGCTATGGCCTTTGCAAATCATTATCGTACCAATGGTTTTGATCTTTTTCCAGACACTTATGGACAGACCATCTCCCCTTATCATAATTCAACGATTCAATTTAAACCTAAATTTAGTTTTGGTAAAGGACATGTTCTTTCCCTCTCTACAAGGTGGTTTGGCGAAGATCAACAAAACCGGTATCAGGTAGTATCTGGGATTGATTCTTTCCGCGTATCTGGAAATACCAGGGTTGGGGATGCTGCGCTACACCCTCAACTTAAATTGAAAATTGGAGACGGATTGGTTGCTCAAGTTGGATATTATTGGACATATTACCATACTGAGACCAATTTGTATCAGCTTACCGACCAATCTATTTATTATTCGGATACCTTTTCGCAAGTTTTTGAAAAACCGGAATTCATGTTATTCTGGGATCCCAATATTTATCATAAAATTACTCTGGGAGGAGGTCTGAATTTTGAATCCGTGAATACTTCACGGTATGGCGATTCTGACAACAAAAATCAAAATAGTCGATTTGCTTTTGTGCAACATGAATGGAATCCGAATGATCAATGGAATATTGTAACCGGAATCCGTTATGACAGGAATTCTATTTATGGATATCAATGGAGTCCAAAACTGGCTGCACAGTTCAAAATTTTACCACGTTTGTCCCTTAAGGGATCTTTTGGCACAGGGTTTAAAGCACCTGACTTCCGTTACTTATACCTTAATTTTAAAAATGCTGCTGCCGGGTATTATGTGTTTGGTACCGAACAACTGTTAGCTCAATTGAAATGGTTGGAACTGCAAGGAGAATCGTTACAGTATTTTAAGGATCCTCAATTGATCCATACACTGGGAGCAGAAACTTCTACAGCCCTCAACATCGGAGGAAGTTATTCCTTCAATTCAAAATGGAATTTTGAGTTCAATTTTTTTCGAAACGACCTGAAAGGATTAATCGAAAGTATTCCAGTAGCCAATACAAAAGATTTGCGTACCATTTACTCTTATGAAAACCTGAAGGAAGTTTATACGCAAGGCATTGAGTGGACCCTTCGATTTAAGACAGGTTCTGGTTGGTTGTGTCAATGGGCAGGGCAGTGGTTAATGGCAAAAGACAAGAGCATCGAACAGATGATACGGAATGGTCAAATATTTGGAAGAGATCCAGTAACCAAAGTTTCCTATCGGATTGAAGAAAATGAATACTTTGGTCTGCACAACAGATCGAGATTTTCATCTGGATTGCGATGCTTTTATCAACCAGAGAACTCATTTTGGGATGCGTCCTTACGGTTGAATTATAAAAGTAAATTTGGAATTCAAAACGGTGCTGGTAGTGTGCAAGGCATCAACCGTCCCGCATCTGACCTAAATGGAAACACCATATTGGATCGCTATGATCGCTTTGTAAGTGATTATGTTTTAATGCATGTGTCCTTAGGGTTTCATGTTGGTTTACACTGGTATGCACAGACGGGAGTCGATAATTTACTTGATTATAAGGACCCGATGAATCAACCCCATATTTCTGGAAGAGTGATGTACTTAAAATTGAATTTTAACTTAACTAAAAATAACTAATATGTATAATTATTTGAAATGGATAGGCTTTGCCTTTTTAGTGGCGCTAATGGCTTGTGATGAAGATGACAATGTATTGATCAGTAAAACCATTGCGGTGACCTTTGAAAATCTTCCAGCTGATCCACCCACAGGTTACGATCCTACCAATGGATCACCTTTGGGGATCACCAACCGGTTTACATTTTTTCGGTTTTCAGACAGCAGTTTGGTCGCCGCGAGCGATAGTGCAACAACGAAATGGGATATTGGCTTTCGTGCACAGGATATTATCGTCAACGCTGGATCAAGCGGACCGGGAAATGCAGCAGCATTTATTTACACCGGTTTGTTTGATGAATTGAAAGAAATTCCGGCAGACAGCACCTTCCGGCAAGACCAATCCGGAAATCTTGCCATTGGAAGGACTTGGTATAATTATGACCCTGTGGCGATGGTTTTGGTACCCAAACCAGGAAAAATTCTCGTCATACGTACAGCAGACAACAAATTTGTGAAAATGGAAATTCTCAGTTATTACAAAGACGCTCCAGTAAGTCCAAAATTAACAGATCCAGCACGATATTATACTTTCCGCTATGTTCACCAAGCAAACGGTACGCTAAAATTTGAATGATGATTTGACAGAAGAAGATTATTGGTATATAGATTATAGATGTTAAAGACCTGGTGTTAAATGTAACACCGGGTCTTTAACTTATGAGAATTCCCGAACATAAGCACTTCTATGTAGAATCTTACGCTTGAGTTGTTGAAATTTTTATGAATTCGCTAGGTAGGTCTTGCCTCTCCAAATCAATGCGATGATTTTTTTGCCAGATAAATATAGAACTGGAGCATCATTTTGTTCAGAATTGTAATAAACGTCGTTAAATATTTTGGAATCGAGGTGAAGCTGATCAATAAACAAATAACTACATTCAATGGGATAGGTGTAACCCCGGTCAAAAACCGGATAGCTCAGGATCTGCCTTAAATTTGCACTTCGCGTTTGCACCCAAATGGCCAAAACATCTGCCAACACCAACTTATCCAAACTGCTGTTACGCGTGTCGAGTACCGTTTTTATTTCAAGCTGGATAAACCTCAAGGGATGGGTGCTGTCCGCATTTTCAAAGACCGTCGTTAAACTTTTTAAAGGCACCTCAACCTTTTGTAATTGATTTGAGTCATATGGACAAGAAACATTAAAATCAGATAATTGAACCGAGGGAACAAATAAAGACTTTGCTATAAATTGTATCCTTGAGGAATCAGCGGCCACAAACCTTAATGTTTGGTGGAGACTATAGTCAATCCAGGATCTGCTCTCAAAGGAAACCTGTACAGGTTCAACCCGAATCAAGTTCTTACATGGATCATAACCAGTATCATCGGATGTGCAGCTCAGGGATCCAATGATAAAGCTGATAAGCCAAAACCTGCCTAGGTTCTGCATCTTACTACCCGATGATATTTTATTGCTTTCCATTCACGGCCGTTATCTGAAGACTTCACTTTAATAACGTCTTCCAAAATAATATGTTAACAGAATTTGTCTGAACCAAATTATTCTTATTTATTAGGACTTTTGTTGTAAATATGTAATATGCGTCAATCGTTTGTCATCTTGGAGAGCTTTATCATGTTAAGTGCATTTCTGCTATTTTCTTGCAAGTCAGAAAAATCCAGTGAAACATCCGTTGAAACGACTGAAGCGGTGGCCGAGCCCGGTGCAACCTTTGCTGCAACCTTGGATGGAAAACCCCTCCACGAGATCCCTGAGCCTGATTCAATAAATCAAAAATTCAAATTGGAATTATCCGCTGCCAGGTCCTATTACCTGGGTAATTTAAGTAATGTAAAAGGGTATGTAGATTATGGCCAAAAGGCCTTAAAGTTGGGGTATGTGGAGAATGCAGTCCAGGTATTAACCAAAGGCATCGATCAGTTTCCAAACACCGCTGACCTTTACTTTTATAGAGGTATTGCCTTTGTGACGGGCAGGCAGTTTCAGGAAGCCGTGAATGACTTCTGGAAGGCCGGTAAGGCTATAGAAGGACAACGGCAAGCTAAAAGTATTGTGGAGCCAGAACCTGAGGAAAAGAAATTGGAAGCCACTTTGCAATACGACATTTATAAATGGATGGGTTTGGCATTTCAATGTCAGGGTGATTTTTCAAATGCTGAGAAAATGTATGAGGTTTGCGGAGATTTTTCTACCAATTCGGATCTGTATTGTATGGCTTATTATTGGCAGTATCAGGCTTATATGAGGTCTGGGCGTCAGGAAGATGCAGGCTCTTTATTGCAAAATGTAACAGCAAAGATGTATATATCCGAATGGACCAAACCTTACCTCGATGCGTTATTGTACTTCAAAGGTGAATTAAAGGAAAGCGAATTGGTTAATTTGAATCAACCTCCATCGTCCAGTTCTGAAGCCAGGGGATGGACCATTCGCGCTTATGCTATCGCCGTGAATTCACTACTTCAAAAGAATGAAACAAAGCATATTGAGGTATTGGACAAGATCGTCGCAATCCCTTTTTGGAATCAACCGGCATTCATTGCAGCTGAAGCAGACCACCATAAGATCAAGGGTTATGATTACCAACAAATGAAAGGAGCGGAATTGAATTCTGGTACAAAGAAAAATTAATACAATTCACTGGAATTCGAAGGAGAAGCTAGCTTTTCGGCTAAATGATTTCTCCCACTAAATTATCCTATTTTTTAAGGATTATTTAATCATGCGGCAGCCATCAGCCAGCCACGACTAAGATTTGCTTGGGTTAATTCAGCAGGGCTGTTGGCTGAAGTGTAAAGAAGGTGGAACCCGGTTGATGATTTTATTGTTATACATTTTGCATTTTATCCAGAGTCTAAAAACATAGTGTATGAATCATCCTGTAAAAGAAAAACCCTATCAAGCTGTTTCCGGTTGGTTAATATTGGTCATCGTGTTATTGCTTCCCTATATTTTGTGGTTGAGTCAGGTGAAGATATTGTTCATCATTGGAGGCATTCTTTGGCTGCTCTTGGTAGCCGGATTCATTGTCATTAACCCAAACAGTTCCAGAGTCCTTACCTTATTTGGAAAGTATGTAGGAACCATACGTGAAGATGGGTTTTTCTGGGCAAATCCATTTTTCATTAGTAGGAATCTTTCGCTCAGGGCCCGCAATTTTGAAAGTGACCGGTTGAAAGTAAATGATAAACGAGGTAATCCTGTTTGGATTGGTGTTGTGCTGGTTTGGCGGGTGAAAGATACTTTCCGTGCACAATTCGAAGTAGAAGACTATGTTCATTTTGTTAAGGTCCAGACAGATGCGGCCGTTCGTAAACTGGCAGGAAGTTTTGCTTATGACCATGTTGACGATCACAGTGAAATTACTTTACGAGCCTCCGAGCAGGAGGTCAACCATGTATTGGAGTCAGAATTATCCGAACGACTCAGTTTTGCAGGAATCGAAGTACTCGAATCGCGCATTGGTTACCTTTCCTATTCTCCGGAAATTGCTGCGGCAATGTTAAAACGCCAGCAAGCGGAAGCCATAGTTTCTGCCCGTTATAAAATTGTCGAAGGCGCAATAGGCATGGTTGAAGGGGCTATCCACCAGTTGGAAGAGAAAGGAATCGTCAAGTTGGATCCGCATGAAAAAGCCAAATTGGTGAGCAACTTAATGGTCGTACTTTGTTCTGAAAAGGAAACAACTCCGGTAGTTGAAGCCTCTGCATAGGTCTACCTGACTTTTCACTTTCTTTCATGGGGGCCTCTNNGAGAAATTTATTTTGATATCCGTTAAAGGCTTTGGAGGGAGTACAAAACCATTTTTTTTTGTTTGATTGGTGTACATGTATCGTTTGAGATAATTTGCCTAATCGATAACATTTTCATAATCCATGAGAAAAGCTATTAAATATTATAGTTTTTCAACCATCAGGGCATTTGAATACAGCGTAGATTTCCTTATGAAGTTTTATATTTTTGCAAAATGACCCGCGAGGAGTTTCAAGCCATGTCTGGTGGAATACCTAAAGAGCCCGGAGTATATCGGTTTGTTGGCATCCATGATGAAATACTCTACGTGGGCAAGGCTAAAAGTTTGCGAAACAGGTTAAGTTCATATTTCGTAGAAGACCGACAGCTTACCCCGAAAACCAGGGCTTTGGTGCGAAAAGCGATACATCTGGAGTTTACTTTAACGGAAAATGAACAAGACGCATTTTTACTTGAAAATTCCCTGATCAAAACGCATCAGCCGAAGTACAATGTGATGCTGAAAGACGGAAAGACTTATGCATACATATGCATTAAAAGAGAGGCTTTTCCGCGTGTCTTTTTTACGAGAAAGGTCATCAAAGATGGTTCCACTTATTTTGGTCCTTATGCCTCGAAATATAAGGCGCAAGTAATATTGGAGCTTATTAAAAATTTATTTCCTTTACGTAGCTGCTCACTCAATCTAGCTCCCGAGATCGTTTCCAGAAATAAATATAAAGTATGTCTTGAGTACCACATTAAAAACTGTGGAGGCCCATGTCAGCACTTTGAATTACAAATTGATTATGATAGGAAAATTCAACAGATCCGAAATATTCTAAAGGGACATCTAACGATCGTTAGGAGATACCTGGTCGAACAGATGGAATCTTTTGCTGCCAATATGGAGTTTGAAAAGGCACAAGAATGCAAGCAACAACTTTCTGTTTTTGATGATTATCAGGGTAAATCTACGGTTGTCAGTACTTCAATTACCGATGTTGATGTTTTTTCTATTGCCAGCAATGAACTGGAGGCATACATTCACTTTATGAAAGTGATTGACGGGGCAGTTATACATACCTATACCTTGGAAGCAACAAAAAACTGTGATGAAGATGATGTACAAATTCTTTCTTTAGCAATTCCTGGTTTAAGAGAAAAATTTGACAGCATTGCTCCTGAGATTATTGTACCGTTTGATGTGTTGTGCAAAGATCGTTCTTATTCAATCACGATTCCAAAATTGGGAGATAAGAAAAAATTATTGGAATTATCCATTAGTAATGCTGAATATTATAAATTGCAAAAGCGTAAAGAAAAAATTAATCAAACCGGGAAGGTACGACCTGCTGAACGTATACTCCTGACTTTGAAAGATGACTTGAATATGCAGGACATGCCATTGCATATTGAGTGTTTTGACAATTCCAATATACAGGGAACTAACCCCGTTGCTGCGTGTGTCGTGTTTAAAAATGCAAGGCCAAGCAAGAATGACTATCGCCATTTTAACATTAAAACCGTCACCGGACCAGATGATTTTGCATCCATGGAGGAAGTTGTCTTTAGAAGATATCGTCGATTGTTGGAGGAGAAGCAAAGTCTACCGCAACTTGTGATCATTGATGGAGGTAAGGGACAATTGTCTTCCGCGATGAATGCGATCAAATCGTTGGGTATAGAGCATTCGATCACGGTAATTGGCATTGCCAAAAAATTGGAGGAAATTTATTTTCCGGGAGATTCCATTCCGATTCACATCAATAAAAAATCCGAATCCTTAAAACTCATCCAGCAATTAAGAAATGAGGCGCACCGTTTTGGATTGAACTTTCATCGAAATCAACGTTCTAAAAAATTTATCCAATCAGAACTGTTAAAAATAAAGGGGGTAGGAGAGAAATCCATTGGAAAACTCATTGAGCGATTTGGATCTGTTGAACAAATGCGGAAAGCACAAACCAGTGACATTGAAGCGGTTGTTGGAACCGAGTTAACAAAACGCATCTTGAGTTACTTTGATCTGATGCAGCAGGAGAATAAAGATAAAGTACATGAATAGAAAACTTAAAATTGCAGTCACTGGTGGGTGTGGTTATATTGGTAGTCATACCTTGGTAGATTTAATTCAAAATGGCTATGAGGTTTTTAGTGTTGATTCACTCGTCAATTCTTCGGAAGATGCGCTGTTAGGAGTAGAACGGATAACGGGTAAGAAAATCCGGAATTACCGGTATGACCTGGCAGATCCCGAAATTTACCACAAGTTGTCTTCAGAAGAAGGCGAAGTGACTGCCATCATTCATTTTGCAGCGCTGAAAGCTGTAGGAGAATCAGTAGATCAACCATTGCGTTATTATCACAACAACGTCAATTCAATGTTGAATGTATTGCGATGGATGGGTAATTCAGGAATTCCCTACCTCGTGTTTTCTTCTTCTTGTACGGTATATGGAGATCATTGCGAACTCCCGGTGAAAGAAACTCAAGCCTTTGGCATAAGCAGTTCACCTTATGGGAAATCAAAACAAATTTGTGAATGGATCATGATGGATGTTCTAAAAGTTATCCAGAGACAAGGGATCAGTTTGCGATATTTTAATCCTGCTGGAGCACATGAGTCTGGATATTTGGGAGAAGCTCCAAGGCAACCAGCTTTGAATCTCGTTCCGGTAATTACAGAAACGGCAATGGGTAAGCGAAATCAGATGATGGTTTATGGAAATGATTATTCGACCCGCGATGGATCGTGTATCCGTGATTATGTACATATTATGGACCTTGCCCAGGCACATACACAGGCATTGGAATATATGTTGGAGAACAAATTGACCTTGGACTTCGAAGCCTTTAATTTAGGTATTGGGAAAGGACTTTCGGTTTTGGAAATGATATCTGCATTTGAACATGTATCAGGTCAAAAATTAAATTACCAAATCGGCCCTAGAAGAGCCGGTGATATGGCTGAAATTTATGCTGACCCCACCAAAGCAATTTCTCTTTTGAAATGGAAACCTAAGCGCGGAGTTGAAGAAATCATGAGCACTGCATGGGAATGGGAACTGAAAAGAAGTGGCTTTCATCCTGCTTAGGAATACTCTGTTTTTCTGAGCCATGTTGTTTGTTGAATCACATTTTTAGAACTTGGGCCATTGTATCAATTTCTCTTACTCAAATCCTGATATTTTATAATTCAGTTTCTTTGAATAGTGAAGCAGTGATCTGATCAGCAAGGACTTTACCTTTTCTGGAAAATTTATAGTGGTCTGTGTTTTGAACTAAATCCTGGGTGGTCAAAAATTTTTTTACCTCTTTATTAAAATGTACAATGAATTGCGGAAATAACGCTTTCAGTTCCTTTAGGTCAATGCCTTCAGATCTTCTCAAGTTTAGCATCACATATTCGTTGTAACGGTTAATATCACTCAACATTTCAATTTCAAAGTAAGGTTGACCGTTGTTCAGTTTTTGAATGTAAAGTGCATTGTTGGAGATATTCCATCGACGTTTGCTTCCATCAAAGGAATGTGCTGACGGTCCAAAGCCCAAATAAGGTTTTCTCTGCCAGTAGGCACTGTTGTGTCTAGAGCGAAAGCCCCGCTTTGCGAAATTGGAGATTTCATAAGCTTCGTATCCAAAGGCATCACAAAAATCAAGAATTTGGTACATTTGATCCACTGTATTGAGATCTTCAGGGATTTCTATCTTGCCCGTTCCCGTCCAATGCTTAATTGCTGTTCGCTCTTCTATGGTGAGCGCATATGCTGAAAAATGAGGCAGTTCGTAATGTATGATCTGGTCCAGATTGTATTGAAGTCGGTGAGTGTTGGATCCTGGTAATCCATACATCAGATCAATGGTGATATTATTAATTTCTGAATTCAAAAGGGTTTTAAGAGAATGGTGTGATTGTTCAGCCTTATGAACTCGGTTCATCCAGTCAAGATCTTCTTGTAAGAATGACTGAATACCTACACTCAGCCGGTTAATTCCAAGTTGTTTCCAAAGTAGTACTTTTTCTGGTGAAATGTCTTCAGGATTTGCTTCCAGACTAATTTCTGCCTGGGCATCTATGGAAAATAATTTATGCAACTGATCAAAGATCAGATGCAATTCTTTTGCTGAAAGAAGGGACGGTGTGCCGCCTCCGAAATAAATGGTTTGAATGTGGTAATTCTGTGCTTCTTCGCACCTTTCATTCATTTCTTGAAGCAGCCCTTTGATCAGGTCATTAAAGGTTTGAAAATTGGTGCTAAAATGAAAATTACAGTAACTACATTTGCGTTTACAATAAGGTATGTGGAGGTATAATCCAGCATCCAGAGCAAGGGATTTTATTGCCTTTTTCGGTCTGTTTTCAGGCGCGATGTGTTTGGTCATATTCTCTCCAAATAAATTAACAGGACAAACTTATAACAATCCTAACGTTTACATAGATTTATCGCGTGTTTACAGTTTGATCAATTGGATACCGGATTCGACATTGTCAATCGAAGAAGTTAACTCCTGGATATCTGGGTTCAGGAAAAAAGGATATTTACAAGCTGGTTTGGATTCTGTAGTTATCGGCAAGGATAGCCAGAGCATTTTTTTAGTGAAGGGGAAAAAGTTTCACCAACGATTGAAGGTTTACCGTGATTCAGTTGAATTAATGACCTCAGAGCAGACCAATTATTTCAGCCAACTTTCTTCATCTTTAGAATTTGATAGTGAAGACGAATTAGTTGGATGGCTTGAGCATTTTTGTGAGCTGGGTTTCCCATTTATCCAAGCGCGTTTGGACAGTTTAACTGTAATCGACGATTCTTTGGTCACAGTATGGACTTATAAACTGGCCGACTACATCATTTTTGAAAAACCGGAGCAAGCTAGCCCCGAAATTTTAGCCGATAAGGCGTTTCAAAGGCTTGCAGATATCAAGCCAGGTCAATCGTTTTCAATAGGCAGGATTAAAAAAGCACAGACGGCTCTTGCTCAACTTCCATTTGTTGACGAGGAAGCCGAACCCGCTTTGTTCTTTCTGGGGGATGTTTGTAAACCAAGATTTTACTTAAAAAAGCGAAGTGCATCTTCATTTGATTTTCTCCTTGGGTTAAATCAGGTTCAGGGCCAAAATGGAACCTCATATCAGTTGACGGGTACAGCAAGTATTGATTTATTAAATGTTTTTAAATGGACTGAATCCATTAAACTGGTTTATGAGAATTTGCAAGACCGTTCACCTCGTTTTTTATTGGACTTCAATTTTCCACTGATACCTTCCTTTCCGGTAGGCCTTGGAATGCATTTGAGTTTATACAGATATAAAGAAGAATATTTTCAACTTAAAAACAGTTGGAAATTGATTTATGGATTTGAAGGAAATCAAAAAATAGGTTTGACTTTTGATTTACAACAATCGTCTTTGTTAAATACTGACACTCTTTACATTGTTCAAACAGGAAAACTTCCCGCAACATTGGATTTTAAGACCCAGTCAATAGGCCTTTTTTGGGAATATTCAAACCTGGATAATTTAAGAAATCCAACCAAAGGACAGCAATTTGAAGTCAGGGTTTCATACGGCAATAAGAAATATCCTGAAAATAATAGCTTGTTGAAATACGATGATATGAATGCACTTCTACAAAAACAGTACGACAGTTTAAACAATCATCAGCAGCAGGCAGAATTTCAATTTCGATGGAGTCATTATCGTAAATTGGGAAAAAGACAAGTGTTAAAATTTGCAGCTATGGGTATGGGCATAGTTTCTGATTTGCAATTGCGTAAAAATGAAAGATTTTTATTAGGAGGAATGAAGAACTTAAGAGGTTTTGATGAGGACTTTTTGAGAGCTTCACAATATGGAATTTTGACTTTGGAATACCGGTGGCTGGTGGGTTTTGAGAGTTATTTTAGTGTTTTCAATGATTTAGCCGCCCTCAATCAGGAATCCGGAGAACGTGACTTATGGTATGTTTACAATGGAGCCGGTGCTGGCGTGCACTTACACACTTTAGCGGGCAATTTTGGTTTATATTTTGCTTTAGGCGCTTCAAGGGACCAAGCGTTTGAATGGAAATCAGGTAAGGTCCATTTTGGATACAACACCTTTTTTTGACAAGAAATAAAAGCATAAGCAAGAAATACTACAGGTTGTAGTGTACGTTCATTTTTGAATCCAGGAATGCGAATAACGATGCAATACCACACATGATTTCCACTGGTTTACCTGCATTTTATTTCATTAACCTTGCTTTCAATTGCCTAAGTATGTTGACAGCTTTACAAATTAAATGGCGGTTCCAGGTATATAAGTAATAAGGCTCTTCTCGCGATCCAAACCCCTTCATGAAATAAGCCACTCCCGGAATCATACTCCCCTCAAAGTCCAAATCATATCCTGTTGAAGCATAATTTTCAATAACATTTCGAAGTATAGCGTACATTCCATCAAATTTACGTCCTTGCGGATTTGAACAGGATAAGTGATAAATGATTCTCGATCGGTAGCAACTGAAAAAGGCAGCAGATATAATTTGTCCACTTGAATTTAGTGTGGCTATAAGGAAACCTTTTTGAAGGTCTAAACATTGTTTAATCAAAGGAGCAAGTATAGTGGTTTCTTTGTAAGCATTTGGAATCTCTTGGTGACTTGCTTCCCTATAAAAATTTACAAAATCATTTACGGTTAGGCTGGTAGTAACTTGTAAATTGTATTTTTTTTCTGACCGAAAGTTTAACTTGTGACCTTTATTAAAATTCTTATATAATTCGTCATAAGTATGGTTGAGGGATAAAATGTGATTTATCCTTTTTGAAAAGTTGACTCCAGACGGAACAACTTCTGGCATCAATTGGAAACAAAGTTGACCGCAAGTAAATTCAATATGAATTTTTACTAAAAGCTCGTGAAGTTCGAAGTCACTAAGACTATGGCATTCTATTTTTTGCAGTAGTGGGGGAATGAAAGGTTGTAATCCGAACCATTTTTTCTTTAAAGGAATAATGATTATTTTATCATTGGATCTTGCGATGCAAAAAAACTCTGCTAAATGTTGTAAAAACCATGGTTGCTGCGAGATGTAATCAGAACTTGAAGGGTTTACGGATTTCTCCAATAATGAGCGGTGAATTACTTCAAGTTTCCACATGATCATTCGAGATTATTTCCTGATGGACAGACTCAGACCGTCACGCAAAGGAATTATAAAACTCTCCCAGTCTGTCCCTTCAAACAACATTTGATTAAACGCATGAATGGCTTTGGTTTCGGAGTCTTTTTGATCCAGTAATACCTTACCATACCATAATACATTGTCTGCAATCAATATCGCACCAGGTTGCGTATGGTTCGTAATCGATGTAAGCAGTTCGGGATACAAATGCTTAGCTGCATCCAGAAAGATCAATTCCCAGGATTGGGGTAGTGCCGGTATGAGATCAAGGGCATTTCCTTCGTGCCATATAATTTTCTGATAAAGTGGATCATTTTCAAGGTTTTGCTCACGGATATGAACTACTTCCCGACTGATTTCAATCGAATGCACTTTTCCCTCTTTTGAAAGACCTTCGGCGAGACACATGGCACTGTAACCTGTAAAACTACCAATGTCCAATACATTTGTGGGTTGAATGATTTTTGAAATAAAAGCTAAAAATCTGCCTTGTATTTTACCTGATATCATTTGTGGGGAAATAGTATTCAAGTATGTACTTCTTTCCAAACGAACCAAAGTATCACTCTCTTTATGGCTCCATCGTTCACAATAGGCCATCAGGTTTTTGATTGTGGTAGACTCCATTGAAAATCAATCAACAAGGGTAATGTTCCCAGAAAAGATTTGATGACTGTCACCAATACGGATGGATGCAATGTATAAGTAAACCCCTGAGAGTACAGCTTCTCCTGTTGGAGTTCTACCATTCCACCCCTGATCACTTTGATTGGTATTAAAGTTTTCACGAGTGAACACTTGATTTCCCCAACGGTCATAGATATTTAGGAATTTTACATGCGAAGAATTACCAAATTCAATGGGGTAGAAGGAGTCATTGATATTGTCTCCGTTTGGTGAAAATACATTAGGAAAATAAATTTTGGTTTCTTTCAAAATGATCAGTTGAAATGAAACAATGGCCTGACAACCGTTAGTGTCCGTCACTGTAACCTGGATGGTTGCGTCACGATTTGCTGTAAGTATTGGGTTTTGGCATTGATTGCAACTCAAAAGATCTGAAGGCGCCCAAAGTATACTGGATATTTTATTGGGGTCTGATAAAATATTTAAATTGATTTGTTGGGTCTGATCTAAATTTAATGCAATATCTGGCAAAGGACTAAGGGAGACAGAGTCTTGTCTGATGATTTCTGATTGAAACGGGTATGTACAACCATTGACATCCCGAATCAGGACACTGTATTTCCCAGGCGTTAGGGAAAGACTTTGCAGATCTTGTACAAAGTGACTACCGTTGTCAAGTGAAAATTCAAAGGGCTGTTTACCACCAATGACTTGTAAGATTTGAATGTTTCCATTTGGATTACTGCAACCTGCTGAATTGGCTTGGAAGATAACCCCACGAATGCGATTCGTATCTTCGACCACCCAAACGGAGTCTAGAGTATTACAACCATTTCTGGGATTAATTATGGTACAATAATAGAGTCCGGTGTTGGTGGTATTGAATTGTGGAAAGGAATACATAAATCCATTGGGTCCTTTCCATTGCATAATGAATCCTTGTAAAGTCGAAGAGGCTTTTACAGGGGCCAATGTGCGCAAGCAATTTATGGTGTCAGCTGAAAGATCCAAATCAGGATGTAGGGTATCCATGGCAATATCAATCCATTGGGTGGTCTGGCATCCTGATCTGTTGGTGGCGGTTAATTGATAGCTGCCCCCTTCAGAAATTATTGGATTTCTTAAAGTGCTGGTAAATCCGCTGGGCCCAGTCCAGCTAAAACTAAGATTAGGATCTGGAGCATTTAAATTTAGGCTGATCCTGTTCTTAATGCAGTTAATGGTATCGGGAAATAATTGAATGTTCGGTAAGTTCCTATTATCCAAAAATCGCAAGCTGTCGGAATGCATACAACCGAAAGCATTGGTTACTGTAATGATGTACCATCCCGGCCATCGAACATTGACCGAATCTAAATTGGATTGAAATCCTGCAGGCCCCGTCCATTTAACCCATTCACCGGATTGAAGGCCAGCCACTTTAATGTTCAGAAGGCTATCAGTACAAGTTAAAGTATCTTTTTGGTGGATCAACTGAAATGTTGGCGATTGTTGGAAAGCCGGTACATACACCCGACTGGAATTCTCGCATCCCAATGAATCAATGATCCGTATGATATACCAACCTGAATCTTGAACTTCGGGATTTTGAACCAAGGACTGGAATCCATTGGGACCCATCCATTCAAATCGCACTCCAGAAGTGTTGGTTTGAGCTTGTAAAATGATTTTCGATTTAAGACAGGTAAGCGTATCATTTTTTACAATCAAATCTGGTATCCGATCCTTTTGAATCACCTCAACGCTGTCTTCAAACACACAACCGTTAGTTCCTTGAATGACCAGGCGGTAGTAACCTCCAACGGTGATTGGAGGATTGGAATTGGAACTGAGAAAGCCCTGAGGGCCGTACCAGGTATAGTTAAGAATGGATCCGGACCATCTCGAAGCGTTTAGAAATGCGGTTGAATTGCACGTAATCGTATCCGCATCCAGCATAGCAAAGGGTTTGGTTGTATCGGCTACTATGTTTAGCGAACGACTGTTAGTACATCCATTAATGCCTGTGACCACCAACGAATAAATTCCAGGATCCTGGACAGTAATGTTTTTTTGATTGCTGGAAAAACCATTGGGTCCGGACCATAAATAACTTACGGTTGATGAATCTGTTTGAATTTCAGGTGAAACCTGAAGTTTGTTGCAACGGATAGTATCACCTTCTGCAAACAAGGTAGGAATTACCTTGTCCTCAATAACGTTTATTGAGTCAGCGGCGATACATCCATTGGAACCGATTATGGTCAATTTATACACTCCACCGGTGGTAATTTGAGGACGGGTATTCTGGTTGGTGAATCCTCCAGGACCGGACCATAAGTATAAGCCTACGCTTCCTGCGACATTCGTCAATACTATGCTGTCAACAAAGCAATTGATGGTGTCGGATTGTAAACGAATGATTGGCTTAAGAGTATCAATCGAAATGATAAGGCTTTTTTCAACAGTACACCCGTTAGAACCTGTTACTCGGAATATATAGATTCCTGCAGAGTCGATATTCAAGTTGTTCTGCCGGAGAATGATTCCTGATGGGGTAAGCCACTCCATTTTAGCTCCAGGTGATTGACTGTTTCCTGAAATTTGTATAACACGATTTGTACAATTGATGGTATCATCCTGGCTTACATAAATGTCAGGCACATCGGCTGATTGAGTAATGAATATGGAATCCATTCCCATGCAGCCATCCGCTGTTTTAACGGTCACATAATACCATCCACCTTGGTTTACCCAAGGGTTTTTGTTTGTGGATTGGAACTGGTTGGGTCCTGTCCATAAAATGTTAGCCAGACTATCCGTTTTTAGTTGCAATTGAACACTTTTGTTCAAGCAATTGATGGTATCACCTTTTAATGAAATGGAAAGTTGCCCGGCATTGGATTTCACATAAAATGAATCCTGCTCTTTACAGCCGGCACTATCACGAGTGGTCAAATAATACCAGCCTGTATCTCTGACTACAACTTTTTCAGTGCTGTCTTTCGAGAAACCTTTTGGCCCTGTCCAATCATAATCCGGTTTGAATGCAATAGAATTGGCGATCAGCACTATGCTGTCTTTGTTACAACTCAAACTGTCACCTATGATTTCAGCTTCCATCATACTCCGTAAATCTAAGACTTCCACTTTTCCTGTGCTTTCGCATCCAAAGGCATCCGTTACTTTAATAAAGTATTCACCTGCATCCTTAATGTTAAAATTAATGGCTTTGGTACTGTAATAACCGTTTGGTCCATTCCACTCATAGCTCGGACCTGCAGATTTTGAGTTTGCTTCAATTTTCGCTGTATTGTTTTGACAATCCAAATGGGTGTTTTTTAGACTCAAATCAGGTGGAGTTACACTGCCTTTTACTTCAACCATGATCTCAGTTTCACATCCGAATTGCCCCATAATTTTCAAGGTATACACACCAGGAGAATCCACTACGGGAGTCAGCGATTTATCACCACTTTTAATTTTACCATTCCGTGTGGACCATGAGTAAGTGATCCCTGGACCTTGTGTCGAAGCTGAAGCATCAATGGTTATGGGTCTGTTCAGGCAGTTGATTTCATCCGGTGGATTTACAATGGCTTCCAATTCATAAACCGTTACGGTCACTTCATCTTTTTCTTCACAACATTCCTTGACCACAATGTCATCTATTGCACACATACTAGCTGGTCCAGTACCTCCATAATTTGCAAAACAAATGGTTGCCGAAGTATTGGAACCACTGTTCCAGGTGAAACTGCCGCTCGCTTCCAGACAAAGGCCGCTAATGGCATCAACGGTTCCCACCAAAGTGCCGTTAATTTTTAAACCTATCGTGGGGGGAGCACCAAAAATATAGGGTATACCGAAAACTTTGTAATCAATTTTATAATCGGTATTGGTATTGACTGTTATGGTTTGGCACCATATATTGGTGCTTGATCCCGTAGGCGTGATGACCATAGTGAATGCGCCGATACTTGGTGTGCATCCAAAAGCCATCGCTATTTGCGGCACACTCATGACCATATATCCTCCCGTCGACGTGATTAGATTATTCACATTGGTGTATGGAGTATATTGACTCGTAGAAGGTGCAATATTACCGGTTTCAAATCCACCATTGGTGATCAGGTTTCCGGAAGTAGCCCTGGCAGTTAATGTGTAGGTAGTTGTGTTTACAGGATTTGCGATGGGATTCAAACTATTTGGATCACTCAAGCCATCAGCAGGCTCCCATGAATAATTTGTAGAACCAGTTACATTGGCGTTGATTCGTTTTCCCTGGTTTGAACATATTGTAATATCCGGACCGGCATTAACCACCAAACCACAACTGTTTGGCATGGCGTATTGCTTGGCAGGTATTTGAATATTTTTTTGTCCCACCAAATTATATGTGGACAATAAAGTCAATAGTAAAAAACGAAATGAGTATAATAATTTCCTTTTCATCTCAACAAAGTAACATCGCCTTTTAGAATTGTTTTTTCGCCATTGAGTAATGTAATCATGGCCCAATAGGTAAATACACCGGGCATACATTTTTCTCCATTCCATTGTCCATTCCAACCGGATAGTGGTTGATTTGGATGTTGGTGGCTGGTTTGAAATACCTGGTTTCCCCATCGGTCATAAATGGCCATTTTATCTATTTGAACGGCATCCGGTTCGGAAGCGATCAAGTAAAACCAATCGTTAATTTGATCACCATTTGGGCTAAATACATTGGGCGCCCAAACTTTAGGGTTTTCTACCTTTACCAATATTCTTAATACCACCAAACAGTCGTTCGTATCTACAACACTGACTTCATATTCAGTATTCACCCAAGGATTTGCTTCGGGGTCTTCACATTGCAGACAACTTAATCCTGATGGTGGTGACCATTGAATACTCTTTATCATGTTACGATTGGAAAGTATGTCGAGATTCAATGTCCCGCTTTTGCCCAATTGGATATTTATCGTAGGCGGTAATTGAATTTGAATGACAGGTATGTCTAATATCTCAAACGACTTTTGGAAATTGCACCCTGCTGCATCCTGCACATAGAGGGTATGCGACCCAGTAGACAATGAAGGAAAGCTAGTGACTGCTTGTAAATGATTGGGTTCATCTATTGAAAAAAGTAATCCCTGATGTCCACCAATGACACGAGTAATGTTTAATGATCCCATTAATTCACCACATCGCGGGTGGGTGGGGTCCAGTTGCACATCGCGGATAATTAAGCTGTCTTCTTTTACTGGCTGAATTACTGTGGTTGTACATCCATTGAGTGGATTGATAGCGGTGAATGTATAAAGTCCACCTTGACTCACTTTGTATTGAAGTTGTTTAACGATTTGTTGATTCCAGGGGTCTGTCCAGAAATATTCAATACCCGTACCTGTCACAGAGGCATTTAAGGTGGCTTCAGATGATTTGCAATGAATGCTGTCGGCTGATGTGGTCACACGTGGATGCAGAGTGTCTATGGGTACGTTAAATGATGCCACTGACGAACAACCGTTAGGGGATGTAATGGTTGCCTGATAAATTCCTGGTACGTTTGTGATGATGGAAATTGCATTTGATAAAAAGCTGTTGGGACCCTTCCAAATAACTTGTTGTAAAACGGATTGGCTTTTTGCCTCCAGGATTGCATTTGGTTGAGAACAAAAAATGGTGTCACCTGTTATGAGTAGATCCGGTGACAAGGTATCTACGGGTACAAATACCTGAAAAGATTCCATACAGTGGTTCGTGGCTGTCAAAAAATAATTGTACCATCCCCCCTGATTGGCCGTTACAGAATGTCCCGTCAAGGTTGTTCCATCCGGAAGCAGCCAACTACCCTGAAAGTTCATGGAATTAGGGGTCGCTTTTAAACTTGCCTGAAGATGTTTGCATTTGATGGTATCGCTTTGAATCAAAGCGCTCGGACGCATGGTATCCTGAACAATGTTTACCGAAATGTTACTGGAGCAATGATTGCTCCCGGTAAAGGTTACAGCGTATTGACCTCCATGTTTTATTGAAGGCTGCATTAGATTGCTTGAAAAGCCACTGGGCCCACTCCATAAGATATCTTGAGGTGGAACATCAGATTGCAAACGCAAAAAGATGAGGCTGTCAAGGCAGTTAAGGGTATCAGAAGGTAATTGTAAGATAGGCTTAATGGTATCCTCAAATATCGAGAGCATGGATTCTGTAATGCATCCTTCCAGACTCTCCACTTTTAATGAATAGGTACCGCCTCGACTCACCGTGATGATTGAATCATTGGATTGAAAACCATTGGGCCCTGTCCAGAAGTACATCAAGCTGTCACGATTGGTTTTACCCAGAATGGCGGTTGTTCGTTTTAAGCAATTTAAAGTATCGTCATGTAAATAAATCTCTGGTTTCCTGACGTCTCGGTATAGGGTAAGCATTGCGGTGGTCGAACAGCCGTTGGCTTTCGTTGCTGTGAGGGTGTATTCACCGGATAACTTTACGGATGGATTTAGTTCCATAGATTGAAAGCCCATGGGGCCGGTCCAACGAAGCTGTGCCAATGGATCATCGATGGTAGCTCTAATGGACAAACTGTCTTTTTTACAGGTAAGCGTATCGCTGAAAAGTTGAAGAAATGCAGTTGAAGTATCAATGTAAATTTCAACGGAAGATTGAGACTTACAACCGTTAGGTAAAATGGCCTCAACGTTATATGTTCCGGGGATATTGATTTCCGGGTTCTTTTGTATGCTTGTGAATCCGTTGGGGCCTGACCACAAATAGCTGGCGGATGTAGGATCACTCAGATTTAAAGTGGTTTTTTGTTTTATACAATTTAAGGTATCCGGGGGAATGGACAATAATGGGTGTAATGTATCCTGGGGTACCACAATTGAGGTCTGCGATGTGCATCCATTTCCGGAAGTAGCGATCAATTGGTAGATTCCAGGAGTTGAAACATAAACACTATCGAGATTGGAGTGATAACCAGAAGGTCCATTCCATTCAATACTAACATTTGTTAGTGCATTTCCGCTGGTGATCAGCGATTGAGTTTTTAAGCAGGTCAGGGTATCTGACTTTGGAAAGACAACAGGTCTTGCAGTATCAATTGGAACATTGACTAAAACGCTGTCCAGGCATTTATTGGATGCCACGCCAACAAATTTGAAAATGCCGGCAAAGTTGGTGCTCAGCTTAAGGCTGTCTATTCCATAAAATGGATGCGTTCCGGTCCAATAACTGGTATCCAGTGATCTGTCTGATGTAATGATAATCACCGCTGAATCACGAATGCAGTTTAGTGTATCGACTGAAAAAGATAATTTCGGTGAGCCGATGTCCTTTTTCAATAACACGCTGTCATACTTTACACATCCGTTAGGGGAGGTTACCTTGAGAAAATACCATCCTGTGTCTTGTGTGCTAAATCGATCGGATTTGGTATTAAACTGATTTGGACCGTTCCATTCAAACTGTGATCCGTTGGACCGTACTGGAACCAACCAAAAATGCCGTATCCATTTCACAATTTATGGGATTGGATTTAATACTGATTTTGGGATTGTCTTTTCGTTCGATGACATCAATCGAATCGACCTTTTTACAATTAAATTCGTCGGTGATGGTCAAAAAGTACCGTCCACCTTCTGTAACTACAGCAAATGGATCAAAACCATTGAATCCATTGGGGCCTGACCAATTGTAATCCAGTGGCGAAACCCTGCTTTTGCTGAATATTGAAACGGCCTGAACGTTACAACCCAAGGTATCTTTTACCGTTAGCTGAAGATCAGGAGGTTTAATGTTTCCGTTGACGATGACAAATTCAGTTTTGCAGCAATTCGGCAGCGGTGAACAGATGGTGAGGTAGTAGGTTCCTGGACCTTCAATGGTTGGAGTTAGTGTATTTCCACCCGATATGATTTTACCATCAGATGTGGTCCATGTATATTTCCAACCAGTACCGGAAGAAGACCCAGTTGCATCCAGTTTCCATCTGGGATTGTCACAGGTGACAATTTCAGGATTTTCAATAGAGATCATGATTTCTTCCACTTCTACCAATACCGTATCTTTTATCTCGCAGATTTTGCGAAAACTCAGGTCGTCGATGGCAAAGTCATTACCACCGGTGGCCGTATTCAGGTTTACGATACAAATTTCTGCAGTGGTATTGGCTCCAGAATTCCAGGTAGTTTGAAATTGCTCCCAGGAACAAGTGTTTCCGCTTGAGTTGAATATGTTGCCAATATTGACTCCATTAATGCTAAACTGGAGGATGGGTGGAGAAGCGGAAACTACAGCGGTTACCCATGCCGAAAATATGTAATCCATATCCGGCATGACGTTTATGGTTTGGCACCAAACGTTTTGTAAACTTGCAGACCCGTTTAAGACCATCATCAAACCCGATCCACTGGTATGGTCACTGCAGGGTGCAAATCCGGTATGTCCAAGTTGAGGGTTGGTGATGACACCATATGTACCCTCACAATCCAGATATCCGAAACCATAACAGGAAGTTGTTCCCAGCATATAGTCAGTGGTAAAACCTGTATTCCCTGCTTCAAAGTTGCCATTGGTAATGAGGTTGATGTTACTGAGTCCTCGGCCGGTTAGGATATATTCGGTGGTCGCATTGACCATTGCTTTTGTGACAGGTGATTTTGGATTGCTGAGTCCTGTAGGTGGCTCCCAGAAAATTTCTTGAACGCTTCCCATAATTTTACCATTAAGCGTGACCATATCCCCTGGATTACAGACTTTTTGATCAGGTCCTGCATTTACGGTAAAGCTGCATTGAGCGTAGAATCCTTGTAGGCAAGAACTTATACAGCAGAAAATCAATAATTTGTACCTCATTTCAGTATGGCAATTGCCAAAATTACGAGTTCCGGGTCATTTATTATACCCTTTTTATCGATTCTCCAATATTGAACTGACAAATCCTGGTATAAATTTGGATTGGGCTCCATAACCTTATCCATAATATGGCTTTGTAAAAAGGAGAAAGGTGGCATACTAACAATTGTTAGTATGTAAAAATACCAATAGATGTAAGCAAGAAATTCAATTTTATTAATCTTAAGCTGATATTTTCTCAGCCATGATTGAATAAACCATAGG
>JRYK01001098.1_pt1 | contig 66944 bp, 51 predicted proteins | sample 235381 | NCBI WGS metagenome assembly JRYK01 (sample SAMN03074220, study PRJNA261476) | activated sludge metagenome | biome: Wastewater Treatment Plant; feature: Wastewater; material: Activated sludge; isolation source: activated biomass of a wastewaster treatment plant treating hydrocarbon... ... | reverse complement strand
GCGTAACCCATGGCGTTTCTCAAGAGAACCCTATACCTGAACGCCGCCACCTTCGGCGTACTGCTGCTCGCCGACGCCGCCCTGCCCGCCTGGTCCATGGCCAGCACCCGGCAGGAGGAGGTGTTTCAGGGCATCGCCCGCGACGAGAGCGGCGAGATCGCCTACATCGAGGAGCACCGCATGATTTACGAGGACGGTCGACCCCAACGCAACGAAACCCGCTACCGCGACGCCGAGGGCAGGGAAATCGCCGTGCTGACCTCCAACTTCGCCACCAACCCGTATGTACCGAACTATGCCTTCGAGGCTCGCCGGTTCGGACGGCAGGACGGGACCTTCGTGGACGGAAGCTGGGTCAAGATTTACGGTCGCGCCGACCGGGACGCGCCCGTCCAACAGGGCATGGTGCGGCTGGCGGACGGCATGGTGACCGGCCAGGGCCTGCATGTTTACCTGCGCGATCATCTGGACGAACTGGCCGAGGGCGACGCCATCAAGCAGGTGCGCTTCCTGGCGCCGCTCGAAGGCCGCGACTTCGTCTTCCGCATTCGCCGACTGGATGCGCCGCGCGAAGCCGGCACGGTGGCCTTCGGCATCGAGGCGGACAGCTGGTTCCTGCGGCTGTTCGCGCCGAAGCTGGAGGTTCGCTACGACCGCGACACCCGCCGGCTGCTGTCCTATCGCGGCGCTTCCAACCTGCTCAGCGCCGAGCGCGGCGTACAGAACGTGACGATCACCTACCGTTATCCCCAGTGACTCTTGCCGGCGGCGGAGCGTCATGCCACCCGCCGCCGATACGCCAGTCCCAGCAGCAGCACGCCGACCGCGATCAGCGGCAGCGACAACGCCTGACCCATGGTCAGCCAGCCAAAGGCCAGATAACCGAGTTGCGCGTCCGGCTGGCGGACGAACTCCACCAGAAACCGGAACAGGCCGTAGGCGAGCGCGAACACGCCCGACACCGCCATGGTCGGGCGCGGCCTGGCCGAGAACAGCCAGACGATGAGGAACAGCGCCACGCCTTCCAATGCCGCCTCGTACAGTTGCGAGGGATGGCGCGGCAGGTTGTCGCCGGTCTGGCGAAACACCATCCCCCACGGCAGGTCGGTGACCCGCCCCCACAATTCGCCGTTGATGAAATTGCCGAGGCGCCCGAACAGGATACCCGGCGCGATCAGCGGGGCGATAAAGTCGACCGTCACCCAGAACGGCTTCTGATGCTTGCGGGCGAACAGCGCCATCGCCAGCAGCACGCCGAGAAACCCCCCGTGGAAGGACATGCCCCCTTCCCAGACGCGGAACGGCATCAGCGGATCACGCAACAATCCGCCAAAGCCGTAGAACAGGACGTAGCCGATCCGACCGCCGAGAATGACGCCCAGGGCGATGTAGAACACCAGATCATCCACCTGCGCGGCGGTCCAGCCGGAGTCGGGCCGCCTGGCGCGATAACGGCCCAGCGCCCAGCCGGCGAGAAACCCCAGCAGGTACATGAGGCCATACCAGCGCACGTGCAATGGCCCCAGGCTGAAGGCCACCGGATCGAAATCGGGATGTACGAGCATGGAAAACTCCTTGAAAAGCGACTGATCGGCGAATCATCCGCGCCGCCGGCGCCAGCCATGGGTTTTCAGGGGTTCAGGATCTGCAGCGGGTCGAACCGCACGGCGACACGAAAGCATACCGTGGTTTTCGCGGCCATGCGGGGTCAGTCTGGTGGGATTCGCCCGTTCGCGGCTCGACCCGTCGCTTTTCAGCAACCCGGAGCACCCGCGGCCAGACGCCGAGCTGCTCAAAGAAGGGGCGTATTGCAGGTGGATTGGCCAAGTTGGCCCATCATCGACCAGAGTGGACCGGCAGAGTCGAAATCTGCCGGTGTTGCGTACCCGTCACATTCAAAAGGTTTCCGTAGAGGTCAGCAAACCCGCTTCCGCTCAATAGTGTCGCGAGCCATATCCAGTAGCTCAACAGGAGGCTCGTAACCCGTGCGACGGCAATGCTGGAGGTAGTCGGTCAAACGAGGCTCGACGTCGCTTTGACTGGCAAGTTCGATCAATTCCAGCAACTCGATCATCCGTGGGGTCGGTACGGTGGCAACGGTTTGGAGCATATGCGAATCCTTGTAGGTACGGATTAAAGTGACGTCAATCGTTCAAGGTATTGGTTTGCGGGATTAAGGCACGTACCATGCCAAATTCTTATTTCTCGTCTTCGGCATCCCGACGCCACTCGCTGGACTGAACGCCCACGTCGCTCGATGCGCATTCGCTCGGTTGAACGACCCTCTGCTGCGCCTCCGTCGCAAGAGAAACAGACGTCGCCTTTCCGATTCCTCGCGAGTTTCCCGGTGTCGGGCGCGACGCGCGACAGGGGTTCCGCCCAGTCAGGATTCCGGTGAAAATAGGCGTTTATGCGATCCACATCGGGCGGGCCACACCCGACGGAAAACCGGCGCATGGCTATCGAAAAATTCGATTAACGTCAACAACAGGATTCTTGCACCATGCTGCTGATGATCGACAATTACGATTCCTTCACCTACAACCTGGTGCAGTATCTGGGCGAACTGGGCGAGGATGTGCGGGTATACCGCAACGACCGGATCACCCCGGACGAAATCGCCGAACTCCACCCCGAGCGCATCGTCATCTCGCCCGGTCCCTGCACACCCAGGGAAGCCGGCGTGTCGTTGGCGGTTATCGACGCCTTCGCCGGCAGGATCCCGATTTTCGGTGTCTGCCTGGGTCATCAGAGCATCGGCCAAGCCTTCGGCGGTCATATCGTCCGCGCCGGTCACGTGATGCACGGCAAAACTTCCGCCGTCCACCATCACGGCCAGGGCGTGTTCGCTGGCCTGCCCAACCCGTTTACGGCCGTGCGCTATCATTCCCTGGTGATCGACAAAGCCACCGTCCCGGCTTGCCTGGAAGTCACCGCCTGGACCGAGACGCCGGACGGCGACCTGGACGAGATCATGGGCGTGCGGCATAAAACCCTGCCGGTCGAGGGCGTGCAGTTCCATCCCGAATCGGTGCTGACCGAGCACGGCCGGCAGATGATCCGGAACTTCATGAACCAGTGCCGTCAGCCCATCAGCTTCCGCGATACGTCGAGTATCCAAACGGGCTGAGAAGCAGCGGCAGATGAAATCGGCCGCCAGAGTCGGTGATGCGAACCCGCACGATAACCTCGGGGTAAAACACCGGCGCCTGCCGCCGCCGCAGGTACCCCTCGACGGCGAAAATCAGCCGATAATCGCCCGGCGGCATGGTCGAACCACTCGGCAACAGTTGTGCGATGCGGCCGTCGACGTCAGTGACGCCATGCCCCACGGTGAGCCAGCCGCCCACGGCGTCGGCGCGTTCGAGCGTGACGGCGATCCCCTCGGCCGGGCAGCCACGGGCGACGTCGAGAACGTGCGTGCTCAGGTGGTCCATAGCGACTCCAATCTTCGCCGGGTAATCAAGGCTTGCTCGCGCCCGGCGATGAGCCATTCGGCTTCCGGTTCGTTGGCGAGCCGCTCGCGGAGGATCGCCAGCATCTCGCTTGCGGATTTGCCGGCGGCGCAGACGATGAAGATATGGCCGAACCGGTCTTCGTACATCCGGTTGCCCTCGGCAAGCGCCTGTAATGTTGTCTCGTCAGCCGCGGCGGCGCCGGCTTGTTCGTGGGCGCACAACTCCGCGGTGGCGGCAAATCGACTGCGCAGCGCTTTCCAATCGCCGATGCGCGGGTGCGCGGCGAAGGCCTCGTGCCAATCAGGACGATCGAGAGTCACCCAGATCTCCGCGGCGGCATGGAGCACGGCGTCTGTCGAGTCAAAGGGCCGCCGCTCCGCCATCGTCCGAGCCCAGCGCTGCGATCCGCAACAGCGGAGAAACACGGCGAAAGCCTGATCCGCCGGTTGCGAGTTCAGTTCCGTGAGCGTCATGGTCTCAATCGCTCCAGAATCTGGCCACGAGGCCGGCCGAGAAAGCGTCCCTCATTGAAGACCGGTTGACCGCGCAGGATCGTAGTAAGTACGCGCCCTTGAAGCTCCCGGCCGAGGTACGGCGTCACGCGATGCCGATCGCACAGCAGTTCGGGAGCGACGGTGAAGCGGGCGCCGAGATCGACAACGACGAGATCGGCGTCGTTGCCAACGGAAATGGCGCCTTTTCGGCCAGCGATACCGGCGAGGGCCGCGGGCCGCGACGTCAGCGGCGCGAGTCCGGCGAACTTCCAAGCGGCCGGGAACAGGAGTTGCAGCGACGCAATGCCGCCCCAGGCCTCGGCTAGATTGCCATCGTCCAGCCGCTTCAGCATGGGCGGAGCCGGCGAGTGATCGGACGCAACGATGTCGATCTCGCCGCGCCGCAGCGCCTCGCGCAATCGATCCCGCTGCCGAGCTTCGCGGATCGGCGGGGCGCACTTGAACCTCGGATCGCCGTCGAGAATCTCCTCGGCCGCAAAATTGAGATAATGCGGACAGGTTTCGACCGTCATCAGCGTGCCGCGCTCGCGCGCCGCGGTCAGGAGCGGCAATGACTCCATGCCAGCCGAAAGATGAACCACGTGCACGGGACATCGATGCCGGTCGCTGAGTTCGATCAGTAGCCGAATCGCCGCAACTTCCCAATCGGGAGGGCGCAGCGCCATCCAAGCCGCATAGCTTCGTGGTTCAGCGGCCAGCCGTTCGCGCGTTCCCGGAGGCAGCGGCTGCGCGATCTCGGCGTGCACGAGCAGCGGCAGGCCGGCGGCGGCGATGATCGGCATCGCGGCGTTCAGATCATCGGCCGTGACCGGCGGAAACTCGTCAATCCCCGAATCGCAGAGAAACGCCTTGAATCCGCAAACGCCGGCGTCGATGAGCGGCCGAATGTCGTCGGCGTTTCCGGGAATGACGCCGCCGTGGAAACCGCAATCGACCCAGAGTTGCCCCTCGGCGGCCCGCTGCTTGGCGCGGAGCGCGGCGACGGTCGTCGTCACGGGGCTGGAATTGAGCGGCATGTCGACGAGCGTGGTAATGCCGCCGGCCGCCGCCGCCCGCGTCGCGGTGGCAAAGCCCTCCCACTCCGTGCGCCCCGGCTCGTTGATGTGAACGTGCACGTCGACGAGCCCCGGCAGAATCGCGGCGTCGCCGACGTCAACCAAGGGTACGTTGGGCGTTGCGCTGTCGTGCGGCAGGATCGCGGCGATCTGATCGCCGGTAATCATAATCGTCGCCGGGCGCTCGCCCTCCGGCGTGAACACGCGGCGGCTTCGCAGCGCCCAGTTTCTGGCAGATTCCGCGTCCAGCGATATCATCGCCGACAGGCTCGTTGACTCCGGGAGGGCCTTCGGATGCCCGTTGTACTCGCCGATCAATCGTACGGGAAGTCAAATGTCCGCCTGACGCGCGTGCTGCGGCATCCCGACCGCCACGACCTCGTGGAATGGTCGATTGATATCGAGTTCAAAGGCGACTTCGCCGACGCCTACACCGCCGGCGACAACCAAAACGTCGTCGCCACTGACACCATGAAGAATCGGGTGTACGTCCTGGCCAAGGACTTCGAAAGTTCCAGCCCGGAGGAATTCGCGCTGCGATACGCTCAGGATTGTCTGACCGACTATTCGCAGGTTTCGAGCGTGAGCGTGTCGATCGCCGTCGAATCGTGGCAGCGGATCGCTGTGCGAGGCCAGGCACATCCGCACGCGTTCGTGGCCGGCCCCGCCGGCCGCCGGATCGCCGCCGTGCGCCGGACGCGCGACGGTGTTCGCGTCTCGAGCGGGATTGAAGACCTTCCGTTGCTCAAAACGACAAACTCCGCGTTTCGCGATTTCTATCGAGACGCACTGACGACGCTGCCCGATGCCGATGATCGGATCCTGGGCACCTGGTTGACGGCGAACTGGACGTACACGCCTGGGCAGCACGATTGGGACCGTCTGTACGAAGGGGTTCGACGGCAACTGCTCGAGGCGTTTGCCGTCCACGTGTCGCTGGGAGTGCAGCAGACCGCCCATGCCATGGGCGCGGCAGTGCTGCTCGAAACGCCGGCCGTCGCTGATATCTCGCTGGTAATGCCGAACCGTCACCGACTGCTGGCAAACCTGACACCGTTCGGACGGACCAACGACAACGAAGTCTTTGTGACGACCAGCGAGCCATCGGGTCGAATCACGGCTCGCCTCGTGCGGCAAGACGATCAAGCGTAGCTGGACTCTCCCCGGGCGATGCGAAGTCAGAGAATAATCTGATACTCAGGCGGCGTCAGGTCGCGAGCTCCGCCAGCGTCTGCGCCAGCACCTCGACGCCTCGTCGAATCGCTTCTGGTTCGGCGAATTCGTCGGGATGATGGCTCACGCCGCGGCGGCATGGTATGAAGATCATTCCAGTCGGAAATCGCTGAGCCATGAAGAGCGAATCGTGGTACGCCCGGCTGACCATGCGTTGACAGTTCAACTGGAGCATCCGGCAAGCGGATTCGATCGCCGCCACGACGGCGGGAGCCATGGCGGCCGGCGGATCGCTATGCAGTATTTCCACGACCGCGGTGCAATTCCGGCGCTGCGCGATCGCGGCGACGGCTGAGCGAATCGCCGCGACGGCGCGATCACGCGATTCCCGGTTGACGTCGCGGATATCAATTTCCAGGACGACGCGACTCGGGATGCTGTTGACGGCGTTGGGGTAGACGCGGCAGCCTCCGGTGGTGGCGACCGTGTCGGGCGAGCCGGAGCCCCGGGCCGCCGCTTCCACGGCCAAGATCGCCTCCGCCGCGGTGCACAGCGCGTCGCGCCGATCGGGCATGAGCACGCCGCCGGCATGACCGCCGCGCCCGTCGATCACGACGCGCAGAGCGGCGGGCGCCGCGATGGCCGTGACCACGCCGATCGGCACGCCGGCCGCCTCCAGCCGCGGCCCCTGCTCAATGTGCAACTCCACGAACGCCGAATAGTAGCCATCCGGCAGCCGCACGCTCGACAATTCCCCGTGGCAACCGGCCTCCCGACGCACGTGATCGAACCAGTGATCGTCGGCGTCGCGCAGACGGCAGAGGTCGTCGGCCGATAGCGATCCGCACAGCGATCGGCTGCCGACGCAGCCGACACCGAAGCGCGTCGGCTCCTCGCTGGTGAACATCAGCAGTTCGATGGAGCGCCGAGGCTGAAACCCGGCCGAGCGCAGCGCGCGCATCGCTTCCAACGCGCCGAGGACGCCGACCGTGCCGTCGTACCGGCCGGCGTGGGGAATCGCATCAATGTGCGAGCCGGAGCCGACGGCGCCCAGTTCGGGATGCGTGCCCGGCCAGCGCGCGAAGAGATTGCCGATCGCGTCCTCGCGCACTTTCAGCCCCGCGTCTGAGCACAGGCGGCGCAGATAGCCGCGCGCACGCCGGTCGCACTCCGTGAACAAGACGCGCGTGACTCCCGGCGGCTTGCAATCGCTGTAGGTCGCCAGGTGCGCCAGTTCCTGTCCCAGTCGCTCCGCATCAACGGTCACCTGCATCGCGCTCATGGCCCGATCCCCAAGGGCTCCGATTGACGTCCTTGTAATACAAGTAGGCCGCTGGCTGCGGCCCCATCGCCACGAACCACTGCGGGCAGAACGCCGCCATCCAGATGACGTCGCCGGCGCGCACAGGATACCACCGATCCGACAGCCGATACACCCCCTGCCCCTCCAGCATCAGCAATCCGTGCTCCATGACGTGGACTTCGACGCAGGGCAGCGCCGCGCCGGGCTCAAAGCGAAACACGTTGACGGCGAGGTCGAAGGCCGGTTCGTCCGGCAGCAGCGTCTGGAGCCGAGCGGCGGGGTCGCCGAGGAACGGCTGCCCGGCCACGTCGCGCTCGTGGCCGATGATCATTCGGGGCGGCGGAACCCCGGGCCGCGACTCGTACCGCTTTTCAAACACATTCAGCCGGCAGGCCGACGCGGCTCGCAGCGTCGCTCGATCCTCGGGCGCAAGATAGAGAAACCCGCCCGGCGCCAATGTCGTTGACCCATCGTCGGGCGCGTCCACCGCCAGCAGACCCTCGAGGACGTAAACGAAGCGTTCGATTCCGAGCGGCGCTGGCGCCGCGGTTCCGCCGGCGTCCATCACCGCGAGGTATTGCAGAAACCGCGCTCCCATCGCAGGCGCGATCAGCACGACGCATTGCGTGCGCTCCCATCCTGGCAGCGGCGCGGTCACGAAACTGCGCGGATCGATCAGCGCATGGTCGACCGCCCGGTGACTGCGCGTGGCGCCAAAGAGTTCCATGTGTCACTCCCGATCGAGTTCGAGCCGGAGAAATCGGATCATCACGGATAGGGCCGCCCGCACGTCCTCGCGCCGCACCGCTTCATCGGGATGATGACTCAGGCCGCCGGGCGAACGGATGAACAGCAGGGCGACAGGACAGCGCTCGGCGAGGACGGCCGCGTCGTGCCCGGCGCCACTGGACAGTCGCACGCCGGTCAATCCCTCGGCCGCGACGGCCGCCGCAAGGCGATCCGTCAAGCCCGCGTCGCACGCAACGGCAGCCGATTCGGCAATCGGATCAACCCGAACGGTGAGTCGCCGCCTGCCGGCGATATCGCGCGCCCACGTCCGGAGTTGATCGACCGCCTGGCGGCGAACTTCATCGACCGGGTGGCGCACGTCGAGGCTCAGTCGGACATCGCCGGGGACCACGTTGGGAGCATTCGGAGTCACGACCAGGTTCCCGACGGTGGCGCGGAGTTCCGGGTCGGCCTGGGCCAAACGTTCGACGGCGGCAATAAACTCGGCGGCGCCGGCGAGCGCGTCGCGCCGATGCCGCATCGGTTCCGTGCCCGCATGACCCGACCGCCCGAGCCAAGCGAGGCTCAGCCGCGTCTGACCCACGATACTCGTCACAATTCCTAATCCCAGTCCTGATTCGTCGAGTACTGGACCTTGCTCGATGTGCGCTTCGAGATACGCCTCGGGCTGTCCCGGCGGATAGGCAGCCCGCGCAGTCGCCGAAGGGTCCAGGCCGAAGCCCTCGATCGCCCGTGCCACGCTGATGCCGTCGGCGTCCGTCAAAGCGAGCTCCGCAGGACCGAGGCGACCGACCACTGCCCGGCTGCCGAGATACGGCACGCCGAATCGCACGCCCTCCTCTTCGGCGAACGCGATCACGTCCGCCGTCCGCCGGAATGTGATCCCCCGAAGCGCGTCCATCGCGGCAATGCCGAGGAGCACTCCGAGGACGCCATCGTACCGCCCGGCATTGGGGACGGTATCGATGTGCGATCCAACGGCGACGATGCGATCGGTTTGTCCGTCGCGCCGGCCGATGAGATTGCCGACCGCATCCACTCGGACGCCGAGGCCGGCGTCGCGCATCCACGATGCCAGGAGTTCGTGGGCCGAACGCATCGCCGGGCACAGGAATCGCCGCGTGAGCCGGTCCGGCGCTTCGCTGCACGAGGCCAAGGCCTCGCAGCGGGCGAGCACGGTGTCGGTCAAAGCGTCGAGGCTCATTCCATCGCCCACTTGGGGGGACTCATGATTCCCGTGGCGGCCCGGCCTACGTGTTCGGTACACTACCAGCGATGCGGGATCACGTCCGCTTTTTTCTGAATGGCCGTGAAGAGATCGCCCAAGGCGCGGCGGCATTCGCCACTCTCGCCGAGTTTCTGCGCTGGGAACGTGGTCTCGTGGGGACCAAGATCGTCTGTGCGGAGGGCGATTGCGGCGCCTGCACCGTCCTCGTCGGCCGGGCCGGCGAGAACGGCATCGCCTACCACCCGATCGACTCGTGCATTCAGTTCGTGTTTCAGGTCGATGGCGCGCACGTGGTCACGGTGGAAGGCCTTGAGCGCAGCGGCGTCATGCACCCGGTACAGCAGTCGATGATCGACTGCCACGGCTCGCAGTGCGGATATTGCACGCCGGGAATCGTCATGGCCCTCGCCGGCTGGCTCGAATCGGGCGGCGAACGCGAGCGCGCGCGCATTGCTCTGACCGGCAATCTCTGCCGGTGCACGGGCTACGTTCCTATCCTGGAAGCCGCGGACCGCCTGGCCGCGGCGCCGCACCGGCGGCGAGAAGACTGGCATTCGCCCACACTGGCGGGGCAACTGCGGCGGCTCGCCGTGGAACCGATCGGCATCGAATGGTCCGGCCGCCGATTCGACGCGCCGACTACGCTGGCGGACGCCATCGCTATCAAGGAACGCCGCCCGGAGACGGCGATCATCGCCGGGGCCACCGAACTGGCCGTGAGTCGCAACAAGCGCGGCGTCGAGCCGCCCGCCCTGATGTCCTTGAGGCGAATCCGAGAACTCGACGGCGTCGCCGTCGCTGATGATCGCTTCATCGTTGCCGCGAACGCCACCTGGGCGGAAATCGAGACGCGGATCGTGCCCTCGCTGCCGACGTTTCGGCGGATCGTCGAGCGGTTCGGTTCGCCCCAGATCCGGCACGCAGCGACCTTGGCCGGCAACATCGTCAACGGCTCACCGATCGCCGATGGTCTGCCGCTGTTGAGCGTCCTCGACGCGGAACTCGAATTGGCCGGACCGCACGGGTCCCGCCGGCGATCGATCAACGGCTTCTATTCAGGCTACAAGCAGGCCGACATCCGGCCCAACGAAATCCTCGCGCGTATCCACGTTCCGCGGCCCGACCGGGACGAGCGGCTGCGGCTTTACAAAGTTTCGCGTCGGACGGACCTGGACATTGCCACGGTCGGAGCCGCTATCCGCGTCCGCACCGACGGCGACACGATCGCGGCGGCGGCCGTTTGCCTCAGCGGCGTCGCGCCGACGATGGTGCGACTGCCGGAAACGGAGGCCTATCTCGTCGGCCGGCCGTTTGACGAGACCTCGTTCCGTATGGCCGGGCGCATCGCGCGATCGGAGGTACGGCCGATTTCCGATGTCCGCGGATCATCGCAGTTCCGAGCCCAGCTCTGCGAATCCGTCTTCCGCAAGTTTTACCTGGACGAGCTTTATTCGTGCGCCGGGGCGACGCCATGAACGCTATCGGCCAACCAATCCCGCATGAATCCGCTCGCGAACACGTCCGCGGCTCGGCGGCGTACATCGACGACTTCCCGCCGATTCGCGACGAACTGTTCGTGGGCTTCGTCGGCAGTCGAGTATCTCACGGCCGAATCACCGCGATTGACGTCGCAGCCGCACGATCCGTTCCCGGCGTGGCCGCCGTGTTCACCGCCGCCGACGTGCCCGAGAACCGGATTGGTCCCGTCGTCCACGACGAAGAGCTCCTGGCTTCGGAGGAGGTGTTGTTCGCCGGCCAGCCCATCGTCGCGATTGCCGCGGAAACGCGAACCGCTCTGGCGGCAGCACGATCCCGAGTCGAAGTACGTGTCGAGCCATTGCCCGCGGTGCTGACCATCGAAGACGCGATTGGCCGCGAGTCGTTCATTGGGCCGGCGCGGACGATCCGCCGCGGTGATGTGGCCGCCGCGCTCGCCGCCGCGCCGCATCGGCTTCGCGGTGAGTTGCGCATCGGAGGGCAGGAGCATTTCTATCTCGAGACCCAGGCGGCACTGGCGATCCCACACGACGGAGGCGAACTCGTCGTCCATTCCTCCACGCAGAATCCGACGGAGATTCAGGCCATCGTGGCCCGCGTGCTGCGCCGGACCATGGCCCAGGTGACGTGCATCTGTCGGCGGATGGGCGGCGGCTTCGGCGGGAAGGAGACACAGGCGGCGCTCCCGGCCGCTCTCGCGGCGCTCGCCGCCGCCCGCACCGGCCGCCCCGCGCGCTGCGTCCTCGCCCACGAGGACGATTTCCGCGTCACCGGCAAACGGCACCCCTACCTCGTCCGCTACGACGTCGGCTTCCGGGTCGACGGCGTCATCGACGCCTATCGCGCGGAGTTCTTTTCCAACGGCGGCTTCTCCGCCGACCTTTCGCTCCCCGTCATGGAGCGCACACTGTTTCACGCCGAAAACGCCTACTTCATCCCGCACGTCGAGTTCATCGGGCGCGTCTGCCGAACGAATCTGCCGTCGAATACGGCGTTTCGCGGATTCGGCGGCCCGCAGGCCGTCGCGGCAATCGAAAGCGTCATCGAGGACATCGCGGCGTACCTGCGAATAGACGGCGCCGTGGTCCGCAAACGGAACTGTTATAGCGACGGCGACCGCGCGATCACGCCCTATGGTCAGGTAGTCCGCGACCATGCCTTGCCGGAAATCCTTGACGAACTGTTGGCCTCGAGCGATTACGAACGGCGGCGAATGGAAACAAGCGCTTTCAATTCGCAATCGCGGACCCATCTCCGCGGCCTGGCGGTGACGCCGGTCAAGTTCGGCATCAGTTTCACGCGAAAGACGATGAACCAGGCCAACGCGCTGGTTCACGTGCAACTGGACGGCAGCGTGCAAGTCTCGACCGGCGGCACGGAAATGGGCCAGGGTCTCAGCACGAAGCTGCAACAGATCGTGGCCGACGAATTCGGACTGCCCGTCGAAGCGATTCGCGTGTTGCCCGCATCGACGGAGCGCAATCACAACACGTCGCCGACGGCGGCCTCGGCGAGCACGGACCTGAATGGGGCCGCGGCCGTCGAGGCGTGCCGACAGATTCGGAAGCGCCTCGAAACTGTCATCGCGGCGCGCGGGGAACGGGTGCGCGAATGGCTGTCGAGTGACACGGCCGCCGGGCCACGTATCGTGTCGTTTCGGGAGGCCATCGCAGCCGCTCATGAGGCGCGAGTGGATCTGGGCGCTCGCGGGTTCTTCGCCACGCCGGGGATCGATTTCGATCGGGACGCCGGCCGCGGCTCGCCATTTCGCTACTTCACCACCGGAGCAGCCGTCGCCGAAGTCGAAATCGACCGTTGGCTCGGCGACGTGATCGTCCGCCGCGTCGATCTCGTGCTCGATCTCGGCCGGCCGATCAACCCGGCGATCGACCGTGGGCAAACGATCGGCGGATTCGTGCAGGGTCTCGGCTGGGTGACGACGGAAGCGCTGGTAGTCGATGCGGAAGGTCGGCTTCTGTCCGATTCCGCGACGACGTACAAGATTCCGAACGTGACCGACATCCCGAGTGAGTTTCACGTGCGGCTTCGACTCGGCCAGGGTCCGCCGGATAATTTCGGCGGCAACAAGGCCGTGGGCGAGCCGCCGCTCTTGCTGGCGGTGTCGATCTGGGCGGCCATCAAGCAGGCGCTGGCCTCGCTGGTTCCGGGAACGCCGGCGCCGCTCGACCTGCCCGCGACCAACGAAGAAGTACTTCGGCGACTCACCGACTTGCAACGGGAGCCGCCGTCGACCGTCCCGGAAGCCAACGGCGAAGCGAGCGCCGAATCCATCCACGACTCAGTGCGAACGTGAGCACGATTTCAGCGGCGATGGTGCGCGAATTGCTCGGCGTGTCCGACCGCGGAATCGATTGCGCCTGCTGCACAGTGATCGCGACGCGCGGCTCGACGCCCCAGGAAGCCGGCGCCATGATGCTGGTGTTTCCCGATGGTCGACAGTCGGGCACGCTTGGCGGCGGCTGCGTCGAGGCGGAGGTGAAACGCCGGGCGCTCGCGGCCTTGGCGAACCGCGACGGCCCGTCGATTCACCAATTCGAACTCGACGGCGACGCCGCTTGGGACAACGGATTGATCTGTGGCGGGCTGATGACAATCCTCGTCGATCCGGTCGGAAAGCCACTGCGACAGGTGTATCGCCGGCTGCATTCCCTGCTTGAGACAGGGCACGGGTTCACGGCGATGGTCGCGCTGCCCGACAACGCTCACGGTCTGCCGGCCGGCGAATGGCGAATCCTCGACGATGGCGGCGATGCGCCGGCGTCGCTTTTGGCAATCGTGCGCAATCGATTGTCTCAAAGACCGCGGGCGCAGGTCATCGAAGGCGTGGCCGTGATTCCGTCGCCGCCGCGAATTCGTCTAATCATCGTCGGCGCCGGTCACGTCGGCCAGGCTGTCGCCCGGCTCGCCGCGGAAACCGGCTTTGCCGTCTGGGTGCTCGACGATCGGGAAACGTACGCCAACGCCGAGCGATTTCCGCACGCGGAGCGCCGCATTGTCGGCGACATCGGGCGCGAATTGCAGCGGTTGAAGCCGGTGATCGACGGTTCCGTCTACTGTCTAATCGTGACGCGCGGACACAACCACGACGGCGAAGCGCTGTATCATCTGGCGAGCTCCGCGGCCGGGTACATCGGCATGATCGGTAGCCAGCGCAAGGTCCGGCTCACGTTTGAGGAGTTGCTGGCCAGGGGCGTCCCGCAAGACGCGCTGGACCGGGTGCATGCCCCCGTGGGTTTGCCGATCGGATCGCAAACCGTGCCGGAAATCGCAGTGAGCATCGTCGCGGAATTGATCGCCTGCCGGAGCGGCGCCGCCCGTGGGATGCGGCCGTGATCGATCGTCGCGTCATCCCGGGGGCGTGAAAGCGCGTGAATTCGGCGCTAGCGCGTGGTAGCATCCAGATACAGTGCGGCGGCCCCGGAGGGGTGAGCTATGCGATTCTTCGCCATTGGCGTTCTGCTTGTCATTGCAGCAGCAGCGGGGATCGCGGCCGACAGCGAGACGCTGCGCCGGCCGCTCAATGTTGTCGTGCCGCCGATCGCGTCCGATCCGTCCGTGCGCTACGATTTCGACATCGTTTACGTCCGCGCGCGCCGAGCCGGCGACCTGGAGAACAAGCCGTATTTCGCCGACTTCTCGCATCCCGTCACCATGGAACCCGGCGCCGACTTGATGCTCCTGCATCCCGACGGCTCCGAGGAGCTGCTCGTGGCCGGCGGCGACGGTTCGATCACCGATCCCGTCGTGTCTTTCGACGCTCAGTGGGTGTTCTACGTCCATATCCACAACCTTCGAAACGCCAATCAATGGTCCCCGCCGCCCGAGGGCGCGGACATCTACAAGATTCACCTGAAAACCCGTCAGATCGTGAAGCTCACGAATCAGCGCTTCACGCCGAACATGGGCGCCGCCCTCTGGTCGCCGGACTATCGAACGGAGACGCCCGGGCGATCGCATCTGCCCTACGGCGTTTTCAACATGGGCCCGTTTCCGCTGCCCGGCGGCCGGATTGTCTTCGTCAGCAATCGAGATGGTTTCAAGCCACCTCGCGGCTACCCGGCCATCACTCTGCAACTCTTCGTGATGGACGACCGCGATACGAACCTCGGCCCGGGCGATGATCCGGCGAATCTGGAGAAAATCGGCCACCTGAACCTCGCCGGAGCGCTGCACCCCGTCACGCTCAAGGACGGCCGGATCATGTACAGCACGCTGGAATCGCAGGGCATGCGCAGCGATATATCGTGGGGCATCTGGACGATTCACCCCGACGGCACTCGCTGGGCGCCGTTGATCAGCGCCTTCGATACGGTTCCGGCGTCGAATGGATTCCACTTTCAAACGCAATTGTCGGACGGGTCAGTCGTCGTCGAGGAGTACTACAACCAGAACAACAGCGGGTTCGGAGCGCTGATCAAGCTCCCGGCCAGCCAACCGGAGGGTTATCCGTCATTCGGCCCCGCGTTCATGCACGATTCCCGGAATAAGCCTTGGCGCTACGGCCGGTATGACGACGGTCAGCCGCGCTGGTATCGCATGCCGTTCATGCCGCTCGGCTCGATGTCGCTGACGCCGTTTACCCACGGCGAGGAGGGACCCGCTGGGCGCTCAGTTCTCGGCGATCCGAAGTCGCCAGCGGTCGGCAAGTTCACGCACCCGTCCGGTGCTCCTGACAATCACCTGCTCACCGCCTATTCGCCAGGCCCGGTGAATCATCAGTTCTCGTACCTGCCACAAGTGGACTCGGGTATTTATCTGATCAAGTCGGGCGAACCGGTCAACGAACCGGCCGAGATGCGACTGATCAAGAACGACTCGAATTACAACGAATGCTGGCCGCGGGCCGTCGTGCCATATCGCCGCATCTATGGTGTGGATGAACCGGCCACCATTCCACGGCTGAAAAACGACGGCTCGCGCTCAGCGCACTTGTCCGCCGGGACGCCGTTCGGCCTGGTCGGCACGGCCAGCTTTTACAAGCGCGAGACGTATCCGAATGGCGCCGTGCCGGCGGGACAGGTCACGGCCCAATACGCCGGCGGCGACGACCCATGGAAGGGGCTTGGCCCGTTTATCGGCCACGGCGATAGCGCCGGACTGAATTGGCGCAATCAAGGTGCGGATGCAGGGCTCTATTCCAATGCTGAGATCCACGCGGTTCGGATCCTGGCCATGGAACCGAATACGGATCGGCATGGCGCCCTTGCGGGGCAGTTTTTTTCCAGCCACGCCAATGAACGGCTGCGCATTCTCGGGGAAATCCCGCTTCGCAAGTTCGAATCCGGCCGCGAACCGGCCGACCCCGACGGCAACCCGGACACGAGTTTTCTCGCCCGAATTCCGGCCGACGTGGCATTCACATTCCAGACGCTCGACCGCCGCGGCCTGGTCTTGAACATGTCGCAGACCTGGCACCAGCTTCGACCTGGCGAGATTCGGACGGACTGCGGCGGCTGCCACGCCCACAGCCAGAAGCCGACCGAGTTTGGTCTGACGCGGGCCGCGCAACCAGACTACCCCGTCTGGGATCTCGTCACCCGCACGCCACTGTTGACCGACAAGTCGGGCGACCAGACCGCGAAGCAATGGGATACGGCCAACTCGACCGGCGTTCGCTTCCGTCACGACGGCCCGCACAACGTCGAGTATTTCCGTGACGTGTTTCTGATCCTGCACCGCAGTTGCGTCGCCTGCCACACCGGTGATGAACCGGCCGGGAATCTTAATCTCGATGCCGACCACGTCGCCGTGACCGACGAGCGCGGAAAAGTGTTTCCGGGTACTTACTACCGGCTGGCTCGTGATCAAGGCGCCCGGTTCGGGCACAAGCCGATCGGCTGGGACGATTGGGGGACAGTCAACGCCTCGCGCTACGTGCGGACCTTTCAATCACGGCGCAGCCTGCTGATCTGGAAAGTGTTCGGCGAGCGGCTGGACGGGTTCTCCAACGACGATCACCCATCCGAGGCCAAGCCGGGAGACCGGTTTCGGCTCTTGCACCGAGGCCGAGAGGTGGATTTGGCCGCGAATCGCCGCCGCATCGATCTCGATTACGTCGGCAGCCCCATGCCGCCGCCGGACGCCGTGCGATCGGGCAAGGTCCAGCCGCTGACGGATGAAGATCGTCGCACGCTCGCCCGCTGGATTGATTTGGGTTGCCCGATTGATCTGCACTTCGACCCGCAGAATCCGTCGAAGCGCGGCATCGGCTGGCTATTGGACGACCAACGGCCGACGCTCACGATCGCGTTTCCTGAGCCGGGCGAACATCGCGAACTCGGGCGGATTTTGATCGGCATGCACGATTATGAGACCCAGTTGGACCTGAACCGCTTTCAAGTCTGGGCGAACTTTCGCGTCAACGGCGCGCCGGCAAATGTGAACCTCGCGCCGCGATTTCAGCGCGTCGAGCGCGGCGTCTGGGAGTTGCGTTTGCAGCCACCGATTTCGGAGTTGAAATCGGGACTGATCATCGCGACCGTGGCCGATCACCAGGGCAACGTCAGCCGCGTGGAGCGCAGCTTCCGAGTCGGGCCCGCGGCGAGTCGTTGATCCAAAAAACTCACTTCTTCGGCAACGGAATCGCGGGAACGGGCGACCAGCCGGAATCGGCCGCGGGCGCTGGCTTCGGCGTCACGACGGTCGCCCTCGGCAACGCCGGCTGCGTGGCCGAGACTCGCGTAACATTGGCTCGCCCGCTCACGGAACCAGCCTTGTCCTTGTCTTCCACCGGCGGATTGACGGGCGGGGTCGCCGGCGGCTTGGCTGCGGGAGCCGGCGCGGTCTCCGCCTTGGCCGGCTCAGCGACAACAATCGGAATCTGGGCCGGAGGCGGTTGGCATTCGGATTTCCAGGCGTGCCAGCCGGTCTGATAGTAGCCGTAGCAATTGTTCATGGGCCCGGTCGGCTTGGGTTTGGCCAACCCGAGACAGACCCAATCGATCTCGGCACGCGCGCTCGCGGCAACAAGCGACATCGAGAGAATCGCCGCGGCTTTGGTCAAAACGGTTCGCGATCGCCAACCCATCGCCCCCTCCCCTCGTCCCCGCGTGGGGCAATTCCCGAAACACAGTCCGCGGACGATCTTCCTTCACGCCACGGATTGCTCGGAACGTGCGCATTCCTCCCAAACCTCAATATCGGTTCAATCGGAACGCCTGCATGAGCGGAATTGGCCGGCAGCAAAACAAAAACACGGCGGATTCTCAAGGATCCGCCGTGTCGATTGTTTGAACAGGCTGCCTTGGACGCTCAGGCTGGCTGTTTCGACCAACGGCGGCGTATACCGCGGACGGCGCCGACGAACAGTCCGCCAGACGCAAGCAGCACGACTGCGCCGGGCGCTGGCACTGCTTCCGGCCGCGCCGGATAGAGGACGCCCTGCCCGTAGGCCCCGTTGACCTTTTCGAGCCAAGTGCCTTGTTCGCCCAAATGCAGGAGCGCTTCGTTGTACAGGAGATCGGCAGCGGAGTTGAGGGATGCGATCGATGAGGTCAGCGTCGCGCCGGAACCAAGGGTCAACCGCCAGATAGCCAACTGGTAAGCGGCCGCTGTGTCGTTGTTCGGATTCGACAGGCTGAGATACTTGTTGTAGAGGAAGGCCATTCCGCCGCCGAGCCAGCCGCCGAGCGGCGGGGGATTGGGGGCGCCGTTCGGCCCCGGATTGACAGCCAGCGAAGTCTCCTGCACCAGGAACGAACTGCGCATCGCGTTGAAAATGTCCACGCAGAAGGTGCGGAACGAGTAGTTCGATCCGCCGGGGCCTTGCCCGACTGCCGTCATTTGCATCTCGCCGAAGGCGACGCTGCCGAGTGATCCGCTATGCGAACCATTGTCGGTTCCGACGTACGTGTACGAGATGCTGCCGGACCGGTACGGGCCAAGTCCGTTGTAGTTGAGTTGAAAGGCCGCACTTGCAGGTGAGCAAACCGCAAGCATTGCCGCGAGGGCGAGGACGGGACGCGACATTGCAGTACTCCGACCGTGGTTGGGCACCACGTGGTGGGCTGGGGGCACCGCACCGAAAGTCATGGTAAGGTGGTGAATTTCCTGTGTCAAGCATTTTGTCTGCGAACTCGAAGCGCGAATCATCTACTCGACGATTGCTCCGAATCATCGGCGAACACTGGCACAACTCAATCGTGTTCTCAAACAGACGCAAGCTATTATTTCCCCATATTTAAGTGCGATTCTCCAAGAAACTTGGAATATCAGTCAACGTCGATGCATCAGCCCGAATGAATGCAACCCACGCCGGCAGCTGTCGCGTCATCGCAATGGGCCGGCTACGGAATCGAATCGCTGGCCCGCGCCTCCGCATTCAGAATCGAAGTGCTGAATCAGTACTAGGCTCATAGACCTGAGAGATTGGCAAGATTGAGCCGCGTACGGCTCGTCACTGATTGCCGGCCGCGTCGACGACTCGGAGAGACAGAGTTCCGGTGCGGCAAGAACCGCACTCAGTTGATCGATCGTCCGCCTTTGTCCGCGCGTTTGGAAGGTCGTTCTCCCGCTCGCCTCAAGGTCGAGGGCGCCGCAAGATCGGCGGATCGTGACCCGTAAAGGAAAGTTTGCATCGCCCGTGGGGATTGTAAACGGCGTTGGCGATTTCAACTATTTATCGAACCGCATTGGCATTCACTGCGACGTCGGCGATTCCGTAAGACGTATGAGGTTGGTAAGTTGCGCTGAATTGGCTGAATGTCCTGGGATGACGGCTAACGGTACAGAGTTTGCGACCGCACGCGACGTGACGAGGTGAGAGTATGCGCCCCCGGCATTGGGCAGCCACGGAGTCACGGCGACGAAGTTGTTTTCCTACTTCGGAATCCGCGATCACGTGTCTTGCGAAGTCTGGGTGGAGCACCGTCGTCGAGAGTCTTACCCGCGAGTTTGGAACGGAGCATTGACTCATCGCGTCGAACGATTTAGCCGTGTTTGATGACACAAGGACTGCATCAAGGTGAAGTCGAACCGCTCCCATGTTCGCGACGGCAAGGCGTCGGGCGCCGTTCCATCCAAGGGCGCATCCGCCCCGTCGCCACCGACGTCAGGCACAGCGATTCCGCGGTTCAGTCGGAAAACTGCCGGCCTGTTAGCGGTTGTTTCGGCGGTTGCGATCGGCTGGGCCTACTGGCCGACTTTCGTGGACCTCGCCCGAGTTTGGGGTAAGAACCCGCAGTATTCACACGGCTACCTCGTGCCGCTCTTCTCACTGTTCCTTCTTTGGCGAGGGTGCGGCGGAACCTCGTCCCAGTTCGGGCCGAGTTGGTGGGGTATCCCGATGTTGGTTGTCGGCCTCGGCGCATACCTGGCCGGCGCTTACGTCTTTTTCGATTGGCTCCAGGCCGTTTCGCTCCTGCCGGTCCTCGCCGGCGTCGCGCTACTGATCGGCGGCTGGCCGCTGCTTCGCCGCGCTGCGTGGCCGATCGCCTTCCTGACCTTCATGTTCCCATTGCCGTTCCGCGTTGAGACGGCGCTGTCGCAGCCGCTCCAGCGCATCGCCACGGTCGTGAGCACATATGCCTTGCAAACGGTCGGCTTGCCGGCAATCTCGGAAGGCAACGTGATTGTGATCAACGAAGCCAGGATCGGCGTCGTCGAAGCATGCAATGGATTGGGCATGATGCTGCTGTTTTTCGCCATCGCCACGGCCGTGGCCTTGCTGGTCGATCGGCCGCTTTGGCAAAAGATCGTCCTGGTGCTGAGCGCTATACCGATCGCAGTGATCGCCAACGTCGCTCGCATCTCGGTGACAGGGATGCTGACCGGCCTGATTGGACAGGAATGGACGGACTGGCTGTTCCATGACGTGGCCGGCTGGTTCATGATGCCCTTAGCGCTACTCCTGCTCTGGCTGGAGCTGGCATTTATGTCTCGCCTGTTCATTGAGGTCGAGACTCGAACAACTCGATTGAAGATCGGCGGCATGCCCGCAGCGTCGGGAAAGCCTGAAAAAAAAACGAACGCCGACCTGGCGAATCCGGCAGCGCCGGGTCGGCGCGTGGAGACCGTTGAAAGTCGCACGGCTGTGGCTGCAGCGGCGAATAATGGTCCCACAGGAGAATGACCGTGCCCACGGACAATATGCCGAGCTCTCCTGATCCGGTTGACCGGGCAGACCGCGGTGCGGCTCCATCGGGGAACGAACGGCGAAATTCGCGCCCGTCCCCCGCGGGCCATCGGCCCACGCCGCCGCCGCGACTAACCGCTGCGCCCAATCCTGCCGGCCTCATCGTCGCCTTGCGGCGTCGCTGGCTGTCGGCCGCGACCATCGGAATCCTCTTGGCGAGCGGCGTTTCCGTTGCCATCTGGACTTGGATGCCGACAGGTAAGGCAACCGCCCGCACGCTGGTCAACATTCAGGGCACGTCTTGGCTCTGGAAAGACAGTGCGCAACATACGGCGACGATGGATCCGCGGACGCACATCGCGTTGCTCAAGAGCCGTCTCGTATTGACGAGCGCGCTGAAGCAGCCCAAAGTGGCGGCGCTCGATTGCATTCGCACCAAGCCTGAGCCTATCGAGTGGCTCGAGAAAGAATTGCAAGCCGATTTCTCCGCCGCACCGGACGTCCTGCGGATCTCGTTGTCCGGCGACAATCCGTCGGAGTTGATCACGCTGGTCAACGAAATCCGCGACGCCTACAAGCGCGAGGTCATCGACAAGGAGCGGATCGACGCGAACGCCCGGCTCGTCTGGCTCGGCCAGCAGCGCGAGCAATACGAGTCGCGCCTGCGCCAAAGCAAGGAAATGCAGCGAGAATTGGAGCGGAAAACACCGAAGGATGCCAGCACGCGCAACTTACTCGCCGGCTTTGCCCAGCAACAGTTGTTCTTCTACGAGCGTGAGATCATTCAGACACAATCGGAAATCCGCCGTTTGACTGCGGAATTGACAGTGCAGAAGAATCTCGAAAAATCGCCCACCGATGGCGCCATTTCGCCGCGGATCATCGAAGAACTGCTGGAGAAAGACCCAGAATATCAGAAGGCCCAAGGCAAAGTCCGTGAAACCCGCCGCCTGATGGACGAATTTCTCAGCCGCAGCGTCCGGGGTGACAAAGACCCCGGAATGACTCGCTTTCGCGAGACGCTCAAGCAGGATGAAGCGGCGGTGACTCAGTTGCATCAGCAACTCATTCCCATTTATGAAGAGATTGTCAAGAAACGCCGCGGGTTCGATTTTGCGGTGAACACCCAGCAATTGGAAACGCGGCTGCAAGTGCTGCGTGAGGACGAGAAGGCGCTAACTGGGTTGCTCGAGGCGCAGCGGAAGCGCATCCAGGATATGGCCAACGACGTTGTCCGCCTGGAAGACCTGCGCGAGGACATGTCCGCCCAGGAGAAATTCGCAAAGCGGATCGCCGATGAAGAGGAAGGCCTGAAATTGGCTCTCAAAGTGCCGGAGCGATTCACGGTGATCGAAGAGGGCGTGGTCACGCGGCCGTCCGAATTCCGGCGGTTAATGATGGCCATCGGACTGGGATCGCTCGGATCGCTCGGTTTGGCGTGCCTGGGCATTGCATTTTGGGAGTTTCGGGCCGGCCGCGTGTCAACGGCTGAGGACGTGGCGCAGGATCTCGGTCTCAATCTCGTCGGCACGATTCCAGACGCGGCTCAGCGCTATCCGCGGCGCGGCCGGTCCCGAAAAGACGACGAAGCCAACAGCGCCCTGGCGGAAGCTGTCGATGCCACGCGCACCATGCTGCTGCGGGCCGCGAAAGCGGAGTCGCTGCAAGCCGTCATGATCACCAGCGCGCAGAGCGGCGAAGGCAAAACGCTGTTGGCAACGCATCTGGCGGCCAGCATGGCGCAGATCGGGCACAAGATACTGCTGATCGACGCGGATCTGCGCAATCCCATCGCGCACCAGGTCTTCGCACTGGACCAGGAACCCGGATTGTGCGAATACCTGGTCGGCGACGCGGCATTAGAGGACGTGATCCGACCGACGCCGATCGATCATCTTTGGATGATCACGGCCGGACACTGGGATAGCCGGGCGACCCGCGCACTGGCTCAGGATGCCACGCGAGATTTGCTCCTGCAACTCCGCGAGCAGTTCGAATTCATCATCGTCGATACATCGCCGGTGTTGCCGGTCGTGGACCCGCTGCTGATCGGCCAGCACATCGACGGCGCCATCATCTCGGTGTTGCGCGATGTGAGCCGGATGGCTCGGGTTTATGCGGCGCATCAACGGCTGGTCAATGGCGGCGTTCGCGTGCTCGGCGCGGTGGTCAACGGCGTTCGCGGCGAGATGTACACGGGCAAGTACGGGTACAAGTACGCCTCACGAACGACTGCAAGATCGAAAGAGTGACGAACGCCATCAGCAGCCGTCCGGTCTGATCGCGGCCTTCGTTGAGTGAACGTCGAGACGGGATCCGGGAGATGAGATGATTCGAGTAGTGCCAATCGCGGTAGGGTTGCTCCTGATCGGCTTGGCCGGCTATTTGCATGGTCAGTGGACGGGCCGCTGGGCCAGCGGAAACGAGGTGGCCGAGGCGGTTCTGCGAATGGCCGATTGGCCGACCGTGGCCGGAGATTGGATCGGCGAGAACGTGACCATCAATCCGCGAGAGAAGGAAATTGCCCAGGCCGACGGCATGATCTCGCGGCGATATACGAATCGATCCACCGGAGACACGGTATCCGTGATGTTGCTTTGCGGCCGGTCGGGGCCGATCTCGGTTCACCCGCCGGAAATCTGTTTCCCCGGCGCTGGTTTCCGGGAAGTCGGCTCACCGGTCCGGTGGTCGCCGAAGGATTCTCCCCGGGATCAGTTCTGGGTCCGACAGTTCGAGAAAGATGCGCCCGCGCCGATTCCGATTCGGTTGGTGTACGGTTGGAATGACCGGGGCCCGTGGAAGGCGCCCGACAATCCCCGGTGGGCATTTGGCGGGCAACCCGTGCTGTTCAAGCTCTATCTCACGCAGGAGTTGTCTCGAGGCAAAGATTCCCCGGACAACGCCCCTGCCTTGGACTTGCTTCGCAAGCTCCTGCCGCAGCTGCGAGAAATTGTCCGACCGAACGCCGCGGCAGGGGCGTGACCAGCTAACGGACTTGTGGAGTAGAAATCGAAGTCACACCGGCGAGCATCCCCGTAATGCCTCCGCCGCGAATTGAAGGAGCCAACGACTGAGTTTTTGCACGGCGGTGCCCCCCTCCGTTGCGAAAGTAGTAACGCAATGCCCGTCCAGCCCCGAGGTAGCACACAACGGCGTTATCGCCCACAGCGACCGACAAATGAGCTTCGAGCGCCTTTGCGAGGGCGCTTGCCATCCAAGGCGGAAGGACTCTCGCCGCCGCCACTGTCTGATCCGGACATCGACCTGGGTCGACAGACACGCGGCTGGTATCATTGGGTTCGGTCGATTATCGAGTATCCGACGACGATCGTTTTGTTCGTCGTTTCACTGCCGGTGATCGCGGTTGCGGCCGTCTTGATCCGCCTGACATCGAAAGGTCCCGCGTTCTATTCCCAAACGCGCTTGGGTCGCGGCGGCAAGCCATTCCGGGTCTTCAAGATTCGCAGCATGATTCACGATTGCGAGCGCTACACCGGACCGAAATGGTCGAACGGCCGCGACCCGCGCGTATTGCCCGTCGGCCGGGTGCTTCGGCGACTGCATATCGACGAATTGCCCCAGCTTTGGAACGTTCTGCGAGGCGAGATGAGCCTCATCGGCCCCCGGCCTGAGCGACCCGAATTCGTGCACAAGCTCGAGCAGTCGATTCCCCGGTATCGGGAGCGGCTCCGCGTGCGACCCGGAATTACGGGACTCGCTCAAGTCCAGTTGCCGCCGGATTTCGACGTCGAGGACGTCCGCCGCAAGCTGGCATACGATCTGTACTACATCGACCACATGGGCCCCGCACTCGACCTCCGAATTACGCTGAGCACGATTCTGAAAATGCTCGGGTTCCGTCTGTCGGTGTTGCGGGCGCTCTTTGCGATGCCCACGCAGAGCGACGTCGATTTGCTCTATCGCAGCGGCCTCCCCTTGTCGGAGAGCCCGTCGGAACTGAGGATACAAACGGCCTAGGACTCGCGCTGATTCGCAAGCGCATGACGCCGGACTTGGCGCTCGAGGCCTGGTCCGGCGTCCAGCTTTTCTCACAACCGCGAATCCGCCAATGACGCCCCGCTCCGCCCCGACCGCTTGGCATTATCGATGGGCCGCCTTCGGCATGGCCGTCCTGACCGTGTATGGGAGCTTGCTGCCGTTCCAATACCAACCCAAATCTTGGGACGAAGCTATCGCCCGATTCGCCCGAATCACCGAGTTCGATCCGTCGGAACTTGAAGCCCGCGGCGATTGGATCGTCAGTACGGTCCAGTTCGCGATTCTCGGTTTCGTTTCGATGGGCGCATTGTGCGTCGACCGCCGAGGGATCTGGGGATGGTTCGCGGCGCCCGTCGTCATAGCCGCGATTGTCGCGCTGGCGATCGGGATTGAGTTCGCGCAGGTGTACTTTCCACCGCGCACCGTGTCGATCAACGACATTCAGTTCGAGTCGCTGGGCGGCTGCCTCGGGACCATTGGCTGGCTGATTGCCGGCCAGCGGATCACAAGCTGGGCGCGACGCATCGGCAAGGTCACTACGCTCGCCGGATTCGCGAGCCGGTTGCTCCCTGGCTATTTGGCGGTGCTCCTTATCGTGCAACTCATGCCGTTCGATTTCATCGTTCGCTATGACGAACTCGCCGTGAAGTACTCGGAAGGCAAGGTGCGATTGAACCCCTGGCCGGTCGACGCAATGCGACCCTGGGACATGGCGACGAAGAGCCTGCTCAATTTTGCATGCTTCGTGCCGTTGGGTCTGTTGCATTCGCTCGCGCGCCGGCACGCCGGCGCTCCGCAACACAACTCGGACGTACCCTGGGCGTCCTTCGCAGCGCCGATTCTGATCGAGTTCCTTCAGTTCTTCGTCTATTCGCGAACCAGCAACACCGTTGATGTCCTGACCGGCATGCTCGGCGTTGCCGCGGGCTGGCGATTGGCCCGACTCGTTCGGCCGTCGGATGCATCCGGGCACAGCACGTCGACATTCAAGATGCTCCGCCCGGCATTATTCCTTGTCTGGCTCGCAATCGTCGTTTACCTGTATTGGCGGCCATTCGACTTTACCGTCAACCCGGAACGATTCCGCGCGGATCGCGAGGATTGGCCGATGTATGGTTTCCGGCGCTTCACGTTGGCGCCGTTTGCCGACTATTACTGGAACAGCAAGTACACCGCGCTTGACCTGTTTGTCCGCAAGGCATTCTCGTTCATGCCTCTCGGCGTCCTTGGCGCGTTGTCGCTCCGGGATTTGAATCGGCGCAATGCGGCCGCTGGGACCATGTTCACGGCATTCGTCGTCGCCGTGATTCTCGAAGCCGGTCGCTACTTCCTGCCGGCGCGCAGCCCGAGCTCGACCGACGTACTCATCGCGTGTGCCGGAGCCTGGCTCGGATTTCGCGTCACTCAGCACGTTCGGCTGGTTCTATGGGCGGAATCCGCGCTGCACTCTTGGCCGGGCGTACCGCCTTCGGGAACTCGAGTGCCACCGTTGAAGTGGATCACCGGCCCATGATGAACTTGCCGGCTCGAATCCGGCCGTAAATTGCGGTTTACAGTCGTGTTGTCGCACTAAAATCACTTCGATGATGAGCAACCAGGGCTGGTGCGTTGACGTCCTACATAGCCTTGCGGAACTTGGTCATATCATGTTGCATATCAATAGTTTACGTTGTTCGCCGTGATGCGGCTCTGAAGTGTAAACAGCGCCGGTACAGCGTTTGCCCTCTCATGACCCGGGACGCGTTCCACGAGATTTTGTCGACTGCGATCGACTTTGGGTATTTCCCGATCCGTTCGCGGAGAGGCTGGATCGCTGCGCCCCTTGAATCCTGCGGCTTGCGCACCCCACGGGGACGGAGTGCGCGCTGAATTCGCTCACAGGAACCTCCATGTCGATGCCAACCGAACTCGTACCCGAACAGAAGTCCGGGCACGTTTCTAGTTCAAGTTCTCGCGCCGCCGACATCAGGGGATCGTCGTCCGCCAATTTGCGTCAATCGGCCGAAGTGCATCCTGAGTTGCCCGTGACAATCATTGAAGCCCGGCCGGGATGGCGATTCGTCAATCTCCGGGATCTGTGGCGTTACCGAGAACTGCTGTACTTCCTGACTTGGCGGGACATCAAGGTCCGATACAAGCAGACCGTTCTCGGGGCCGCCTGGGCGATTCTCCAGCCGTTTGCCACGATGGTGGTGTTCAGTTTGTTCTTTGGACGGTTGGCGTCGATGCCGGCAGGCGGAGTTCCCTATCCGCTGTTCGTTTTTGCCGGCCTCCTGCCGTGGTATTTCTTCTCGAACGCGATCACATCGGGCAGTCAGAGCGTCGTCGGAAACCAAAACCTAGTTACGAAAGTTTATTTTCCGCGGCTGATCATCCCACTGAGCGCAGTGGGCGCGAGTCTTGTCGACTTTGTAATCGGATTCGCAATGCTGCTCGTAATAATGCTGTACTACGGCGTCATGCCGGGATGGGAAATCATTCTTGTACCCGTTATTGCGTTCGGTTTGTTGCTGGCGGCGACGGGCGTCGGCACCCTGCTTTCGGCATTGACGGTCGCGTATCGTGACTTCCGTTACGTCGTGCCCTTCATGGTCCAGCTCTGGATGTTCGCCACGCCCAGTATCTATTTGAGCGCCGAGGCCTTTGGCAGCCCGCGATGGCAAGCCGTGCTTCCGTTCAATCCGGCTTATGGGCTCATCGCCAACTTTCGAGCCGCGGCCCTGGGCGAACCGTTTGACTGGTACTCCCTGTCGATATCCACCGGGGTCAGCCTGGCAATCCTTCTGGCCGGTTGCTTGTATTTCCGCCGCGTCGAACGCTGGTTCGCGGATATCGTGTAAGTGCTGAGTTCATGAAAAGCGCGCTGTTCACGTACTTGCTCACCTATGGCGGGCCCGTAATCTCGCTTGCGCGCCCCTATTATGGATTCCTGATTTACGTTTGTTTCGGCATTATCAAGCCAGATTCCCTGTGGTTCTGGTCAGTCCCACAAGGGAACTACAGTCGAATCGTAGCCATCGGGTTCTTATTGGGTTGGGCGGTGCATGGCTTCGGCAATTGGCGATTCGGCCGGGGTGGCCTGATCATCTTTTCGATGATTGGTTTCTGGCTTGTCCTTGTTGCCGGCGCCATGATGGCTCCGGTGCCAGAGATCGGATGGCAAACAGTCGAACCAATGGCAAAAGTGTTCCTACCCATTCTCGCCGCGGCGACGCTGATAACTTCCGTAAAGGAGCTTCGGCAATTAGCGTGGGTGATTGTGCTGTCGATGGGGTTCCTTGCATACGAATTCAATCTTACTTACTACACGACTGTGTTTATTCCATGGGAGTTTTACCATGGCGGTTTGGATAACAACGGTATCGCGATTACGATGGTGACGGGAATCGGTGTCGCGTTTTATCTCGGCCTGTATTCCGATCATTGGTGGCAGAGGATTACGGCGTTTCTCGCGGCAGCATTGATGGCGCACGTCGTCTTGTTCAGTAATTCGCGCGGCGGGATGCTATCGCTCTTGGTGACCATGGGAGTTTGTTTCATCCTCACTCCGAAACGGCCTCGCGATTACGTCTACCTTTTGCTGGGAGCCGCATTGATCTTTCGACTGGCCGGCGCCGGCGTTCAGGAGCGCTTCATGACTTCTTTCGCCGATGAAGGAACTGTCGAGGGCGCGGATCGCGGTGGACGTCGGCTGGATCACTGGAAGGCGTGCCTGGACTCGATGATGCAGCAGCCGCTCGGTGTCGGCCCGAACCATTGGCCGATCACCGCGCCTCAATATGGCCTGCCGCAAATGGCCGCCCACTCGACGTGGTTGCAAATGGGCGCCGAACTCGGTTGGCCGGGAGTCATATTCCTTGTGGGAATTTATGGCGTTTGCATCTGGCGCCTGTGGCCATTGACGAGGCAGCGCACCCCAGTGCCCGATCCCTGGATCCGATATCTTGCCCGCATGGTTATCTCAGGCCTGATCGGGTTCATCACCTCCGGCCAATTCGTCAGTTCGGATGGCGTCGAACTGCCGTATTACATTGCACTGATTGGCGCGGGCACGCTGAGATTGGCTTCTCCGGCGCGCACCGACGAACTCGCGACCTCGCGATCCGATCCTGATTTCCAGGATGCCGCAGACCCCGTTGATCATCCTCAGTTACAATCCATCAGCGAACGGCTCGATTAGACCGTCGGGTTCAACTATGAAACCAGCCATTGTTGCTGAGAACATTTCAAAGAAGTTCCGAATCGGCGTTCAAGGCCAGGGCGAATACCGCACGCTCCGAGAGACGATCGTGGATGCTGTAACGGCGCCAATTCGTCGACTAAGAAATGGAGCGCAGTCAATTCAACAATCCGAGTTTTGGGCATTGAAGGACGTTTCATTCGTGGTGCAACCGGGTGAAGCGCTCGGAATTATCGGCCGAAACGGTGCGGGCAAATCGACGCTCTTGAAAATCTTGAGCCACATCACGGAGCCCTCCCAGGGCCGGGTCCGGCTGCGCGGCCGGCTGGCTAGCCTCCTCGAGGTTGGCACTGGCTTTCATCCAGAACTCACCGGGCGTGAAAATATCTACCTGAACGGATCGCTTCTTGGGATGAGTCGGCGCGAAATCACTGCGAAGTTTGACGAGATCGTCGCGTTCAGCGAAGTTGAGCGGTTTCTGGACACGCCAGTGAAACGATTCTCGAGCGGCATGTACGTGCGACTCGCATTCGCGATCGCAGCTCATCTCGAGCCCGAAATCCTGATTGTGGACGAGGTACTGGCTGTCGGTGACGCGAGCTATCAACGGCGCTGCGTTAATCGAATGCACCATCTCGTTCGAAGCGGCTGCACCATTCTATTCGTTAGCCACAACATGGACTTGGTGCCGCGATTGTGCCAGTCAGCGCTGTTGCTCGATCACGGGCGCGTTCGAACGATGGGCGAAGCCGCACCCGTGATCGAAAGCTATTTATCGGAGATCGGCAGTTCGCATCGGAGCGGTGGCGATCTGACCCGGGCATTGCGCCACGGCGACGGGCGAGCCAGGTTCCAGCGCGTTGAATTCCTGCACCCTGAACGTGCAAAGGGCGCCGGCGTCCACCGCTCTGGCGACGATGTCGCAATCCGTTTCGACATCGTGGCCGACCACGTCATTGACCACGTCACGATCGCTGTCAATCTTCGCAGTACATCCGGTACCAAAATCCACAGTGCTTCCACACACGAACAAAATGTTCCAGTTCGGCTCCAACCTGGAGAACACACGTTTGAAGTCCGGTTTCACCGTGTTCGCTTCCGCCCGGGGAACGCGATCGACGTTGAGCTATGGATGGAAACGAGTGGAACAGTTCTCGATCACATTGTTGATGCGATGAGAGTGCCCGTCGTCGATGGCGACGATACCGCCGATTTTGTAAACCGCACTGATCAGGGCATTGTCCTCACGGAAGTCGCATGGCGCACGCCGCAAAACTGCGAATCATCCCAGTTCGCCCCAGTGAATACTGACGCGAGTCCATGTTCCCCCGCCTCATTGCCACCGTAAAACGTTACATCCCACGGAAGTGGAAGCAACTATACTGGCGCCTGCCGGAGCTGCACTCCACCGCCGAAGCCAGAATCGCGGACGTACAGAGACTGTTTCAGGTTGTGGGGCTATGGAACTTGCCGTTTCTCGTGGCGTGGTTGGCTGACTGGGAAGACCGCGCCCGACGAGTTGAGATTCGCATACCGCGGTACCACCACGCGATGGCGCTGCGTCTCGGAACGAGCGACCTACCTGTATTCCGCCAGGTGTTCCTTGACGAGCAATATGGCCATCTGCCCATCGACGATCCGCATGTGATCATTGATGCCGGCGCTAACATCGGTCTGACTTCGCTCTATTTCTTGCGGAATTATCCGAATGCGCGCGTCATCGCCCTCGAACCCGACCCAGACAACTTCCAAATGGCGTACCGGAATCTTCGCGCGTATCACAATCGCTGTCACGTCATCCTTGGCGCCCTCTGGTCGCACCGCGCTCGTCTCACCTTGCATCGCGGCGATCAACACTGGGCGACGCAGGTTCGCGAGGGCGATGGCCCCGTCGAAGGCTACTCCGTGAAGGATCTCATTTGTGCCCACCACTTGACACACATTGATTTGCTCAAGGCAGATATTGAAGGATCCGAAGCTGTTGTATTTGCTAATCAAGGAGAATTGGAGTTGCATCGGATCTCTTGCTGCGCGATTGAATTGCACGGCGCTGAGTGCGAGCGTGTGTTCTTCGAGGCGATGGCGCCCCACGGATTCCATTGCCATCGCCGCGGCGAACTCACGATTGCCGTCCGAACACCATCAGCGTAACCTTTGCTAAAGAGCCGAGCGCATTTGCGCAGTCGCTCTAATCGCAGTCGGAATCGTCCCATGCTTGTCACCGTCGCGATCTGCACGTGGAATCGATCACAACTTCTCAACCTGACGCTCCAGGAGTTGACCACACTTCGTATTCCCAAGGGCGTGCAGTGGCGGCTTCTCGTCGTGAACAATAACTGTAGGGACGATACCGATTCCGTTATTCGCCGCTATGAGGGCGCACTGCCGATTGAGCGGCTGTTTGAACCGAAACCTGGCCTTTCGAACGCTCGGAATTGTGCGCTGGCGGAGGCCCGCGGTGAGTGGATCGTCTGGACCGACGATGATGTCCTGATTGACCCCGATTGGTTGGTGGGATTTTCCGAGACAGTCGATCGCTTCCCGAACGCGGCAGCGGTTGGGGGGCCGATTGCGCCCTGGTTTCCGGTCGAGCCGGATCCGGACCTAGCCGCGGCGTTTCCGATTATCTTGAAAGGATTCTGTGGCCTTGATTGGGGCCACGAGGAGCGTCCACTATCAGATCGCGAGTATCTATTCGGTGCCAATATGGCATTCCATTTGGGACGCACTGAAGGGCTCAGATTTGATCCGGCGTGCGGTCGCCGCGAGCATTTCCAGGGCGGCGAAGACGACCTCGATTTTGTTCGCCGGGTGCGGGCCCGCGGCGGCAGCGTCATTTGGTCGCCACGAATGACGGTTCGTCATTACGTCGAACCGAGTCGCATGACAGTCGACTACATGGATCGCTGGTTCACAGATCTCGGCGAGTTTACGGTGCAACGAGATGGTATTCCCCCCGGCACGCGCCTGTTCGGCATGCCCCGCTGGTTGGTGCGCCGGTACATCGAATGGTACGCCAAGGGGATCGCTGCTCGCCTGACGTTGCGGCGCGTCGCACACCTCAAGGCGCGCCAGGAGTATTGCTATGTGCGCGGGTTGCTGCGCGGATGCCTGCGCGCCTCGGCGTCAAGGGTCAACGGCACGTCAGGCGCGACGCGCAGCGACACACGTATGCACTCGCTGGAGCGTACCGTCTTGTCCAGCGGCGAAACCATGGCCGCTGGGCCACGGCCATAATCTGTTTTTACTTCCATTGCAGTTCCAAGACTCCGATGGGCATCGACCGACGCTTAAACGTAGTCATCAACGCTCGCGTCAATCCCGTCACCGATGGCGGGATCGTGCAATCCACTGCCGGCTTGATCTGGGGATTGGGCCAACTCGATGGTAACTCGGAACAATACACAATCTTATATAAGACCCAGGAGCAATATGATTGGCTGCGCAATGTTTGCGCGCCGCACCAGCATCTCGTTCGCGTTCCAGACCATTTTGATGGTCCCGGCCAGAAACCAGCCTTCAGTTTGGCGAGGATTCTGAAAGCCGCGCTCGGACCCTTGCTTCCGGCCGCGCGATACGTCCAAAGGTTAGTGAACATCCAGCGACAATGGCCTGAAGTTCGCCTGTCCGACGGGTTCATTGAGAGTCTTGGCTGTGATCTTGTGCACTTTCCGACGCAGAGTTTTGTTGTCTGCTCATTGCCGTCCGTTTATAATCCACACGATTTACAACACCTGCATTATCCGCAGTTTTTTGCACGAGAGGAGATCGTTGCGCGAGAAGTGACTTACCGGGCGGGATGCCAACTCGCAAAGTCCGTCGTCGTTGGTACGCAGTGGGTGAAAGATGATCTGATCCGCCAATATCGAATTGATCCGGACAAGATTCAGATTATACCATGGGCATCTCCCACAACTTTCTACAAATCAGCCTCAGCGCTCCAGATGCGTACGGTGCTGGACAAGTATTCATTGGCCCAACCGTTTGCGCTTTATCCCGCTGTGACATGGCCACACAAGAATCACGTTCGGCTGCTCGAATCGCTCGCATTTCTTCGTGATCGGCGGGGATTGCGAGTCACGGTTGTTTGCACTGGCACACGATACCGCCCACATTGGCCGACGATCGAATCGACTGTACGTCAACTTCAGTTGGAATCGCAAGTCCATTTCCTTGGGTTTGTTCCTGAGGAAGATTTACGCGCGCTGTATCGCCATGCGCAGTTTCTGGTGCTACCAACATTGTATGAAGCCGATAGTTGCCCGGTGCATGAAGCTTGGTCCGAGGGGCTTCCAGTCACGTCATCGAACGTCACGGCTCTGCCCGATCAAATCCTGGACGCTGGGCTTTTGTTTGATCCAACAAGTATTGAGTCGATCGCGCAGGCCATCGAGCGGATGGCGACTTCGGAGCAGTTACGAGATGAGTTGCGCAAACGCGGGTATCTTCGGATGAAGGATTTCGACTGGCTCCGTACTGCCAAGGCGTATCGAGCCGTCTATCGTCGGGCCGCGGATCGCCCATTGACCGAAGAAGATCAGTGGCTCCTCCAATGGGATTGGATGCGCCATCCCCATCGAAAACAACCCCAAACTCCATCCGTTGTGGCTGCTTTATGATACCAATTTCCAATCCCGCGTTTGTGGGAAATGAACTGCAATATGTAACAGACTGCGTTCGAAGCGGCTGGATCTCGTCTGTCGGCGAGTATGTCCAGCGCTTCGAGACGGCGTTTGCAAGCTTTTGTGGCGTTGACTTCGCCGTGACCTGTTCCAACGGCACGACCGCCTTGCATCTGGCGCTGCTTGCCCTCGGAGTCAAGCCGGGTGATGAAGTCATCGTCCCAACGCTCACGTACGTTGCGACCGCCAATGCAGTCGCCTACTGCGGCGCGCGGCCTATCTTCGTCGATTCCGAGCCGGACACGTGGAACATGGATCCGGGGCGAATCGAGGAGCTGATCACGCCGCGGACGAAGGGGATCATTGTCGTCCATCTTTTCGGCCATCCGGTAGACATGGATCGCATTCAGGAGATTGCGAATCGTCATGGACTCTTTATCCTGGAAGATGCGGCCGAAGCTCACGGCGCTGAGTACAAGGGCCGGCGCGTCGGGTCGCTTGGCGATGCCGCGACCTTTAGTTTTTTCGGCAACAAGATCATCACGACCGGCGAAGGCGGCATGGTGACCACCCGTCATCGCCACATCGCCGATGAGGTGCGCCGACTGAAAAACCACGGCATGGATCCCAAGCGCAAATACTGGTTTCCAACCATCGGTTTCAACTATCGACTGACCAACGTGGCAAGCGCGATCGGACTCGCCCAGCTTGAAACAATTGATTGGCACCTGGACCAGCACCGCCAGGTCGCCGCGTGGTACAAGGAATTCCTGGCCGACCACCCCGCGTTTTCGTGGCAACCGGAAAAAGATTGGGCGCGGCATGCATGGTGGCTCTTCACCGTCTTGCTGGACGACACGATTCCAATCGATCGATTTGAACTCTTGAAGCGTCTCGTGGACCACGGCGTGGAAGGGCGGCAGATCGTCTATCCCATCACACAACTTCCGCCCTATGCGACGACGACCGAAGGCCGAAGTTTTCCTGTCGCCGATCGCGTCGTCAATCGTGGAATCCACTTGCCGACCTGGTGCGGCCTCACTCGTGAGCAGATCGCGCACATTTGCGATTGCCTTGTGGATTGCCTCGATTGTTCGTATGCTAAGGAGAACGGCGATGGGATGCGACGGTCTGCCGGCAGACGACGGCTGCCAGAACAGACTCAGCAATCCGAGTAATGAGCATTGCCAAGCCGCGCGACGTTGCCAATGGGCGGGCGCGGATCTTCGGCGCCCGTTGGTGAGCCGGCGCAATCGGATTTGGTCCAACTGCGCCGATGTATTGCAGTACATGATTCACCGTCGCGGCGCTCCGACGCCACCACCGTCCCGGATCAATGACAATCGGATTGCCAATGCCGCGCAGCCCATTCCCTTCATGCCGACGGCCCGGAATCCGCCAGATCGAGTTGGAAAGCCGGATCGCGCCGGCGCTCGTCGCGGCCTACGGCTTCGAGGAAGGCAGCGGATCGACGGCTGCCGACGCCAGCGGACTCGGTCACACGGGACAGATATCTGGTGCGACGTGGACGTCAAACGGCCGGTTTGGTAATGCGCTCCAATTCGACGGCGTCAACGACTTCGTCACCGTTGCCGACTCTAACTACCTCGACCTCACAACGGGTATGACGCTCGAAGCTTGGGTGTATCCGACGGCTGTCGGCGCCGGTTCCTGGCGCAATGTCATTATCAAAGAACGACCATCGGGCGAAGTTTACAATCTTTACGCGAATACTGACGTGGACGCTCCAACCGTTTATTGTGTGCTGGCAAGTTCGCCGTCCACGCCGTTCAGTGCTTCCGCAGTATCAACACTTCCGCTCAATAACTGGTCGCATTTGGCGGCCACCTACGACGGCAGCATGCTCCGAATGTATGTGAATGGCATCCAAGCCGGCAGCCGGGCAATCTCCGGACCACTCTTGACGTCGACCGGGGCTCTACGCATCGGAGGCAATCAAGTTTGGGGCGAGTATTTCCAGGGGCGGATCGACGAAGTCCGAATCTATAACACTGCGTTGTCCGCCGCGCAAATCCAGTCGGATATGAACAACCCGGTCTCGGCAGGTGATACTACGCCACCCGGGTTTTCCGCGATTGTTGCGGTGAACATCACGCCGACGGGAGCGACTATCACCTGGACAACCGATGAGCCTGCCACCACCCAGGTCGAGTACGGAATGACAACCGCCTATGGCAATTTGACGAGTATCAACCCGGCGCTGATTCTTAACCATAGCCAGGCGCTGACGCAGCTTGTTCCGAATACCCAATACCACTTCCGCGTTCGGTCCGTCGATGCGGCCGGTAACCTGGCAATTTCACAGGATATGACCTTTGCAACCGCCCCGACGATGCTGCCACAGCCCGCGGCCGTCTATGTATCACCGAGTGGATCTGATACGAATCCCGGTACAGAAGCGGCTCCGTTTCGGACTATTCGTCGTGCTCAGGATTTTGTTCGAGCAGTCAATGAGTCGATGACTTCCAACGTCAGCGTATACTTGCGCGGCGGCACCTATCAGCTATCCGAGCCAGTTTCATTAACGCCTCGTGACTCCGGTAGTAACGGTTTTCGAGTGCAATGGCTGGCCTACCCCGGCGAGGTCCCGATTCTCGATGGGGGTACCGAGATCACGGGCTGGGTTCCGGAACAGAATGGCGTGTTTTCCGCTCCGACCGGGGGCCTCGAGTTTCTCCAGTTTTATGTCAACGGATTGCGTGGCACGCTTGCTCGACTATCGAATACGTATCGCTCCATGTCGTGGGACGTCCCGAATCAGAAGATTAACATAGACCCCATTGACGCCGCGGCGCTGCAATCACTAAGCCCTCAACAGTTATCGCAGGTGCGCATTACAATCCTCGGCAAGGGCGTCAATCAAGCGACCTTGCGAATTGCCTCCATATCCGGAACCGCCATCACTCCAATGGAACCGGAACGCACCTTGATTTTTCAACAGACATATCCGCCCAAGGAGAATCGTCCGTATTTTCTGGACAACGCGTTTGGTTTCGTCAACGATCCTGGGGAGTTTTACGTCGATCCCGTCGCGGATCGCGTCTACTATAAGCCGCGGCCGGGTGAATCGAACATGGCCCTGGTCACCGCCGTGGCTTCGCGACTCGAGCGGTTGCTAAGTATCGAGGGAACCATTGACCAGCCGGTGACGAATATCGACGTCTCCGGATTGACCTTCCAGCACTCCGGTTGGACGTTGCCCCTCCAGACGGGATTTATAGGCGACCAGGGCAGCTTTCAATTCGTTGCACCGCTTCCGCCCGATCAGATTACCTCCTACCCGAGCGAGGGCCTCCCCGCCGCCATCGACGTGCGCTACGCGCACAACTTGCGATTTGAACGCAACGTCATTCAGAACGCGGGCGCCTCGGCCGTCAATTTCTGGGTCGATGTGGATGACACCACGTTTGTCGGCAACACCCTTCGCAACATTGCCGGCAGTGGGCTCACGATCGATTTGAATCTCCAAGGCAATCCGGCTGATCTCCGGATTGTCTCCAGAAACGATATTGTCCAGAATAACTTCGTCGCCGGCATCGGTCTCGACTACTACCAATCTGTAGGACTTCAGCTGACGTACACCGACAGCGCAATTCTCGAACACAACGAAGTCACCAACGTCCGCTATTCCGGCATCAGCGTTGGCTGGGGCTGGGCCGACGTCGCCAATGCCGCCCAAGGCAATATCATCCGCTACAACAACGTCTATAATGTTGTCAATTTGATGAGCGACGGCGGTGGCATTTACACTCTATCGCGGCAGCCTGGAACTTTGATCGCGGAGAACTATGTTCATGACATTTTGCGCGGTCCGTGGCACGGCTCGTTTCCAATGGCGGCGATTTATCTTGACGAGGGCAGCAATTTTATCACCGTGCGCGATAATGTTGGGATCAATGTTCAAGACACGATGATTCATCAGAATGTCAACGGCCCGAGCAATACGTTCATCAACAACAACGGGACGTCGCCCACGGTCATCGCCAACGCGGGCCTGCAACCCGCGTATGTCGACATCCGGGTTCCCACGGCACGCTTCGGAACCATTACGCCGAATCCGCGGAATACGCCTGTCAGTCTGCTGACAGTTCAGTTTTCTGAGCCGGTCAATGGCGTCGATCTGAGCGACTTTGTGCTCAGGAGGAACGGAGTCATTCAATCGCTGGCGGGTGTTTCACTCAATGGGTCCGGTTCGTCATACGCCCTCGACCTGAGCGCAGCAACACAGCTCGCCGGCGACTACGAACTGACTCTTGTCGCCGCGGGTTCGGGCATCGCAAGTTTGGTCGGCTATGCGCTCGGCGGCAATACATCCAACACCTGGACTGTTGACCTCTCAGCTCCAACGGTATCCGCCGTTGTGGTCGGCGACGGCAGCACTCAACGTTCCCGGATCAGTCAATTGAAAGTTCAGTTCTCCGAGATTGTGGAGTTCGTGGGCGCCCCCTCCGCTGCGTTCATTCTCTCGAAGCAATCCGGTGGAAGCGTCGCCGTGTCTGTTTCGACTTCAGTTGTAGCGAATCGGACCGAATCAGTTATCACGTTCTTGAGCGACACGACATTCGGGTCGCTGAATGATGGCCGGTACACACTGACGATTGTTGCCGATCAGATTCGCGATCGCGCGGGCAATGCGATGACGACAAACACCAGTGTCGCCTTTCATCGCTATTTCGGAGATGCCAACGGCGATAGTCGCATCGACATCGCCGATTTCGGACCGTTCGCGACGACATACGGCTTGAACGCCGGACAGGCCGGGTTCATTCAATACTACGATTACAATAACGACGGCCGAATCGATGTCGCTGATTTCGGACAGTTTGCCATTCGCTATTTCACGACATTGCCGTGAAGACGTGGACACTCGCCGCCTCACAGAGACAACGCCGGTTGGTCCCATCCCGCCGCCCAACGGGCACGGGCAGTCATGGTCGGTTCGCTCATAGGTCCTCGTGATTCAGGTTGCAGGCATTCAGGCGGTGGTACTTGCCGGCGGACTTGGCACTCGGCTACAGTCCGTAGTCGCCAATCATCCAAAATGCGTTGCGCCGATTTCGGGACGACCGTTTCTTTGTTACCTGTTAGATCGGTTGGAGTCCGAAGGCGTGCGCTCGGCCATTCTGTGCTCCGGATATCGAGCCGACGCGATCCGGGGCGTCATAGGTCAGCAACACGGAAAGTTGGCCCTGGAGTATTCACGCGAATCGAAGCCGCTCGGAACCGCCGGAGCCTTGCGATTGGCACGCCGATTCATGCGCAGCGACCCGGTCATCACACTGAATGGGGATTCGTTCTGCAACGTTTCGCTGAAATCCGTAATCGACTTTCACTGTCAGACTCGGGCGCAAGCAACCATCGTCATTGTCGAAGTGCCAGACGCGGGCCGCTTTGGGCGAGTGCTCTGTGACGATTCCGGCACCGTGTTGGAATTCGTCGAGAAGTCGGATGGCGGACGGGGATGGATCAATGCCGGGGTCTACGTCCTGAGTCAATCGTTCCTCGATCAATTGCCGGTCGCGACCCCGCTGTCCTTCGAGCGTGACGTGCTGCCCGCTTGGATTGGTCGCGGACTATTCGCACACAAGACAACGGCGCGATTCATCGACATTGGCACTCCAGAATCGTATCAGCGGGCGGAGCAGTTCTTTGCCGAGCCACTCTGATGAGCCAGCGACGAGCCATTATCCTGGACCGCGACGGCACGATCATCGTCGAGCGTCATTACCTATCACGGCCCGAACAGGTCGAATTGCTGCCCGGCGCCGCGGCCGGATTGCGGCGCCTCCGCAACCGCGGTTATCCTCTGGTGGTCGTCACGAACCAGTCAGGAATCGGGCGACAGTACTACACTGAAGCGGACCTTGCAAGAGTTCACGAGCGTTTGTGTCATCTCCTTGCCGCCGCCGGCGTCGAGCTCGATGGTATTTATCATTGTCCCCATCGACCTGAACAGAGGTGCAAGTGCCGCAAACCACAGACGGCGCTCGTGGAACAGGCTTCCGCCGAATTGTCTTTTGATTCGGCTGCTGCTATCGTTATCGGCGACAAGCCGTGCGATATCGAACTCGCTCGCGCCCTCGGAGCTCGATCAATACTGGTGCGCACTGGTTATGGAGCGACGTTCGCATCGGACCCCGCCGTTACGCCTGATTTTATCGTCGATGATTTGACGGCCGCTGCCGAGTTGATCGAATCATTTGTGGAAGATGCGGTCAGCGCATCACGGCCGACGCCGTCCTAACTCCGCCGCTTGCCAGCATCGAAGGACACAGTCGATGATCATCAGTCGCACACCGTATCGCTTATCTTTTTTTGGCGGTGGGACCGATTACCCGGCCTGGTACCGCCAACATGGTGGTCAGGTTCTTGCCACGACCATTGACAAGTATTCGTATATCACTTGCCGGTATCTGCCACCCTTCTTTGAGCACCGGTATTGCATCATGTATTCGAAGACGGAGCATTGCCAGGCAGTCGATGACATTCAACATCCTGCGATCCGCGAAGTTCTGAAGTTTCTGAAAATGGATCGCGGACTCGAGATTCATCATGACGGCGATCTTCCAGCGCGGAGCGGAATGGGGTCGAGCTCGGCGTTCACCGTCGGCTTTCTGCACGCAATCCACGCGCTCAACGGTCACATGGCGAACAAGAAACAGCTCGCCATGGAGAGCATCTTCCTCGAACAGGACGTGCTCCATGAAACCGTTGGTTCGCAGGATCAGGTTCAGGCCGCCTTCGGTGGATTCAACGTCGTCACATTTCATTCTCACGGCGAGATCACAGTTCAGCCCGTCACAGTATCGCGTGGCCGACTCGAAGAACTGAACGCCCACCTTATGCTCTTCTACACCGGCATCAAGCGCACGGCGTCGAATATCGCAGATACTTTCGTCAACGCTATTGACGATCGCAAGCGCCAGTTGCGGATTATGAAGGACCTAGTTGAAGAGAGCGTCGCGATCCTGAACAGCGATCGCGATTTAACCATGTTTGGCGAATTGCTGCACGAAGCCTGGCAAACCAAGCAAAGTCTGAGTTCGTGCATCACGAATCCTGTGGTGGATGGGCTTTATGCTCGCGCCATTCGCGCTGGAGCCATCGGCGGCAAGCTGACCGGCGCCGGCGGAGGAGGGTTCTTGCTCCTCTTTGCCCCTCCCGACCGGCAAACTGCGATTCGCGAAGAACTCAGCGAGCTGATCCGCGTGCCGTTCAAATTCGAGTTCTCCGGCAGCCAGATCATATTTTGTGATCGTGAAGAAGAGTACGTCGCCGAGGAGCGCCATCGCGCGGCTCAACCGATCCGGGCTTTTGAAGAGTTGAAGCTTTGATTGCGACACGGGCCGGGTCTGGCACATTGAGATCGTCATGAAGATCCTGATCACGGGCGGCGCCGGCTACATTGGCTCGGTCTTGGTTCCCGCGCTACTGGAGCGGGGTGACCACGTGACCGTGCTCGACAATTTCATGTACGGCCAGGCCTCGCTTCTGGATTGTTGCGCCAACCCGAGGCTGACGATTGTCCGCGGCGACGTGCGCGATACACCGCTCGTGACCCGGCTTGTGGCCGGCGCCGACGCCGTGCTGCCCCTGGCCTGTCTCACCGGAGCGCCGATCTGTGCCCGCGATCCTGCCACGGCGCGGGCCGTCAACTTCGACGCGATTCGGACCCTTGGCGGCCTGCTGAGCCCCAGCCAGATGCTAGTTTTTCCGTCGACCAATAGCGGCTATGGCGTTGGCGAGCAGGATGTGTACTGCGACGAATCGTCACCGTTGCGGCCCGTGTCGCTTTATGGACGACTCAAAGTCGAAATCGAGGCGCTGCTTCTGGATCGCGGGCAATGCGTGACGTTTCGATTTGCCACGTTGTTCGGCGTCAGTCCGCGCATGCGGCTCGATTTGCTGGTAAATGACTTTACGTATCGTGCCGTCACGGATCGCTGCGTCGTGTTGTTCGAGCCGCATTTCAAGCGCAACTATCTGCACGTGCGCGACGCCGCCCGCGCATTTATTCATGTGCTGGATCACTACGACGAAATGAAGGGCCGTCCCTACAATGTCGGCCTCAGTGATGCGAATCTCAGCAAGTGGGAGCTGTGTGAAGTGATCAAGTCGCTTGTTCCGGACTTCTATTTCACGACGGCGGAGATCGGTCGCGACCCGGATCAGCGCAACTACATCATCAGCAATGCTCGCATGGAGCAGACCGGTTATCGTCCGAGTTTCACACTCGATCAAGGCATCGATGAACTCGTGAAGGGGTACCAAGTCATCCGCAGAACCGACTATGCCAACGCCTGAATCGCCCAGTATTTTGCGGCCGCGTTGCCGGTCCTCTGTTTTCTTGCCGTCTGGCCATGGGGTTGGGCCATGAGAATCCTCGTCATCTCAGCAGATTTTCCGCCCACGCAGTCGGGAGAAGCCAGTCACGCCTACTTCACGGCCCTGCACCTCGCGCGCTTGGGACATGATGTGCACGTCCTGACCTCGCGGGTCGCGTCATCGCTGCCCGAGGCGCCATTCACAACCCATGCTGTCATGCCCGCATGGAACTGGAGGTCTCTGCCCCGATTCCGGCACGCGGTTCGCCAATGCCGACCGGACGCGGTCATTCTCATATTCTTGGGTCTGATGTATCACCATCATCCGATGATTACGTTCGCGCCATCGATCGTCCATCGAATGTTGCCTCGGGCGCGGTTTGTGACGCAATTTGAGAACCTGGGATCGTACACCTGGACGATGCCGCCCGGCACGCGCCTGATCCGGAAACTCGTCGCGCGCTGGTTGTCGCCGAAGGAACTGGATTATGAATATGGCTCATTGCTGCGCGACAGTGACGCACTTGTGTTCCTGAGTCAGTCACAGCTGGCGCACCTCGATGGTCGCCACCCGCACACGCGCCAAAAGGGCCACTTGATTCCTCCACCACCGAATGTGCTGGTCTGCCCGAAGTCCGCGCAGTTGCGGTCCGAAACTCGATCCGAACTGGGCATCGGCGACGACGAATTCACCTTGCTCTACTTCGGGTATATCTACCCCGGCAAGGGCATCGAGCTGATCCTGAAAGCCATGGCGGAGTTGCTTCGCGAAGGCCGGAGACTGCGGTTCCTCGTCATCGGCGGCCCGCTGCAACGGCAACGGCGCAGTCCCGAAAGTGACGCTAGCCGGGAGTATTTCGCCGCGATGCGCGCCCTGACTTCCGAATTGAACCTTCATAACCAGGTGCATTGGCTCGGGCCGCTGCCGTGCACGAACGACGAATTGAGCCGCTATATGTTCGCAGCCGACGCCTGCGTCCTTCCATTCCAGGGCGGGGTCCGGCTTAATAACAGTTCATTTGCCGCCTGCGCCGTTCACGGTCTGCCCGTGATCACCACGCGGACCGATCACACGGAGCCGGATTTTCGCGATCACGAAAACGTGCTCCTGTGCCCGCCGCAATCCTCGACGGCGCTCAAGGCGGCGATTAGCAAACTGATGCACGAAGCAGCGACGCGCAGCCGTCTCTCTGCAGGCGTCACAGCACTCAGCAAGAAATGGTATTCTTGGGATCATGCTATCGAGCACGTTTCGACACTGCTTTGGCAGGAAAAACAGTGTTCGTGTTCGCTGAAGAACATGTCGGGCGCGTCCAGTTTGATGACCCCGGAAATGCGGTCTGGGGCCAGTGATTAAGCGCTCGGCTATGCCGGCTTCTCAGCGAGCACAGATCACTCGGAGAGATGGGCTATGTTTGTCAATATTGGAACGGTTCGCCCGTGACGACAATCGGCATCTGAAGTCACGGACGTTTTGTTTCAATTGGGTGTTTTCGATGTTCGATAATCTCACACGCGTAACGGCAACGCGGCATCGCGAGTGCGATGAATCGTCGAACGGCGGTACCCCTGATTCGCGCCTGCGCCAGACACGTCGAGTCGTTTTGACGCGGCGCAACTCAATCGCCTATGAATCAGTATCGTCCGCTTTCATCCGATCGCTGGCAATTGAATCCTATGAGACTCACAGTCGCAATTTGCACCTGGAACCGTGCGGGTCTACTGGATCGCACCCTAGCGGCGATGAGGGACCTCTGGATACCTCCGGATGTCAGCTGGGAGTTGTTGGTTGTCGACAATAATTGCACTGACTCCACTCCGGATGTGCTGGCGAGGCACGCATCGTCGTTGCCGTTGCGCGCTGTCACGGAGTCCCGGCAGGGCCACAGTCATGCGCGCAATCGCGCCGTCGCCGAGGCCACTGGGGATTTCATCCTTTGGACCGACGATGACGTACTTGTCGACCAACTTTGGCTAGCGGAGTATGTGACGACCGTAAAGGAATGGCCCGACGCCAGTTTGTTCGGCGGACCGATTGAGCCTTGGTTTGAGTCGACTCCGGCCCGCTGGATCATTGACAACCTCAAACGAATCGATTCGGCATTCGCTCTCCGCGATTTCGGACCGCACGTGCGCAGGCTGGAGGACGACGAACTTCCGTACGGCGCAAACATGGCCTTTCGAACGGACGTGCTGCGCCGATTCCCGTTTGACCCGGAGCTGGGGCGCGTAGGCACGGGCCTGTTGGGCGCCGACGAAACAACCGTGATGCGGCAAATGATTGCAAGCGGGCATTTCGGAGTGTGGGTCGGATCGGCGCGCGTGAAGCACTTTATCCCGAACTCGCGATTGACAAAGAAATACATCTGGGACTTTCATCGCGCCGCCGGGTACCAATTGCCGACAAACGGAAAAGCCACGGACCGAATGCTCTGGGGCGCGCCGGCATGGGCGTATCGGCAGTATTGGCAATCGAGTGCCCTGTCAGCGCTATTGTCTCCAATCAAAAATGAGCGGTGGCTGCGGGCATTCCTTGCCAGCGCGTATTACCGCGGCATGATTGACGCGCACCAACAACGCTCGCGGGGCCAGATCGCGCAATGACTGAGTCCATCAGTGTCATTATTCCGGCGTTTAACGCAAGCCGATATCTGGCACAGGCTGTTTCCAGTTGTCTGGCACAAAGGCTGGCGCCGCTGGAAGTGATCGTCGTCGATGACGGATCCACCGACGACACCGTGGCAGTCGCCGCGCGATTCGGGCCACCGGTAGTATGCCTTCGCCAAGCCAATGCCGGCCCGTCGGCGGCGCGCAATCTTGGAATTCGCGCCGCTCAGGGCGAGTTCATTGCATTCCTGGATGCTGATGACTGGTGGGAGCCGGAAAAGCTGGCCCGGCAGATGGAACGGTTTCGAGCCAATCCAAACATCGGGCTTGTGCATACCGGGGTCATCGAACACGATGAGGCGCGTCGCACCCATTGGGTCAATCAGAGCGATCGCAGGCCCTACTCCGGGCGCTGCACTGAGTGGTTGTTTCACGCCAATCGGATCGTTGCATCCTCTGTGGTAGTCAAGCGATCCTGTCTGGAGCATATCGGCCTATTCGACGAGTCGCTCCGCGGCACGGAGGATCTGGATCTGTGGTTGCGGATCGGCCGTGAATTCGAGTTTGATTTCGTGGACGAGCCGCTCATTCATTATCGCCGGCATGGATCGAACTCGAGCCAGAACAGTGTGATGATGGCCGTCAGTCACTTTACCGTGCTCGAAAAAGCCTGGCAGGCCGACTCGGTTTTGCGTTCGCGCATCGGCGTGACAACGGGTCGCCGACACTTGTCCGAATTGGCATTCCACGCCGGATATCAGAACCTGAATCTCGGTAGCCAGCGATTGGCGCGCCGGTTATTCTTCAAATCGATGAGGTACCAGCCGCGTCGCCTCGCGGCCTCAGCGTACTGGGCTGCGACACTTCTGCCGCCGGGGCTTCACACTCAGTTGCGAAATCTGAAACGACGATGGGCGCGATCGACCAACGCGGAGACAGCGTCGGCGACCTGATCCCATCACGTTGCACCAGGTATCGACATGCGCGTCCTCTATATCTCCGGCAACCCGCATCTGCGGAGCACCACCTCGAGCCTCAGCGCCATCATCGGGCAGTTGCGGCTGCAGGGAGTGACTCCGGTGATGGTGTTTCAGAAGCCGGGGCCTTGGACCGAGGAACTCGAGCGCGGCGGAACGCACGTCTACTATCACCCCTTGCGGATCGCGGAACGGTCGCGGCCGATTCGATCTCTCTGGGACACCCATCGGCTCAGTCGGATCATTCGCCGCCACCACATTGACTTGATTCATTTGAGCGAACATGAACTGTACCCGGCCATTCGGCTGGCGGGTCGATGGACCGGCCGGCCCATTGTCGTGACCCTGCACTACAAACTGGAGGCGCCTTACGGCCGGTGGTTGTTCAGCGCGCCCTACGAGCCGGCGGCTGTTCAGTTCATCAGTCGCGCTCAGATGGAGTACTGTCTACCGGCAGTTCCGGCGGCAAGAGCGCGGCTCCTGATGAGCGGGCTGGATATCGACAGCTTTCGCGCGCGGGGCGGCGATGGTCGCGACTTGCGCGCCGCTTGGAACGCGGGAGCGGATACGGTCGTGCTCGGGACGGCCAGTGCCATCCGGCCATACAAGCACATCGACCAGTTTGTGCGGCTGATCGGCCGATTGCGCGACCGAGGATTAAATGTCCTCGGCATGATTGCCGGCGGCGGATTGTTCGCGGATCCCGATTACCAGCGCGCCATCAATCGATTGATCGACGATCTGAAACTGGGCGAACGATGCCGGCTGCTCGGCAACTTGGACCCCCTGACGCCGTTTCTGAAGGCCATCGACGTTTTCGTCAGCACGAGCGAATGGGAGACCTTCGGAATGAGCATCTGCGAGGCTCAGGCGTGCGGTAAACCCACGTTGGCTTACGCCGTGGGAGGAAATCCGGAGGCTCTGCCGGACTCATGGTGCTCGATGCCATTCGGCAATCTCGATGCGCTGGAAGAGAAAGCGGCGACGCTGGTAGCGGACGCGGCATTCCGGCGCGAGCTGGGCGAGCGCGCGGAGCGCTTCGTCAGAGAGAATTTCGATGCGCCGGCGCTGGCGGCGCGGCAGGCCGCCATCTACGAGGAAGTTCTCGGACGGCCGATCTCTCCAAAATCGATCCCCCAGAAATTGCAGGAGGTCGCATGTCCCGGCTGATCCGCGTTGCCTACACCACGCTGGCGCCGTTCGTCAGCGGCGCGGAACGCTCGCTGCAGATTACAATGCGGCACGCGCGCTCCGCCGGAATTGAACCGATCGTCATCGGACCGCCCGGCGCCAAACTCGCCGAGTGGTGTGAACACAACGGATTTGCATTCCACGCGACGCCCTTTGAACTTCGGGACAAATGGCATGCCTGGGCCTGGTGGAAGAGCAAGCGCGGCCTGGCGCGACTGCTGCGCGATCAGCAGATCGACGTCGTTCACGCCAATCAAATCTGGTGCTATCCGATGACCGGCGCCGCGGGCGCTGCCGTCGGCATCCCGCGCGTCTGTCACTTGCGCGACGAAGCAAACCCAAAAACACTTCATTGGTTCTGCAAGACGGGCGTCGATGCGGTGATCTGCATCAGCCGGCACATTCGCCGCCAGGCCGAGGACGCGTGGCCTTCGGGGTCCAATCGTCCGGTGATCACAACGCTCGTCAATGCGGTCGATTTGCCGACGGCTGAAATGTTGCAATCTCCGCTACCGGAGCCGCAATGCGCGCCGCCGAACGAGCGCGATGGGGGAATCAATCCCCAGTCGCCGAAGAGCATTCCCGAACCGGTGGAGCTGCCCTTTCTGCCGGCATGCGCGCAGAGCCAGGCGACCTGGAATGCGGTGTCGCGGCGGTTTTTCTGCGTGCCGCCACCGATTACGCTCTTCGGGTTCATCGGGCAAATTCGCGAGGTGAAAGGACTTCTGGAGTTGCTGGAGACCCTCGCCCGATTGCCGTCGCATTTGCAATGGCACTTGATCGTGGCAGGTCGCGATCCGCGCCCCGGGGCACCGTACGAAGCCCTGTGCCGACGTCGGGCCTTGCAACCCGATCTCGCCGGAAAAGTCACGTTTGTGGGATTCCTCGACAACTCGGACGCCTTCTATCGCGCCATCGACGTCGCGATCGTTCCCTCGCAGGAGGAACCTCTCGGCCGAATTCCGCTTGAGGCGGCCGCCTTTGCCAAGCCGAGCATCGCCTTCGATGTCGGCGGCCTGCCGGACACGATCGTCGATGGCAAAACGGGCTGGCTCGTGCCGGCAGCGGATTGGACTGCGATGGGGATGGCCATTCAGCGCTGCATCGCTACGGACACGCGAGCCATTGGCGCCGCCGCCCGAAACTGGGTGGCGAAGGTCGCCGACCCCACCGCGTACGCCAACCGCCTCGCCAGCCTTTATGGGCAACTGCTCGGCGACTCCGTACCATCTCACGCCGCCGCGGTCGTTACGGCATGACAGCCCTTCTCGTTTCCGAGATCTTCCCCCCGCAGACTGGCGGCAGCGGCCGCTGGTTCTGGGAAATCTATCGCCGGTTGCCGCGCGATCGCGTGGTGGTCGCTGCGGGCGAATACCACGGCGCCGAGGAATTCGACCGCGCGCATGAAGTGCGCGTGCATCGGCTGCCGCTATCGTTGCCGTCGTGGGGGATCGTCAGCCTGTCCGGAATGAAGAATTACTGGCGCGCGGTTCGCGCACTGACGCGGATCGCGCGCTGCCACAGCGTCGAGCAGATTCATTGCGGCCGATGCTTGCCCGAAGGCCTCATGGCTCGAATGATCCAACTGAAAACGGGGTTGCCGTTCATCTGCTATGCCCATGGCGAAGAGTTGAAATATGCGGCATCGAGCCGCGAACTGACATGGCTGGCACGGCGGGTGTTGCGCCGCGCCGCATTTGTCATTGCTAATAGCTCCAGCACGCGGCAGATCCTCGCGGATGGCTGGCGAGTTCCGCCCGACCGGATCCGGCTGATGCATCCCGGCGTCGATACGCGGCAGTTTCAGCCGGCGCCGCGCGACGCCGCTGCCCGATCACGGCTCGGATGGGGCGGCCGGCCGGTCATTCTGACCGTCGGCCGGCTTCAAAAGCGCAAGGGGCACGACATGATGATCCGCGCGCTTCCCGCTATTCGCCGCCAGGTGCCCGACGTGTTGTACGCCATCCTCGGCGACGGCGAGGAACGACATGCGCTCGATCAGCTCGCGCGTGAGCAGGGCCAGTTCGACGCCGTTCGGTTTCATGGCGAACTCAGTGACGCCGATCTCACCGCCGCTTATCAGCAATGCGATCTTTTCGTGCTGGCCAATCGCCAGGTCGGCCAGGACATCGAAGGATTTGGAATGGTCCTGGTCGAGGCGCAAGCCTGTGGCAAGCCGGTTGTCGCAGGGGCTTCCGGCGGGACCGCGGAAACGATGCGCATTCCTGACACNNCCCGACGAATTAGCGATGACCGTCAGTGAACTCCTGCTCGATCCTGCCCGGCGCGAGCGAATGGGCCAAGCGGCGCGGACCTGGGTCGAGGATCGGTTTGACTGGGATTCACTCAGCCGCGCCGCAATGGCAATGTTTGCCGGAATTCCACGGACCATGTGTAGCCGCAATCATTCCACGGTCACGGCGTCGACCGCAACAGCCCGCGAATGAGCGCCCGCGTAGTGGTGTTGCTCGCGACGCTCCCCGCGATGGCGATGCCATATTGGTTCCACGCCTGCTGATTCGTCAGTCCGGCGACCGGAGCCCCTACGAGATTGCTCGTCGATTGCGGGACAATAAAGTCCGGCCGCTGCTCGTTGTAAAAGATCTGGAAATTATCGCCAGCGACGCCGTTGTAGTCGTAGACAAACACCGTATCCGAGGCGATGAGATTGGCCGTCCCGTTGTGATCCGTGTAATCCATAACGATGTTCGCCGGCTGCAATCCACCGAGATTCCATTGCGACGCGTCACCGAAGCGAACATTGCGGATGATCAGACTCTTCGCCTCGTGCCATGAACCCACCGGAGCGCTGCCAGGCGCACCGATCGATCGCACGGCAATGTTCGTGGAGTTCCGCAGATAGGAATTCTCCAAAACGGTTGTCGATCCGCCGAAGAACGGATCGACGAATCCGGTTCGGAAGCCTTGAATGTCTGCATTCCGAATGACAACTTTCTGAGCCAGGTAGTCGCCGAACCACAAACCGATCACCCATTCGGCGGAATTGCTTAGCACGCTCTTTTCGTTGTGGAGCGTAAAGCCGTCAAACACGACGTCGTTCATCGGATAACCATAGAATCCATAGCTATGGATATGCCAGCCGCGGAAATTCGAGACCGTGCTGCGGCCGCCGTTCTGCGGCGCCGTATCCACGGAATTCAGCCACCAGAACGTCAGCGCGTTGTGAATGCCATAAGTCTCATTACCAGAGAACTCTAGCAGCGGCATCGCATTGCCGTTTCGCACGGTATACTGCCCCGCCACTGAGAGATCTGCGCCTTTGGCAATCGGCACGCGAATGTTGCCAAGATAATACATCATGTACTTGAATCCGTACGCGGATTCACGGCTGTCATTATTGGTGTACGTTGAAGCGACGTTATCTCGAACGTAGTTGTTAACTCCCCGGAACCAGAATCCAACGCCTTCCGCTCCGCCATTGGGATTCGGGCCACCCATGCCGCCCAGCCGATCGCCGTGACCGAATCCGCGAACTACGAAATTTCTGGCGATGACGTTAAAGCTCTCATTGCCCGCCATTGTCACGACGCCCGAGCCTGCCCAGTTGTAGACGAAATTGTCTTGAATTAGCCCGTAATGGCTGTCGTTGATCGTGATACCCCATTTGAAGGGATTATCCGGCATGAGGCACTGGACCACGTTTCCAACAAACGTGTATTGATAGCCGTTGGCTGGCGTTGTCGTCGGGCCGTAAAGATGAGCAAAATGGATCGGGAAGCGCTGATCTTGGTTGGTTCCAACGTGTGTGACAGCTCCGCTAGTGTTGAACGTGGTGTTATCGATGAGATTGAAAGTCGTTCGGCCGAGTCCGCCGAATTGAACATAACGGACATCAATCGCCGCCCGGTATGTGAAATACACGTGTCCGCGCGTTCCGAAAGAACTCGCCGACTTTAGGACAACATTGCGCGTCCGATTGGCAACGTGTGGCAGGAAGGTCAAAGTGCCGTTGCCATCATGGGCGCCCGGATGATTGAATTGCAACGGCGCCGCGAGCGTGATGGTGCGCCCGTCGGCCGAGATTGCGGCGATCGTGGCCTCTTCGTACTGTTGGGTGTATTGCTGATTCGATTCCAAAGCGTATTGCCGAGAATCCGGCAGCACAACCTTGTCTCCGACCTGCCATCCCGTCACCGGCGTCGCGAGCGTCAGCGTCGTCGCCCCGGCGAGCGGCTCGACGGCGAGGCGGACGAACGTCTCGTTCTTCGCAGCGCCGTGCATCGTCACGGTGCCGAGCGCGATCAACCCATGGCCGTATTGCTCCGGGTCGAGCACATAATCGAATGGCTGGTCCGCGATAATGATCTCCGCCTTGACGTTGGCGGCCACTGGGTTCGCCGCCGTGCCGATCTGCAGCGTACCGCCGGGCATCACCAGCACGTTGACGACCGTCAACCGCGTGTTGATGTCCGTGCGGAACACGAGCGAACCGCCGGCCTGGATGGCGACAGTGTTGACCGGTACGTCGCTCATGATGTCGTAAGTGATTGTTATGTTCGTGCCGATCGACACGATATCGGCGGCGCCGGGCAACCGGCCAAGGGACCAGGTGCCGGCGTCAGACCATGAACCGGATCGAGTGGCTGTGATCGTCGGATTGGCCCCGAAATTCGGAATCCGATCGTACGGCGTGGTGATAAAGGAACTGGCGGCCGTGCCGACTGTCACGGTCGAAGTGGCGCTGGCGGCGCCGCCGTCCTTGTCTCGGACCGTGACCGTAACGGTGTAGACGCCGGCGACGGCGTAAACGTGATTCGGCGATGGAGAGTTGCTGGGAGACGTCCCGTCTCCGAAATTCCAGGTGTAGGTCAGTCCCGCGGCGAGATCGATGGGACTCGGGTCGCTCGCCGTCGCGCTGAAGTTGATGCCGACGCCCGGCGAACCGGTGAAAGAACTGGACAGTTGAACCGTCGGCGGCGCGTTGGCAATGCTGATCGCAGTCGTGAAATCGGCGAAGGCTCCGGCGCTATCCTTCAACCGGCCCCGGACGACGCGCGTGGCCGGGCCGTCGGCCAGGAATCCCGCGGGCACCGTCGCCGTCATCGACGAGGAATCGGTGATTTCGAAGATGCCGTCGTTGTTGAAGTCGTAGCTGAAGCGATAGCCGCCGCTGCCGCCGGATGGATTGGCGAACCGCACCTGGCCCGGGCTGCCCTCGATGGCCGCGTCGCCGGTGAAGGTCGCTTGCAGGTTGGCCGGCGTCACCGTGATCGGCGCGGTGACATCGGCCGAAGCACCGTCCTTGTCAGTCACAGTCAGGCGAAGCGTGTACGATCCGACGGCCGTGTACACGTGGCTTGGCGCTGCGGTCGTGCTGATCGGGCTGCCATCGCCAAAGTCCCAACGATACGTGAAGCCCGCGGCGACATCCACGGGACTCGGGTCGTTGACGTTCGCGGTGACGTTCAGTGCGCCGCCGAGCCCGACGTTGAAGGACCCCGTGAGTTGCACCGTCGGCGGCGCGTTCGCAATGGAGATCTTCGTGAAATAGTCGCGGGTTGCGCCGGACGCATCGCGCGTCTGTCCGCGCACCTGCCGCGTGCTCGGTCCATCGGCCAGGTAGCTGGCCGGAACGGTTGCTGTCGGCGACGTGCTGTTGGTGATCTCAAACACGCCGTCATTGTCGAAATCGAAGCTGTACGTGAATGCGGCCCCGGCAAGGTTGCGGAATGACACCTGGCCTGGGCTGCCTTCAACCGCCGGCAATCCGACGAGCGTCGGCGCCGGGGGCCCGCCGGCAAACACACCGCCGCGGAATTTTGAGTCGTAGACGACGTCGCTGTGGACCAATCCACCCAGCGTATTCGTGATAACGACGCGCGGGCCGATGGCGACCGCTTCGGAATTATCAACGCCCGCCGCGATGGCAATGTTGCCGGTCGCTCCCAGCGCGGTCACGCGCACGCCGCCGGTGAATGTCCACGGGAACGCGTTGAAACTGCCCACGGTGATCGGAGCATCGCCCGTCACATCAAACGATTTGATGTGCGGGCCGCCGCCGGCATTCGCGCCAGTGACGATCAATCCGGCGGGATTACTCGAATCTGTTCGAGCCGCCACGGCAACAAAAATGCCGCCGGCGAAAGCGGTGTCGTAGGCGAAGAACTCTCGGACAACTGTCGGCATCTGAAGCTTCGAACCGTCGAACACTTTGACGTGCGGGCCGCCGCCCGGACCGGGGCCCGAGATGATGTCGGGCACGCCATCACCGGTGACGTCGCCGACCGCGATGGATGCGCCGCCGCGGAAATTGGAGTTGTACGCGATGAACTGAGTCGACATCGCGCCGGTCGCGCCGTCGAAGACGCGAATGACGGCGCCGCCGCCGACGTCGGGCGCGACGATGATCTCGGCCTTGCCATCGCCGTTGAGGTCCGCGGCCGCCAGCGTCACCCCCCCGCGAAACGCCGAGTCGAACGCCATGAATTGCCGCACGCGCTGGCCGGTCACCCCGTCGAACACGCGCACGTCCGGTCCGCCGCCTGGCCCCGGGCCGGTGACCACGTCGGGGACGCCGTCGCCGGTGACGTCGGCCATGGCCACGCGCACTCCGCCGGTGAAGGCGGCGTCGTACGGCATGAACTCCGATACGAGCGCCCCGGTATCGGCATTGAGCAGCTTGACGTGCGGGCCGCCGCCGACGCCGGCGCCGACCGCGAGCAGATTGGCCACGGCAGGGGCCGTGCGGTCTTCCAGCCGCGAAAGATTCAACCGCGCGATCTGCCGCCGCGACGACTGCCGCGTCCGATTGGCGTTCCGTTGACGTTGTTTGCTGAGAGTGTGCGACATGACCGCGTGCCCCCGTTCTCCGTTGCCCGCGTTCGATCACGGCGTCGAACCGGCATCCCTCGGGTTTGTCCCGGAGCCGCGAGGCGCGCTCACGGACTCCACATGCCAACCATTGGCATGCCATCGCTGACCGCGAACACGGCGATCTCCAGCGAGTAAATCGCCGGCGCGATCATTCACCGTGGCGCCGACAGCGCCTTTCGTTTGGGCGAAAGGGGGGTGCGAGCTACGTCATCAGCCTTTGCCGGACGGGAATTGACTCGATCGGGACGGGGAGATCCAGCCAGACGGGGAATCGCATCGGAGGGGCATCCATACCAAGGGTGGAGTCGATCCTCCGGGCGATGTTCGCTCAAATGTAGTTTGCGAATCGGATGAGTCAAGCCGATGATGCGAGATTTGGCGAATGCGCGGGCAAATCTCGGCGTGGATTGCCGGCGTGATATTATTGAAGGATGGATCACGCCGGTGCGAGCAACATATCGATATCGACTGATGCAAGGTTCGATCCACTAAAAACATGCGGCTGGAACGCCCAGCCTCGTTCACAACACGCCAAACGCACTGCTTCCGCGGGGGACGTCGCCCGAAACGCATGAAACAAGTTCTGAAAAAAATTGGCGATTGGCTGGCGCGTACGCTGGTCGTGCCGTGCGCCGTGGGGTATTGGTGCGCCCGCGTTCTTTTCGGATCGAACAAGGCGTTTCCCGGCTGGTCACAATTGATGAGCCTATTTCCAGGGCTGATCGGCATATACTTGCGGCGGGCCTTCTACTGGTGGGTCTTTCCGCGTTGCGACTCCGGCGCGGCGATTTGCTTCGGCACCGTCTTTTCGCACCCGACGTGCTCGATCGGCCGGAACGTGTACGTCGGCGTGTTCAGCTGTCTGGGCGACGTCACGCTGGAGGACGACGTTTTGGTCGGTTCACATGTGTCAATCATGAACGGCAGCGGTCAGCACGGCACGGCTCGGCTCGACGTGCCAATCCGCGAGCAGCCCGGCGTCTGGCCGCACATTACAATTGGTCGCGACACCTGGATTGGCGACCGCGCGATCGTCATGGCCAACGTCGGCCGACATTGCGTCATTGGCGCCGGGTCCGTGGTCACCAAACCGATTCCGGATTTCGCCGTCGCCGCGGGTTCACCGGCGAAGGTGATTCGGTATCGGACGGAATCCGGCGAACCGTCTTCAGTCGGGAACGCTGGCTGACCGCCGAGGCGCGGTCTGTGATCCATTGAAATAGGCGAATCCTCAGGAATAGTTCGGCGACAAGCGAGTCAGCGCACGGGACAAAAGGGAGCAACAAGATGAAGGTTCGACAGCGACCGGGAACATCTGTGCGGGATCGGCGCGAATCGGCTGTGTCCGGTCCGCAGGCCGGCGCTATTGCCGCCGCGCTAATGGACCGGATCCAAGCTCGAACGGCGCGCGTCGGCATCATCGGCCTCGGCTACGTCGGTCTGCCGTTGGCGCGAGCGTTTTCCGATCGGGGATTTCCGGTCCTCGGCTTCGACGTGGACAGCGCCAAGGTCGCCAAATTGCAATGGGGCGAAAGTTACATTGGCCATATTCCCTCGGAACACATTCGCGCGATGCGGGAGCGACGATTCGAAGCCACGGATTGCTTCGAGCGGTTGCGTGAGTGCGACGCCGTGATCGTCTGCGTGCCGACGCCGCTGACCGAGGCGCGCGAACCTGACCTCAAGTTTGTCATCAACTCCATGCGATCGATCAGCGAGCGCCTGCGAGAGGGGCAACTGATCGTGCTGGAGAGTACTACCTATCCCGGCACGACGCGTGACGTCGTGCTCCCGATCCTCTGCGAGAGTGGACTGAAGCCCGGGCGCGATTTCTTCCTGGCATTCAGCCCAGAGCGGGAAGATCCCGGCAACGCCAAACACACCGCCACCGCCATTCCGAAGGTCGTGGGCGGACTCGATGCGCCCAGCACGGACCTCGCCTGCGAGATGTACAGACAGGTCGTCGTCGACGTCGTGCGCGTGTCTTCGCCGGAAGTCGCTGAAGCGTGCAAGATCCTTGAAAACACCTATCGAGCCGTCAACATCGCGCTGGTCAATGAATTGAAGATGCTCTACGATCGGATGGGCATCGACGTCTGGGAGGTGATCGCGGCTGCGAAAACGAAGCCGTTCGGATTTCAGGCCTTTTACCCGGGTCCGGGACTCGGCGGGCACTGCATTCCGATTGATCCCTTTTACCTCACTTGGGTCGCGCGGAAATTCGGGCTCTGCACGCGGTTCATCGAATTAGCCGGTGAAATCAATTCGTCGATGCCGCATTACGTCGTCGGCCGCATTGCCGATGCTCTCAACGACTGCGGCAAACCAGTGCGCGGCAGCCGCATTGTCTTGCTTGGCATGGCATACAAGAAGGACGTCGACGATCCGAGAGAGTCACCCGGCTTCGAGTTAATGAAACTCCTATTGGAGAAAGGCGCCATCGTTACCTACAGCGATCCGCACATCCCGACGCTGCCGCCCATGCGACATTATTCACTGCCGGAAATGGCGAGTCAGCCGCTCACTCCCGAGTTCCTGAAATCGCAGGATTGCGCGGTTGTCGTGACCGACCATAGCGCTTTTCGCTGGCCCGAAATCGTGGCTCATTCCGATTTGATCGTCGATACGCGCAATGCGACACGCGCGGCGCCGAACGGATCGGCCAGAATCGTCCGCGCCTAATGGCCCCAGGGCGCCGAGCGCGTTCGAAGGTTGACGTTTCGAAATGTGCGGCATCGCCGGAGTTCTGTACGCCGATACCGATCGGCTGGTGGATCGCGCGGTCCTCCAGGCCATGGGCGATTCCATCGCTCATCGCGGCCCCGACGCCGAGGGCTACTGGATCGAGCCGGGCATCGGCCTGGTTCATCGGCGGCTGTCGATCATCGACCTGGCCGGCGGCGATCAGCCGATCGGCAATGAGGACGGGTCCGTCCAGGTCGTCTACAACGGCGAAATCTACAACTACCTCGAATTGCGCAAGGACCTGGAGAGCCGCGGGCATCAATTCCGCACCCGCAGCGACACGGAGGTCATCGTTCATCTTTACGAGGAGATGGGCGAGACTTTCGTGGACCGGCTGCGCGGCATGTTCGCGATTGCGCTATGGGACCAACGTCGCCGTCACCTCGTTCTGGCGCGGGATCGCGTCGGCATCAAACCGCTGTACTTCTACCGCGATTCTGAACGGCTCGTCTTTGGCTCGGAACTCAAGGCGATCCTGGCTCATCCGGGGATTGCACGTCAGATCGATCCCGCCGGGCTGGAAAACTACCTCGCGTTTGGCATGGTTCCCGGCGCGGGTTCGATCTTTCAGCGAATCCAGAAGTTGCCGCCGGCGCACGTGCTCGTCGCCAGCGCTTCCAATCTTCACCGCTCGCCGCGGCGCTACTGGCAGTTGCAATTTGAACCGGACGATCGAACGTCGGTCGAAGAATGGCTGGAGCGCATCGATTCGGCGATCGCCGAATCAGTCCGGCTGCACATGATCGCCGACGTGCCGGTCGGCGCGTTCCTCAGCGGTGGGCTCGATTCCAGCGCCGTCGTCGCGGTCAGCGCACCGATCTCAAGCCAGCCCTTACAAACTTTTTCGATCGGTTTCCGCGAAGAGCGATTCAGCGAGTTGCCGTATGCGCGCGCCGTCGCCGAGCAGTTTCAAACGAGACACGTGGAGGAAATCGTCACGCCCGATGCCGTCGCGCTGCTCGATGATCTGACTCGCTACTTCGATGAACCGTTTGCGGATTCTTCGGCCATTCCCACGTTCTACGTCGCTCGGCTGGCGCGACGGAACGTCAAGGTTGCGCTGTCGGGAGACGGCGGCGATGAAGCGTTCGGGGGTTATGCCCGGTACGGACACGACTTGCGCGAGGCGGCCGTGCGGCGCGTCTTGCCGCGTTGGTTGCGGCGACTGGTGCTCGGCCCCCTCGGCCGCCTCTGGCCCAAGACTGATTGGCTGCCGCGACAGTTACGCGCCAAGACCGCATTGACGAATCTCTCTCTCGACGCCGACGCGGCGTACGCCAACACGCTGTCGATTTGCCGGCCGCCGCTGCGTCGACGGCTCATCGCACCGGACATTGCGTCACAACTCAACGGGCACGATCCGGGCCGTTTGGTCCAAGAGCCATATACCACGGCGCCGCCCGACGATCCACTGGCCGGCATGATCGCCGCGGACATCGCCACCGTGCTGCCCGACGATTTCCTGGTGAAAGTCGATCGGGCGAGCATGGCGAACAGTCTGGAAGTGCGCCCCCCTCTGCTCGATCACCAACTGCTCGAATTGGCCGCCCGGATCCCGTCCCGATTCAAAATGCATGGCACGGAATCCAAGTGGATTCTGAAGCGGTGTTTCGAGCGCCGGCTGCCGGCCACATCGGTGGCGCGCCGCAAGCAGGGATTCGAAATTCCCATTGACGCATGGCTGCGCAGCCCTCTGCGCGGAATGTTCGAAGAAACTGTCCTGGCGTCGCGCTCCCCGGCGGCTGACCTGATCAATCCGATGGAAGCGCAACGCCTCTACCGCGCTCACGTCGCCGGCGTCGGTCGGCACGGCAGCGTACTCTGGAGCCTGCTCGTCCTGGCACGGTGGGCGGAGCGCTATTTGGCGGCGACGCCGCCAGCGAAAGTTGGATGATCACGACATGACAGGGACGATCGATCCGAAACTGGAAGCGACGCGGCAGGCTCGGGCGAGTCGGGCGCCGCTGCTCGTTTTCGCGGACGATTGGGGCCGGCATCCTTCCAGTTGTCAACACCTGGTGCGCCGCCTGTTGCCGCGGCACGACGTGACGTGGGTCAACACGATCATGCGGCCGCCGCGACTCGACTGGGCAACGATCCGCCGAGGCTGGGAAAAGGCGCGCCAGTGGTTGTCCGCATCAAGTGATTCGGCAAATGGCTCTGCAGAACCAGCGCCAAAAGTTGTGAATCCGCGCATGTGGCCCTGGTTCTCGTCGCCGGCGCATCGGCGACTGAACCGCTGGATGCTCTCCCGGCAGCTCGAGCCTCTGGTCCGGCGAGCAAGCGCGCCGGCGATTGCCATCACCACGCTGCCGATCGCGGCGGATCTCATTGGAGCATTGCCCGTCCACCGGTGGGTGTACTATTGCGTGGACGACTTCACAATTTGGCCGGGACTCGACGGGCGAGCGCTGCAGATCATGGAAAAAGACCTCGTCGAGCGCGTCGACGAGATCATCGTCGTCAGTGAAACGCTGCGAGCCAAGATGGCTGAGATGGGGCGAACGGCACATGTGCTGACGCACGGTATCGACCTGCCATTCTGGTCTTGCGGTGACTCCGAGGCGCCCACCGCGATTGAGAGTTTGGAGAAGCCGCTCGCCGTCTTCTGGGGCGTCGTCGATCGGCGCATGAGCGTGGACATGATCCGGCGGTTGGCTCAGCAGCTCGAACGCGGCACGGTTGTCCTTGCGGGACCTGTGAACGATCCGGATCCGGAGCTTCTGAGAGTGCCGCGAGTGGTTTCGCTCGGTCCCCTGCCCTTCGAGCAGTTGCCGGCGCTGGCGCGCCAGGCAGCCGTGCTGATCATGCCATACGCTGATCTACCCGTGACCCGCGCGATTCAGCCGCTGAAACTCAAAGAGTATCTGGCGACGGGCCGACCGGTCGTGGTCGCGGATCTGCCGGCCACGCGCGAGTGGGGCGACTGCCTCGACCTTGCAAACGACCCCGATTCTTTCGCCGCCCTCGTCGATGCACGGATTCAAGCTGGATTGCCAGACGCGCAGCGAGCGGCACGGCGTCGACTGAGCCAGGAATCCTGGGACGCAAAGGCTCACGATTTCGAGAACTGGATTTGCGGCGATCCGACGCCCAGTCTACCGTGACTCGTCAACGAAATATCGTCCGAAGTCGGCACGGTTCGGCAGACGCTGTCGTTTTGGAGACGCGCGTCGTCACAGGAACTGGCGGCGGTCCGGACAAGACGATCCTGAATTCTCCGCGATTCTTGTGGTCAGCGGGATATCGCACGATCTGCGCGTACATGCATCCGCCGAGCGACCCCGGCTTTGAAGCCCTGAAACAGAAAGCCGCCGCGGCGCAAGCGCCGCTCGTCTCCATCCCGGATCGCGGCCCCTGGGACTGGCGCGTCGTGACGCAATACCTGGCGTTGTGCCGGCGCGAGCGGGTCGCCATCTGGCACGGGCACGACTACAAGAGCAACGCGCTCGGGTTGCTTCTGCGACGCTTTTGGCCGATGCGATTGGTGACGACCGTTCACGGCTGGGGCGTGAAGCAGAGACGGACGCCATTCTATTATTGGATCGACGAGCTCTGTCTGCCTCGGTACGAATCCGTGATCTGCGTCAGCGAAGACCTCTTCGCTCGTGTTCTTCAAGTCGGCGTCGAGCCGGACCGCTCGATCCTGATTGAGAATGCCATCGATGTGGAACAGTATGTTCGTCGATCCGCACCGTCTGATACGAAGTCTGCGCTCGGCATCACTCCGCAACGACTGGTTATCGGAGCAGTCGGCCGATTGTCGCCGGAGAAAGGCTACGACGTCCTCTTGCGAGCAGCGCAAGCGCTCGTGCAGCGCGGGTACGACCTACAAGTCGTAATTGCTGGCGGGGGCGATGCCGACTCAGAGCTGCGGCAACTAACGAGAGACCTCAATCTTGACGCCAGAGTTCAGTTGTTGGGATACCAAGCCGAGACGCGGAACCTATACGAAGCGATGGATGTATACGTGCTGAGCAGCCATCGCGAAGGGTTGCCCAATGTGGTCCTCGAAGCCATGGCCATGGAAGTTCCGGTCGTGGCCACGCGGATTGCCGGCGTTCCGCGCCTGATTTCCCACGGCGTCAATGGCCTGCTCGTGTCGCCCGGCTCGGTCGATGAACTCGCCGCGGCCATTCGCCGACTGGCGGATAATCCCGCAGAACGCGCCCGGTTTGCCGCCGCCGGTCGCCGGACGGTCGTCGAGCGCTACAGCTTCGCCGTTCGCATGCAGAAAATCTGCGAGATCTACGATCGTCTGCTGAACCGCGCCCCTGCGCCGACCCAAAACGGCTTGGCGAATCCAACGCCGGCGCGGTAAGACATCTTGATGAAGTGCGTTGTCACCGGCGCCGCGGGCTTCATCGGGTCGCATTTGTGCGAACGGTTGCTCGCACTCGGACACGAGGTCCACGGCGTCGATGCGTTCATTCCCTACTATTCGCCGGACGTCAAGAAGCACAATCTCACGACGGCCCAGGCGAATCCGCGCTTTCACTTCCACGCCATCGATCTCCGCCGCGATCCGCTCACGCCCGTCCTGCGCGGCGCCGAAATCGTCTTTCATCTCGCCGCCATGCCCGGTCTGACCCGAAGCTGGCACGATTTTGACCTCTACGAAAGCTGCAACGTCACAGCCACGCAGCGGCTGCTCGAAGCGCTCCGCCAGTGCGATCCGCGGCCGCGGAAGCTCGTGCATGCGTCCACGTCGTCGGTTTACGGCCGCACCGCCAACGGCAATGAGGACCAGCCGACGCGACCCATATCGCCCTATGGCGTGACGAAGCTTGCGGCCGAGAACCTCGTCCTGGCATACGCCGATGCCTTCGGTTTGCCAGTCGTGATTCTTCGCTATTTCTCGGTCTACGGTCCGCGGCAGCGGCCCGACATGGGTTATCATCAGTTCATCGAGGCAATGTTGACCGGTCGGCCAATAGTGGTCACCGGTGATGGACACCAGGTGCGCGGCAACACGTTTATCGCGGACTGCGTCGGCGCGACGATCGCCGCGGCCGACGCTCCGAACGGATCGATCTACAACGTCGGCGGCGGCGAGTCCGCCAGCGTTTGGGACATCCTTCGCCGGCTCGAAAAACTCGCCGGGCGGCCCGCCAATGTGCAATTGGCGCCCGCGCGCCCGGGAGATCAACGACATACGCTAGCCGACTCGACCAGGCTGGCCCGGGACCTCGGCTGGAAAGCGGCCACCTCGTTGGACGACGGCCTCGCCCAACAATGGCAATGGCAGGCGGAGGTTCTTCGCACCGGCTCCGCGTCGCCGAGCCATTCTCCGACTTCGTAACATCCCGGGATGAGCATCGCTCCATTACCGACGATCGTCATCGATTGCAAATCGGATTCTCAGAATCAGCCACTCACTGTCGGTTTACCCTTTCCTCGCGGCGCGCTTCGCGAGCCGATCACAATTCAGCTTGTCGATGACTGCGGCATCGAGCAACCGATTCAGACCGCGGTTCTCGCTCGCTGGCCCGACGGCAGCGTGCGATGGCTTCTGCTCGATACTCGATCCGGCATCCTCAGCGCTGGCACACATGTCTGGCAGCTTCGTCCGGGCGACAAGCGCGATTCGCCATCGCAATCCACGCTCGACGTCGCATCCGAGCCCGACCGTTTTTTCATCTCAACGGGCGTTGCGACCTTTCAGATCCAGCGCAGCGCGACGCAACCGATTCTGACGGCAGCGCTCGGCGAGCAGCGCTCCGCTGAACTCACCCTCGCATGGACTGATGCGGCCGGGAGGAACGCGCGTCTACATTGGAGTGATTCGGCGGTCGAAAGCGCCGGTCCCGTCCGCGCGACGATTTGCCTGCGCGGGGAGTTCGCCGCGACACAGCGGTGCCGGGTTGTCGCGCGATTCTGTTTTTTCGCCGGCACTGGCCTCATCCGCTGCCGCGTGACTGTTCACAATCCGCGGCGAGCGCGACATCGAGGAAATCTCTGGGATCTTGGCGATCCCGGCTCAATCCTGTTTCGCGATCTGTCGCTCGAGCTGAAGTTGAGCCACCCGGCTCAATCACGGCTCCGCTGGTCAGCCGAGCCGGGACAGCCGTTTCGGGAATCACAGGCCGATGAATTTGAGGTTTATCAGGATTCCAGCGGCGGCGAAAACTGGCGGAGCCGCAATCACGTCAATCGGCGCGGCGAAGTGCCGCTTCGGTTCCAAGGCTATCGTCTCCGAGTCGGCGACAATGAAATCGCGGGACGCCGTGCGAATCCCGTCGTGCGCCTGATTGGGCCGGATCTATCTGTGGCCGCCGCGCTGCCGGAGTTTTGGCAGCAGTTCCCTAAGGCGATCGACGCCGGCAGCGGCGTTCTTCGCATTCGCTTGTTTCCGCGGCAATTCGGCGACGTCTTTGAGCTTCAGGGCGGTGAGCAGAAGACGCACACATTCTGGTTGGAGGTCGCCCGTCCGGACGTGGCCGACGATCGACTCGATTGGGTTCACCGCCCGGCGATCGCCCGCGCCGAGCCAGATGGGTATGCCACCTCCGGCGCGTTTCTCGATCTGTTGCCCTGCCCGACCGTTTCCGGCGATCGCTTCGAGACCTATCTCCAGAAAGTGATCGAAGGTCCAAACAGCTTGTTTTCCAAGCGCGAGGTCATCGACGAATACGGCTGGCGGAACTACGGAGACGTCTACGCCGACCACGAAAACGCCTACTATCCCGGCCAAAAGCCGGTGATCTCGCATTACAACAATCAATTCGATTCGATTCTCGGCGCGCTGATCCAGTTCGCCCGGACGGGAGATCGCCGCTGGCGCGACCTCGCCGATCCACTGGCCCGGCACGTCATCGACATCGACATCTATCACACGGAAGCCGATCGTGCCGCATACCGCGGCGGACTGTTCTGGATGACGGACCATTATCTCGACGCGGCGACGAGCACGCACCGCACCTTTTCGCGCGCCAATCGGAAGCCGGGGCGATCGTACGGCGGCGGGCCCGGCGCGGAGCACAACTTCACCACCGGACTGCTTTACTACCACTACATGACCGGCGACCCGCTGGCGCGCGAGGCTGTCATCAGCCTGGCCGAGTGGGTCATCCGAATGGACGATGGTCGGCTTTCTCGATGGCGGTGGCTCGATGACGGTCCCACCGGACTGGCAAGCATGACCGGCAACCCGGACTACCACGGACCGGGACGCGGCGCCGGGCTCTCCATAAACGCCGTGCTCGACGGCTGGCTGCTCACCGGCGAAAGTCGCTTCATCCATTTTGCGGAAATGCTCATCCGTCGCTGTATCCATCCCCGCGACAATCTGGAAAAACGCGATCTTCTTAACGGCGAGCAGCGCTGGTCAGTGACAATCTTCCTCACGTCGATAGCGCGGTACTTGCGGCTCAAGGCCGAGGCGGGCGCGATCGATCGAATGTACGCCTACGCTCGGGAATCGTTGCTGCATTACGCACGGTGGATGGCGGACCACGATCGGCCATATCTTGATCAACGGGACCGTCTGGAGTTCCCGACGGAGACTTGGCCGGCACAAGATCTCCGCAAGGCGAATGTGCTTCGATTGGCGGCCGCACATGCGGACGAGCCGCTGCGCTCGAAGCTGCTATGTCGAGGTGATGAACTTGCCGAAAGGGCTTGGGCGGACCTAATCAACTTCGAGTCTCGCCATGCGGCGCGGCCGGCCGCGATCGTGCTGACCGAGGGTACGCGCGATCAACATTTCCGCGCCAATCCGCCGGAGGCAGCGCCTCGGCCGGCGACTGTGCCCGACTTCGGCGAACCCGAGCGGTTCATCTGCCAAGGGTCGCGCATCAAGGCGCTGCTCCGATCACCGCACAAACTTCTTGCCGCGTTGCTGCGCCATCGAAGAGAGTCTCGATAGAGCCGCGGTGTGTAAAGCTCGCTTCACACTTCGTAAATGCAAGCCGCGGGATATTTCGCTGTGGACGCGATGTCGCACCATCCAGTCGAAACCTTGCCGCCCGATGTTGCGCCGCAACACATTATCACCACAGTGTTTACGCAACCCGATCAAACCGAACTACTCGTCATCGGGACTGTGGCGCGAGGGTTGCTCTTTGGCCACTCGCTTCGGCAGCGGAGGATGTTGCGCCCACCGGAACCGCATTGATTCACGGCAATCGGCAGGGCGAAACATTCGCGGCGACCTGGGTATGCTCGGAATCGGGTCGCTCACATCGCTGCGTTCGCGCGTGGAGCGCGCAACCGACCGGGACGGAGTGCGCGCCGAGTCGCGTCCGAAACCATCATGTTTCAGTTCCTCGCCCCGCACCTGCGCTTCCGAAGCGTGCTTGATCTGGCGCCCGAGGCGCTTCGCGCGCACGGTCGCAACGGTCTGCTGCTCGACGTCGATTGCACACTCAAGGACTACGGATCTGAGTCGATCCCACGCCCCGTGATCGATTGGCTCGGCGCGATGCGTTCGGCTGGCGTGCGGATGTGTATTCTGTCGAATGGCAAGGCCCGGCGGATCGAGCCGTTGGCTCGGTCGCTGGAACTTCCCTACGTCGCGAAGGCGTTCAAGCCGTTGCCGCTCGGATGCAACGCGGCGCTCCGAAAGCTCGGATTGACTGCCGAAGAGACGGCGATCATCGGCGATCAATTGTTTGCGGACGTCATGGCTGGAAAATTGGCGCGGCTGCTGACCATTCTGGTCGAGCCGACGACGCGGGTCGAGCCGATCTGGACGCGCGTCAAGCGCCCGCTGGAGCGATTTGTCCTGGGCCGCATCGCGGCGCCAGCCATGTCCACACTGTCGGCCGGCGAACGCGCTTGCGATCGCAAATTCCTGACCCCGAGTCCTCTCACGCAGACCCAATCATGAGTATCGTCCGCGACACGACGCAGAATCTCAGCGCGCGGCGGAGCGCCGCGCCTGGGTTGGAATTCGAGCCTCTCGCAACGCCGCCGCGATCCGGCGGTTTGGCCGTCTATGTCGCCATCGCCCGGCCGGACCATTGGTTCAAGAACGTCTTCATGGCGCTGGGCGTCGTGCTGGCCTATTTCTGCCATCCAGAGGTCTTCGGCGTCGGCACCATTTGGTCGGTGCTCTGGGCGGTGGCCACGACCTGTATCATCGCGTCGAGCAATTACGTCATCAACGAGATTCTCGACGCTCCAACCGACAAGAGTCATCCGGTCAAGCGCCATCGGCCCATCCCCTCCGGCCAGGTCAACCTGGCGATCGCCTACGTCGAATGGATCGTGCTCGGCATACTCGGGCTGGCGATGGCCGCAGCGCTCAATTGGCCCTTCTTCTACTCGGCGCTGGCGCTGCTGATCATGGGCTGCCTGTACAACATCCCGCCAATTCGCACCAAGGATCTGCCGTATCTCGACGTGTTGAGCGAGTCGGTCAACAATCCGCTTCGCTTGCTGCTGGGATGGTTCGCCGTGAGCCCGGGCGACTTTCCGCCCGTGTCGCTACTGATCGCGTACTGGATGATCGGCGCCTTCTTCATGGCGAGCAAGCGATTCGCCGAGTACCGCTCCCTGGAGCACAAGGACGTCGCCGCCGCCTATCGCAAGTCGTTTCAGCTTTATGATCAGGAAAAGCTGCTCATCAGCATGTTCTTCTATGTGACCTGCTTCGCACTGTTCCTCGGCGTGTTCATCATTCGCTATCACTTGGAACTGATTCTGATTGTCCCGCTGATCGCGGGATTCGTGAGCTATTACCTGCACATTTCCTTCAAGCAATCGAGTGCGGCCATGAATCCGGAGCGGCTGTATCGCGAAACCGGGCTCATGGCCTACCTGGCGGTCTGCGTGCTGGCGTTCACGGCGCTGATGTTCGTGCAGATCCCGGCCCTGTATGACCTGTTCAATGTCGTGCCGTCGGCCGCACCGGCGCTTTGGCGATTCTGAGTGATGAGGCGGACCGCCATCGAGGAATGACTTGTGGCCACGCACTTTGCCTTCACGATCGACACGGAAGAAGAGTGGCAATGGGGCCGGGAATGGCCGACAAAAGCGCTGTCGCTGAGCAATGTGCAGAATCTGCCGCGATTGCAGCAGGTTTGCGCCCGATACGGCGTGCCGCCGACGTATTTCGTGAATCACGCCGTGCTGGCCGACGCGGAGGCGCGCGATACCGTTCTCGGTCTGAGTCAATGGGGCCGACATGAAATCGGCATGCACATTCACCCCTGGAACACGCCGCCGGTGACGCGGAACGGATTTGTTCCAGTTCGAGAAACTTACCTGCACAACCTCGACGACGCCACGATTCAAGCCAAGCTCGCATCGGTTTACAATCTGTTTCGTGAATGCGAATTGACGCCGACGAGTTTCCGTGGCGGGCGATACTCCAGCGGCGGCGCGATCCACGAATTTCTCCAAAGTCACGGTTTCGTGGCGGATTCGT
>JRYK01001619.1_pt1 | contig 68358 bp, 51 predicted proteins | sample 235381 | NCBI WGS metagenome assembly JRYK01 (sample SAMN03074220, study PRJNA261476) | activated sludge metagenome | biome: Wastewater Treatment Plant; feature: Wastewater; material: Activated sludge; isolation source: activated biomass of a wastewaster treatment plant treating hydrocarbon... ... | reverse complement strand
ACATAACCCGCTGAGTTTTCATCGACATAAGCATCAAAAAAATCATCCACTTTTTGTGCACTCAATAAACTTCCGTAAAAGGACAGGACACTAGCAATTAAATATTTACTTTTCATAAGTCCTGGATTTATTGTTTGATTCTTAAAGTTAGTACAAGATTGAATAGCAATCAAGTTTTTTAAAAATTAATTTGAAAGGTCAAATAATGATTTTGTATAGAAAGTGAATATTCATGATTCATATTCGCCCAAGCCAACTGGGACCTAAAATCGAATGTGATTTGGTTGCCTACATCCCAGCTGAAACCCGGATAAACCAACAAAAGGTCATTCTCTGTGCCATACAACAATGCCATTTGTACATTCAGTCGATCCCAAAATACTTTTGACCCTTGAAGCATTACAGAAAATTGTGAAGGAAACAATTGCTTTGGGTTTAACACTAACGAAGGGCTGAAACCAAAAAATTCATTGGATGAAGCATACAGGCTATGATATAAGATGGACATAGAAATGTACCATTGGCCCTTAAACATATGATCCCAGGACGTTGTTAAGGTCCAGGAAGGCTTCTCTTCATGGCCTCTGATTTTCTTTCCACCAAAAAAAGTGCATTCTGTTTTCCATCCTGAAGATCCTATCGCTCCAGCCCAGCCGGCCCCAAGGGCAAGCTCGCCCTTGTACATGCCTAAAATCCCTTGAACATCATAACTGTTTATTTGAGTGAAATAGCGAATGCCGGTTGTGGCATCTACAATTTTTTTTTCAGGGTGAAATGCAATGTCAAAACCTGATTCCAGTCCTGTTGTCCGTTGAACTCTAATGGCATCTGTTCCGGGTCGTTCTGGATAATCAAAATCAAGAAAGTCTTGTGTGTTGAATAAATCGTTTGGATTCCAATAATTGTGAATCCCCCAATGAATGCGTTGACGTCCAAAGGAAATGCTCCATTCCTTCCAAACCAATTTCCAAACACAGCGATCAATGTTGGAATTTAACACCAGATTAGTCTTTAAAATGTGATGAAAACTTAAGTCTAAAAAGGAAGGATCATCACCAATGGATTCCAGCAATTCGGGAAATAAAAGAAAATAATCTCCCCACAACAAACGGTTCCTGATTTCAATTCGGAATGTTTGTTGATCGCTTAAGGTATATTTCATTCGTATTCTATTCTGAATATTACCTGACAAAAGGATGTTTTCCAGACCTTTAACAGCACTGAATCCGCTTAGCGATTTAAAATAGCCATCCAGTTCTAATGGATTTGTCTGGGCTTTGAGTTCAACGCATACAAACAACAGGATCCCTGTAATCGAAAACCTGCTGAACATGGTATTAAAAAATAATTTTTTAAACACTGATTTTTTCATCTGAGACGATGCGCCCATCATCTAAGGTAATGATTCTTCGTGCTCTTTCAATGACTCTTTGGTCATGGGTCGAGAAAATAAATGTCATTTGCTCTTTTTGGTTAAGTGATTGCATGAGATCTAAAAGCTTTGATGCCGATGCTGAATCTAAATTTGCGGTAGGTTCATCCGCTAAAATGAACTGAGGTTTTCCTGCAAGCGCTCTGGCCACGGCAACGCGTTGTTGTTGTCCACCGGATAGTTCAAAAGGCCTTTTTTTTGCTTTGTCGGTCAAGCCAATTTGTTCAAGTAATTCGTTGACTCTTTTTTGGATTTCATGGCGATTAATTTTCTTTAATTCCATGATAAAGCCAATGTTTTCCTCTGCCGTAAAAACCGGAATCAGATTAAAGGATTGGAATACGAATCCGATATGATGCAACCTGAAATTTACTAAAGCAGATCCACTCAAATTTGTTACTTCATGACCGCCAATGATAATTTTACCGTGACTGGGTTTATCCAGACCACCCATTGCATTGAGTAGCGTCGTTTTGCCAGAACCTGAGGGACCTTTTATGGCAATAAATTCAGCTTGATCCACGGAAAAACTGACATCATCCAATGCCTTAACAGGAATGGTGAATTCGTCATAGATCTTACTCACGTGTTCGACAGAAATAACGGATGTATCTTTCATGGATTAATTGCGAATGGCTTTAATAGGTTTAATGCTGAGCACTTTGATGGCCGGAGCTAAAGCAGAAATTATGGCAGTTCCCATCAAAAGGATCAACACGAGCAGAAGTTGACTGGATTCTATTGAAGGGTAAATGACGTCACTGTATCCAAAATTTTTATAGGCTTCTTTGTATTGCAACATATGAATGCCATCCTTGGCAAAATAAGCGTTGGTCAGCATGGCACAAGCGATACCCACAGGACTGGCTGAAATCACTAAAAAAATCGTTTCCATTAAAATCATGATAAACATTCTGAAACGGGACATACCAATGGCCATCAACATGCCAAGTTCTGAAGTTCTTTACAAAACCGACATGAGCATGGTATTGATGATACCAAAACTCAATGCAAGTAAAATAATACCCATATAAATCAATATCATTTGATCAGTCATCGAAGAAGTTAATTCCAACTCTGGAGAAATTTCCATCCAGTTTTTGACTTCCAATATTGAAAACTTGTCGATCAATGCAGATTGTACGGTCGTCAGGGGAACACCTTGCTTTAAAAAAATTGCCATTTCGTGTATTTGCCCTGGTATGCCTGCAGGCGCGTCGAGGCTGTGGATCTGGGTAAAAGCATTGTTTTCATCATAAAGGGCATTAGCCGTCTCGAAGATTCCAACGACGCGCAAAGCAACGGAAATCAGGTTACCGCCAAGACCTTCAATCGTGACGACAATCTTGGATTTAAGCTTGGCGTTTAGTTTTGAGGCCAGCCCTCTGCCAATAATGATTTCATTGGTTTTTTCGGGATTAAGATAACTTCCTTCAACCAATTTGGTTGACATGCGTGTCAGCGAATCCTCCTGTATTGGATGGACTCCATAAATTTTTATCCCCGAATGTCCTCTGGCATTGGCCAACATTCCATAGGCAACAATACGTCCACTCCATGCGACAATGGAATCATTGAAATGGAGATAATTTGTCAACTTTTCAGCATCGTGAAGCGTAAATTGAAGTTCGTGTTCAGATGACCAGTTTTTGTCATGAATTTGCAAGTGTGAAAACTCCTGACGAATCGCAGTTTCCAAACGTTGACTGATCATGCCATTGTAAAATGAAACCAGAAAAATGCCTGCCCATAATCCTATAGCTATGGCCATCCAAATGATCAGACTCCTTTTTTTATTTCTCCAAACATTTCTCCATGCCAATTGAATCAACATCATAAGCTCGTCATTTTGATCTAAAGGCTTTGACTGGATTCAAATTTTTAATATGCCACATAGGATATAACGATAGTATACTGGCAATACCGAAAACAATTACAGCTTGCCGAATAAAAATTGAAGGGGAAACTGCCATTGGAAGTAGAGCCTCAAAGCCAAATTCTTTATAGACTTCAGCAATTTTACCGCCTAATTGTATGGGATGTTCTTGAAAATAAAAAGTAATCGGAATGCTCATCACCATCCCGCAGACTACACCCAACAAGCTAACCATCATGATTTCTAAAAATAAGGTGAAAGAAAGGATAGATTTTTGCATTCCAAGAGACATCATAATACCAAATTCCCGTTGTCGTTCTGCCATCATCATCATCAGGGTTCCAAAAATCCCGAAGGTGATAATAAAGTACAATACCCCTGAAAAAATCGAAGAAGAATTTTTATCTGCTTCAATATGACCATTGAGATCAGGGAGCAATTCTCTCCAGTTGAGGCATTCATAAGAAGAGTCTAAATTTTGCAACAACTTTTTTTGTACCATCACCATTTGATTTTCATTCGGGATGTCAATCGACAAGGAAGTGATGAAGTTTTCTGCATTCAGTTGAGTTTGAAGGAAAGGTAAACTTGAATAGATGAAACGAGCATTTTGATCCGGTGAACCAAAGTGCAATATGCCTTTAACTGGAGCCTTGAAAGCGCTTAGACTTCCCTGCATTCCCTGACCTAGTAAAATAAGGCTGTCACCGGGTTTGATCTTTAATTTATGGGCCAATTCATCGCCCAATAACAATGCGTTATCGTGTAATTCCAGATATGAGCCGGCAACCAGTCGCGTTTGAAGTCGCGTTAAACGATTTTCTAAATCAGGATTTGTTCCAATGACAAAACACCCTTTCGTATGCATATCTGAAGAGGCCAGCATGAAACTTTCAAGACGAGGCACCCATCCTTGTATGCCTTGTATGTTAGATATTTTTTTCTCTAACGTGCCCGGCCATTCAAAACTGTTTTCAAGAATTCGCTCCTTCCAATATCCGGCTTGATGAATCTGAACATAACCTGTGTAATAACGAACCACATTGTTGATCATGTGGTCAAATATTCCTTTTTGCAGGGATTGCATTACAATGGTCAGAAAAACGGCAAAGGCAACAGAAAGCAGAGTGATAAGTGTTCGTGAACGATTTCTCCAAATATTCCTCCAACTCAATATCCAAATCATTTTAGCCTGGATAAGTTTTGAGTACTGAAAAATTGATCTTGAATGGGTACATCAAAAGCCAACGAAATATAGGTCATAACGGTTTGATGCCCTGGCTTGTCACTGGGCTCCATGATCATGCGAGATGGAAGCAGGCGATCGCCAAACATTTTAACGTCAAAGGCCTGCATCCGGTTAACGAGCATGTCATCTTCATCAAAATATTCTGCCTTCAGAAGTAGAAATTCTTTTGGATAGATCCAGAGGATGATTTTGTTCCAGATGACCGCTGCACGTTCTTTGGGTCTTAACTCAATTTTTGAACAAGGGTATTGACCGATTTTTTCTTCCCCAATAATTTCTTGTGTATAGTCTTCAACAATGCTGGATTCCTTTACCAGATCATCGTTTGTAAAATCGGTGCCCATCCAGGATTGGGTCATCATGGAAGGTGGTAATTTGATATGGCGTTCAATGTTGGGTATCCAATTCCAGATTTCCTTGTTTTTTTTTAAAAAGGCAATACCTCTGTCTTTGGTGGGTTCTGTTATGAGAATCATGCTCATTTCTTTGCCTTTTGTCCAAGCTTTTAATTGAATTTCTCGGGTCCATTTGGGTCTGACCGTTTGGATTTTAATCAAAGCCTGCGAACTGGTTCCTCTCCCTTTTTCTTCTGCCTTTCTAACCAATTCAGTCGCCGATTGAGAATTTACATGAATTAAAAAACTCATCATAAAGGCAATCAGATAAACAAGCCTGGAATGTTTCAAAAGGGAATTAAATCTGAAGGTATTTTTCTCAGAAATCAAAGAAAATCCTATAAAATGGTTTAATAGCATGACAACAATAGTATGATTAAATTTAACATATTTTCCAAGGTATTTTACTTGCACTCCAAAGTGATTTGCCTAATTTTGGAAAAAATTGATGTAATGATTCGGTTGGTATTGTTGATAATGATGTTGTTTTTTACACATTCACTTTTTGCTCAGGTAAAGGTATTGCAAGAATACATTGAGGATGGGCATAACTTTCATCAAATTTGTAAGAAAGCGGAAAAAATGATCCGCAAGAATAGGTTGGAAGATGATGCTTACCGGGAGAATCACTTTAGAAAAGGGGATAAGAAAGAGTTTCTGGATGATGAAAAACTGAAATTTGAGCGGTGGAAATGGTATTGGCGGGATAGGGTTCATTCAGATGGGACTTTTCCAGATTTACACCGGCAGTGGCTGGAGTATCAATCGATTGTACAACATGCCCAAACCATTCAAAGCAGAAATACACCCAGTTGGAAACACGAAGGGCCCGTTCGAAATACAGGGGGTTATTGGGGAATGGGCCGAACGACACATGTGAGTTTTCATCCAACACAAGCCAATACATTTTATGTGGCATCACCCAATGGTGGCATTTGGAAAAGCACCGATGGCGGAACGACTTATACCTCTATTGCCGATAATCTTCCCTACCAACCTGTAGGGATTGTGTTGGCCGATCCTACAAATCCCAATGTACTTTACGCCACCCTGGGGGAAAAGGAAGGCTGGTGGCAATACAGTCTGGGTATCTATAAAACAACAAATGGAGGCAATACCTGGAACCCAAGCTCATTGAATTGGAAACTTACTGACAATAAAGTGATCTACGGATTACAAATGAACCCACAAAATTCATCGATATTAATCGCTGCCACGAGTGATGGATTGTATAAAACTTTTAATGGAGGTAATTCCTGGATCAAAATTCGCAATGAGAACTTTTCTGACGTCATCTACCGTCCTGGTGATACCTCTACCGTCTATGCGGCCAGCAATGACTATTGGGGGAATTCAGAAATCTTTAAATCCACTGATGGAGGCAATACGTTTTTGAAAATTACTTCATTTGGCTTGCAAAAAGTCTTCTTCCGGTTTGCTGTTACGATTGCAGATCCAAATTATTTAGGCTTAAACATGAGCGTTGATGGTGAAAAAAAATTCTATTTGTCCAAAAATGCAGGCCAGACGTTTGAGTTCGTTTCGAATATGCCTGAGAACCTGGTTTTATATTTTTCACAGACCAACCGGTCTACATTATATTGTGGATATGTCGTGATTTATAAGTCTACCGATGGCGGACGAAGTTGGAATCAAATCACTGACTGGTGGGCAAGTGGGCAAGGACTTCCTGAAATTCATGCAGATCATCATTTCATAGGCCACCATCCCAGCCGGAAAAATGAATTGTACTTTGGTTGTGATGGTGGTGTATATCGTTTGAATGAAACTACAGGTTTATGGAGTGAGTTGGTAAACGGGTTGGCCATTACGCAATTTTATAAAATGGCCATTTCCACTAGTACTCCTCCTGTTTTGATTGGAGGGAGTCAAGATAACGGTGGATGGATACGGCGGGCTAATGGGTCCTGGGGAAATACCAATGGTGGCGATGCAATGACGCAATTGATCGATCCTAGAAATGCCAATATCGGTTATACAGAGTATTGGGGAGGAAATGCAGTTTACAGGACTACCAATGGGTTTAATGACTTGGAAGACATTACTCAGAATATTGGTGCTACGCTTCCCGGTCAGTGGGTGACTCCTTTCAATCTGAACCCTGCAAACAGTAAGACATTCATCATAGGATATAACGATGTTTTTGTTTCGTTTGACCGCGGTAACACTTTTCGGGCCATCAGCAACAACTTAACCGGAAGTTCTGACAATGATCTAAGAGAAGTCAGAATCAGTCCGGTCGACACACAGTTTATAGTGGCAACAAGGGCCAATGTATTTTATTCGACAAAGGATTTTGGTAAATCCTGGAAGAGTCTGAACCTGGTCACTTCTCTTGAAATTACCGACATTGAATTTCACCCGAAAAATGTCAATCGTCTATGGTGCACCAGAGGTGGAGTGGGTGCAATTAAAATTATGGAATCCAACAATCAAGGAAACACCTGGTCAAACATCACCCGAAACATGCCCAACGTGCCGGTATTGTGCATTCGTTTTGATGAAGCCAGTAACAGCTTGTTTATTGGGACTGATTTTGGTTTATTTTATACTGATGCGGACAATATCGATTGGCAATATTATGGAAGCAATCTTCCACACACTTCGGTGACCGATATTGAGTTTCACCAAACTTCGCGAAAGATGTATATCAGCACGTATGGACGTGGATTTTATTCCATCGATTTGCCGGATTGTGCTCCAGCGGCACTTCACCTCTCATCAAGTGTAGATGCCGGCGGATTTGTGGTTCATGATTCCATTAAAGTTTGTGCAGGTTCAAAATTAACCTTAAAATCTCAGGATGGTTTATCAGGTACGTTTCATTGGAAGGGACCTAAATTGGATACCACCATTCAGAATTCTGTTTACCTGGATCTAGGAGTATTCAATAGTTTCACCCAAAGCGGAAACTACATTCTTGAATATACCTCGCCAACCGGATGCAAAAGGTTGGATACTTTGTACATCAGAGTGCTTAACAGACCTTCTTTTAATGTTCGTGCCGATGGCCCTCATTTGGATTGTCATCACCCAAGCCTCATTTTAAATCCAGGTATGAGTAATGACAGTATAAACTTTTCTTTTAATTGGAGCGGACCCGATTCATTCATGGTGAACAATTATACGGCTGTCATCCAACATCCTGGAACGTATATTTTGAACCTTGTGAATTTAGTCGGTAATTGCAGTTTTTATGATAGCATATACATAGTTAAGTATGAAGATCTCAACCTTGATTCAGTCCAAACCATACACAATATTTGTCATGGCGACAGTTTAGGTTCTTTATTTTTATTTCCAGAGGGAGGAAGAAAGCCTTACCATATTCTGTGGTCCAATGGGCAACAAACAGATAGTTTGTTTTCTTTAAAGTCCGGAACTTACATCGTAAACCTAACAGATGCAAATGGATGTAAGGAAATAGCCAGTTTTGACATTAAACAACCGGAGCCATATCAGGTAAAAGTTACGGTCAAAAACAGTTTGTCAGAGGATGGTTTTATCCTTCTCGAAGTTAATGGTTCTACCGCTCCATACCGTTTTGAGTGGTATTTGAATAATAGGCTTTATGCTGAGACAGAAGATATCGAACAGCTTAAACCAGGACTTTCCGATGTCATCATCAGAGATGCTAACAACTGTTTGTACCAGATCAATGGAATTGAAATAAAGGAACTGGTGAGTGACGAAGTGATTTCGGCTAAGGAAATTAAAGCTTATCCAAACCCGTTTAGCGGAGAATTGCATTTATCCCTACCCATGAATTTCAAAACGGATCCCTTATTTCAGATAGTCGATTTGAATGGTAAAATACTCTCAGTTCCGTCCAGGAAAATCGGAAATTCAGAATGGTTACTGGATACGAATTTACTTCCAACTGGTCGTTATTTGCTGAAATGCAAACTCGGAAATGAAATATTGGAATTCAAAATTACCAAAACAAAATGATGCTGTAATTGGAATGAACAACAATGGGTATAGTTCAACATTACCTTTTTAAAACAAGTATGTTTTATAGACACTAATTAATCCAGAATTTTAATGCAAATTTTCAGCTTGTATTGGTTTAAGTGTATAAACCTGTGATAACCTGCCGGTAACGATTATTTTCGTCTAACTGCAGCATTCACTTTATATTTGACCTTCTTTAAAATAGATATTTAATAAAACGATTATGTTAAGGAAATTTTTCTTCGTCTTCTTTTTAAAATTGTTTTTTATCAGTTTTCTGACTGCAGGAGAGGGCATGTGGTTACCCTTATTTCTGAAGTCATTAAATGAAAAGGAAATGAAGTCCCTTGGAATGAAAATTACTGCCGAAGACATTTATAGCGTAAACAAAGGATCCTTAAAAGATGCCATTGTCCATTTTGGAGGTGGCTGCACTTCTGAAATCATTTCGAAAGAGGGGCTTATGCTGACCAATCATCATTGCGGTTATGGTTATGTACAATCTCATTCTAGTGTAGAGCGCAATTATTTGAGAGATGGATTTTGGGCTCAAAACAAATCAGAGGAATTGCCTTGTCAAGGATTAACAGCAACTTTAATCGTTCGAATTGAAGACGTTACCTCCAAAGTTTTAGAAGGTGTTGATTCAAGTTGGGATGAAAATAAAAGGAGGAATAAAATTGACGTTAATATCCAAAAAATTAAGCCGCTGATCCACAAGATGGAGGATCAGGATGTTTTTATAAGAAGTTTTTATACAAACAACCAATACTTTGCTTTTATCACAGAGGTTTTCAAAGATGTGCGTCTTGTGGGAGCCCCTCCTGAATCTATAGGAAAATTTGGTGCAGATACGGACAATTGGGTTTGGCCGAGACATACGGGTGACTTTTCATTATTTCGCATATATGCTGGAAAGAATAACAGACCTGCAGCATATGACCCAACCAATAAGCCCTACATTCCTAAGCACTTTTTACCCATTAATATTGGTGGAGTTCAAGAAGGAGATTTTACAATGGTTTTTGGATTTCCTGGTAGAACGAATCAGTACCTTACCAGCGAAGGTGCACGTCAGCAAGTCGAGGTGCTTAACCCGGTACGAATTTCGTTACGCGACAAGACGCTTAAAATTTTAAACAAACACATGAGATCAGATGAGAAAATAAAATTACAATACGCTTCTAAATATGCTTCTATTGCGAACTCATGGAAAAAATGGATTGGAGAAAATTTGGGAATGAAGATCACGCAGGGAATTCAACGTAAAATTCACCAGGACAGTTTATTCGTTCTCCGGGTAAATGCCAATGTTCAATTTCGAGACTATCGGAATCTGATCTCAGATCTTGATTTTGCTTATAAACGACTGGAACCTTTTGCCTTTTCAAGAGAGTATTACCATGAGACATTTATGCGCAATGTCGACCTGGTCAACTTTTATCAGCTGGTTGTAGGGTTGATGAATACATACGAAGGTAGGGGAGAAGAGATTTTTAATACTAAAAAAAGTGAGATTCTAAATAATATCAATGGCTATTTCAATGATTTTAATCAGGATATTGACCGAGAAGTGTTTGCTGAACTCATTGGGCAGTTTCATAAGGAAGTGAATCCAGCATTCGTATTCAGTCATTTCAAATCAGAACTTAAACGACATAATAATGATTACGGAGAATACGCTCAGGAATTGTATTCAACGAGTAAATTATTGCATCGAGACAGTCTGGAGAGAATATTAAAAATGGAGTACAAAGATTGGGTGCAGGCTGTAAAGACTGATCCGCTCTGGATATTTTACAATGAAATGAAATATTACCTGGACAATGACCTCAATAAGCTTTGCGGTGAATATGAAGACCAGATTGCCGGGTTGAGACGTAAACACATGGATGCATTATTGTACATTTTTCCGGAGAGAAAGTTTTATCCGGATGCCAATTCTACTTTGCGCGTTAGCTATGGACAGGTCGAAGGCTATCAACCCAAAGATGCAGTAATGTATAAAAGTCAAACANNTCCCGGTGATTATGAATTTGATGTGCCCAAAAAGTTACAGCAATTGTACCGCGATAAAGATTATGGAGTTTACGGAGAAAATGGAAAAATGCCATTGGCTTTTATCGGTAGCAATCACACTACAGGCGGAAACTCCGGTAGTCCGGCCATCGATGCACACGGCAATCTCATCGGATTAAATTTCGACCGGGTTTGGGAAGGGACCATGAGTGATATCAACTACGACAGGAGTATTTGCCGAAACATTATGGTAGATGCCCGGTATATCCTTTTTATCATAGACAAGTTTGCCGGTGCCAAATGGTTGGTCGACGAGATGAAATTGGTAAAACCGAAGAAGAGGAAGAAGTAGTTGATAGTGTTATTTAACAAGTAAAGTTAAAAACATTGTTGATTTTTGCCCGGAACTTAATTTTACCGAGGCTGTAAATCTTGTTATCGCAATAAATGCACAACTCCGTTTTTAAAAGTTTTTTGCCCTGATGTACCTGCATAAACTAGTTGATAAATGTAAGTTCCTGGAGTTGCTTTAAGATTTTTCATGTTGCCATTCCAACCGGAGGTATCGTCATTTGTAGAAAAATCTTTTTGAAGAAATACAAGATTTCCCCACCGATCGAAAATTTCCAATGAATAAATATGGATGTCATATTTAGCCTTGATGGTAAACAGGTCGTTTATCTGGTCTCCATTGGGAGAAAAGGCATCCGGTATCCAAATATCATTTTGATCAATGGCCAAGGCAAAGAATTTAGAGTCCTGAAATACACAATCATCATCCGTTTGAACGGTAAGGCCTATTAAAACATCTTGATTCATTTCAAACTCAAATTCTCTTTTGTCTGTAGCGGCAAGTTGGCCATTAAGAAACCATTGAATGGATTGAATATTTTGATAGGATGAATTCAAATTAATTTTTTGGATGATATGTCCTTGAGCAATGGTATTGGGTCCTAATTCAATCAAGGGATTATCATAATAATGAAGTTGAAGTTGTGCTGTATCTGCAGGACAATGATCAACTCGTTGATACAAATAGTGAAATGTTCCTGATGGTGTCTTTGAAGTATTGATGATACCATTATTCAATTCATTTTCCATCCAGATCCCGTTTTTGGTTTGCTGAAAATGCAATGCAGATAAATCAAACATTCCATTCTGTGGACACAACCAGATGCTGGTGTCTTGAAGTCTGGCAGAAAATTGTGGTATCGTAATCCGGGAATATGCAGTATCCTCAAACCACGGAATAAAAACAGTGGTTCGCAATGTCCGCTCGCCCGGGCTGGGATTGTTCAGATTATTTTTGTAACGAACGCCTCCCAGGATTTTTTTGATTTCTTGTCCTGATATTTTAAGATTCGAATAAATTTTTAAATCATTCGTCCCGTTGCCGATCACAACAGCACCCGGAGGAAGATAGCCGGCCCAAACATACTCATGTATGGAATCCACATTTCCACTCAGAATCTCTACATGTATGGAATCAAGTGAGCCATCGCTGTGATAATCCCAATCTGTATCATGGATTTCTTGTTCGATCCGTGGACATGTATAAGTGATCCGGCAATTTCGCACGGTGTCTGTTGAGTTGTTCAGATCGAAGTCAAACTGAAAATCGCATTCTCTCAGATAATCGTAACCACGATAACCTTCATTAGCCTGAAAGGAAAAACGAATAGGAATGTTGCAGGCGGGTACCAGCCTCTTGTTGTTAAAATCAATTTTATAAAATCGGGTAAGTGAATCGTTGTTGGTGAAGGAACTCAACATCAGGTTTAAATGATCACAAGATTCATAAGCTTTGAATAAACAAAAATAAGGACTAATATGTTGAGGGTTGTAGTCTTTTTCCCAAAGTGTGGAATCTACCGTAAACAGGACTTTGACTTTTTCCGGTTCATAGGGATTCATCTGAATCATTCTATAATGCCTGTAGGGTTGCAGAACTTCTTCAAACCCCAATAATTTACCTCCAACAGCCAGAATACTGCGCAGTCCCTTGCTGACATTGCTTAATATCGTAAAACGGCCTGTTGTATAGTCATATTCCATCAGGTAGGATACAGCAGATCCATCAAAAGCTCGCATCAAAATGTATATCAGCGATCTGGAATCTACACATACCGACACGGCAATTTCATTAAGTCTGCCTATATCTGAGTATAAATGTTTTTTTATGGGTGAATAAACCACAGGTGTGGAATCACTTAAAAACCCACCATCCCATTCAGATGCCCTGTACAGTCTGCCGTCCGGAAATTTTATGATGTTGATTGTTGGACCAGGAAGAGGCTTTGCCAAGGGTAACCTTTGAACAATGCTGCAATTTGAATACTCTGCAATTCCAAAACCATACCATCTTGAAAAATAATACATTTGTTGTGCATCACTCATTTTAGGAGCAAGGATAAAAATTAAAACAAGTTGCATTATTTTTTTCATAGCAGTGGTTTTAGATTTGCAGAGTATTCATCCGGATTTAGAATTTAATCCACTTTTGTACCCGTTTGTTTGAACGGTCTTCCAAAGAAATAAAATACATTCCTGATTTTAGTTCGTGAGCCGGTAACCATAAAACATCTTTTTTAATGTCTTTAATTTGAATGACCGGGGTACCTTCTACATTTCTGATGATCAGATCCGCTTGTTGTAATCCGGCTTCTTTGAGAGAGATCACCAATTCATGACGCCCTGGATTTGGATAAACGAACGAACCGTCTTTCTTTAAACCAAAACTACCGATTTCTTTGATCAGTTTTACCGGCCCTGAATCGGAAGTGCTGGGATACCAGCTATTCCGGATCAGACTGACAGGACTTGCATTTAAGGTAAAATTGTTGGTCGAATCTTCGGCAATCATGTAAAAAAGTAAAGTATCTTCAGGTACTTCGACAGATTCAACTGTATCAATCATCCACATCAGATCCAGATCAGACCCATTTCCGCTGATCTGGTAATCTCCCCGGATATCACCAAAATCCAAAAACCAGTTGCTCAATCCAATAAGCGATGAAGAAGGATCATGAATACTGATGGACAAAAGCGTTAGATCTGTCTCCAACTTACAATAAACCGGGATCTTGTAATTTCCGGTAGTGCCGTAGGATTGAGGGTTTCCCAATGCCAGAGTCAGGGTGTCGTAATTGGATCTGATTTCAATGTTGTTGTTTTGAATGGTCTGGCAATCATCGCAACTTCCATCTACATCGCCTACTTTATAGGCATAAAAATCAATGTCTGACAAGGCTGTAGTAGACACCAAATCAACATAGTCTGTTTCGCGAAGCAGTTCGGGACTATGGCTTTGCTCATAACTATCTGTTGTTTCGTATCTCCAGGACTGGCTGAATGCTGGACAATATTCATTAGTAGAATCTCCAAGAATAGCTTTGCGCATACAGGCGATATCTGCAGCCGTGATGTATAAATTATTGTTGGCATCTGCAGCCAATTTTTTCCATCGAGCATCAAATGTCTGCAAGCCCAGGATATGTCTTTGAATGCGAACGATATCCGCAGTGCTTACCCCGCACAATTTTTCACCGATACCCATGCCGTATAAACTTATGTTATGGCTGTCATCGTAAGCAGCCGGAAAACACCAGTCTCCTTCAAAATTGGCAACCGATTTTAAGTCAATATCAGGATCCTGTTCGGTCAAAGTAATGCTTACCCCAACCAAAGGCATCCCATCCGGACAGTGCACATTGGGATCGTTGGGTTGTCGTAAAATTTTTCCGCTGATGTTGTAATTTCCGGAAACCGGATTGACATACAATGGATAGTCTCCTATGGTACCTTCGATTTCAAACTCATCCCGTACCCAGGTACTTGAAGTAGCATGGTAATCAAAGGTGACGGTTGGCTCCACCATGTCTTCAAATTCCAACAGACCTGTTCCTTCTACATACATGTAGATGGTACATAGATCATAAAGTACATTTTCTACAAATACCATATCGCCATCGCAGCAAGAGCCGTTTGGATTGTCTCCGGATAACAGCAATTCTTCTTCATTGGATCCCGGATTGGTCACGTCTATCCAGGACTGGGCTTTGAGAATGGAATGAAAACTTGCTTTGGTGGTTGCCGGATCAATCCGGATGATGTTACCGGAATTGGGTTCCGGATAACAATGAATGTGAATATTCATCCCTGCCACGTAAACATTTTCGCCGGAAGTACTACCTTGGTCTCCAGTAAATCGAATTCTCAGTTTTACCATCGCCATATCGCAGGACAGATTCTCCAATTCGTAAAACTGAATTTCAAATCTTGGGTCAGAATACTGGGCTTTGATATGTTGAGTGAATGCGAGAAACATCAGAATAAAAAAGCAAACATTTACAATTTTAAAAATAAGGTTTTTCATAAAAATACGAATTAAAAAATGTGAAAGAATTTGTTTTCATCGTATCATGAGATCTATAGTGTTTTCCAAATGCATGGAAAAAATTCTTTCATTTTCAGGGGAAGCGGGAATGATCCAGGCACATTGTTTAGTTGATGAATGCAATTCTGGCCGGAGCAATTAGTAAAGGGTGCAAACCGGTTTGATGAGTTAAAGCATAACAATTGCAATAGGTGTTCATAACACCACTCCCGATTACTTGATAATTGTAAGTAACAGTGGCAAGCTTAAAAAAGCAAGTTGACAAACTGTATTGTATTGGAGCTGATTTTTTGGTTACAGGGTTACAGGGTGCTTATGAACAATCATACACTCTCAATAGGTCTTTCAAAAAATCAGATGTTTAAGCCTGGTGGTAATATATTATCTGATTCCATAATGTGGGTATTTTCAATAAAAAGTCTTAATATTCAAGATTCCTTCAACAAGCCATTTTTAATGTGGTTAAGAAATCAACATGAGAAAATTTAAAATAAAAAAAATGATCTACCCTAATTTTTAAGACTCATTAAGAAAAAAACATTAACATATACTAATATTTAAAATACCTTAAGATCTTTGCAAAGGAATAAGATTTAATTTCTTTGCAAATTATTATTGAGATATGAAGAAAGTAAATTCTGCGTTTGATTAACGACTGTTAGTAAATATTAAAATCATTCAGGTTGTAAGCGTAAAAAATGTAACATTAATAACCCTTCGCTTATTTTTTAACGAACGCCTGTTCATAAACAGGATTCGATATTTTCTTTTGATAAACACGAAGGAAATATATTCCGGATTCTATGTCTGTTAAACTAATAAATTCTGTTATGGCTAAAATGCGTTTAACCATTTTACCTTCCAGGTCTACAATGTCATAATGCGAATACGGATGAAGCTTATCTGGCATTTCAATGGTGAGATAGTCAGAAGCTGGGTTGGGATAAACCTTAAGAGCTCCTTTTAATTTTAAATTTGAAACAGCCGTATATGTTTTATCATCTGGTTTGTAACTAACCGACAACACTCGACCAAGTGTGTCTACATTAACTTGTGCAACTATACCTTTTGTTTCATTCGACACAAAAGTGAAACTTTTTGAATTGATGTTGCCAAACAAATTGCCGAAAACACTGGCTGCTAAATTGGTAACATCGAGCCATCCTAATATCGGGACTTTAGCTTCAACCTTAGTCTGAGTGGTAGTCGTGCGGGTTTCTCTCAATACGTCCCAGGTTTTGGCTGGTAATTTTAAAGTACCCCATGCATCAGCCTTTTTCTGATACAACTGGCTGAAAATGATCTTAAATGAATCGGGCTTTAAAGGTAGGGTATTCAGTATACTATCAGGCAAAATGGAAGATGGGAGAACTACAGAATTGGAAGTCGTATACATCAATTCATCCAAGTAAGATTCCGGATACTTTTGGACGACGACCGGTTTAGGAAAAACATTTGCTCCGCCAGCTCCAGGAAATGGTCCGCCACCAAGCGTGCCAGTACCCAATAGTTCTATGCGGTCTGTATGAAATTTATAATATTGTTCATTGATACCTTGAATAACGACAGCATCGGCAGTGGGAAAACGATTGGCCAGCTGGCCTGCAGAGGCTGGTCGGTATACTTCAGCTCTGCTGGCTGTTCGGCCCAGTTGGCTAAAGTCCCAAAACAAATTGGAACCAGGCATTCCATAATCGATGGATTGGAAAGCTGTATCAACAAAATAATACAATGAATCCCCTACACCTGGGGCCACACGGTTTGTTATGGAAGTTTGGCTACTGACCATGGCGGTTGATAACCAACTAAAACAGATCAAAGAAATGGTAAATTTTTTCATATTGACATTAATTCGCTTCAAATGATTGTAAAGATACAAAGCGCTTATATTCTCCATTTTGTTTTAACAAAGATTCGTGAGTCCCCTCTTCAACAATTTGTCCTTCTTTAAGAACAACGATCTTATCGGCATGTTGAATGGTGGATAAACGGTGGGCAATGATCACTGCGGTTCGTCCTTTTAATAAATCGGTCATGGCTTCCTGGATCATTTTTTCCGAATTCGAATCCAGGGCTGAAGTGGCTTCATCCAATATTAGAAGCTGAGGGTTTCTCAATACAGCTCGGGCAATGGTCAGTCTTTGTCTTTGGCCCCCCGAAAGCTTCAATCCGCGGTCGCCAATATTGTGTTGGAGACCTTCTGCTCGTTCGTTGACAAACCCTTCTGCATGGGCAGTTTTTAAACTTTCCTGAACTTCGGATTCGTTGAAATCCTCGCGACCAAACCTTACATTGTTGATTATATTATCGTTAAAGAGGATGGCTTCCTGGCTTACCATTCCCATCAAATTTCTAAGAACGGATAATTTAATTTCACGTATGTCTACACCATCGATCAGGATGCTTCCCTGGTCAACGTCGTAAAATCTTGCCAGTAAATCAACCAGAGTGGTTTTGCCTGAACCGCTGGCCCCTACCAAAGCAATGGTTTGACCTTTCTTAATTTCAAGACTAATATTTTTAATTGTGTCCTCTGACTGATTGGGGTATCTGAATGAAATGTCTTGAAACCGTATTTCCGAATTGAATTCAAATTTAGCGATAGCGTTGGGGGCATCGGTTATTTGTTCTTCAGTTTCCAGGACTTCATAAATTCTATCCACGGCAGCTAGACCTTTTTGAATGTTAAAATATGCGGAGGATAGTGCTTTGGATGGCTCTATAACATTAAAGAATGCATATAAAAAAGCCATAAATACAGAGCCTGACAACTGTTCGTCAAATACGAGATTTGCTCCGTACCATAGTAAACAACAAACGATGGATACGCCTAAAAATTCTGATAGTGGAGAAGATAGATCTCTTCTTCGTTGTAATCTGATCAATAAGCTGCGATAAGCGTTAAGAATGAGATCAAATCGATTCTTCACATAGTGTTCTGCGGTGAATGCTTTTATGACTCGAAGTCCTCCAAGACTTTCTTCTTGAATGGAGATTAACTCACCCATTTTTTGTTGGGCCTCTCCTGATTGTTTTTTCAAAGTTCTTGAGATCCCACCGATCACCAATGACGTAAAGATCATGAGGATTATTACAAATATCGTTAGCGAAGGGCTGGTGTAAATCATTATGGCGATGCTTCCAATGATTAACAAGGGGTCTTTTACAAGGGCTTCCAACATGGACAAAATGCTCCACTCAACCTCCTGAACATCTGCCGTCATGCGAGATATTAAATCTCCTTTTTTTTCCTTTGAGAAATAGGAAATTGGCAATCTCATCCATTTATCAAATAACAATTGACGTAAACTGGCAGAAATACCTGCACGCACCGGTATCATTGTGTAGATGGCCAGGTAACGAAAAAGATTTTTAAAAAAGAAGATTGATGCCAGTCCACCACAAATGATCATCAATGCGGAGGTGCGTTCCTGTAAATTTATCCAATAGGAAAACTCATATTTCAAGTAGTTGATAAAGTCACCCAAACTTTCCACTGATTCTGGTGGCTGAAGAGTTTGCACTTGTTTCTGAAACAACATTTCCAACAAAGGGATAATGGCTGGAATGCTCAGTATGGTAAAGAAGGTTGAAAAAATGTAAAAAATAAAATGTAATAAAACCCGGTAGCGGAATTTAGCTACAAGGCGTAAAAGTTTGGTAAGTGATTTCACAAATTAACCCCTCAATAAATGGAATTGCACTATTTAGGTTTTTCCAACTTGAAATTATTCAGAAAACCTGTATGAAAATTTCCTTCCCGGAAATCTTTATTTTTCATTAATTGCTGATGGAAGGGTATGGTGGTTTTGACTCCTTCAATGATAAATTCATCCAATGACCTTTCAAGCTTTGTGATGCATTCTTCCCGTGTTTGAGCTTTACAAATCAATTTGGCAATCATGGAGTCGTAATAGGGTGGAACAGTATATCCCGAATACACATGAGTATCTACCCGAACGCCATGACCTTTTGATGTGTGAAGAGAAGTTATTTTTCCAGGATTTGGGCGGAAATCATTGAAAGGATCTTCTGCGTTGATTCGCAATTCAATTGCATGCATGGAGGGAAAGTAATTTTTCCCGGTAATGGGAAGACCTGCAGCCACTTTAATTTGTTCTTTAATTAAATCATGGTCAATGACTTCTTCTGTTACCGGGTGTTCAACCTGAATCCGGGTATTCATTTCCATGAAATAAAAATTGCGATACTTGTCTACCAGAAATTCAACGGTACCGACACCTTCATAATTGATGGACTTGCCAGCTTTAATGGCAGCTTCGCCCATGGCTTCTCTCAATTCTGAAGTCATAAAAGGCGATGGACTTTCTTCCACAAGTTTTTGATGTCTTCTTTGAATGGAGCAATCGCGTTCAGATAAATGTACCACACGTCCATGCTGATCGCCTATGATTTGAAACTCGATATGTCTGGGTTCTTCGATGTATTTTTCAATGTAAATGCCATCGTTTGAGAAGGCTGCTTTCGCTTCCTGACGGGCAATATTCCACATGTCCTCAAATTCATCCTCTTTTTGGACTATTCGCATACCACGGCCACCACCTCCTGCGGTAGCTTTTAAGATCACCGGATATCCAATATCCTTGGCCAATTTCTTACCTTGTTTAACATCTTTCAACAAGCCATCTGAACCAGGAACGACAGGAACCTGAGCCTTTATCATTGTTTCCTTGGCCGTAATTTTATCTCCCATTTTGCGAATTTGATTAGGAGTGGGGCCAATGAATTTGATACCGTATTGTGAGCAAATCTCTGCAAACTCTGCATTTTCGGCCAGGAACCCATAGCCAGGATGGATGGCATCGGCATTGGTAATTTCTACCGCAGCCATAATTTTAGGGATGTTTAAATAAGACTGTGATGAAGCAGGTGGACCAATGCAAACCGCTTCGTCTGCAAAACGTACGTGCAAACTTTCCCGATCAGCCGTTGAGTATATGGCTACCGTTTTTATTCCCATTTCACGCGCAGTCCGGATAATCCGCAAAGCAATTTCGCCCCGGTTGGCTATAAGAATTTTATTAAACATGCAAATCCAAATTAGGGTTCGACGAGGAATAGAACCTGATCGTATTCAACAGGAGTAGCGTCTTCCACTACAATTTTCACAATGGTTCCTTTGACCTCGCTTTCAATTTCATTAAACAACTTCATGGCTTCAATGATGCAAACGGTTGAACCTGCATCAACTGAATCACCCACTTTTATGAACGGTGGTTTATCCGGGCCAGGGGAACGGTAAAACGTACCCACCATTGGAGAACGGATTTCAAGATACTTTTTGGCATCGCTAGGCGAAGTTTCTATTGAGCCCGAAGTTGTGGCCGGTTCAGCAGGTTTATGCACCAAAGGAGCAATTGGGGCCTGGATGACCGGAGGGGTGTGGCTAATGGATGGAACCGCATGTATGATCTTTTCTTCAGTGGTGGTTTTAATGGTCAATTCAAACTCACCATCTTTCATTTTGAAAACAGATACACCTGATTTACCAACCAATCGAATCAGTTCCTGAATTTCTTTAAAGTTCATTTTTCTATTGTTTAACGCGTTCAAGATACTCTTTTGTCCGGGTATCTACCTTGATGATATCTCCCTGCTCAATAAATATGGGCACTTTTACTTGTGCTCCGGTTTCCAAAGTGGCAGGTTTAGTCACATTGGTTGCCGTATTGCCTCTCACACCCGGTTCAGTAAAAGTGACTTCCATCACCACATGTGAAGGAAGCTCGGCCATCAGGGGAGTTTCTTTTTCTGCGTGGTATAACACTTCAATTTCCNNGTCATAAGTTTCCGAATTCATGAAATGGTAACCCGAATCGTCTTTGTAAAGATATTGCATTTTTCTTCTTTCTACACGAACAACATCAATGGTATGTCCTGCAGAAAACGTATTTTCTACCACTTTTCCGCTGGTCATGCTTTTGAGTCGGGTTCTGACGAAAGCATTTCCTTTTCCAGGTTTAACATGCTGAAACTCAACGACTACATAAATGTCGTTGTTAAAATTCATACACAATCCATTCCTGATATCTGAAGTATTTGCCATAAAGATGTGCTATTTTTTAAAACAGCCGCAAAGATAATCCGATACCGTTGCAATTGACCTCCCCGAAGAATGTATTCTTAAAAAGGAGGTAAAAAGATCCTTATTTGGGCAATAAATTAAACTCCACTCTCCGGTTCAGATAACGTCCCGTATCATTATCGTTTGGAGCTACGGGTTTGGTAGATCCAAATCCAACGTAACTGAGCCGGGAGGCTGGAACATCAATGGATATGAGGTATTCATAACAGATTTTAGCTCTTCTTTCGGATAAATCCATATTGAATGGCGCACTTCCTGAATTGTCCGTATGACCGGCAATGGTTAAGTTATAGTCTGGATATTTCTTCATGATCTTAGCCACTTTGTCAAGAATGCTAAAGGATTCTTGGCGTAAAGTAGCCCTTCCAAGGTCAAATTGGACGGCCCTCATGGCAAAATCAAGGGTTTCAATGTCAGCTTTTTCAATCACCGGGCAACCTTTATTACTGGCAGGACCCGCACTGTTGGGACAAGCATCAACTTTATCGGATAATCCATCGCCATCAGAATCTGGGCAGCCACTGTATTTGGCCGGACCCGCAGCAAATGGACAATCATCTTCATTATCTGGAATGCCATCTTTATCACTATCCTTTACGGTAACCTCTGGACAACCTTTGTTGGATATTGGACCCGCTTTTTCAGGGCATTTATCCTCCCGATCAATTAGGCCATCTCCATCAGTATCAGGACAGCCATTCGTGGTTTTCAAACCAGCCTGGTCTGGACAATCGTCTTTTGCATCTGGAATTCCATCCCCATCTTTGTCCATTTCAGGACATCCTTTATTTTCTGCCGGTCCTTTGAGTGTTGGACATTCATCTTCGGTGTCTTTTATGCCATCCCCATCAGTGTCAGGACATCCTTCAAACGTTTCAATACCTGCTAAATCCGGACACTTGTCTTTAGCATCTTCAATGCCATCTCCATCGGTATCAGGACAACCGTTGAATTTAAGCAATCCCGGTACTGATAGGCAAAGGTCGGCTTCATCTGGAACCCCATCCTTGTCTGTATCCAGCGGTGTAACCAAACCCACTTCCTGTACTTTTTTGCTGCCTAGTAAATACACAAATCCAAATTGATGTTGGAGATGCGCTTCCCAATTGGCTACCGAAACTCTGTAATCGGATTGTAAGTTAATATAAACCTGAGGGTGAATTTTAAACATTAGACCAATCCCCAGAGGTACCTGAACGGCAAAATCTTTATCTTTTGGTAGAATAAAATTTACCCCGCCGGTAATGTAAGGGTTAATCCAATCAAAGTTTTTCTTGAGGTGAAGTTGAGCCTGCGCTCCAAAGGTATAGAATGGTGATTTAAGAAAATCATTTGTACTGTCTCGGTATACCCCCACGCCTAAAGGAAAAGCCACGGATAACTGGTGGGGGAAATTTCTGACATAAGCCAACTCAAAACCATTTTGATAGTTACGTATGGCTCCGGTGTTTTCATCGCGAAAGCTACCAAAATCAAAAAAAGTTTTTCGAGCCATAACGCCATGCCGATGATCAAAATATTGCGCATTAGCCTGATTGAAAATTGAAAAGGCAATTATGCAAAACGACAGCCAAATGTTTTTCATATCAGAAATATTTTATATGCAAATGTAAATGAAATAGTTAAGAATAGAACAAATTATACCGTATGTAGGCAGGTTGGTCATAAGGATTCAAAAAAGCCGGTAGAGGTATTTTTTCTAACCTGACTCCAGTGAAAATACCTTCCATTCATCGCAATGTAAATTCCAGGGGGTAAAGTTTGAAGAAATGCAAGGGCGCTTCCCAGGTTGAAAAAACCATCGGATGAATTACCAAAAGCATAAGGTATCATGGCTCCGGTCAATACGATGGTTTTACCTTCAAGATTTGCAGAGGCCAGGGCTTTTGCCGTCAAACCCATCGTATCCGTACCATGCGTAATCAAAATGCGATCCGCAGTTGATTTTTTACAATTGTGGATGATGATCTCACGGTCTGTTTCATTCATTTCCAGACTGTCAATCATCATCAATGTTTTGATGTCAATATCCAGTGTACATCTCCCTCTGTCAAGAATTTCGGGTAAATGAGTGTCTTTAAAAAATAATTGGCCCGTTACAAAATTGTATTCCTTATCAAAAGTTCCACCGGTTACAAAAATCTGGATCAAAGGTGAATCAGGGTATGTCATATGTCAGATTCAGGCCTAAAATTAACAAAATAACCACGTACTCCCGGACTTTTAAAAAGCCTTGAAAAGAATCGTAGAGGGGGATGAATATGCTGGGTTTCTGAAGGCTCAAATTTAATCATATTAATATAAAATGTTATTTATAAAATACATAAATTCAATTCTTAATAGTTTAAGTTGAAATTTAATTTGGAAGCTTAGGGCCCTTTGGCATGTTTTTTGTTTCATCTATTTGTATTGAATCATCATGTAAAGCGCCACCCTATGCGAACAATGAAATGGTCCGCTCTCTTGTTGCTTTTTTGGATTGCTCCGACTTCGCTGGCCGAAGTAAAAGCACAATGTGCAAGCGGCTACGTCACGCTGCTTGGATTTACTTCCACCGGTGGACAAGGAACCTATTCCGACCCCGCAACGGGCATGATTGAAATTAACTTCTGTTTTACCTTAACAGAGTTCTTTGAATCCAATACCAATTGGGTACATGGAGTATTTGTAGCCACCGATAATTTACCCGCTGGTGCTATTGTTTGTGAAGGAGCTACAGGCTCTCAAAATGCGCAACATGGAAGTAGAAAATGGATATTTGTCGATTCTTCTAAAGCCGTTCAATTTGGACTCTCAGGTCCAGGTTTTTATGTTGATGAAGGGGATGGAAATCCAACCAACAACTACGGTGACAATGGCATTGGAACTCCCATTGCCACGTTTGGAGATCTGGAACCGTTTTGTTTTAAAGTTAAAATCAACTGCGGGAGCACACCTCCTGTAGCTTATGTGCCAAAGGTTACCGTAACAGGTGATGGCACATCTGGAGGTTGGACCAATGTAGCCTGCATGGGGGATGTTTTTCGGGCTACCGAAGGGGGTCCGAATGGCAATGGAGCCGTGGTCGTTTGCGGTATAGTCCTGCCGGTCAAACTTCTTGGAATCAAGGCTGAAAATACCCAGGACGGAAACCTGGTCCGCTGGACAGCCTCCTCCGATAAATTGTTTTCTCATTTTGAATTGGAAAAAAGTCAATCCGGATTTTCCAGTTTTCAATTCTTAAGCAGAATAGAAGTCCAAAGAGGTTCTACTGGCAACAGCAATGAAATTTTTGATTATCAATTTTTAGATAACGCTGTTGGAGCTTTCAATGCATACCGGTTGAAAATGCTCGAAAAAGACGGAACGTTCAAATATTCACCAATCGTCATCGTACAAACTAAACTTCCAAATTTATCAAACTCAAAATTTAGCATTTACCCTAATCCTGCCCGGGATTTAGTTTATATTCAAAATGAAAGTGGGAATCGATACACTTCGCTACGGATTAATGTTCTTGATGTTTGCGGGAAGTTAGTCCAGTCTAATCTTTTTACAGGACTTCAAAGTCGACAGCAATACTATCTGGACCTTAGCGAAATACACTCGGGGCTTTACCTACTGGAAATTTTTGAAGGAGATATTCGAATTGAAAGTCTGAACTTCTTAAAGTTATAAGCTTACCCTTTTTGTAATTCTGGTCGCAATCATGTGCGGTGATGTTTGCGATAGAACAACCTAACGCAAAATTTGCTAAACCATTAAAAAGTTCCATGGGTTATTTAAGGAGCTAAACCAAATTTTTTAAAGCAGTTTATTCAGGTTCTTCTATTCTTTAAACCACTTTGTCTGCACAATACGATGATGCAAATGCATCTGGCTTTGCTTTAAAAATGAATCCCATAGACAAAATGTAGCCCATAGCTTCCCGCAATGCTGTATTGGATTTAAATCCAGGGTCTGTGTTAATGTCTGCATGCACTTCCAGCGCTATGTGGTGTTTTTCTAACAAATCACACAATTGATAAGCCACTTCGATGGACCTTGCAACTTCTGTAATCATCCGCTCTTTTATTCCCATTTTTACAGACTCGGAACTTTGCTTTATGAACATAAATCCTCCTCTTCCTTCTCTGAGAAAGACAATGACTGTGGCAAAATCAATATGATCTCCCCTGGTTTGGCTGTCTGTTCCGATGCAAAGCTTAAGGTGATAACCAAGTGATTTTTCCCGCAGGATGGTGCGTTCTACAGATTCCAATATTGGATCTTCGAGTAAATCTCCGTTCAGTTTTCGCCAGTGCATAATGAATGTCTATAAGCCTACAATATATATAATTAAAGGCATTCTGTATGAATTTCTTTATGAATAAATTATAAGATTTTTCTCTCCAAATAAAGGTTATTGGATGCTGGATTGATTGAAACGGCAGGCCATTTGAAATGCAAGATCATGATGGCGACATGTTATGGTGTCAAGTACCATAGGTTTACATTTAAACTCTATTACACACTAATTAAACTTTTTAAAGATTTTGCCTTCACTCGCAAAACGGCAGAGAATTGCTGTTTAGAGGTTGGTCAGTAGCCTTTGAATAGGGTAGATTTATACTGAAAAAATGGAATCTACATCCATTTGAAAAGCTATTGGTTTGTTAAAGCCTTGAGCCTTCAGCGCTAATAAAGTCTCCTGAGGATGTTATATTTTTCCTATTCGGGGTGAGTTACCTAACTGAATGTCTACAAAAGAATAACTTTGCGCGCCTTATTTTGTTTTTGCTCAGTGTACGTAATCAATTAATTTATGGTAAAATCTATGTGCAATTTTAGAATAATATCCTTCGTCGTATGTGTGGTCATGCTAAGTTTGGGCTGCAATAAAGGGTCTCAAAAAAATGATTCCAAAAATGGCAATCACCTGATCCATGAGTCTTCAGCTTATCTATTGCAGCACGCACATAACCCCGTAGACTGGTATCCTTGGGGTGATGCCGCATTACAAAAAGCAAGTTCAGAAAAAAAATTAATGGTCATCAGTATCGGTTATTCTTCTTGTCACTGGTGTCATGTGATGGAACGGGAGACTTTTTCAGATACTGCGGTCAGCCGCGTTATGAATACAGATTTTGTCAGCATCAAAGTGGATCGGGAAGAACGCCCGGACATAGACAATGTATATATGAATGCATGTCAGATTATGAATCCTGATGGGGGATGCGGTTGGCCATTAAATGCAATCGCCTTACCCGACGGTAGACCTGTTTGGGTTGGAACTTATCTCAACAAAGATGAATGGATTGGCCTTTTAAAACAGATCATTGACTTATACCACGAAGACCAAAATGATCTTCAAAAAATTGCCAACCAAATTTCCAATCATTTACAATCAGATTTGAGGTTCAGATTGACAGAGGAGCAATTGGAGTTTAATGAAAAAGCTTTACTGCCACTTCACCAGAGTCTTGTAAAAAATCTTGATATGGAAAAAGGAGGAAAAAAGGGTGAAATAAAATTTCCTTTACCTCCTTTGGTACGTTATGCAATGGAATACCATTTCTTTAGTAAAGACCCTGTTGCGATGACCTGGAGTCGGAAAACCCTTGAACAAATGATGATGGGCGGCATTTATGATCAATTGTCTGGTGGATTTGCCCGTTATTCAACTGATCCCGAGTGGAAAGTTCCTCATTTCGAAAAAATGCTATACGATAATGCGCAACTCATAAGTGTTTATGCTGATGCCTACAAGATAAATCCATCGTTGGAAATCCAAAGACTCATGGAACAAAACCTCAAGTTTATGATCAATGAGTTTTCAAATGGTGACGGAAAGTATTTTTCTTCATTTGATGCCGAATCGGAAGGAGAAGAAGGTAAATATTACATTTGGAAGATGAGTGAAATTAAGCAAGTCCTAACGGATCCGAAGGAATTGGAGATGGCGACTTCTGTATTTGGATTAACTGAAAACGGAAATTGGGAAAAAGAAAAGAATACGTTGAGGTTGGACAAATCCTTCACTGTTTTGGCAAAACAGGCAAATCTGAAGCCCGATGAATTTTATCAGAAATTGGATTTGATCAGGGCAAAATTATTGGAGGCCAGGAAGAGAAGGATTTCGCCGAAACGCGACGAGAAAATTGTTTGCTCCTGGAATGCAATGACGGCCACTGCATTTTCTGATGCTTATGCTGCAACAGGAAATGAGTCTTTTCGGGGTGAAGCAATAAAAATTGCAAAATTTATTCAGACCGAATTAATGACCGGAGATTTTCAACTCTATAGGACACTCTCAAAAACTAAGACAGGGCAAATGGCTTTTTTAGATGATTATGCGGCCACCATCCTGGCATTTATCAGAATTTATGAAATTACCTTTGATGAAACTTGGTTAAATCTAGCGAAAGGAATTTGCGAGAAAACCCTGGTAAACTTCAGTGATGAAGAAGGCGTATTTTTTTATTACAATGCGCACGATCACGGAAAATTGATTGCACGAAAAAAAGAAATTGTGGACCAGGTTTTACCATCCAGCAATTCCATGATGGCGGATGCATTGCATAAATTAGGATTGTATTTTTATAATTCTGCTTTTTTAAATCGGAGTCAACATATGGTGAAAGGTGTCATTGATGGACCAGGAAAACAGGACCCGGTATTCTATACGAATTGGATGCGCCTTTACTTACAATTTGTTAAACCACCGTATGAGGTTGCCATTGTGGGACCAGAGGCAGCTACCTTGCAGAAGCAAATGCTGGCTCGGTTTACACCAAATGCAATTTTATTGGGTGGGACTACAGAAGGAAATCTTGAACTATTAAAAGAGAAATTACAAGAGGGATCGACATATGTCTATGTTTGCCGCAACAAAGTTTGCAAATTACCGGTAACGCGGATTGAGGAGGCCATCCGGTTAATGCAATAAGATGACATCGCCGACGGAAATAAAAATTTCTATTTTAGGTTATGTGCTGGCTACCCTAAGATTGGTGATGATCATTTCCAGTTTAGCCGTGATGGTTTTGATCGGAGTGATGTTGATGACATTAAGACTGGTCAATCAACAGATGGCATTCAGATTGCGTACTTATTGGTGCAGATTCGCCATTTGGATCATGGGTGTGAAAATACACAAAAGTGGGAAACTGGATTTGACGCCAGGTACTTTATACGTGGGTAACCATCGATCATTGGTAGATCCTTTGATTGTTTTTGCTTACCTTAACAATGGATATGTCGTAGGTAAGATTGAAGTTTCAGGCTATCCATTGGTCCATACAGGAGCAAGTTTATCCGGTGTGGTTTATGTGGACCGATCAGATGCTAACAGTCGTAAGTCTACACGAGAGAGCATTTTTGAACTACTGAAAAAGAAATGGTCTGTACTTGTTTTTCCGGAAGGAACTATTTCCATAACCGCTGAGTCAAAAATGTTTCGTAAAGGTGCTTTTGAAGCTGCTGCGGCTTCAGGAAGCCCTGTGGTAGCCTTTGCTTTAGAGTTAGGAGATCCCCATCGAGATTTTTGGTATGGTGATGGTTTGTTTCATCTTTATTACCGTGGATTTTCAAAATGGAGGACAAATGTTTATCTCCATTTCTTCCAACCGGTCATACAGACCAATGGCGAACAATTGTGTGAGCAAGTGCAAAAAGAAGTGAATGCCAAAATGAAGGAATTTCAGAAGCATTACTGGACGAATGATCCTTATGAATTGGTTTAAACTAACAATAGTTATTATGCGTGGTATGCGTAGACTTAATACAGAATTGATTATTTACAAATGAATTGCTTATCAGTTTCGTTCTTAAGTGTATTTGGGAGATGTGAAAATGAAATGGTCATTGGATTATTGTTTTGGAACAAAATCCAGAGATATTGAATTAACGCAATGCCTTACATTTTTTGGTGTAAAGCGTTCCCCTTCAAAAACGTGCCCTAAATGACCTCCACAATGATTGCATAGGATCTCAACACGTCGGCCATCGGCATCAGGCATGTATCGGATGGCTCCAGGAATTTCATCATCAAAACTAGGCCAACCACAACCCGAATCAAATTTGTCGACGGATTGGTAAAGCGGCGTTTCGCATTGCCGGCAAATATAAGTGCCCGGTTCATAATGTTTATTAAACTTACCGCTGAAAGGCATTTCAGTTCCTTTATATAAAATAACGCGTTGCTCTTCATCGGTCAAAGTCCTGTATGAATTCGGCGTTTTCATTTTTTTTTAAGTTTATTGGCAAATTTTTCTCTGAACTTGGCAACTTTTGGTGCAATCACAATCTGACAATAGGGCTCCGAAGCATTCAAATTGAAGTAATCCTGATGATAACCTTCTGCAGGATAAAAGGTTTCATAGGGTGTGATTTCTGTCACGATAGGGTCATCCCATATTTGTGGCGCTATGGTTGCTTTGGACTTTTCTGCCTGCAAACGCTGTGATTCATTATGATAAAATATGGCTGATCGGTATTGTGTACCTCGGTCAGCTCCTTGTCGGTTAAGGGTGGTAGGATCGTGGGTCGTCCAAAAGACTTCGAGTATTTCATCAAAGCTGATTTCTTTAGGGTTGAAATGAACTTGACACACTTCGGCATGACCGGTGGTACCGCTACAAACTTCACGGTATCCAGGATTTTTGATTTTACCTCCTGAGTATCCTGATTCAACTTTATATACCCCTTTCAATTCCTGAAAGACTGCTTCAACGCACCAAAAACAACCAGCTCCAAGAGTGGCGACTTCTGTAGGCATGTTCTGTGGAAGGCTGTCTTGCTGAACAGGATTTGAAATGCTCATAACTACTTCATTAAGATTTGATTTGTGGGGTGTTTGACATCCCGCCAAGCTGATCAGGAAAAGACTGAATAATTTCATTTATGGTTGATATTAGACGAACTCGAATTCAACAGGCAACAGGATTTATTCAAGTATTATGATCGCTTATCACTTTGCAACTGTTTTATCCATTAGAACAACAGATATTAAGTGACAATGTTTTCTTTCTTTGGGAAAATTAATTTCTCCTGGATAAAGAAAAATGGTTGAAAACCCGGCAACAGGTGTCTCTTTCTTGCCGGGTTGTTTCTTAATCAATGAACAATTTGATTTTAAGGTAATTGGAATTTTTTAAACCAATCCCAATGATAAACGGCACCATTGAGGGGGTAATTTTTTCCATTCGGATATTCGTGGATCAGGCCTTTAACTTCAGCGATTAAAAAGACGTTGTTTGGGTCTCCTGATTTACCAGAATAATTGGCGAAAGTTATAGGGTTATTATCACCTCCAATGGTGTAGTTGTTTTCATCCAATTCGAAATTATTGATATAGGGTTTTACCTGAACAAAATATAATTGAGGGTAAAGGGTATACAAGGAATCAAATCCCATGGGTACCGAAGCATTGTCTGGTAAACCGAGTTTTTTCAATAATTTCCCATCCTGATTACCGAACATTAACATAACCGGTAACTTTCGAACGGGTGTATAAATAGTATCCGTGGGGAAAGAACCTCCACCACCACAAGAAATTACTGCTGCTATCCTATCGGAGATTTGAATAGCACAGGTGGCAGTGAATTGGCCACCATTTGAGAAACCAGCCATATAAATTCGCTTTGCATCAACTTTAAAAATTCTTTCCAATTGAGTAATCATTTCGCTTATGAATTTTACATCATCTTTCTTATTTTGTCCGGGGCAAAACTCGCTGCCTCCTGGGAATGAATTCCATTTAGTTTTGTTTTCGATTACACCCTCTTCAACAGTGCAATACACTAACGCTGTAGGGAATACGGTCAAAAAATTGGCCGTATCACCGACTTCTTTCCATCCGGAAACATTGTAAAATTGCTCTCCACTTTGACCGGAACCATGGCAAAAGATTACCATAGGCACCGATTCAGTACCTGAATAACGGGCAGGTACATGAACGACATAACTTCGCTCTACTCCATCAACGGAAATGGTAAAATTGTTTTTTCCAGGGGTAAACTGAGGATTCTGATCTTCCTTAGAGCAACTGTTCATCAGGAACAAGGATGAGAATACAGCCCAGAAATAATATTGGTTAATACTTATTTTTTTCATAGAATAAATTTAATAGATAATGAATTTTTGTGTTCCCGTTAATGCACCTTGAGTAATTTTTACCAAAAACAATCCAGCGCCGAGTTCATTTTTGGAAAATGTAATCCGAAGAGAATCTTTATTGGTTTTACTGAAAAGATATTGTCCTGTTGCATTAAAAACTGAAGCAATAACTGGATCTTGGAGTTGGAAATCATTCCACTCAATGGTCACAACATCATTGGTTGGATTTGGATACACTTTGAAATGGGCATTTTGAGAGGTTTCCTCTTTTGTACTCACGGCTGTTGACCGTTTAAAAAATTCCCAAAAATTTTTCGGACCATCAAAAAAGTAATTGCTTCCATTTGGAAATTCGTGTCCCATATTTTTGGCCAGTGTAAAGAGGTAGGGCGCGCCTACTTCGCCCGGTACACTGTTTAAAAATTGATAAGTATGCAAACTATCCGTTTCAACTTTAATGAAGTTTTCATCGAGACCCTGGCACCCCAAAGTTCTTCGTAAAGGTTTTTGCAGGTAACCTAAAATGGTGTCTCCACCAAAAGGTAGTTCTGTAAAGGGAGGAACAATAAAACGGTCATCCAGCGTACCCACTACAGTCCAAAGTGGGACCCTTTTGACGGGGCGTGAGGAATCGCTCTCGGCCAGGGAGGATGAACTTCCGGCTAAGGCCGAAAAAACATCGCCTGCTTCATTAGCCATTTTATGGATCATGGAACACCCATTGGAGAAGCCACAAGCAAATATCTTAGCACGGTTGACAGGTAAACTATCAGCAATGAGCTTGGCTAGTAATTTTAAAAATTTTACATCATCAATGTAATCTTGTGGAGGTCCCGAACAAGGATTATCGATGACACTGCCATTTACCCAGCGGGTTAAATGCTTTTCTATCCCATCTTCTACGAAGCACCACACAAGTGAGGTGGGAAAAACGGTGATGAAATTTTCTTTTTCACCCAGTTCCTTCCATCCTGAAATATCGTAAAATTTTTCACCATCTCCGCTGGTACCATGCAACATATAGACTACAGGGTAACCTCCGGGTGGGGGTGGAGTGCTGGGTTGCACGATTATGGATTCTCGCATATGTCCATCGAGAGGAAAGCGAATGTCATAGCGTTTTTGACCGAAAGAATAAAAAAGGGTTGTGAAGAAGAATGCAATGGTAAAGATTTTGTCCATATTGAATGATATTTTATTCAACAAAGATAGAATTTGGAAAATCGTACATCTTTCACCCTTAAGGGTGATTTTCCGAATTTGCTTCAAGATCACCCTTATGGGTTAGACCTTAACGACGAGTAAGAATTATCTTTGAATCTTAATAATGAATTTGATTAATACTCATTTCCGGTATTTGATAGAGATTGGATTGGTGTATATGACTATTTACCCATTACAAAGTCAGGATACATTGATTCCATTTGACCATGCGAAGTTGAAAATTGCTGCAATACAATGGATGGATGCGCAACCTGAGCGCGCCACCGCAGTTTTAGAACAATGGTCAAAATATTATCAAGAAAATAAACAGACAGACCTTCAGGAATTGTCTTTAGTATTTTTGTCACAAATGTTGTTGGCCAGTAACAGAAATGATGAAGGCCATCAGATATTGAACAAAATTCTTCATGGGAACAATCCTTATGCAAAAGCAATGGCCAATAAAGTGTTGGCATCCGAAGAATTCAGAAACGGAAGATTTTTTGGATCTACAGTTAAAATCAGGGCTGCCATGGAACTTGCCAAGAGTATTCCTGATGAAGAGTTACTTGCAGAGTTGCAAGAAGACTTAGCCCAGGTGTTTGATAAAATCAGTAAACCGGAAAAAGCTATTCAGTTCTATAATCGGTCCTTATTGCTTTTTACAAAACTGGATAAAAAGGCGGCCATGCAAAAGAACGCACTGGCATTAGGAAGAATATATTTAGGTTTAGGTAAATTGGATTCGGCTTTTATATTTATACAACGAAGTCTTGATATTGCCATTCAAGAAAAACTAATGAGTGAGCTTTTTGAAGCAAGAATGGAATTGGGCAATTACTTTTATTTGAGCAACGATTTTGCTAATTTGCATTCCATCATTGAAGACTATGCATCAATTACCAATCGTCCCCGCGGTGATTTTGCACAGGTTAAATATCATGTACTGAAAGGCAAATATGCCATGGCAATGATTTCTGAATCAGAAGCAACGTATGAGTTTAATAAGGCTGAATCATTTTCGCACCAGGGATTTACACCGTTTCTTGATTATTACATAAAATCAAATCTAGCGGATGCCTATTATCGAAAGGGTAATGTGGCCAAAGCTTATGAACTGGTGAGTTATCTCAATCACAACAGTAACAGCTACGCTAGCAAGGAAAATCAAAAACTTGCAGAGCAGGTCTCGCAAGATTCAGAAATTGGGATTCGGGACCGTGAAATTGATTACCTTAAAATAGCTAATCAATTGAACGAGGAAAAATTAAAGCGGGAATTATTGCGTAGGCAAATTATGAAAAGGGAGAATGAGTTGAAAGACTATGCTTTTCGACAAGAGCAGCTATTGATGAATGCTTCTTTGAGGGAGAAGGAATTGCAGTCAAAACAATTGGAAAACGAAAAATCGTTGAACCAATCACTGTTACGGGAAAATGATTTAAGACAAGCGACTATCCGTGATGAACGCAACTTTCAAACGGTATTGTGGGCGGGCATTATTCTTTTATTGATTTTTGGATTCGTGATTTATTATTTATTCAGAAAACAGCGTGAAAAGAATGCAATTATTTTGAACCAAACTAAAGATCTTGAATTTGTAAATAAGGAAGTACATCATCGGGTAAAAAATAACTTACAGGTTATTTCAAGTTTATTGGATCTGCAATCGCAATTTACCCAGGATAAGAATTATGAAAATTTGTTGAAGGAAAGTAAGCACCGGGTTCAATCGATGGCTTTTATTCATCAAAATCTTTATGAATCAGCGGGCATGAACATGGTGGATATGCCAAATTACATTCAACACCTGATGGATCATTTAGTCACCGCATATCAAAAGGATGATGAGCAGATCACCATTGACGTAAACGTGGATCCGATTCAATTGCATATGGATACAGTGGTTTCTATTGGAATGATCATTAACGAGTTGGTGACAAATTCAATGAAGTATGCCTTTTCCATGATCAAAAGAGGCGCGATCATGGTAAGCTTAAAAGATGTAGGCTCAAATCTTCGACTGGTTGTTGAAGACAATGGCATGGGATTGCCGGAACAATTCAATTTTCAGACATCCCAGAGTTTTGGATACAAAATGGTCAGGGCATTCGTCCAAAAACTAAAAGGGAGTATTTCCATTGACCGGGATAAAGGAACGAGAGTTTGTATCGATTTTAATAAACGTTGAATGAATGGATGAAATAAATCATAAAGTACGTATATTGATTGTCGAGGATGAACCACTCATTGCAGAAAATTTAGCCATGTACCTGAACAATCATGACTATGAGGTGGTGGGCATGGCCTATGATTACGATGAAGGTATCGATAAATTAAAGCAAGAGGTTCCGGATATTGTTTTATTGGATATCAATCTGGAGGGTCAAAAAGATGGAATAGACCTGGCGAAATTCATATTTGAGAACTTGAAAATTCCGTTTGTTTTTTTGAGTTCCTATTCTGATAAAACCACCTTGGATCGCGTTAAGAGTTTGCAACCTTCCGGCTACCTGGTAAAGCCATTTCACGAAAAGACTTTGTTAGCCACTTTGGAAATTTCTTTGGCCAATTATGCAAAGTCGCAATATCAGCTGAATGACGAACTGCATCTGAGTAAAATTAATGCTGGATTGAACGATCCTTTGTCTCAAAGAGAATTCGAAGTACTCCAGTTGATTTATGCCGGAAAGACAAATCAACAAATCAGTCAGTTACTGTATATTTCCTTAAATACACTGAAACGGCACATCAACAATTCTTACCTGCGTCTAGGTGTCAATTCGCGAACCACTGCCATGATCCGCTTGCGAGATCTGATGAAAAATTAAGGAAAAAGCACTTGAGGTTGAGGGAAGCATTAAGTTAGGTGTTATTTTTGGTCCGGACACCCAATATTGGTAAATTTATACAAAACTTCCGTAGTCTTGAGCAAATTCTGTTATTTGTAAGTGTTGGCATTGATTTTAACTTAAAAAGTATTTGCTATGTAAGCTTCCCCTCATCATTGAACAGTTTTTTTATTTCTTAGTAAACATATTAAGATAAATTGTAATATGAATTTTTCTTTGTCCATTTGTTGACGAATTAAAATAAATATTAATGATAAGGCCTCTTTACGGCAAAATTCGCATACTTCCTTCTTGAAGGCGCAACACTCCTCATATTCAAGTAGACGCACATCTTTTAAGGCATTGACAGGACATTATTTTGTAGCGTATCAGTCTAGGGCTAATTAAAATAGTGTAAAACATAGTATATAAAATGTGTAAATTATTTTCCTTAAAATATGTAAACAGAAATATTTTAAAAATGTAAAATAACCTTATATTTGTGAATATGAACTAAACTATGATTTATAAGAAACGCATATCTGACAAAGAATTACAACGAAAGCTCAGTGGGTCTGGAGCGGTGCTTATAAGAGGCCCCAAAGCCTGTGGAAAAACTGAATCGGCCAGGCAATTAGCCAAAAGTACCCTGAATGTAGACCAAGATGCACAGGTACAAGCATTAATCAACGTTGCGCCTAAACGACTCTTGTTGGGTGAAACACCTCGTTTAATTGATGAGTGGCAGGTAGAGCCTGCGCTTTGGGATTATATTCGTCACGAAGTAGATAGCCGTCAAGAAGTTGCACAATTCATACTTACGGGCTCAACAAACCCAGAAGAATCAGCAAAACTGCATTCTGGTGCTGGCAGATTTACGATCGTTGATATGCGAACTATGTCTTGGCAAGAATTGGGTTTTTCATCCGGAAAGATAAGTTTGGCGAAACTCTTTGACGGTTATAAAATTGATATACATGATCAACCCACTGAAATTGAATTTATTATTGAAAAATTGATTGTGGGCGGATTTCCCACTAATTTAAATAAAAAAACATCTCAAGCAATTGACTTGAACCGCGCCTATGTTGAATTACTAGCTGAAGTAGATATGAGCAGGGTTTCGGATGTAAAGAGAGATCCTTCAAAAGTAAAAAGCCTGTTGCGGTCTCTGGCTCGAAACAGCTCGACTTTAGTTGATAATTCTGCTTTGGGACGTGATATCCGTGAAAAAGAAAATTTAGGCATTACAAGACCAACTGTTTATGATTATCTCGATGCGCTCAAACGCTTAATGATCCTGGAAGACCAGCCTGCCTGGAATACTCATATTCGCTCATCGTACGCATTACGTAAATCACCAAAACGCCATTTTACGGATGTTTGTTTGGCTATTGCTGCACTAGGAGCAGACGAAAATGCACTTCTAAATGATTTAAATTTTGCAGGCTCTTTGTTTGAATCGCTCGTTACACACGAATTGCGGGTATATGCACAAGCAAACGATGCTAAGGTATTTTATTATCGCGATTCAAGTGGTTTAGAGGTGGACAGTATTGTGCAAAAATATAATGGTGACTGGTGTGCATTTGAAGTTAAACTTGGCACCGGACAAATAGAAGAAGCTGCTTTAAGTCTAAATAAATTTGTTTCTATATTAGATTCAAAAAAAATAAAATCCCCAAAATCGCTCAATATTATAACAGGAACTGGAATAAGTTATACCCGAAAAGATGGAATTAATGTAATTTCTTTAGCCTCATTGGGTGCATAAACCTGTACAATATTACTTACACTGTCGTGGCGAGTTATTTGTCTGGCAAATTTGAATATACGATAAAAGCCCCAATACAATTTACCTGGTTTCTAATTTTTAACGGAATTCCACACCCACACTCACACCTACACTTATGCTGGATTCCCGGCGGAGGCAGGATGCTGACGAAGCCCATATGATGTTATTTCATTCCTTTCTTCAACTGATTAAGGGCTTGTCAGCATGCCGACAAGCTTTGCTTCGTCGGCGCTCGAACCTGGACATTACCTAAAATAAAAAAACCCGTCTATTGACAGGTTTTTATTTTAGTGGCGGAGGCAGGATGCTGACGAAGCCCATATGATGTTATTTCATTCCTTTCTTCAACTGATTAAGGGCTTGTCAGCATGCCGACAAGCTTTGCTTCGTCGGCGCTCGAACCTGGACATTACATAAAATAAAAAAACCCGTCTATTGACAGGTTTTTATTTTAGTGGCGGAGGCAGGACTCGAACCTGCGGCCTTTGGGTTATGAGCCCAACGAGCTACCAACTGCTCCACTCCGCGATGTGAGGGTGCAAAGATACGATAATTTACCGATTGTTAAAGACGGTAACATATCATAAACATATTAAATTATTATAGCAAGTTTAAAATACTGAAATATAAATACTTAATATAATTTTTTGAAATGGATTGGGTCGCTCGATCATTTACTGGAAAAGGCCATTTTATCGTTTGATTGATTGACTAGTGATTTCAATACAGAAGGAGAATAGCATAAAGACAACGGGATCAGAAATAGACTTGCCCAGGTCAAACAACGAAAATGTTGAGTTAATCGAAAGAGAAATGTGCCAATGACATCAGAACCATACAATGGAGAATAAAAGAATAAGCAAATCGCAAAGACCAATACACCCACCCAGTATCGGGGCAATACCCCTGAATAATAGGCCACAGTGAAAAAATATAACAGATAACTCAACAACGGCAGGCCAAACAAGAAAGCATATTTTTGTTGATGGGGCATGAGTAGCGGAATCAGCAAGCAGAAAAAAGAAATTTCCCAGACCAGTTGTAGGGAATCAGAGGTTCTTTTGAAGGGGGGCCATTTCAAATAGAGTAAGGACAAGGCCAGCAATGCCATTCGGGTCAATTGAATCACCCATTCGACAACCTCTGGCCGAAGGTTAATCAGGTGACGTGGATAAGGCATCTCACCCAGAGTTTTAGTAAGGTAAACAGGGAGAAACGCCACCAGGCTGTGCGTTCCAATACCAGTTTCAAACAAGTGCTCTTTGTTGGCTGGATTGATGATTTTCCACCATTCATGCATTAAAAAAGTATTTGTGTCAGGGCCTATGAATAATGCCGGGAGATACAATAAGGCAATAAAGAAAACCAGGGTTTGAATTAAGCACTTGAAATATCCCCGGTAAAATAAATAAGGCAAGATTAAAAGAGGCATCATTTTAATATTGATGGCCAATGCCAACAGCCCAGCTGCTAGACCCTCTTTACCTTTTTGGACCAAATTCATGGCTTCTAATACGCACCAAAGTAGAAAAATGGTAAGCTGTAGCAGCCATATGTTGTAGAGAATGCTTTGCAAAGCAAAAAGAACGCTGAGCAATGCCCAGGTTTGTTGGGTTTTTTCTGGACATTGAGCAGGAATCAGCCAGTTTTTAAACAGCCGGGCGCTTCTGTACAATAACCCATACGATAATAAGGCCCAGCCGACTTCCGACCAAAAAACCTGGTGAGAAAAAGGGATTAACAGGGTAGCAAATAAAACGCTGTAGTAGTATTGAAGTCCGCGGACAAATGGGGGGGCATAAATATTTTCACCGGCGACCAGTTTCCTGGAAGCTTCTAAAAAAACATCAAAATCACCCCCATTGAAAGCCGTAGAAATGGATGAAACCAGGACAACTGCTGAAATCAGTAGATAAAAAATATAAGGTCTTTTTCTCAGTTGGAAGATCATAAGTTCACAGAAAATAATTTGGAGAATGTCCTTTTGAATTCATTTTACCCGTTTAAATTAATTACCCTCAAACAGGTATGAAAATTAAACACCTGACTCCATATGCAATAATAGAACTTCATCCTTTATTTTTCACCATCGGGACTCAAATTAACCCTAACCAAGATCAGTGCCTTCGATGAGTGATGTCATTCTTTTTAATTCCTATTCTGGTCAAATTTGTCATGAATTGGTAATGACCCGATCCGAATCTATAAAAGCATGGACCTTAAGGGCACTTCGAAAGTTTTCAATTAAGAGATATTGATCCATGAACCGAACGGTGGAGAAGTCGAGGATGTAGGCAAAATATGACGGGATGAATGGTCGACGAAAAGGACAGGGTATATGTCTTAAAATGAAATGAATATCGTTGGGCTTATTATTCCACCACTAAGTTTTGAAGTGCCCTTAAGTGGATCATTGAGTAAATGTTTGAATTTTGAATGAAGCATCCATCTCCCAAAGGTGGATGCTTTTATTTACATTGAAGATTCTGATTCTTATTACCAAAGCAAAATGACATCGGAAATTCCATGAAATCTGAATTTATGGATGGCCCCCCATTTTAGTTTTATAGTGAAGTGCTGATTGCCTGATTCACAGGGACTTGAAATAGTTTTCTTCACCCTTCAACAGAAATGAGTCTTGCATTCAGGTCAAAATAAGTCACAAAAGATTTAGCAAAAATCGGACAAGGCAATGAAAAGTAATAAATGTACCGGAGTGGAGAATTCAAAGGCAAATTTTGCCCCACTTAACTTATGAAAGGTGGTTCGATATGCTTTTATAACTATCTTACGGGCGAAAAATATCTGGTAGTACACCTTATGCTAAAATCAGTGAATTAATCATGCAAGCGATTCAATCAAATTCATCCGAGTTTTTTGTCACCCAGGAAAGTGCACCGCATACCTCCAGGGCAGGTCAAATGTTGAAAAAATATCCTAAGGTTAAAGAGCTTTTCGGGCGCAATCTTCTAACTTGTCCTATAACCCTTGGATTGGTTGCACTTCAAGTGTATTTATCCTATGTTTTTACCGCAACACCCTGGTGGGTCATGTTGCTCGGAGCATACTTTGTTGGAGCATTCATCAGCCACGGTTTGTTTGTGATGATCCACGAATGTAGCCACCAATTGATCTTTAAAAGTCACACGGCAAACCGGATACTGGGATTAATCGCCAATTTTCCACACTTGTTGCCAAGCTATATTTCTTTTGAAAAATACCACCTGAAACATCATGCTTTTCAAGGGATATATGACCTTGACTCTGATTTACCTTCCAGATGGGAAGCTAGGCTGATAGATTCCAACTTCTTCATGAAATGCTTATGGTTGTTGTTTTTTCCCATTTTTCAGGCCATTCGAATCTTTAGAATTCGAAGCACCAAAGCCTTCGATGCTTGGACCTTTATCAACTTTGCAACTCAAATTGCTTTCGGCGTACTGGTGGTCTATTTTCTGGGATGGAAAGCACTGGCTTATATGGCCCTAAGCTTTAGTTTTTCGGTTGGACTGCATCCTTTGGGAGCACGTTGGATACAAGAACATTATTTGACCGAGGACCCAGATCAGGAGACTTACAGTTATTACGGACCCTTAAATACAGTATCGTTTAACGTCGGGTATCACAATGAACACCATGATTTTCCGGCAATTCCCTGGAATAAACTTCCGGACTTAAAGAATATGGCACCTGACTATTACGATAATTTGAGATCACATAAATCCTGGACTAAGTTGTTTTTTGAATTTCTAACCAACAAAAACATCAGCCTCTTTTCACGCATGATCCGTTCAGATAAATAAAACAATAAATTGCAAAAATTCTAAACGATTCGATTTTTACCCATAAAGGATACTGGATTTTCCGGATGTGTTAAATTTTATTGGGATGTTCTGGAAATATGTAAATTTATTGTTTGAAGAGACAGTCTAAGTAATTTTTATAAAAGGTTTATTATTAGTATATTATACATTTAATAATTATTATATAATTAAATACATTAGGGTAAGGATTTAAATTTAATTTATGAGATCATTTTTTACACTCGTTTTAACCTTGGTTTGTTCAGTGATTTTCGGACAATCCATTGTACTGCAACCATTCAATGCTCAGGTGGATAAAGCCACCCAGGACCATTTGAAAGCATTTTCCATTTTAGCTGTTGACCCCACAGGTGTTCGGCAAAAATTGGATGAAATTCCGGGACATGTGAAGCGCTTTACGTTCAGGACACCCGAGTTTGCCTGGAATCTTGAAGTGTATGAGTATTCATTATTGGCTCCAAACGTCATTCGTCGTGCGGCGAGCTCTGATAAACCCTTAACTGCCCGAACTGACTTCAGGACATTTAAAGGAAAGGTAACGGGTAAATCAGGATCAGCGGTGTCGCTCACCTTGGCCGATGGCTTTTTTAAGCTCATGGTCAATGACGGTAAAGAGACTTATTTTGTTGAACCCCTCAACAAGGAAAGCTTATCTGAAAATATTCCCGCTACCAACCAATTTATAGCTTACAAAAGCTCAGATGTGAATCCGGTAGAAGGGGTGACCTGCGGTTCTGATATGCTCAATGATAGGCTCAATGAAGGCCGTGAACATTTGAAAAACAAACCTCAAATTGATGAGCGGGCAGCCCCTTGTCTAAAGTGCGTTGAAGTTCAGATCGCTTTGGCAGCAGACTTATCCATGTATTCAAAATATGGAAGTGTAGCAGGCGCTGAAAATCAAATGTTATCCGTGCTTGCAGATGTTCAGACGGTTTTTGACAACGAATTCGCAAACGAATATCAATATCAGGTTACTGGCCTTTGGGTCGCTGACGATCCTATGAGAGATCCATGGAATAACGTGAGGGATATCAATACCCAGTTGGACGTTTTTGTTGCAAATGCCCCAACATTGTTTGCAGGGGTTGCCTATGAAGTAGCTACCAACTGGACCGCAAAATACATTTCTGGTGTAATTGGTCTGGCTTTCCTGGCACAGGTTTGTAATTTATCGCCTTTTAATGTGTGCAGCGATTTTCTACCAGGGGGTGGACGGCAAGGCAATTACCTGACCTTGCAAGCCCATGAACTGGGTCATAATTGGAGTATGACACATGATCCGGATATAGCCCGGACCATCATGGCGCCCGTCGTTAATGGAAGTAGTCAGTGGTCATTCCAATCCGTTTTTCAATTGAATAACTATGTAGGAATTTGTGCTTGTATTGAGAGCGGTTGCTTGAGCATCTGTCCAGGGTCAGACGCCCCAACTGCAGATTTTATCGCTGACGTAACGTATGGATGTCAGCCATTAACGGTCCATTTTCAAAATACCTCCCAGTTTACCGATGAATGGGAATGGTCTTTCCCAGGTGGAACCCCAGCCAGTTCTACTGCCCAGCATCCAACAGTCGTTTATCGCGTTGCGGGACTCTATGAGGTCGCTTTGAAAGCTAAAAATTCGAGATGTGAGGCAGAAGTTACCAAGATCGGTTACATCGAAGTAAATGATGTACCTTTTGCAAGCTTTAGTTTTGGACTAAATGGTCGTGAAGTATTTTTTATCGATCAGTCGACTCGAGCCGATGAATATTTTTGGGATTTTGGAGATGGAAATACTTCAAATGAAGCTAACCCAATACACGTATACGACCGTGATACCACTTATACGGTAACGTTTAAAGTGACCAATGACTGTGGAACCCATCAAGTCAAGAAAACAGTTTCAATTGTGAGCCTTCCGGTGGCAGATTTTGAATCCGATACGACCGGAGGATGTGCTCCAAAAATTATCAAGTTTTTCGATAAATCAACCAACAATGTCAAAAAATGGCAGTGGGAGTTTAGTGGAGGATCGCCCAGTGTTTCCAGTGATGTCAATCCAGTGGTTCGCTACGATAATCCTGGAGTATATGATGTCCGGTTGACGGTATATTCCACAAAGTTTAAACACGGGTTAACCAAAAAACTTTATGTTACTATTGACAGCTTGCCCGATGCCGAATTTACCTTCAATGCAGTGGGAAGCAAAGTAGACTTTACAAGCAATTCCCGCTATGGCAAAACCCATTTTTGGAATTTTGGTGATGGCAATACAAGTTCTGATGCCAATCCAAGTCATACCTATTCCGAAGGCCGTTATGATGTTATGTACGTAAGCTTTAATGGATGTGGCAGCGATACGGCATTTAGCCAAGTGACCATTGGACAAAAACCGATTGCTGGATTCCAGGTAAACAATCAAATGGGTTGTATACCTTACCAGGTTCAGTTTCAGAATACCTCGACGGCGGCTGCTAAATCGTTTCGTTGGTATTTTCCTGGCGGGAACCCTTCCACCAGTACAGACATGAATCCATTGGTGACTTATACGGCATCCGGTAAATATGATGTCAGTCTGGTTGCTTATAATCCGTTATACTCCGATTCTGTTGGGGTTCCGGGATTTATCGAAGTGAGTGAAACACCCAGCTCAGAATTTAGTCATGGAGTTACGGGATTTAAGGCAAGTTTTACCAATCTGTCAAAATTAGCCAATAATTATTTCTGGGATTTTGGCGATAACCAAATTAGCTTTGAGCAACAACCTGCACATGAATACGGAGCTGAAGGCGAATACAATGTTCGTTTAGTTGCGCAAAATGAATGCGGCTGGGATACTTTTGACAAAAAAATTGCCATTTATTTAATTCCGAAAGTCAATTATGCAGCGGATACCTTAAGAGGATGTGCACCTTTGGCCATTCAATTTTTAGACCGGTCCTCTCTCGATGTGATTGAATGGGATTGGCAGTTTGAAAATGGAAATCCAGCTGTTTCGTCTGAAAAAAATCCAAAGGTCGTGTTCAATAAGCCTGGAAAATATACCGTAAAACTAACTGTGCGCAATACCAACGGTACTAATGCTTTGACAAGACTGCAATACATTCATGTATTGTCTACGGTGCTGTGCCCAGAACATCCGAAAGGGGATCGTACGTTGGTAAACAGTGAGATCATTGAGCCCCCAGTTGCACCAGAACAAACTTCAAGACTATCCCATAAAGAACCTTATGAAATACCATTGTTAGCACCAAATCCAAACAACGGATTGTTTGTAGTTTGGTCGAATGCTACCGATCGTACACCCGTAGATATGTCCATTTTCAATTTGGAAGGAACCGCGGTATTCCAAGGAAAATTGACTAAAGGCTCGACGAATTTAAACCTTCAACATCTTAAGTCAGGGAACTATATTGTAAAATTCAGTTCTGCCACACAATCACATGTGGTAAAACTCGTCGTGTTTTAATCGCATTTAACCGTTAGTCAAATGGCTGACGATTGATCACGACAACTGTGTTAGAATTAATTTTTTCCAATGGTGGAATCGCCCGAAAATGAAAACGAAACTCTTGTTCGGGCGGTTCCATTGTTTTTTATTGTACAGTCTAAATTATCCTAATTATGCAAAAAATATTTCTTGGGTTGCTTCTATTAAGCTCTCCCTTGTTTGGTCAAAGAATTGTTTTTCAAACTTTACAAACTCAAGTGATACCCGCTACCCATGACCACCTCAAAGCATTTGAGTTATTGTCCACTCCAGTAGCGCAAATTCAACAAGCAATAAATACTCAAGCTTCCAATGTAAAATATGTTTCAATACAGGCCGGAACCAGACAATTGGATTTAGAATTGTTTGAATTTGAACTGTTGTCTAAAGATTATATTCTGCANNATCAAAGGCAATAATCAGTCTAATGTAAGTTTTTACATTGCTGACGGATTTTTAAAAATCATGGTGGATGATACCAGAGATCGTTACTATATAGAACCATTGGACCATGAAAGCAGAAATACTGCATTGATAGGCCAGGAACAGTTTATTGCCTATTATAAATCCGACATTCTTACCCGAAAGGAAAATTTCTGCAGCGTACATTATGGAGAGCATACGCCCATGCACGATCAATTAAAAAGAGAAGTGCAACAAGCGGTGGTTGCTAAGCCATGCAATCCTTGTGCTGAAGTAAAAATCGCATTAGGTTGTGATTTTAGTTTTTTTGTTAAATATGGAATGAGCGTTGCGGCTTGCGAAAATCAAATGCTTACCACATTGGCCGACGTACAAACGGTCTATGACNNCTTCAAAAGATCCTTTTTTCATCATTCGGGATTTAGATCCGATGCTCAATCAGTTTGCAGCAGAGGCACCCAACATGTTTTCTGGTTCATTTTACCATACCGCAACCCTCTGGACCGCAAAATTTGGAATAACAGCTCCCGAAGTAGGTGCAGCCTTTCAGGCACAAATTTGCAATGGCGCAAATCCTTACAATGTGTGCAGTGATTTCTTGCCACCAGGAGGACGTCAGGATGCTTATTTAACACTTCAGGCACACATGTTAGGACATAATTGGAGCATGGTTCATGATCCATTTACCGGAGGTACGATCATGGGCCCTGGAATTCCGAGCCCGGTCCGCTTGTGGTCATTTTTGTCAAAAGATGCTTTAAATGCCTACGTTCGTGATGGTAAAATGTTAGGCAATTGTCTGGATATCTGTCCAAATTCTTCTGCGCCAATTCCCGATTTTGCGTCGGATGTAACTTACGGGTGTCAACCGCTTACCGTGAAGTTCAAAGACCTATCGCTCAATACCACAAAATGGAAATGGAGATTTCCTGGAGGGATGCCGGATTCTTCTGAATTACAAAATCCAGTGGTTGTCTATAAAACTGCAGGAAGGTATCCGGTGAGTTTGGAAGCTGGTAATCAACGATGTGAAGTGCTGGTAACCAAATCTGATTTTATCGAGATCAATGATGTGCCGATTGCTGATTTTACCTGGGGTATTCAGGGACGTGAAGTGTTTTTTATCGACCAATCAATTCGTGCAGTTTCTTATTTATGGAAATTTGGTGATGGCGAAGAAAGTGAAGAAATGAGCCCATATCACGAATATTATACCGATTCCACTTATGAAGTTACTTTAACGGTAATGAATGATTGTGGAGTCCATACTTTTAAGAGGACTCTCAAAATTGAAAGTATTCCAACAGCAGGTTTCGAAGCGGATACCATTGGCGCTTGTGCGCCTGGAAACATCCAATTCAGAGACATGTCCACTCCAAATGTCAAAAACTGGCAATGGGAATTTCCAGGAGGAATTCCAAGTGTTTCGACGCAGAAAAACCCATTGGTCCGGTATGATCGTCCGGGAAAATATGACGTCAAACTAACGGTTTACAGTTCGCGATTTAACAGCTCCCTCACGAAAAAAGAATTTGTCGTGATCGATAGTGTTCCGGTGGCTTTTTTCTCTCAAAATATCAATGTTGGTCAGGTGAATTTTACCAGTAATTCAAGATATGCTAAAGAGCATTTATGGATTTTTGGCGATAACACAACCAGTACCGAAGCGAACCCTGTCCATCAATACAAGGAGGGGACATATGAAGTTTGTTATGTTGCCATCAACAACTGTGGAACAGATACCGCCAAAACCAAATTTACCATTGGGGTTTTGCCAACACCTTTGTTTGCAGCGAACAAAGTGACTGGTTGCGCTCCTTATCAGGTTAGTTTTCAAAACAATTCAATTGCAGCAACGAATTATCAATGGTATTTTCCTGGAGGTAATCCAAGTACCAGCACGGATGTTAATCCGGTAGTGACTTATTCAACAAAAGGAAAATATGATGTAAAACTGGTGGCAAAAAATGTGTTTTATGCAGATTCAGTCACCCAAAAAGATTATATTGATGTTCGGACAAAACCAGATGCAGACTTTGATGTTGCGATTTCTGGCTTCAGAGCATTTTTTACCAACAAAACCATTGATGGCACAAACTACATCTGGGATTTTGGCAATGGGAAAGCCAGTTTCTTGCTGAACCCTGAGTTGGATTACGGTGTTGAAGGAGAATTCAACGTAAGATTAATCGTACAGAACAATTGCGGAACAGATACCATCATAAAAAAAGTGGCGGTTTATCTGGTACCTAAGGTTAATTTTTCGGCTAATACCCTAAAAGGATGTCCACCTTTGATGGTAAGATTTAATGATTTATCCAGTGTCGATGTTAATCAATGGGATTGGCAATTTGAATCAGGAAATCCAGCCACCTCAACAGACCGCAATCCTGTGGTGAGTTTTAACAAACGTGGAAAATATACGGTGAAACTAACCGTCCGGAATACCAATGGAAGCAATGCATTGACAAGAATTCAATACATCGAAGTATTGTCTCCGGTTGAATGTCCCGAACATACCACTAACACCAAAGGATTATTGGATGATAAAATCATTGATCCTCCTTTTACCAATGAACCGTCAACTAACATACGTTCGTACCAGAAGGAGATTTCAAAGCTCATTCCTAATCCGGCAAATAACTATGTTAAGGTATTGACAAAAGCCAATCTTGAGGAACCTGTACTGATTCATTGTTATGATTATTTAGGCAATCTTGTCAAGGTGCAAAGAACTTACCAGGAAGTCGTGGAACTGTCTTTAATAGATTTACCCGCAGGATTGTATTTTATTAAATGGGAGGATAAATCAGGTAGCCAGTTAGAACGGCTTATCATATTTAAATAACGGGTATTCTAAAAGAGTTGTCCGTTAAATGGTTGGACCTTTAGAGTGTCTCGCTGCCATAGCGATCGCCTAGATGTCCAACCATTTCTTTTATGGATTGTTCTTGCGATCGATCGCAAATCAGCAACGCATCTTCTGTATTGATCACGATCAGGTCCCTTACACTTTGCATGGCGATGATTTTAGCCTGTCCGTTGTGGACTAAACATTGATGAGAATTACGCAATTCAATTTTTGGGCCAAGACATACGTTTTGATGTGAATCTTTTGGCAACAGACTGTACAATGATGCCCAGGTTCCAAGATCACTCCAGCCTAAATCTACCGGCAGGACTTTGGCATTGGAAGTTTTTTCCATGACCGCGTAATCAATTGAAATGCTGGGGCAGGATTGATAAACGTTATAGGGATCATCACCAGGGCGATAATTATCGAAGCAAGAATAAATTTCGGGGCACCATTTTTTTATATTTAAATCAATGGTGTTGTTCTTCCATAAAAACATCCCGGAATTCCAGACATAGTCTCCAGCCTCCAAATATTCCTGCGCTTTGGAAAGATTTGGTTTTTCTACAAACTGTAACACTTGATGAATTCCAGCATGATTAATTTGTCTGTCGTACCGGATATAACCATATCCGGTATCAGGTCGAGAAGCTTTGATCCCAAAAGTAATGAGGTCCTCTGGGTGTTGATTTACATGGGCACAAGCGGTCTCAATACTTTGATGAAATACATGCTCCAGAGTGATCAGATGATCTGATGGTGCGATGAACACAGTGGCGTTAGGATCTATTGCTTCAATATGGCGAGTTGCCCATAAAATACAAGCCGCGGTATTTTTACGAAACGGCTCTAATAAAATTCTGTTGGAAGACAACGAAGGAAGCTGTTCAGTAATGAGATTGGCGTAATCCTTGTGGCTTACAACCCAAATGTTTTCCGGTGGAACAACGGCTAACAAACGTTTGTAAGTCATTTGAATCAAAGTATGCCCGGTGTCCATTACATCCAAAAATTGTTTTGGTTTTTGATTGCGACTAAATGGCCAGAATCGGCTACCGATGCCACCAGCCATAATCACCGCATGCAATGATTCTTGAGGAGAACCTTGGTTTGTCATAATAAAATTAATCGTTGGTTTTAAATAAAGGAATCCATTCCGCGTTGAAGAGCTTGAATGATCAACGGAATTTCATCTTTTTTCAGTGTGCCTACTGATATGCGGTACCATTCTGAATCTTCAGAAGCCCCAAACGCTTTGAAGGGGACCAGACCCACCTTGCATTCATCCAAAACATACTGAGTGACCTTTTGTTGGGTGGTTAATACACCAGCGCCTTTAACGTTTTTGTTTCGCCAGGGTAACCTGACCGTCAAATAAATGGCAGCCTGAGGCTCAATGACATCGATTGGATATCCCATCTTTTTTAATTCGTCAAAGCCATGATACAGTGATTTGAGACGGAGGTCAAGTTCTGACTTAAACCAGTCCAGATAATGCTTTACGTTTAATGTATCATCCAGGAACCAGGCGCTGGCCATTTGTTCAGGTTTAGGTGCCCACGCGCCAACATGTGACAAGATGGCTCTCATTTTGGCAATGATGTCTTTGGGTCCAAAAGCCCAACCGACGCGAATTCCAGTGGCGGCAAATGCTTTTGATATGCCATCAATACTGATGACATAATCCCTTAATTCAGGATTTAGAAGTACAGGATGTTCATGACGTGATTGACCGAAACACAGTTCCCAGTAAATCTGGTCATACATGATGTATAAGGGTTTTTGTTTTCCCAGTCGCCTTTGATTTTCTATTTGCACCAATTGCCCAATATCTTCAAGGGCTTTCTTCGTAAAAATCGTTCCGGTAGGATTTTGTGGTGAACAGAGAGCCAACAGGGTTGCATCGGCAAGATGTGTCCTTAATCCTTCTGCTGTTGGCATAAAATGATCTCCAGGATCTACTTCGAGTTCTACCGGCACGGCACCACACAGATGGCAATAGTGGTTGTTGTTCCATGATGGAACAGGGAAAATGACTTTGTCGCCTGGGTCTATAAGAGCTTTATAGAAGGCATAGATCAAAGGTCTTGCACCTCCGCTAACGAGTATTTCTTCAGACGTATAATTCAGACCCAATCTCTCATGAATGTGACGTGATAAGGAGATTCTCAATTCCTGCATTCCATTGGCCATTGGGTAATTGGTGTGGTGTTGCTGATAAGCTTTTACAATATGGGCCGTCAGGGATTCGGGAAGTGGAAAAATGTGGGGGTCGAAATCGCCTATGGTGAGATTGAAAATTTGGTCACCATTGAGCACTTTTTGATGGATTTCATTGGCAAGCTTGATGATCTCCGAAGGAATCAATTGGTCTGCCATTTCGGATGTTTTGAGCACTTTAAATGCTACTTCGTGGTTCGCCTCCATAAGAATTGATTGTTTGCAAAATAGAAAAATTGCCGGTATGGCAGCAATTTTTTTTATCCTTGCGCAGAAATTAACCTATGGATCCAATCAAGAAAATCAGAAACATTGAATATTTGAACGGACCCATGAGCCGGCTCTCCGAATTGCGATTCGTATGGGATGTCTTTTGGGATTTATTTAACGGTATCAGAAACATGTATTTTGTCGGGCCCTGTGTAACTATTTTTGGTTCAGCGCGATTTACCAGTGACAACCATTTCTATCAAAAAGCCCAGGAAGTCGCTGCTGAAGTAGCCAAATTGGGATTCACGATCATGACCGGGGGCGGTCCAGGGATCATGGAAGCCGCTAACCGGGGTGCAAAATCCGTGGGAGGAAAAAGTGTAGGTTGTAACATTGAGTTACCCACCGAACAATTCCCAAATCCTTATTTGGACCGATGGGTCAACATGAAATATTTTTTTAACCGAAAGACAATCCTCATTAAGTATTCATATGCGTTTATCGTTTTTCCGGGAGGGTTTGGGACAATGGATGAATTTTTTGAAGCCATGACCTTGATCCAAACAGGCAAACTGACCCATTTTCCCGTTATTGTTTACGGAAAGGAATACCATAAGGAGTTAATGGATTTTTTGGAAGCCATGGAAAGGCATGCCACCATATCACCCATTGACCGAAACTTATTTCTGGTTTCCGATGATCTGGAACAAATATTGAATCATATTAAAAATAATTATAATATAAAAAATTCCTTGTCTCCATTCAACGAAACCAGACCCATTAAATGGTTGTTTGAGAAAGCATGAAAAGTAAAACCTTGCAAAAATTCCACTCCAACAAAACTTCTTAAGAAGTAAGCGATAGGACAATATCTTAAAAAGTCAAAGGGTTAAATGGGTGGGAATACCAGAATATAAAGGATGAATTTTCGAAATTTGCTGAAATACTTTAAGAATGATGGATTCCTTCTTTCAAATGAAATGAGGAAACTCGTATTTGAAAAAAGGAACAAATCTTATGGTGCTTATGTCATTCGTGGTCAATATTTAAGAAATTATTGCATGGCATGGGCATTGACCTATGTGATCGTTTTAGGGCTATATTTATTGAGTGAATTGGAAATCACCAAACCTCAAACCCCCTTGGATTATATGGTTGAGGTCCAATTGGAGGCACCACCTGAGTTTTTGCTTCCAGAGAAAAAATCAGCTATCCAGAAAAGGGACAACCAGCCGGCCAATTTACCGGTTAAAAAGACAGAACAGGTCAAAGTGGTAGAGGAATCCACGGATACAGAACGCAAACAAGATGAGAAAACTTCCATCAATAATCAAAAGCCAGATAGCTTAATCCTTAATTCCGGACTGGAAAGGCAGGATTCGGATCCATCGCCGGGTGATGGGGAATTTGCGGTCGATTTTGCCGATGTTATGCCCCAATATCCGGGAGGTCAAGTTGCGTTGTCGAGGTATATTCATTCTAAATTGATTTACCCAAAGGAAGCTGCAATTGGCCATATTGAAGGAATCGTCGTGGTAGGATTTGTCGTGGATGCTTATGGTCGTGTCAGACAACCCAAAATTATCAAACCACTTTTCCCTGCGTGTGACGCGGAAGCATTAAGGGTGGTTCGCAGTATCCCAGACTGGAATCCTGGAAAAAACCGTGGAAGAAATGTGAGTGTCCAATTCAAGATACCCATTGAATTTAAATTAGCAAGGTAGTTTATCCGGCTGGTATGAACGATAGTTTCTCCGATCGCTTGAAATGTTTACCATTAGATTTGACATTGCCAAGTCCGATGGAAGTTTTTGTTTTGAATAATCGATCCTTGTTCGTCAAACGCGATGACCTGATCCATCCAATCATCAGCGGAAACAAATGGAGAAAACTAATGTATCACTTGCATCATTACGTTGAAAATCCGGCAAACGGCATCATCAGTATAGGTGGCGCACATTCCAATCATTTGCATGCCTTAGCATACGTGTGCAATGTATTGGGAATACCGTGTACAGTATATGTATATGGTTGGAATCAAATGTTTGTTACCGATACCCTGCGGGATATACAAAACTGGAATACTCAATGTCTGCCAATATCGCGAATTGATGCACAGTTGTTCAGGAACCATCAAGATGAATATAAAACACTGGACGGAAAAACCTTTTACATCATTCCGGAAGGAGGTGGAGGCAAACGAGGATTAATGGGGTGGAAGGATTGGGAAAGCGAAATGCCGGACGGTTGGGATAACAAAGACAATTTACTCCTGGTTCCGTGTGGTACGGGTACAACATTGAACGGAATTTTGAACCATACACATTCCATTCAACTTGCAAGCCTGAAATCGGTTAGGCAGGCAACATATTCCTTCGAACATTCAAACCGGATCCATTGGTTGTCAAATCCTCTAACTTCCTCTTTTGCAAAACCGGGACAACAAGTGGTGGAACTGTTGCGTAAAACCAAATCGGAGTTCGGCTTGCAGTTGGATCCCGTCTATACAGGACCTTTGTGGTATGCTTTTTCAGAATGGCATCAACTTGAAAATTTTCGCAATATATTTTTTTTACATACTGGAGGTTGTCAGGGAAGTCGTTCAAATAAATATTTGAATGATTCATTCAGATAAGGCAAGGCTGGAGAAATTGACATTTCCTGTTACAAGTATGTATCCATTCCGCAACATACATGCTAAGATGATATATATTTGAAGCATGAACGGGTTTGAAGCATAGGGAAAAATTACAAAGAAAACCCAAATTAAATTTCACGAATGCGATTCATCAACATCTGAAATCAACACAACTGCAGTCTAAAGATGCAAGAAAGTAAAGCTCAACTCAGTTTATTTTCCATTGGGATCGTAGTCCTTAGCCTGGTGATTGGCATGGGCATATTTAAGACAGCATCCGTGAGTGCTGGCTCATCCAATACTCCTGTTATTTTCTTTTCAGCCTGGATATTTGGAGGGTTAATCGCACTTTGTGGAGCCTTGACTTATGCTGAAATTGGAGCACGCTATCCTGTAACCGGAGCATATTATAAAGTGTTTTCTGTTGCCTATCATCCATCCATTGCATTTGCGATGAATGGAATGATATTGGTGACCAATGCAGCTTCACTGGGTGGAGTCGCTTTGATTGGTTCAGATTATTTAGTTGCTCTTCTGTTTGATCATCCGGTCAGCACATTTTATGAATCAATGATAGCGGTTTTCATTATTCTAATTTTTTATCTGGTAAATTTAAAGGGACTTCGAATGAGCAGTTTAGCTCTGAATGTTCTAATGATGATCAAATTAGGGTTGTTGATGACGATTGTGACCGCTCTTTTTTTTACAGACCTACATGTAAAACCGGACATTGCCTTAGCATCTTCCTCTCAGGCTATGGGCGTTTCTGAATGGATCTGGTCATTTGGTGCTACACTCGTCGCGGTATGTTTTACTTATGGAGGATACCAACATACGATAAACTTTGGAGAGGAAGTGGAGGACCCAAGGCGGAATTTGCCCAGAGGAATATTTTTGGGCATCGGCGTAGTCATTCTTTTTTATGTTTTGGTAAACCTGAGTTACTACCTGGTGATTGGGTTTGAAGAATTGAAAACTACAGAAGGTGTAGCCTCGGTGGTGGTTAGGAAAATGATGGGAGAAGTGGGAGAAAAAATATTTACTGTTTTGTTGGTCCTGGCCTTATTGACTTATGTAAATGTTAATTTGATGAGTAATCCACGCATCATGTATGCCATGAGCCTTGATGGGGTCTTGCCAAAGGTGTTTCAATGGAAATCATGTAAGCATCAGGTATTGATTTATAGTTTAACAACTTTTGCCATAGCAGCAGTTGTCATTACCTTTTTTGCGGAAACCTTCGAACGAATTTTAGGGTTCGTCATGATTTTGGATTCACTGGGAATGGCAGCTTCTGCAGCGACAATATTTTATCTTCGAAAGTCCATGGACAAAGACGGAGTTCATCAGGAAAAAGTATTTTCCATAAAGTTATATCCCTGGGTTCCCTTGTTTTTCATAGCGGCTTATTTATTTGTAGCTGCATCATGCGTTTATCTTAATCCAGTGAATGGAATGGTTGCAGCCATAGTGGTTTTGGGATTGTGGGGATTCTATTATATCATTCGGAAAAAGTTTTAAGACCAGCATTGGATATATGGGGATACTTAATGTGATGATATTTAGAAGTGATCTCATTCAGTGAAACCGAAGATCATCATAAGGCTGGTATGTTGAACAGGTATCCGATGTTTGTTAATTCGCGAAAATATTAATGTCATAACTGTATCATTGCAGTTCCGATGTATATTCAATCCATTGAATGCAAAGGCATACAAATTGCGTTATAATTACTTGCTAAATTGAAATCCCGATAAGCTCTATTGGAGAATTTCTTTGTCGGCGTTTTGGGTGCCATGCATTTCGTTTTCATGGATTGGATCCAATGAGAGAAATTAAATGATTTAAGATCTGATATTTACATGATGGAAAATAATGATTTATCGTATATTTTGAATGAATTAGGGGAGTGCCGTGATCAGTACTTTCAAGCGGTTTCTCCTCCTATTGTCCAAACCTCCAATTTTGCATTTCGGACGGTAGAGGAAATGCGGATCAGGTTTCAAGACGAATATGGTGGATACATTTATTCAAGAGGACTCAATCCAACCGTAGATATATTGAGAAAAAAACTTGCAGCTTTGGAAGAAACCGAAGATGCTTTGGTATTGAACAGTGGTGCAGCCGCAATATTTTTATCGGTGGTTCCTTTTGTTCAACAAGGTGATCATGTGATTTCCGTCCAACAGCCCTACAGTTGGGCGCAAAAATTATTCAATGATATCTTGCCAAGATTTGGAGTGCAAACCAGTTATGTGGATGCCCGAGAGATAAGTCAAATACGGGATGCCATACAGAGTAATACCCGATTGATTTACCTTGAATCTCCCAATAGTTGGGATTTTGCCATACAGGATTTGGAAGGGGTGGCGCAATTGGCGAAATCACAACATCTATTGACAGTAATCGACAACAGTTATTGTAGTCCGATCTTTCAAAAGCCCAGTCGCTGGGGAATTGACCTGGTACTGCATTCAGCTACCAAATATTTATCGGGTCATAGTGACACCGTAGCAGGCGTATTATGTGGACGTACTGAATTACTGAGAAAAGTATTTAACCTTGAGTATTTGACCGCTGGAAATGGAATTCAGCCATTTAATGCGTGGTTGCTTATTCGGGGATTGCGTACACTTCCTGTTCGCCTGGAGCGCATTCAAAAGACTACGATGATCATAGTGGAGTGTTTGAAAAAGCATCCTAAAATTGAGTCCGTTTTGTTTCCATTGGACCCAGAATTCCCACAATTCGAGTTGGCCAGGAAACAAATGAGTGGAGCTTGCGGATTATTTTCATTTGTTGTGAAATGCCGGGATCCACATCGCATAGAATTGTTTTGCAATAAGCTTCGTCATATCCTGATGGCAGTGAGTTGGGGTGGACATGAAAGTCTTATCATTCCACGGTTGGCGGGTATCCCTCTTGAGCAGTTCAATCCGGAGGATTCAAGTCATCGGTTAATCCGGATGTACGTGGGATTGGAAGATGCAGATTATTTATTGAGTGATTTAACCCAAGCGATGGTTCATTTGTAAAGAAAGGTCTTGTTTCTTTTTTAACTGCAACCAATTCACCCATCCCAATATTGCAAGCAATAGAAAGACGAGAAACTCCAGTGCAATAAAGAGAATATCCTTTTGAAAGTAGAGATACACACAAATGATATCAATAACAATCCATAGCACCCAACTTTCAATGTAACGGCGTGCCATTAAAGTATTGGCGAAGATGCTGGCAATGGCTACCAGAGAATCTGAATAAGGATACGCAGCGGGTTTTTCAAAGATGGAAGGAAAATATTCGTGCAATTGAGAAATCAAATAGCCGGTTAAGAGACTAACAATGGTTAGTAAAATGATCAAATAATACTTCTGCTGGAGGCTTAACCATTTCAATGGAATTTTTTCTTTCTGTTCGTTTTTCCATATCCACCAACCATAGAGGCTGATGCCAAAAAAGTAAATTTGGAGAAACATATCCGAGTACAGTTGGACATGGTAGTATATGAAAAACGCTGTGGTAATATTGATCAACCCTAATGGCCAGGTAAAGATTTTTTCCTTGGCTGCAAGATATACGGCAACAATTCCAGAAAAGACGGAAATGAATTCTATCCAGGTGACTGGATAACCCAATGGGTTCCATGCTACATCGAACCAATGAATCATGGACGCAAGCTAAATCGCGAAAATCGCTGGTATAAAATTAAATGCGGTTATTTAAGTTTTTTGGTTCCAGTTCCCACCAGGTAACCTTTATTGAATACCTCAATCTGATAAACTCCGGTTGAAAATCCGCCTGGATTTTTGAACTGGCCGCATAATTTTTTTTCGTCGTTGGCATAAGCTGCAGTAACTGCTACAGAAAATTTAACCATCTCTCCGTTCAAATCATTGCGAATAACTCCAGAACCTTCTGATTCGATGGACTGAGTTTCACCGGTAGGTGAAATTATGCGTATATAAAATTTCTCAGAACCTGCTTCTGTATTTTTGTTTACCCCGGTCTTAAAGCACACTTCTAAAAAATCTGTTTCTGCGGCTTTTGAAACACCTTTTGGTTTTTTCCCTTCCCGCTCCTGGTATGCCTCAGCATCAACTTTTGAAACCTGTATGGCTGTGGCACGATTGTATCTTCTGCTCAGTTGATCCTTTTCCTTATTGATGCTTTCATTTTGAGCCGACAAATTGGCCTTAGCGGTATTGAGTTGTTGATTTTCGTTTGTTTTGGATTGTAGATCCTGGGTCAAACTGGCTTTTTCTTGTTGTAAGTTGGTGTTTTGTTGATTCAGTTGTTCGTTTTCAGATTTCAAGCGATTAATCTCAGCAATGTAATCCTGTGTTTTGGATTTCATCGCCTCAATTTCTTTGCGAGCGATGGATAGGTTTTTGCTATCCCTCAGCAAACCTGAAATTTTTTCCTTTTGAATTCGAAGTTCTTCTTTTTGAGAGTCAATTATTTTATTTAACTCTTCATTATTCGTTTTCATATCATTGAGATCTGAAACCGCTTGTTGGTAGTCTTTATCCAGTTTGGCTTTTGCATCTTCCAATTGGACCAATTCATTTTCTTTAGCCAGATTATCTTTTTGGAGGTTGGAATTGTTGACAAACTGATAAACGTTTAGACCGAATAAGCCCAGAATGGCAATAATGACGAGGGCTTTTACATTTTGATTAGACGTTGACATACGATTGTATTTGTTTGATTTCGTAAAGTTAGTGATTTAACAAGCATTTCCATTAATTTAGTATAGAGATTGAAAAATTTAGGGTTTACCCGGAGGCTTCTCAGGGTAAACCCGGATAAATTCATATTATGATTCTTGATAATGTATTATTTATAGATATTGAAACGGTTAGTGTTTCTCGATATTTTCATCAATTGGATTCCAGGTGGCAACCATTGGTTGAGCGCAAGTTGCAATATTTCAAAGAGCGGGAACCGGAAAAAAGCATTGAACAAATATACCAGGAGCGGGCCGCCATTTATGCCGAATTCGGAAAAGTAGTCTGTATTGGAGTCGCCTTTGTACGGGGTGATCAGCTGAGGATCAAAACATTTGCTGGACCCGATGAGGAAGTCATTCTATCCGATTTTTTTGAATTGTTAGGTAAATATTTTTATCGACCCGAGAAGCATCGTTTATGTGGACACAACATCCGGGAATTTGACATTCCTTTTTTGTGCAGGCGGGCCACCATCAATGGATTACAGCTTCCAGCACTTCTACAAATTGCTGGCCGTAAGCCTTGGGAAATCAAGCATCTTGTGGATACCATGGAGCTCTGGAAATTTGGCGACATCAAACATTTTACTTCTTTGGATTTATTGGCGGCCTGTCTGGGACTTGAAAGCCCCAAAACGGATATGGATGGTAGCCAGGTAGGTCGCGTTTTTTATGAAGATCAGGACCTTGAGCGGATCGCCGCATATTGTGCCCAGGATGTATGGGTAACCGCCAATGTATTTCTTGCTATGCATCAGGAAACTCCATTTTCCTGGGACCAGGTGGTGTACTGATGGGGCCGGATCGGAATCATTCCACTGACCTTAGCTATTGCGTTGAATTTCATAGATACTGGGCACTTCGCTATCTTTGTGGATCAAATCCACTGACCATGCCCATCATCGCCCCTTCAATGTTGAGTTGTGATTTTCTCCGGATAGGTGAGGAAATCCAATGGCTTGAAGAATCCTCTGCCGATTGGCATCATCTGGATGTGATGGATGGTTGTTTTGTGCCTAACATATCTTTTGGCCTTCCTGTTATTTCAGCCATTCATCGGTTGGCAAAAAAGCCGTTGGATGTCCATTTAATGATTGTTGAACCTGAGAAATACCTCCCTTTGTTCCGAAATGCAGGAGCGGATGATCATTTGACCGTTCACCTGGAAGCTTGTCCCCATCTTCACCGAACCTTGCAACAAATCCATGAATTGGGAGCCAAAGCTGGAGTTGCTATAAACCCACATACTCCGGTCGAAGCCCTTTTTGAAGTTTTAGATGAAATCGATATCGTATGCGTAATGTCCGTGAATCCAGGGTTTGGCGGGCAGAAATTTATCTATCGCTCACTGGATAAAATCCATAGGCTCAGACAAGAAATCGATGCAAGAAATTTATCCACCGTGATTGAAGTGGATGGCGGGGTAGGGCTACAAAATGCCGAGGTCATCCTGAAAGCTGGAGCGCATGTTTTGGTGGCGGGCAATGCGGTATTTGCCGATCCTCAGCCTGTTGAGGTCATCAATAAGTTAAAATCAATTTCTGTTCAGGGATTTGAATTTTAGGCTTTCCTCACTTCGTTTTGAAGAATGCATGTTGTAAAAATGTCTTTTTACAGAAACTTTTTCGCCTTTAACATGATTGCCTCCTGGTTGCCCGTTTTCAGCCAGAATATCACAGGGGAAAGGACGGCTATGATGCAGATAGAATAGCTTTTCCACATGTATCGGTTGATATGCCAGAAAGCCCATTTAATCGGAGACCGATTGAATGGAAATTTTATTTCAGCTTTCCCGACAGCGAAGAATTTCCCATCCCTTTAAACCGGATTGGTCACGAAATTGAAACAATAATCCTGGAGCCTCAAAGCCTTCATTTAGGAAATAAACTGATCCATATGTTGAATTCTAAAATTTACTTTTCTCATTAACTGATGAATTCAATGCGATTGTGAGCTTTGCAAAATTGAAATTTTAGTTTGAAATCAGAAGTTTCCCCTGATTGGCATGGACATTACTTTGACTTACCCATATCCAATAATAAACACCAGGAATGAGCTGACGGGTTTGCAAAGAATGAACTGTATTTTCAAGTATTTCCATTTTGATCATAACCCGCCCTTCCGAATTGATCACTAGAAAATATCCACGCGCTCCCTCTTTATTTACAAGGGTCCATCCTCCATCTGTCGTGTTGGCATAAATTGCAATAGGGGAATCATCTTCTTCGGTTTGTTCAGTGTTGATGATTTCAGATGATTTCATAATTACGCGGTATGAACAAAATAGGTCCTGCGCGATGATACGGAAATAATACGTTCCTGGTTCGGCAATGTAATGCAGTTCTGTTTCCTGATCTCCATAATCTGTATACACTTGAGCAAGCACCTTTGTCTCGTTTCTCAATTGAAAATGCGCATTGCTATATGTTTTCTTGTTAATGAAAAAATCAAGCTTTCTTTTATCAGGTACGGTAATTTTAAACCAATCTGTAGTATCAGCAAATCCAACACCTGCGAGATGGTGTCCCAGAATTCCACTTATGGTATCATTTAATTGAAAAGGTAAAGCTTGAAGTTGCGAATCATTTGGTTCCTGATCTTCTGGGAAGGGTGGTAAAATAAAATGGTTGATGATTTTGTAATTCACAATACCGGAACCATTGCCAACATTCAGGTAATACCGGCCTTTTAAAACGGGGAAATACCATTCCCACCCTTCATCAGGTGATTCAAAATATTGAAAGTACAAATTCGTACATTCCGGATATCCAACTTTCAGGGGGTCCCGCAGGTAGATCCACCCATTTCCCAAACCCCGTTTGTGTGCCGTCATCCTGTAAAATCCACCCTGGGGCATATCCATCACATACCAGTCGTTTTGATCCATGATGGCATTTGCCTGATGGTAATGGAGAGTACCCGTTAGCGAATCACCTAATCCAATTGTGGTTGCATTCGCTGGATAGTCATTGGGTTCCTTATCGGAAGACCATGAAGAAGGAATCAATTGAGAAGCAAGAATATAATGGATCGAATTGTTGCTCTTTTTTATTTCAATAAAATATCTACCAGGCAACAAAGCAACACTCCAAGTATTAAATGTCCCCGGGGGTGTTTCAGATGAAGACAGGGTATAACTTGTGATCAAATCTTGCTGAATCGTTTCCCCGCCTCTTAAATTAATAAAGCCGGTTCCCGTTCCCGTTTTATTGATATTTAATTGCCAAATACCTGCTTCGGGAATGTCTATATAAAACCAGTCTGCTAAATCTGTGCCTGTTAAATTTCCGGTTTGAGAGCCATCGTATGCAAATTTATTTGCCTGGTTTGCCGAATTGTTAGGTTCAGTTTCGGAATATGCCAGTTGAATCCCCCCAGACCAAGCGGCTACAATAAGTAGAGCTGCGATTTTCATCATTTTTTCTCTTAAGGTAGCACAAACAGAAATCAAAATCAATGATTTAAATCAATATTTATCAAGATTTAAAGTGATCATTTCTTAAATCCCGTGAGTTGGAATAAAAGATTTCGTATAAAATTTTGTAAGTTGTATCTAAAAACAGGATAAAAGGTGGTATTTTTGCGCCCCAATCTGTCGGCAGAGTCTGATTTCCAGAGTAAGTCGATAGGGGTCTAAACATTAAAAATTTAAAGAACAAATGGCCGTAAAAATCAGATTACAACGCAAAGGACGCAAAAAAGCTCCTTTTTATCACATCGTCATTGCTGACGCAAGATCCCCAAGAGACGGGAGATTTATTGAAAAAATTGGCATATACAATCCAATCACCAAACCTGCAACCGTTGACATTGACAGGGACAAAGCCTTTGATTGGCTAATGAAAGGTGCTCAGCCAACTGACACCGTAAATGCAATTTTTCGATACAAAGGAATTCTATTCCGCAAACATCTTCAGCGAGGCGTTTCAAAAGGGGTACTGACCCAGGAGCAAGCAGATGCCAAATACATGGAGTGGATTACGGCAAAAGAGGGTAATATTGCACAGAAAGTACAGGCCCGTAAGCAAGAAATGGAAGATTTTCATAAAAAAGTGAGCGGAGTTGCTAAAGCTGCAGTAGTTGCACCTACTCCAGAAGCTGCAGCTGAAGAAGAATAGTATTTTGACCTTTAACCGATTTTAAGTTTTTTGTTTTTGAATTTGTAGGGATATTAAATTAATATCCTGCATTATTAAAAAACTACAAAATATAATAAACCTGAATATGTACCTTGCATGTTCAGGTTTTGTCATTCATAGCCATAAAAAATTTGACCTATGCAAGCCTTATTACAAGATTACAAAGAACGTCTTCAAGCTGTTGCTGAACTTATCCAGGGTTCAGATGAATTGACTGCTTATCTGGAAGAAGAGACCAATGAGCTTTATAAAAGTCTGCAGGATGTTTATGAACCGATGGTGGCCGAAATATACCAGGAAGTGGCTGAGCGACACCCTCTTCAACTTCCTGAGCTCGAAAAGGTTTTGCTCAACCCTTTCTTTGAAGGCCTTTTTCAACCGCGTGTTTTGGGATATTGTGTATTGAGGGGAGAGATTAATGAACAATTTAAATATGTACGTCCGCAAGAGACCTTTAAGCAATTCTTGCTGGCTATTGCCAATTCCACCAATTTTGATGTGCTTAAGCAGCGTATCGGACAAACCGTTCAACTTGGCTTTGCCCTGAGTTCAAATATCTGGATTGCAAACCTTCTGGATTCCATTGAAAATAAAAAAGTAAAAGCTTTTTTCCAATCGATGATCCATGATCGGTTTCGGGATCTCGAGGATCGGAAAAACCTCTACATACGGTACAAAAAGCAGTTTTCACATTACAATTTTTTCTATGCCAGTTTTCCTGAAAGCATCAATGAATTGCAATTAGAGTCCAGTCTGCTCAAACAATTCCTGTTAAGTCGAATAGCTTTTAAATCGAATCACGACAGCTACATCGAAGAAATTCATAAACTGATTTCTCAAAAAAGCTTTTATAAAGAATCGGAGTTTATCGATCTGATAGCCATCATTTCCAATTTTGTCGAACTCAATCCAACAGAAACCCAGCACCTTGCCAATGCGCTCAATGCCTGTCGGTATGAGAACCCTCAGTTCAATTTAGTTTATTTCAAATTTTTAAAACTGGCTTATCGGCAAGGAATACAATTTGGGCCAGCCACCGACCGGAAATTTTACAGCCTGCTCAACAGGAATGAAGGCGACGACTTGATTCGCTTTTATAACCTTCTGATGACGATTCATGATAAAGGATTTGTTCATGAAGACGCATTGGATGCTGTAAATGCCTTTTACAGCCAATACGAAGGCATGTCCATTAACAATGAATGCCTGCGACTGGCTGTACTTCAGCTCTTTACCAAGGTGATTACCCATCTGACAGAACCAGAGTACCTTTCGTTTTTCGAACTGATTCGAACATTTTACAATTACATGAATGTTTTTGGCAATAGCGCATTTGATCAGGAAACAAAAGGGCTTTGCATGGATTATGTTCGAAAATTACTTGGGTTCTACAAAGACAAAAGGAGCAAAGAATATCAGGAAATTAAAAAACATGTAAGCTCGCAATTCGTTGAATTTGAATTTCTTACTGAAAAGGAAATCGTTGATTTGTTTAAGATAAAGAGAAAGAAGAAAGAACAGGAATGATCCTTGCGGGGAACTATCCTGAATTCAAAACTGATACTTTTAAGCAAGGCTCCGGGAGCAGGAGTTTGATTACTTTTATGTGCGTTTAGAGGATTTCTTGTGGCAAAACAAGCACACATATCATATCTCATTTGGTGGCATTTGAACCATTACCATGGGTTCAAATTGCCAGGAATTGCCAGTTTCAAATCTGAGATTGAAAATGCCCATATCAATCATCTGGAATCATTAATATATCCGGCCAGGCTCAAACTGTCGATGGTTCCTGAGGATGATACGGATCCCACAGCAATGGTTGGACACCTTCATGATGCGTTTGGTTATGACTCAGAGGAATTGAACGAGCAGATCAAAACGCTGGGACAATACCTTCGTGTTCAACTGGAAAAAAACGGAAGGATCGAATGGCAACCCTTTGGGTCACTAATCATGGAGGGAACTGAACTTAAATTCATTCAATCGGATATTAATTTGTTGCAGGATGTATACGGCGCCGGACCCTTGCCATTGGAGCCCATACAGAAAGTCTACAGCCCCAGTGGGATTTCCTCTGCTGTCAATATGGATTCAATCCCCAAAAGAAAAGAAAACAGTCTAAAAGCATTGTGGATTACGCTGGGTATTTTGTGGTTGATCTTTTTAGCATTATTGTTTTGGCCTGACCACCCAGATGGCCCGATTTCAACCCAGAACGAAAACAATGAACTCGGCAGTCAGCTAAATGCTGAGGATAGTCTATTGTTGGGCTCGCGTATAGTTAGAGATTCCCTAGAAATCCCCGATGCTTCATTGAACTCCTCAGGACAAACCCCGGTAATTGACCATGAAGCAGGTGAAACCCTCATTGATTCCATCAAATTGGATTCAATCTCCAATGCGATTCAAAACAAACCTTGCATCATCATCGTGGGTTCATTCCTCAATCCATCCAATGCTCAAAAATTGGAAAGTAAATTGGAAAAATTGAATTATGAGGTGTACCGCGGTAGTTATAAGAACTTTCATAGAGTGGGCGTAAAATTTAATTGTATGACCAGGGATTTGAAAAGTGTGCTTGCAGAACTTCAGCAAACCATACACCCTCAAGCCTGGGTACTTAAAATGTAAATTTCAATGGTAGAACAAATCTTACAGCAAATCGAAAAGAGAAGCTTAGGGAATTTTTTTTTGATCGCTGGTCCGTGTGTGGTGGAGTCGGAGGAAATTTGCCATCATATTGCTGAAACATTGCAGGTACTGTGTAAAAACCTGGACATTCCCTACATATTTAAAGCCTCTTATCGTAAAGCAAATCGCTCCAAATTGGATTCCTATACGGGCATGGGTGATTTACCAGGACTAGAAATATTAAGAGAAATCCGAGAAACATATCAACTTCCCGTGTTGACCGACATCCATACGGATGAGGAAGCAGCCATTGCCGCACAATATGTAGATGTTCTGCAAATTCCGGCATTTCTTTGCCGTCAGACATCCTTACTGGTGGCTGCGGCTGAAACGGGTAAAACCGTAAACATTAAGAAAGGTCAGTTTATGAGTCCTGAGGGTATGTCTTTTGCAGTTGAAAAGTTACGCCAAAGTGGAAATCAACAGGTCTNNCGGGACCAGTTTTGGATATCAGGACTTGATCGTGGATTTTAGGGGATTGCCTACCATGCAAAAATTTGGTGTGCCGGTGATCATGGATTGCACCCATTCATTGCAACAGCCTAACCAGGTTTCGGGAGTCACCGGAGGTCGGCCTGATTTAATCGAAACCATAGCCCGCGCAGCAGTCGCAGTAGGTGCAGATGGATTGTTTATTGAGACACATCCAAATCCCGCTGTGGCAAAATCAGATGGTGCCAATATGCTCAAACTGGAATTTATGGAGGCCCTTTTGGAGCGATTGGTTCGGATTCGGAAAGCCATTTCCTGATGGAAGCCATTGTCGATTACCGACTACCTGCTCGATTGATTTCCGATGACAACGCACATCGAAAGGCCATTGGTGATTTGCTTTCTTGGGATCCAACTACCCGTTTTAACTTTCGAATCATCAGAAGAAACCTGGACGCCAGATCCAAAACCATTTACTATGTACTCAAAGCTGAGGTATACCTAACGGACGTTAGTAAGAACCTTTTCAATCCATATCTTTTTCAGCAGGTGAGCCATGATGATACGGTATATATTGTTGGCTCCGGGCCCTGTGGATATTTTGCTGCTCTTGAGTTATTGCTTGCAGGAATCCGCCCGGTGGTTTTAGAAAGAGGCAAAGATGTTCAGTCCCGCCGTCGTGATCTAAGGGATATCCAACAGCTTGGCAGGGTGAATCCTGATTCGAATTATTGTTTTGGTGAAGGTGGAGCGGGTACGTATTCCGATGGAAAGCTGTATACACGGTCTGACAAACGAGGTAACATCAGAAAGGTATTGGAATTGTTGGTCCAACATGGTGCCGATCAGGATATTTTGGTAGATGTTCATCCCCACATTGGAAGTAATAAACTGCCGGAATTATTAAAAAATATCAGACTTACGATTGAGGGCTGTGGCGGTGAAGTCCGGTTTGGTACAAAGCTTGAAAATTTTAAAGTGGAGGCCGGTAAGATCAAAGCTCTTGAAACGACTACCGGTGAAATACCGGTAGAGCATCTTATTTTGGCCACTGGCCATTCCGCAAGAGAGATATATTCCCTGTTTCAAAAGAAGCAGTTGGACATTCATTGCAAAACTTTTGCCGTTGGATTGCGAATTGAACATCCTCAGGCCGTGATCGATAAAATGCAATACAAATTATCTGAAAGACCAGACTATTTGCCACCTGCCAGCTATAACATTTCCTGTCAGGTTGATCAAAAAGGGGTCTTTTCATTCTGCATGTGCCCGGGAGGTCTCATCATTCCGGCAGCGACGGCCCCGGGGGAAATAGTGGTCAACGGAATGTCTTTGTCTCGTCGCAATTCACCATTCGCAAACAGTGGGTTGGTCAGTACAGTTGACGTTTCTGATTTTCAGGCTTTTCAACGACACGGTGCGTTAAAGGGCATGATGTACCAGCAAGACGTTGAGCAAAAGATGTTTGCTTTAGGGGATGGAAGCCAGGCGGCACCTGCACAACGCATGTTGGATTTTATGAAAGGAACGGTTAGTAAATCCTTGCCTGAGACTTCTTATATACCCGGTATTCATCCTGCATCACTTCACCAGCACCTGCCCGAGCCCCTTAAGCATCGCTTGCAAGCCGGTTTGGAAATTTTATGTAGGAAATTTCCAGCGTATAGTCATCCGGAAGCGGTATTGGTGGCCACTGAATCCAGAACCAGTGCTCCTGTGACGATACCGAGGAACCCTGACACTTTTATGCATCCACAGGTTTTTGGATTGTATCCAGCCGGAGAGGGCGCTGGCTATGCAGGTGGAATTTTGTCTGCTGCAATGGATGGTCAACGCGTAGCGGCAGCAATTGCCAGGCAAATAAATCAAAATGTAAGTTCCAGACTTCATAAGGGTCCAGGGATATGAAATAGCTTAGATACCTTTGCAATGATCAATTATGGGAAAAAAGAAACACCAAAACCTGCCTCCAGAATTGCTTGAACAAGCCTATCGGTTGCTTTGTACTGCCAAATCCTTAACGGAGGTTTACGAGGAGAATTTTAAAACGGTAAGTAAATACGTTCATGCAACTTCTCGTGGACATGAAGCCATCCAGATTGCCCTGGGTTTGCAGTTGTTGAACATTGATTATTTATCGGCTTACTACAGAGATGACAGTATCCTATTGGCCATTGGTATGCAACCCTATGAAATTATGCTTCAGTTAATGGCGAAAAGAGATGATCCGTTTTCAGGTGGTCGATCCTATTATTGTCATCCAAGTCTGAAGCGCGATGACAAACCTAAAATTCCACATCAATCCTCTGCAACCGGCATGCAAGCAATTCCTGCTACCGGTATTGCGATGGGACTACAATACAGGGAATTGTCTCAAATGGAGGTTCATTCGCCGGACAAACCCCTGGTGGTTTGTTCTCTTGGAGATGCTTCAATTACTGAAGGTGAAGTTGCTGAAGCTTTTCACATGGCAGCACTCAAACAATTGCCAATACTTTATTTGGTTCAGGATAATGAATGGGACATCAGCGCTCATGCATCCGAAATCCGAAAGGGGGATGCATATGATTACATTCAAGGTTTCAAAGGCATTGATGCGTATCAGGTAGATGGGACAGATTTTGTCGAATGTTATCTGACCTTGCAGAAAGCTATTGGAAAGATTAGGAGAAAAAGAAAACCCATTCTCGTGCATGCACGCGTCCCATTGCTCAATCACCATACCAGCGGTGTCCGCAAAGAATGGTATCGTGAAGATTTGGAGGAGCACATCCAAAGGGATCCGTATCCTAAACTAAGACAACTGTTATTGGAATCAGGATTTGTGGAAGACCAACTTAGATTGATGGAGGAGCAGGTACGCGAACAAGTGTTAGTTGATTTTGACAAAGCCAGACAAGCGGAGGACCCAAGACCTGAAGACTTGTATTTACATGACTTCGCCCCAACCCCCATTACAGAAGAGACCGGATTGCGTTCTCCTGAAAATGGAGAAGAAAAGGTTATGGTAGATTGTGCTTTGTTTGCCATCGAAGAACTCATGCGCAAACATCCCGAGTGTTTATTGTATGGTCAGGATGTTGGTAAGCGCTTGGGGGGCGTCTTTCGTGAAGCAGCCACGTTGGCTCAGAAATTTGGTGACCATCGTGTTTTCAATACACCCATTCAGGAAGCCTTTATCGTAGGTAGTACGGTGGGCATGTCGGCCGTTGGTTTGAAACCCATCGTAGAAGTTCAATTTGCAGATTACATCTGGCCGGGACTCAACCAACTTTTTACTGAAGTCGCAAGATCTTGTTATCTTACGAATGGAAAATGGCCGGTGAGTATGGTGCTCCGGGTACCTATCGGTGCATATGGGAGTGG